>WNFH01003124.1_pt1 | contig 11683 bp, 12 predicted proteins | sample 5400411 | NCBI WGS metagenome assembly WNFH01 (sample SAMN13153347, study PRJNA577476) | soil metagenome | isolation source: 200 cm saprolite under Douglas fir tree site 2 hole 3 | place: USA:California | collected 2015-04-18
CCGATGGGTGCCAGCAGTCGTTCGACTTGCTCTGCAAAGCTTTCCTGCGGCCGGGCGACGCGGTGCTGCTCGAGAACCCCGCCTATCCGGGAGCCATTGCCATCTTTGCAGGAGCCCGCGTGCGCTGCCTGGGCGTGCCAGTGCGAACCAGGCCGGAACCGGGCGGCTCGCTGGGAGTGGATGTAAGCGCACTCGAGGCGACCCTGGTGGCGAACCGCGTGAAGCTAATGGTCCTAACGCCCGACTTCCAAAATCCCACGGGGACGACCCTGCCGGTGGCCGCCCGGCGGAGGCTACTGGAGCTTTCCTCACGGCATCAAGTGCCCATTATTGAAGACCACATTTACGCGCGGCTGCGGGCGCGCGGCGCCAAGGTGCCATCGCTCAAGCAGCTCGATCGCGCAAACCTGGTCATCCAGATCGACAGTTTTTCCAAAGTCGCGTTTCCTGGCCTGCGCGTGGGCTGGTGCGTCGCGCCGGCAAACGTGATCGAGCGCTTGCGGCTGGTGAAGCAGTCCACCGATCTGCACACCGACCAGCTTTCCCAGGCCACGCTCGGGGAATTCATGCGGCGTGGCTTGCTGGCGCGGCATGTGGCGCGGATGCGCGAGGTGTACACCCGCCGCCTGGAGGCGCTGGAAGAAGCGCTGGCCAAGCACATGCCGGAGGGGACGTACTGGACCCGGCCGGAAGGCGGGATGTGCCTCTGGGTCGAGCTGCCGCCCGGCTTCGATGCCAGCGAGCTGCTGATTCACGTACGCGAGCGTGGTGTGTTGTTCGCGCCGGGGCGCTACTTCTACTTCCAGAACCCTCAGCCCAACACCCTGAGGCTGGGTTTTGCCGGTCTGGACGAGCGGCGAATTGCGCGCGGGGTGGCAACGCTGGGCGAAGTGCTGCGCGTTGCAATGCGCAAGCGGCAGCGGGGCGGCCGGTACCTGGAGGGCGCGCGCGTCGCGCTGGTATAAGGAGCAGCGAGTCTTGGCGGAGATCAATCCGTCGAATCCGTGTTTTGGCTGCGGGGGTGCAAATTCGCGCGGCATGCAGTTAGCGTTCGACCGCGATGACGAGCGCTTGCGCATCGTGGGCCGCTTCCGGCTGGGCCCGGAGTATCAGGGTGGAGCCGGGTTTATCCACGGAGGAATCATCGCCACCGTGCTGGACGAAGCCATGGGCAAGGTTTGCCGGTTTAGCGATGTGCGCGCAGTCACCGCGGAGCTCTCGATCGAATACCTGCGCCCGATCCGCGTGGATGAGGAAATTGTTGTCGAGGCCTTCCAGAGCCAACGCGACGGCCGGCAACTCTTCCACCAGGGCGAGATTCGGAATTCTGAAGGGCAATTGTTGGCTCGTGGGAAGGGAAGATTTGTGGTGGTCGATCCGGCGAGATTCAAGGTTTGAGACTGCGAGGAACTTCTGCAGTAAGGATTTGAGACGCAAGAAGAGACGGTTCGGAGGAGAGGGAACATGGATTCGAGCAATGGTAAGCAGGGCAATCAGGGAAGCAGTGAGAAGGACAACCTGTGGCGCGTGAAGGTGGGACTGGCGGAGATGCTCAAGGGCGGTGTGATCATGGACGTCACTACGGCCGAGCAGGCGCGCATCGCCGAGCAGGCCGGCGCCTGCGCGGTAATGGCGCTCGAGCGCGTGCCGGCCGACATCCGCAAGGAAGGCGGCGTCGCGCGGATGGCTTCGCCGAAGATCATCCGCCAAATTATGGAGACGGTCACCATTCCAGTGATGGCCAAGGTGCGCATCGGGCATTTTGCTGAGGCGCAGGTGCTCGAGGCGCTGGAGGTGGACTTCATCGACGAAAGCGAGGTGTTGACACCTGCGGATGAGGAGAACCACATCTGGAAGCATGATTTCCGTGTGCCCTTTGTCTGCGGGGCGCGCAACTTGGGTGAGGCGCTGCGGCGGATTGCCGAGGGCGCGGCGATGATCCGCACCAAGGGCGAAGCAGGCTCGGGCAATGTGGTCGAGGCGGTGCGCCACATTCGCGCGATCGTCGGCCACATCCGCCGGCTCACCACCCTGCGCGAAGACGAACTGGTGCACGAGGCGAAAGAGTTGGGCGCACCTCTCGAGTTGGTGCGGCAGGTGGCGCGCACGGGCAAACTGCCGGTGCCGAATTTCTCCGCCGGCGGCATCGCCACGCCCGCCGACGCCGCGCTGGTGCGCCAACTGGGTGCCGAAGCCGCCTTCGTTGGCTCGGGCATCTTCAAATCGTCGGACCCGGATAAGCGCGCGCGGGCCATCGTCAAGGCCACGACGCATTTTGACGACCCCAAGGCCGTGCTCGAAGCCTCTGAGGAGCTGGGCGAGGCAATGAAGGGAATCGACGTGCGGCAGCTCGACGAAAAGGAGCTCTTGCAGACGCGGGGATGGTAAGGAAGTCGAAAGTCCGCAGTCGCGACTTGAAGGTCTAAGAGAAGCAAGGCACAGAGGAACAGGCCAAGATCGCGTTGAACAGGAAGTCTCAAAAGGAAGGAATGCGCAGCGGAATGAAGGTCGGTATACTTGCGGTGCAGGGCGATTTTGAAGCGCACGGCCAGATGCTTGCTCGGCTGGGTGTGGAGCACATCTTTGTGAAAACTCCCGCCGACCTGGCGAATGTGGAAGGGCTCGTGCTCCCCGGCGGCGAGAGCACCACGCACTTGAAATTCCTCACCGAAGGGGGTTTGCTCGACGCCATCCGGGAGTTCGCGCGGCGCCGCGGCGCGTTGTTTGGAACGTGCGCGGGCGCTATTCTACTGGCGCGCGAGGTGAAGAATCCGCCACAAACGTCACTGGGACTCGCCGACATCAGCGTCGCGCGAAATGCTTATGGGCGCCAGGTGGCCAGCCAAGTCCTCTGGAGCCCCTCGAAACTGAAAGAGGCCCCGCTGGAAATGGTTTTTATCCGCGCTCCGTTGATCGAGCGGGTGGGCAGCGGCGTCGAGGTGCTCGCCGAGTCCGAGGGTCGGCCCGTACTGGTGCGGCAGGATAACGTGCTGGCGGCGACGTTTCATCCGGAGCTGACCGAGGACACGACGGTTCATGAATACTTTCTGCAGATGTGCGCAAGCGGGTCCCGAGGCGCGCAAACCGCTGAATCCACCAAAGCCATGCGGTCGTCCTGAGCTGGCGACAGCGATTGGCAGCAACCGGCATTCAATGTAGGGAGCATGCCCAGGAAGGCGCCCAAGAAGACGAAAGTCCTGTTTGTCTGCATTGGAAATTCCTGCCGCAGTCCGATGGCGGAGGCTCTGGCGCGACATTTGGCCGCGGACGTGATCGAGGCTTCCAGCGCTGGCACCGCGGCCCTGGGAATGATTGCGAAGCTGACCTCGGTCGCGCTCGCGGAGCGCGGGGTACGTATCGACGGTCAATACTCCAAGCAGTTGCAAGCCCAGGATTGCGCCGCCGCTGATCTGATCATCAACATGACCGGCATGCCCGGCAAAACACTCTTTGAGGCGGACGAGATGAAGGTCGAAGATTGGGACGTGGAGGACCCCTACGGGAGCGACCTTGAGGTTTACCGGCGGATTCGCGATGACATCGAGGAGCGGGTGGGCGAGCTGGCCAAGCGCCTGCGGCAGAATCACCCAGCGCCACGCAAAGCCGAATAGGCAAACGAGATTCTTCGGGGGTTCCGGACGCTTGGTTCCCGATGGCGTTGGTCGTAAAACCCAGCCTTGATAGCAGGCGCTGGAAAACCACTGAGCGTGTCATTTCGAGCGAACCTAGGAATCTCTCTGTCAGTCCGGTCAAGGAATGGAGAGATTCCTCGTCGCCCGCGGCCGCGGGCTGCTTGAAATAGCGGTAGCATGGGCTTGTTTCGCATGATATTAGGGGTCGGAATGGCAGCTAACGCCTAGCACGCGGTCTTGAAGGAGGCAGTTTGCGGCGAGAAAAAACCAGCGTCTCGCAGGAAGATTACCTCAAGGCGATCTGGGAGATGGTCCAAGAGGAGCAGACGCCGATCAGCGCGCACCTGGCGAAAGAACTGGGCGTCACGCCACCGGCCGTCACGGCGGCCCTCAAACGCATGACGCGCGACGACTACCTGCGCGTGGAGCGCGATGGCCGCATCCAGCTAACACCCAAGGGCCGCAGCGTCGCCGAGCACTTGGCGCTGCGCCACCAGTTGGCGGAAAAACTTCTCACCGAGGTGATCGGCGTGGAATGGTCAAAGGCGCACGAGGAGGCCGAGCGGCTCGAACACGGGATCTCGCCCGATGTCGAAGCGCTGCTTCTGAAGCGGTTCGGCCCGGAGAGTTCCTGCCCGCACGGCGTGCCCCTGTTGGGTGGCTTGGCGAAGCTGCGGCGCAAGAACGGCGCCGTGCCTCTCTCCGAAGTAAACGCCGGTGAAACCATCGAGATCCTCTGCGTCTATGAGAAAGACCCGAAGTTTCTGGAGTTTCTCGGCAGCTTGCGCCTGCGGCCTGGAGCGCGCGCGCGGGTACATCAGCGCGAATATGATGAAACGATGACGCTTGCCGTCGGGGGCCATAAAGTTCATCTCGGCAAGCCTGCCACCAGCCGCATCTGGGTGCGGCGCCTGTCAAGCTAGCGACTCGCTCACAGTTGCTGCATGAGATTGGCGTGAGGCGCGGAGGCTGTTAGCTTGCCGGCGATCCCCACGGATCTCGGAAGAGGTTTCATTCGTTCCAAACGATAACCACATTCAAGACAGAATTGGGGAGGGCATCCATCCTGCTGCCAACGGAACGTAGTGAATAGGACGGGTAAGGAGGTCAGGATGCAAAGACGAGAGTTTCTGCGCCAGAGCGTAGCCTTTGGCGCCGCTGCGCCCTTGCTGAAGACTATCTTTGTCCCTGGCGAGGTGGAGGGGTCGCTGGGCACCGGAGCCAGCCGCGCAATGGTGGTTCGCGCAATCAAGCCCCCGCCACAGGGAAAGATCAATGTCGCCTTTGTGCTCACGGAAAACGCAAACGTGATGGATTTTGCGGGGCCCTGGGAGGTCTTCCAGGATGTCCACGTCGAAGGGCGCGGATCGTCGATGGAGGATATGATGCCCTTCGCGCTCTGCACCGTGTCGGACAAGACCGAGATGATTCATGCCACGTCAGGCTTGAAAATCATTCCAGATTTCACTTTCGAGAACGCTCCGCCTCCCCGAGTTGTAGTCGTGCCCGCCCAGGCGGGCCGTTCACAGGCCATGCTGAGTTGGTTGCGCAATGCAAGCAAGAACTGCGATGTGCTCATGTCCGTTTGCACCGGGGCTTTTGTCCTGGGAGCTGCGGGGGTGCTTTCGGGCAAGAACGCCACAACGCACCACGAGTATCAGGATGAATTCGCAAAAAGATTCCCCGACGTCAAGCTTCAGCGAAGTGCCCGCTTTGTGGAAAACGAAGTCGTCTCCACGGCGGGAGGCCTGACCTCCGGGATCGATCTGGCCTTGCACGTCGTGGAGCGCTACTTTGGCCGCAAGGTTGCAGAGCAAACCGCGGCGCACATGGAGTATCAGAGCAAGGGGTGGATGACTTAGTGAGGGCGGTTGAAGGCTCGGAAAGCCCCTGGCGTGTTTCCTGTAATTCTCTTGAACACGCGGGTGAAGTGGCTTTGATCAGCAAAACCGGCCGCAAGGGCCAGCTCTGAGAGGTCCACCTCCGGGTTCTTGAGTTGTTCGAAGGCGAATTCAACACGCAAACCGTTCAGGTACTCTCCGAGCGTCGTGTGATACGTCTTCCGGAATACGCGCGACAGATGCACGGGATGGACGCCCACTTCCACCGCGACCTGTTCCAAGGTTAGATTCTCCGAGAATCTAGACTGTAGAAAGTCCATCGCCCTCGCCAGCCACCGAGGCCTGCCGTGTTCTTCCACATGCCGCGGTTTCGCGGTTTCCGCCAGCATCTCGAGCACGATGCCTTCGATAGTCAAAGGTGAGGAGACTTCTTTGGCTCTGTGTTTCCGGTGGAGTTTCATTGCCAGCCAAACGATCTCACCGCCACAGAGCTGGGTTGTTGGATTGAAACTCGGAGCGTACTCTCTTGCGTGCGCCAGCCACTTCTCTGCTACCTCAATGCTGAAGAAATGTGCGCCGCTTTGGCCAATTTCGTCGCTGTGTCGCGTCCCCGGGGGATGATACCCCACCGTGAACGGTCCATAGTCCATTCTTCGCCCTCCGGCCTGTTCGGAATAGCTACCGCGAAGCAACAGGCAGAAGAAGGCAGACTCGTGAGTATGGCTCGGCAGTTTGCGCCCTTTGGCATGGGCTATTTCAGACAGGCAAATGCCAGACCAGACTGACTTTTGCAAAATGTTTCCGTAGAACCGGCCCGTTTTCAAAACTGCAGTCATAATCCCTCAAGCGAAGGCTTCTCTCACCGTGACAACTCACTCCACGTTACCATGACGCGTGGCCAGTCGCCCATCGATGCCGTGCCTCCCATCTGAGAGTTCTCTACAGATCTTGGACGCCGCGTACTGCGGTTCGTGAGCGATGCCGCTCTCATGCCCTGATTCTGCCACGGCTTGAAATTTCGACGGCCCCGGAGTAATGTTCCACCCCTCGCGTCGTTTCAGATCGCGCCACCTCGGACAATCTCTCGAGTGAAACGGTACCGTGGGGAGGCAGCATGGCGGTCGATATTCAGCTTCGAGTGAATGGCAAAGCAGTGCAAAGCCAGGTGGAGCCGCGGCTGCTACTGGTCCACTACCTGCGCGACGTCCTCGGACTCACAGGCACGCATATCGGCTGCGAGACGAGCCTGTGCGGCGCCTGTACGGTCTTGCTCGACGGCAAGGCGGTGAAATCCTGCACTGTGCTGGCCGTTCAGGCCAACGGCTCCGAAATCACCACGATTGAGGGTTTGGCCGGACAGGCGGCGAATGGGGCCAGTGGCGGGCTACATGCAGTGCAGGAGGGCTTCTGGGAGAAGCATGGGCTACAGTGCGGGTACTGCACCCCGGGGATGATCCTGACGTCAGTGCAACTGCTCCACGACAACGCCAACCCAAGCGAGGCGGAAATTCGGCGGGCGTTGGCTGGGAACCTCTGCCGCTGCACGGGTTACCAGCACATCATCGAGGCAGTCCGCTACGCGGCGAAAAAAATGAGCGCGCGCAAGCGTTGAAGGAAAGAATTTTCACGTCATCCGCCGCATCTTGCGGGCCAAGCGCAGTGTTTTCTCTGGAGAGATTCCTCGCTGGCCGCGGCTAGCTCGGAATGGCGCGATGAGTTCCGCTGAGGAATCCGGCACGGGCTCGAGTGGCGCTTCAAGTTCGGGAGGGTTCCATGGCCATGGCAACGCGATACATCGGCAAGCCGCTCAAGCGCAAGGAGGACCCGCGGCTGATCCAGGGGCTGGGGCACTACGTGGACGACCTGCAGCTCGCGGGGATGCATTACGTCGGCCTCGTGCGGAGTCCCTACGCGCACGCGCGCATCCGCTTGATTAACACCTCCAAGGCGCAATCGGCCCCTGGGGTCGCATTGGTATTAACCGGCGCCGACTTGAAGGGAACGATTGGGCCGGTGCCCTGCGCCGCGCAACTTCCGGACATGAAGGTGGCGCTGCGGCCCGTGCTCGCGTACGAGAGAGTGCGATTTGTGGGCGAGCCAGTCGCCGTTGTGGTGGCCACTGACCGCTACGCCGCGCGCGACGCCGTGGACTTGGTCGAGGTGGATTACGAGCCGCTCACCGCGGTGGTTAATCCGGAAAAAGCCATCGAGAAAGGCGCGACCGTTCTGCACGAACAGTACAAGGACAATGTGGCGTATCGCTGGGAGCTGGAAGGCGGCGATGTTAAGAAAGCGTTCCAGTCGGCCGACAAGGTCATCCGCCAGCGCATGATCAACCAGCGGCTGATACCGGTGGCGATGGAGCCGCGCGGCGTAATGGCCGACTATAAGCCGGGAGAAAAGCAACTCACGGTTTGGTCTTCGACGCAGATTCCCCACTTGCTGCGGACACAGTTGGCGGTGATGCTGGGCGTGCCGGAAGGCTCTGTGCGCGTGATCACGCCGGAGGTGGGCGGGGGATTCGGCAGCAAGCTCAACGTCTATCCCGAGGAGGCGCTGGTCGGCTACTTGGCGATGCGGCTGGCGAAGCCGGTGAAGTGGATTGAGTCGCGGCGCGAGAATTTCCTGACCGCCATTCACGGTCGCGATCAGATTGACGACGTCGAAGTGGCGGTCAAGGGCGATGGCACGCTGCTCGGCCTGCGCTGCAACGTGATTGCCGACCTCGGCGCCTACTACCAGTTGCTGACGCCGCTGATTCCCACCTTGACCGGCCTCATGATCTGCGGCTGCTACAAAATCCCCGCTGTGCGGATGCAGATCACCGGGGTCTTCACCAACAAGATGGCCACCGACGCCTATCGCGGCGCGGGGCGGCCCGAAGCCACTTACATCATCGAGCGCGTCATGGACTTGGTGGCCGCCGAGCTGAAAAAAGATCCCGCTGAGGTGCGTCGCAAGAATTTTCCGCAGCCGAAAGAATTTCCCTACACCACGCCCACCGGCCTCATCTACGACAGCGCCGACTACCAGAAGTCGCTCGACCTGGCGCTGAAGAATGCGGATTACAAGAAGCTTCGCCAGGAGCAAGCCAAGCTCCGCAAACAAGGCCGCTACCTCGGCATCGGTCTTTCCACGTACGTCGAGATTTGCGGTATGGGGCCCTCCAGCGCGATGCCCGCTGGCGGATGGGAAAGCGCCACGGTGCGCGTCGAGCCGACCGGCAAAGTGAACATTCTCACCGGTTCGTCGCCGCACGGCCAGGGGCAGGAGACCAGCTTTGCGCAGTTGGGCGCAGAGGTGCTGGGGCTCGAGCCGGATGACGTCGCCGTGGTTCACGGCGACACCGCCACGGTGCCGTATGGCATCGGAACGTTCGGCAGCCGCGCCACCGCGGTGGGCGGCACGGCGGCGTACAAAGCGCTGTTGAAGGTGCGCGACAAACTGGCCCAGATCGCCGGACACCTGCTGGGCGAAGACCCGCAAAAGCTCGAGTTCTGCGATAGAAAGATATTCTCGAAGACAGCGGGGAAAAAATCCATCGGCTTCAGCGAAGCCGTCGGCGCCGCTTACGTTGCCAAGACGCTGCCGCCGGGGATGGAGCCCGGGATGGAAGCCACAACGTTTTTCGAGCCGTCGAACTTCACCTACCCGTTCGGCGCGCATGTCTGCGTGGTGGAAGTGGATGGCGAAACCGGCGACGTCAAGCTCCAGAAATATGTGGCCGTGGACGACTGCGGCAACGTGCTGAATCCGCTGCTGGTGGACGGCCAGGTGCACGGCGGCATTGTGCAGTCGGTGGGTCAGGCGCTACTCGAAGAGGCGGTTTATGACGACCAGGGCCAGCTCATCACCGGGGAGCTGATGGACTACGCCATCCCGCGCGCGGGGGACATCCCGTGGATAGAGACCGCGCGAACGGTGACGCCTTCGCCGGTGAACCCGCTGGGGGTGAAGGGTGTGGGCGAGGCGGGCACGATCGGGGCGACTCCGGCGCTAGTGAACGCAGTAGTAGATGCCCTGGCGCCGTTCGGTGTGCGCCACATGGACATGCCCACCAAACGCGAGCGCGTGTGGCAACTGATGCGCCAGGGTGCCGCACCGAAGGAGTCCGCGAAGAGGAGGGCGAAATGATCCCCGCGGCATTTGAATACCACTCGCCTAAGACGCTCGAGGATGCGCTGCGCCTGCTCGAGCGGCACGGCGACGAGGCCAAGGTCCTGGCCGGCGGCCATAGCCTGCTGCCGTTGATGAAGCTGCGCTTGGCGGCTCCGCGCTACGTGATAGATCTGGGGCGGCTCCGTGGGATGAGCTACATCCGCGAGGAGAATGGACAGATTGCCATCGGCGCGCTGACCACGCACGCAGAGGTGGAAGCCTCTGCTTTGTTGCGCGGGCGGTGCCCGCTGCTGCCGGAAACAGCAGCGGAAATTGGCGACCTGCAGGTGCGCAACCGCGGCACGCTCGGCGGGAGCCTGGCGCACGCCGATCCCGCGGCGGACTATCCCGCGGCGATCCTCGCGCTCGACGCGGAGATTGTGGCGGCGAACACGGGCGGCACGCGCACCATCGCTGCTCGCGAGTTTTTCGTGGACATGCTGACCACGCAATTGCGCCCTGGCGAGATTTTGAGCCAGGTGCGCATCCGCCCGCTCGCGGCGCAGACCGGAACGTCCTACTGCAAGCTGCACCAGCCGGCCTCGGGCTTTGCCATTGTGGGTGTCGCCGCTCGCGTAACCCTCGGGAAGGGCGGCAGGGTCGAGGACGTGGCCGTGGGGATCACCGGGGTTGCGCCGAAAGCTTACCGCGCCGAGGCGGTAGAGAAAGCTCTGCGCGGGAAAAATGCGACACCCAAACTTCTGATTGAGGCCACGCGGGGCGCCGCCGAGGGCGTCGAGCCGCTCGCGGACCTGCATGCTTCGGCCGAGTACCGCCGCGAGATGGCGGTGGTATTCACGCGGCGCGCGCTGGAACGCGCGATTGAGCGGGCTCAGGGTTCAGCTAAGGGAAAGAAAGCGTGAAGGTTTCCGGCAGCTACCTTTTGCCTGGCACGCCGGAGCAAGTCTGGGCGCTGCTAAACGACCCGGAGCGCCTGGCAAAATGCTTGCCCGGGTGCGAGCGCCTCGAACCCGACGGGCCGGACCGCTACAAGGCTGTGGTGAAGTTTGCGCTGGCGGCGATCTCCGGCCAATACTCTGGCTCCGTCGAATTGGCTGACAAGAAGCCGCCCCACTCGCTGCGCCTGCGCCTGGAGGGCAAGGGAGTCCCGGGTTTCGTAAAGGGCGACGGCCAGCTCGAGCTGTGGGAGAAGGGCGGCCAGGCCGAGGTGCACTACTCGGGTGAGGCGCAAATCGGCGGCATGATCGCCGCGGTCGGACAGCGCATGCTCGACGCCGCTGCGCGAAAGATAATCCAGCAGTTCTTTGAGAACGCCGCGGCACAGCTACAAGGGCCGCCGGTTGAAGGCGAGGCGAAAAAAAGATGAGCGATCTGCGCTATCCCATCGGAACATTCAAGTACGAAGGCGAGCTGACTGAAGAAGGACGCCGCCGCGCGATCGACGCCATCGCCGAAGCACCCGCAAGGCTGCGCGCCGCCGTGGAAGGGTTGGCGCCACAACAGCTCGAGACTCCTTACCGCCCGGGAGGCTGGAACGTCCGCCAACTGGTGCACCACGTGCCGGACAGCCATCTGAACGCTTATACCCGCTTCAAGCTGGCGCTGACGGAAGAGGAGCCCACCATCAAGCCGTACGACGAAGCGCAGTGGGCCAATCTAGCGGACGCGCGGAGTGCGCCACCGGACATTTCCCTGGCGCTGCTCGAAGCGCTCCACCAGAGATGGGTGCTACTGCTGAAATCCCTCCAGCCGGCCGATTTTGGAAGAACCCTTCGCCACCCCGAGCGCGGTGTCATGACCCTGGATGAGCTGCTTTCCTTGTACGCCTGGCACGGGAGGCACCACATCGCTCACATCACATCTCTGCGCGAGCGAATGGCGTGGCGGTAAACATTCTTCGTCAGGGCACGCCTTCAGGCGTGCCGCAAGTCGGGCCATTTCAATATCTCTTCAGCGGCTTCAGCCGCTGAGGCCCGATCAAGTTGGGGTTTTCACACGGGCTTTTAAGCAGTGAAGCTTCAGGGGCTGAAGCCCATGATCTTGGCATCGGCAACAAGTCGGAGCTGAAGCTCCGACCCCCTGACTTCAACT
>WNFH01003128.1_pt1 | contig 11676 bp, 11 predicted proteins | sample 5400411 | NCBI WGS metagenome assembly WNFH01 (sample SAMN13153347, study PRJNA577476) | soil metagenome | isolation source: 200 cm saprolite under Douglas fir tree site 2 hole 3 | place: USA:California | collected 2015-04-18
CTGATGGACGAATGGTTGAGCGTGGGGGACGAGGCCTTCTCGGAAAAGGCTTCCAGACGACTGCACGACTTGGTACATCGTTCCTCCATACTCGTGATGGCGTCGCATTCCCTCAAGCTGATAGAAGCCGTCTGCAACAGGGTGTTCCGGCTGGAGCGCGGCCGGATCGTCGAGCAATCCGCGATTCGCCCAGAGCAGCGGCCGGCGGAACATGCACCAGACTACCTGATGGCGCTCGCGCGGCGGGGATTCTGATACCGCCGGGTTTTCCGTTCGCCTGCTCCTCGTTTCCGCTGTCCAGCGCCGGGAAGCGGCCAGAAATCTCTGCTGCAGTCGACAGGAGATTAGATGCGAGTCCAGAACGGACCCTTTCCCCAGAGCGCCCGGCCCCAATCCAGCACACGCTTGGCCCGTTCCGCGCCGAGCAGCCACCAGAGAACGAGCCGGAGATACACCCTTAAAAGCCAGCCGATCCAGAGCACGCTCGGGAAGCGGATGCCGTTCTTTCGCTGCGCCCTCCGCACGTCGGAGAGGACCAACAGGGAGTTCCTGGGAACGCTGCTTTCACCGCCGAATTGGAAGCCTGCAACAATAACATCCGGCACGAAAAGAGCGTCCCCTTTTCGCAATTCCCGCAGCAGCATTTCGTAATCGCCGGCCACGCTGAACAAGGGATCGAATAGCCCGTGCACTTCGAACACGCTGCGATGGTATATCACCGCCTGGCCAGGCAGCGTTCTTCCTTGGATGAACTGGCGCTTGCACTGATTCCATGGCTCGCCGGAGTACTCGAGCACCTGACCACTATCGAGAACGAAGGCTACCCGGCCGTAGACAACCCGGCATGGGGGAAAGGCGTGGCTCAAGTGCGGTACCAGGCGGTCAAGAACGGAGTTGTCCCACAGATAATCGTCCGAGCCGAGAAAATAGAGCCACTTTCCCCGCGCTCTCCGGATTGCCTTGTTGAACGCATCGTTCGGGCCTTTGTCTGGTCCGGACTCCCAGTGTGCGATGCAATGGGCGTTCGCCTTGAGGATTTCGACGGTGCCGTCGGTCGAACCGCCGTCCTGGACGATCAGCTCCCATCCGGAGTAAGTCTGGCCTGTAACGCTGTCCAGGCAACGCTGGAGCGTACGTGAGCGGTTGAGCACCGCGATGATAATTGTTATGAAAGGTGTCCCCGTGTTCATCGTTTTCAAAGACCGGTAATTGGTTAGTCCATATTCAAGTCAATGTCTAAATCGGTGCCAAGATTCGCATTCTGATTGACGACCTAAAGCTTGCTCTGGGCCTCGACGTATCGTTCGGGAGTCCCGATATCGACGACTTCGGCGTCCACGGCATAGCCGTAGCAGCGCCCCCCGCCGATGAGATCTGGGAAGATGTCGTGCTCGAGAGAAAACGGGTCCGCATTGCGCCACGATGCGGGGAGGTCCTGGCGCATGAGGTAGATTCCGGCGTTGATAAAAGCCCGGGCGGCGTTTTTGACCGGAGACTTCTCGCGAAACCGGGCTATGCGCCCGTCCCGAGCCAGCACGACTGTTCCCCCGTCCACGCGGCCGCCCGCGTCCGCGACGACCATGGACATCGCTGCGCCTCTCTCGCGGTGAAACGCGATCAGCCGCGCATACTCGACTCGGCATAGGGAATCGCCATTAAGGACGAGGAACGGGTCACTTTGGATCAGCTTGGCAGCATGCCTGATCGCGCCGCCGGTGCCGAGCGGGGTTGCCTCTTCAGAAAAAACGAATTCCGCTTCGGAGCGTCGGGCAAAATGAGAGATCACCTGCTCGCGCAGGTGCGAGACACACAATATGATCCGCACGATGCCCTGGCGCACCAATTCCGCTACGATAACGTCCAGGAAAGGCCTGCCCTGCACGCTGGCAAGCACCTTGGGGCGGTCATCGACAATGCTCTTTAGTCGAGCGCCGAGTCCGCCAGCGAGGATAACGGCGTCAACAGACACCACGTCCGAATATAGAAGTAAGTAGGTAGGCGAAGCTTAGCAGACGCGGTACGAAAGCGTCACATCGGCTAAGGTCTCAATGCATTGCTGCGAAGAATGGGGCTAGCGCTCGTCGACAGGCATGCCGCGCGAACGGCGGTACCAGTCAATTGTCTTGCGTAATCCATCGCGGATACCGGTACTGGCGCGAAAGCCAAGCAATGTCTCCGCCCTGGTCGTGTCCACAAGACGGAGCGGGATCATCGTTGGCTTGGTGTTGTCGTATACAACCTTTGCTTGCGAATAGCCGTCCAACTCGAGCGTCATTTGCAGCAGCTCACGAACCGAATAGCCCTTTCCGATCCCTATGTTGATGGTGGCGTACCGGTCGAGTTTCACCGCCGCAAGTAGCATCGCTTCCACCATGTCGTCGACGTATATTGCGTCTCGCACCTCGCTGCCGTCACCCCAGACCTCGATCGGGTTCCAGCGCTCGACGGTCTTACGTACAAGCGCGGGAATGACGTGAGAGGTCGCGAACTCGAAATCGTCGCGAGGTCCGTAAACGTTTGTCGGCCGGAGCACTATTGTGGTCATGGGTTTTGCCAGTTTCTCTCCGTACATCTGACAGAGAATTTCCGTGAAGCGCTTCGCCCAGCCCGCGAAGAAGTACTTGTGGTACGGCTCGCCCGCCAACAACTGGTCCTCTTTCATTGGCCTGTCGGACACGGGATACGCCACCGTGCTTCCCAGCCAGATAAGTTTCTCAACTCCGGCCTCGTACGACGCCTCGAGCATTTGTGTGTTAATCAGAATGTTGGGTGTCACATGAATCATCGGGGTGGCTGAGATCGTTGCTGCCCCGGAGGAGCTGGCGGCACAGAGGAACACGTATTGCATTCCGTTCACAACGCGCCGGCAATCTTCGGCACGGGTGAGATCGCACTTGACGTATTCCACGCCGGGCGCTTTTGTCACGGGTTCATTTTGATACAGCGTAGCTCGCGGTGTGGCGCCTTCCTTGAGCAAGCGCTCAAGCAGATTGCTGCCTATCAATCCGGTCGCGCCGGTCACCAGGATGCGCTTGTCGCGGAGTAGCATTTCTTGATCGACGCTAAATATGTGTCAGTTCACGAAAAAACAGTGTTCGCGATAAATCTCGGCGATTTTTCCGCAAATGTGACGCGGCAGACGCCCCAGGCTGCTTGCGCTCGCGTTCTCAGTAACGTGTTCCTCCTTCAGCATGCCCGGAATCGCGGTCGATACACAATCGAATGAAAGGCAGAACCGGAGCGCGAACTGCGAAGGCGTTTCTCCCCGCTTGGCGTCAATCAGTGCTGTAAAGTGGCGGTGGGCCGCCGCCCATCGCTCGAGCTGCTCCGAACTCCACTGGCGACGATGGTCTGTCGAATCGAAGTCGTGACCGGCGGAGTAACATCCGGTCAGGAAGCCGAACACCAGTGGTGTGCGGACGATTACCCCGACGTCGCGGCGAGCGCAAAGGTCGAACAGGCCGTTTTCAACGGCGCGCTGGTCTAACAAGTTGAAATTGACCTGTAGACACTCGAATCCGAGATCGCGTACTGCTACTGGTCCATCGTCCGGGCCGCGCAGCGAAACGCCGAAGGCGCGAATCTTGCCTGCGGCCTTTAGCCGTTCTAGCGTGCTAACAACGCTTCTGTCTGCGCTCAGGAGCTCGAGCGGTGGATTGTGGAGCTGGTAGAGGTCAACGTAGTCGGTATGCAGCCGGCGTAGGCTTGCGTCGAGCGAGCGCTCGATATGTCCGGGTGAAAAGTCCTGATCGCCGGTGGCATTGAGAAGCCCTACTTTTGTGGCAATTACGAGTTTCGATCTGTCCGCGCGGAGAACCCTGCCAAGTATCTCCTCGCTGTGCCCGAATCCATAGAAGTCCGAAGTGTCGAAGAAGTTGATGCCGAGTTCGATGGCGCGCAAGAGGGCGGCGCGAGAATCATCCTCGTTTGTCGGCCCGTATGCGACAGCGCCTCCTGCGTTGCCGCCGATACCCCACGCACCGAAGCCGACTTCTGAAACGCGAATCCCGGTGGCCCCGAGCTTTCGATAGTGCATTCCGTCAATAATGACCGGCGAGTTCACGCTCGCCCGTGTCATTGCCGTAGAGGTACGCGCCTTTCTTGTTGCCGTACCAGATGACCTCGCGATACCAGTCTTCCCACGAGCGGTAAACGACCTTGGAGCGATTGATGCGGTTCACGCACGGGCGTTCCTCGAGCTGCACGCCTTCTCCGACCAGGACGGAGCGATAGAACTCCCAGATGTTGTAAGAGGTCTCGAGCTCGAAGTTGTCTTTCTGGAACGGGAGCTTGATCAGTCTATGGTTGAGCTCGATCGCGTCATGAAGCAGTTTGGATGGCAATTCCAGAAATTTCGATTTCAAGAACTCGCCAAGCAGCTTTTCGGCTTCCCCATAGAAACCACCGAGCTTGTTCTCCACACACAGCTTGATCAGCATGTACTCGTCAGCCGGCCAATAAATATCCAACCACTCGGCCGAATGACAGTACTCCGCTCCGCCGGCCTGGATATCGCGGGCCTTTTCGTTGAAAAACTGCTTGATTTCGGCAACGGTTGGAAATCGCTCTGCGCGTGTGTCCAGGAATGCCTCGAACAGGTCACGATAAGATACGCCGCAGACTTCGTGCAGGATGATGAGCGGGATCTGCATTACCTTGTCGAAATGCAGGAATGCCGCCATCCAGCAGAACGCGCGGGTGCGCACCCAATCTTCGCGTGGCATCGAGGCGGTGGCGATGACGAGCTGCTGCATCTCGGAAATTTCTTCCCGAGATTCGGCGAGTGATCCATGGATATTGATGATCGCGGATTCGATGATCTCCATCCCGTACTTCTTCTGGTATTCGGGGTCTCCCATCTCAGCGTTGGGCAGGATCGACAGATTGTTGAACTGGATCCGATTGTGCTGCCCGTTGTCTATTACGGCTGCCACCCCGTCTGCAAACGTGTCACAGGTTTCGCCGGGCAGCCCGAGGATCAGGTCCGAGTAGGTTTCGACACGGTCCCGCGTGAAGCGCCGTTGAAGTTCCTGGTAGGACTCGGTCGAGATGTTCTGGCGTTTGATCGCCTTGAGTGTTTCCGGGTCCACCGACTGCAGGGAGATCGCCACGCCCTTGTTGAGCCCAACGTCCGACAAAAGCTTCTGCACCTTGTACGCGCGATCCGTCCCGTTTTTCGTGTTCTGAACCGAAAGTGCCTTCGGATATCCGAGCTTCTGTTTCGTTTCCGCGACGTAGCGGGTGATGTCGTAGTCGCGGCTCAACATTCCGTAGTTGGCATCGCAACAGAAAATGAACTCGATCTTGTTGTGCGCGAACCAATCAATCTCCCGCAGCAGTCGATCCATTTCAAACTGGCTCACCTTGGCGGCAATCGCGGAGCCCCAGTCACAGAAGGTACAGGCAAACGGGCAGCCGCGGTTCGTCTCCCAGAGGATCAGCCATTTTTCGTCTGGATGAGCCTTCATCAGTGGGTCGAAGACCTTCTCGAGGTACGGCGACGGAATTACGGATATGTCCTTCAGACGCTCTGCGCGGTTGTTGAATACGAACTTGCCGTCGGCGTGCAGATAGCTGATCGACGGCACGCCTTCCCAAGTGCGCGACGGAAAGTTCTCCAGGATGCCGAGAAAGATCGGCTCACCTTCGCCATGGACTGCGAGGTCGATGAACGTGTTGGCCCGCAGGAATTCCTCTGCGCGATCGGGCACCTGCGGTCCGCCGAAAACAATCAGCGTCTCAGGGCGAGCTTTCTTGATCTGCCGTGCGATCTCGAGTGAGATCCGGATGTTCCAGACGTATGTGCTGAAACCGATGACGTCGGCATCAGCCAAGTGTTCTACGGCGCGCTTTACCGGAACGCGTGAATAAACTGGCAGCCGGAACGTGTAGCGATCCGGGTGGCGAGCATTCTTCTGGACGTAGGCCTGGAGCAGCCCTGCGGCGTATGGCAGATAGTTCTGCCCGGAAAAGCTGTTGTTGATCTGCACCAGGCCGACGCTGAGCGGTTCGCGGTTGTCCACTGGAGCGGGAATGGTTCCCACCACCGGCTGCGGACGAACGACGCCGCGGTGGGCGAGTTGATGGTGCAGTTTTTGAATGTTGCTCATAGCACAGTGCGCAGGGCCCGCTTGATGAGTTCAGAATTGTGACGTGCTTCAATCGGTTACGCAACCACGACCGAGTCGCGTAACGCTACTAATCGTTACTAATCCACGTTGCCTTTGTGGAAATAGACGATCTGCGAGCCGAGATAATCAAAACGTGCGGGAACATGGAGGAGCGATCGCAGTACCGTGTGGATCGCGGGTTGCCGCTCTGGCGGCGCGAAGAACATCATGAAGCCGCCTCCGCCCGCGCCGAGCAGCTTGCCGCCCAAAGCCCCGGCCTTCATGCCATTTTCGTAGATTGCGTCGATATTTGAATTCGTGACCTGCGAGGACATTCCGCGCTTGATCAGCCATTGCTCGTGCAGCAGGCGCCCGAAGTCCTCCAGTCGGCCTTCTTTGTCAAGCAATATTGCTTCCGCCGCGTCCACGATCTTCATCATCTGGCGCAGGTCGGGATTCTTGTTCGGAATGTTGTTGATCTGCTCGCCGGCAATCTCTGATGCCGTTCGCGCCAGCCCCGTGAAGAACAGCATGATATGCTGCTGCATTAGCTCGAGCTTCTCCGGACGCAATATGAGCGGCTTGACGAGGATCTCGTTCGCTCCGCCGAAGTCGATTCGATTCAGTCCACCAAAAGCAGCGCTGGTCTGGTCCTGCGAGCCGACGTTCTCTTTGATCAGGCTCTGCTCGACGTGGATTGCGTCGAGGGCGAGCTGTCGCTTGCTCGGCATTTCGTGCTTCAAGGCATAGAGCGCGTGCAGCAACCCGACCGTGAACGTGGAGCTCGATCCAAGTCCCGAGCGCGCCGGAATGTCCGCGTGATGGACGATGTCCACCCCGCGGTCTAGCCCCATGAATTGAAGGCAGCAGCGCACGGAGGGGTGCTGGATGTCCTCCACTGTCTGCGTCTCTTCGCGCTTGTAGTAACGGATCAGGTACTTGAAGTCGTGATATGGCGGCAGATACCGGCAGGTGATGTAGCAGTACTTGTCGATCGAGGCGCTCAGCACTGCGCCACCGTGCTCGCGATACCAAGCGGGGTAGTCGGTCCCGCCTCCGAAAAAGGAAACTCTGAACGGCGCTCTGCTGATGATCACTGGGGCTGCTTCGGTCCGGGGCTGCGATTGGTGTCAGTCTGCAAAGCGCCCGGACTCGTCGCGCTGAGACAGAACCGGATTTTTGATAGGCCACCAGAGCTTCAGCTGCGGATCGTCCCATCTGTAGGTGAACTGGCGCTTGGGATCGTAGTAAGTGCTCTGTTTGTAGTGAAAGATCGCCTCCTTGCTCAGCACGACGTGCCCGTTGCCGTATTTCGGCGGAATCAGCACCTGGTGGCGGTTGTTATCGGACAGGACGAACGCTTGCCATTTGCCGAAGGCCTTCGACTGCGCGTCGCAGTTGACCACCATCAGGTAGAACTTTCCGTAAAGGCAGGACACCAGCTTCCAGGTTTCCGCATCACCGTGAATGCCGCGTAGCACGTGACGCGAGGATACTGAGACGTCGTCTTGCACGAACTTTACCGTGACGCCGTGCTCATGGTAGAGCGTTTCGTTGTAGGTTTCGAGGTAATAGCCGCGATGGTCCTCTAACGCTTCGAGCTTGATCAACAGGACACCATCGAGGTTCGTCTTGATGACTTGCATCGTCTACCCGCCTTTCACTCTGTCCGTGAAGAATACCGGCTAGTCACAGCGGCCGCCACACGACGAAGGAATAACCCTCGTGGTAGAGGCTGCCGAAGTACATCCTCTGCACTTCGAGTATCCTCACTTTTTTTTCCGCCTCGAGCGCCTTCAACCGCGGTAAGAACCCCGAGAGGTAGCCGCGCATCCGGTGGAATCTGAGCGCAAGGTAGTCGACCAGATTTTTCTCGTCGTAAAGGTCTTCGATCGGCTCCATGTTAAGGCATATCGCCGGTTTTTTTTCGAGCAGAAAATCGAGAAACGCGCCATGGCGTGCGCCTACCTGCTCCAGTGCGCACATCGTTATTACCGCGCTGCCGGAATCGACCTTCGTCCGGTGATCGGGCTTGAAAAAATCGAACCGCATACTAGACATGTCAAGCCCGTGCTTTTTGCCGATGAGTTTCACCATCTCGCAGGCCGAAGGCGACCAGTCAAGACCGTGGAGCTTCATTCCCGGCATCTGTTGCCCGAGAGCCACCATGTTGAAGCCTGTCCCGCAGCCAAACTCATACGCCGATCGCATGCCGTCGAGGTACTTCTGGAAATAGAACGCGCGGCACACCTGGAAAAACGCGAGCTCGAACGCCGGATTGCGTGGCAGGACGTAGCGCTGGGCAAGGCGCACCGGTTGATTTGCTTTGATGAACTTCGGCACCAACGCTTCGAGTTCGTAATTCGAGCCGACGAATTTCGCTAGATTTTCGGTCCAGCAGCACTCCCACAGGTTCTCGCGCTGCGGGCCGACTTGAGTCGGCGCGCCCGAATCGAGGTGCCGCAGCACGCCCAGGATAATCTCGTCGCGGCGGGCGGGCGAGGGCTCTTCATAGGCGAAATCGGACTTGGCGATGAGCTCGAGGCAGGATTTGGGCAGCCCGCTCGCCGCGACGCCGAATAGGCGCGCGAAATCGACAGCCGAAAACTGCATGCTGGTCAGAACGGTCCCTTGAACTTGTTTTCGTAGCTATAGAAGTCTTCGCGCGAAAGATCAGTCCGTGGCAGCTTCAGCAGGTCTTCTACAGCGCGAATGATGTCCGTAGAGTTGCTATAGAACTCGTTCTCGAGCGGCCGTGTGCAGGGGCATGGTGTCGGCGCGAACCCGATTCGGCGGATCGGAGCATTGAGTTCCTTCATGCACGTTTCATAGACGGTAGCTGCAACCTCTGCGCTGAACCCACAGTGGATCCAGTCGTTGTCGGCGACGACGCAGTGGCGAGTTTTGCGCACTGACTCGATGACCGTGTTGGAATCGAACGGCGCGATCGAACGGGCGTCCACGACTTCAACGCTAACGCCGTGCTTCTTGAGAATCTCGGCGGCTTTTACCGCCTCGACATTCATCCACGAAGTTGCGACCACTGTAACGTCGCTCCCTGCGTGGATCACGCGTGCGCCTTCGAGGCCGACGTCGTCATTTTTCTCCGGTACCTCGCCAACGACGTCGTAGAGCCAGCGGTGCTCGATGAAAATCACAGGGTTATCATCGCGAATCGCGGCGACCAGCATGCATTTGGCGTCGCGCGGCGTCGAGGGCATTACAACTTTCAGCCCGGGAATGTGGGCGAACCATGAGTGCAGGGATTTACTGTGCTGAAACGATTGTCCCCAACCGCGCCCGATGATGGCACGAATGACTATCGGCACCGTGAAATGGCCGCCGGAGCCATAGCGATGAGTGGCGATCATGTTGACAAGCTGGTTCATGCCAAGCATGACGAAGTCCATCCGCATGTGCACGTGAATGGGCCGCAAGCCGGCGATCGCTGCCCCAAGCCCGAATCCCGTCATCGCGTCTTCCGCGAGGGGCGTGCTGAAGCAACGCTCCGGCCCGAACTCCTCGACCAGTCCTTTCGAACTCATGAAGATGCGCTTGTGGTCGGCGACATCGATGCCGTACACGAAGACCCGCGGATCCCGGCGCATCTCCATCGCCATCGCTTCGTTCAGCGCGTCCCGGTAGGACATTAGCCTGCTCATGCGAGAACATCCTCGTAGAGCTCTTCTGCTCGGCTGAAGGGCGCGTCGTCGGCACGCTTGATGCTGCGCTCCACTTGTTCGTTGATGGCTTTTTCGACCGCTTTGATTTCTTCCTCGGAAAACCATTTCCCGAGTTTCCTACGCTGCAGTGCCACCGGGTCGACATTGCGCCATTTCTCGTACTCACTGCGGTCGCGGTATCCGGCATTAAAGTCCTCGTTCACGCCTACATGCTCGAGGTAACGGTAGTAGGCAAGGTGCAGGAATGACGGCCGCTGCAAGCGTCGCATTACCTCGATCGCGCGCAAGGTTACCTGGTAGATCGCCTCGGGATCGGTCGTCCGCTCGGAAAACACCTCGCAGTCGAATCGCTTGACAATCTCAACGATGGATTTGTAGCCATGCCGTTGCTCTGAAGAAATGTGCACGGCAAAGCCGTTGTCCTCGCACACGAAGAGCACCGGCAGCTTCATGACACACGCGGAGTTGAGCGACTCCCAGAATACGCCCTCATCGACCGCCCCGTCGCCGAAGAACACCGCAACGGCCTTTCCGTTCTTCAGGATTTTGTTCGCGTACGCGGCGCCTACCGCCACCGGGATCGTCGTGCCCACGATGGCGGAGGTGCAAATAAGCCCTGCGTCAGCAGCAGTGAGATGCATCGAGCCGCTCTTGCCCTTGGCCATTCCGGTGGCTTTGCCGTACATCTCCGCGAAAAACCCGTCGGTTTCACCGGTCTTGGCAAGGTAGATACCATGGCTGCGGTAGGTGCCGAGGATCTGATCCTGCGGGCGCAGCGCCTCGCACACGCCCGCCGCGATCGCTTCCTCACCTGTGGACATGTGCATCGGGGTCTTCATCTTGTCGCTCGCGTAGTTTGCGCGGATCCCGTCCTCCGCCCTTCGGATCAGGTAGACCTTCCTATACAGCGAGAGATTGAGCTCTTTTTCTTTCATTTAGTCCTCGGGTTGCGTTCTGTCGAGAAAAGATAGCTGGCGATAACCGCAACCGGCAGAGCGACGTAGAGGCCGCCTGCGGTGACGAGCCGCATCACTTCGTCAAATGGAACGCAATGCACGCTTTCCACTTCCTCGTCATGCGGCCGGCGTTGCTCGAACTCCTCGCGCGTAAGGTCCAGGTGAAAAACATACACGAGGTTCGGCATCCGGTTTGGCGACGTGGACATCGGCGGCATAGCCTTGAACCGCGCTTCCGGAACGGCGATGCCGGTTTCCTCGGCGAACTCGCGCGCAGCGCCCGCAACCGGAGATTCATCGCCCTCGATGGCGCCCGCAGGGAGCTCGAGTGTCGTATCGCCGATGACGGGTCGCCTCACCCGTATCATCACGATACCGCTATCGTCCACGACGGGCAACACGATCACCTGGGGCAGGTGGAATTCCGTTGTAAAGTAGCCGCCGCGGTTGCGCACGACAAACCATTCGTTCTCATGCAGCGTGGCAACGGGTGCAAGTCCGGGACACGCAACCGCCGAGAGCCGCTTGTCCCAGGCTCCGCGCGGAGGCCAGGTTACGTAGTTGACGAGCTTCATATCATCGTGTCAAGAAAACCTTTCCCGACTGCACCTGCTGGCGCCAGTAGTCGAGCAGATCCTGCATCGTTTTCTCGAACGGGATTTCAGGTTTCCAGCCGGTATGCCTAGTGAATTTCGAGGTGTCCGGAACCTGAAGGTCTACATCGATCGGGCGCAGCCGGCCCGGATCCGGTTCCACCTTGACGTCCTTTCGCGTCGAAAGAGAGAGCAGGTGCCTGAGCATATCGCCTACCGTACAGGAGTAGGCTCCGCCGATGTTGTAATACTCGCCGGGCACGGGTTTCACGGTAACGAGCAAATAGTACGCCCGCACCGCGTCGCGCACGTCGGACCACGTGCGCAGCGATTC
>WNFH01003130.1_pt1 | contig 11674 bp, 10 predicted proteins | sample 5400411 | NCBI WGS metagenome assembly WNFH01 (sample SAMN13153347, study PRJNA577476) | soil metagenome | isolation source: 200 cm saprolite under Douglas fir tree site 2 hole 3 | place: USA:California | collected 2015-04-18
CCGCGGGGCGCACGAACCCTCCACCCTGATCATCGTGCCCTTTTCCGGAGCAAGGGCGATACCAAGCGTGTAGGGCGGGCTCGAAGCGAGCGTCTTGATTGATGTTGCCTCGAGACGATCCGGCTGGGGGAAGACCCCCGGAGGCTAGATTCTTTCCGCCTGGTGGAGACCTGACCGGCGGACCTGGATCAGGTCTGCCGGGGTGTCAAAGAACTTGCCGTACAGGGTGCCAGTTCCTTGTGTGGGCGGTGAGATGTCTCGCAGTGAAATCAATAGTTTCCGGATAAACCCCAAGATGGCAGGTCGATTGCTGCCAGGATTACAATGAAGGCGGGCCATGAGATTTCTCGAGCGCGTGATCGGGCGGTGGCGGTCGCAACGGCCACGTTACGCATTGGCTTTGGCAGGCGGCGGCGTGATCGGCGGCATGTACGAGGTAGGCGTGATCGCCGCGATCGAGGAACGGCTCAACGGCGCCGGCGGCTTCGACATCTACGTGGGCTGCAGCGCAGGCTCGGTCGTGGCTTCGCTGCTCGCCAACGGCATTCGCGCTTCCGAGATCTATCGCATCATCGAGCAGGACCTCGAGCACCCGCTGAACTTCCGGCGGGGCGCCGTCTTCGCCTCGAACTCGTTTCGCCACGCGGCGGGCCGGTTCGGGCGGCTCCTCTGGGCCGTCAGCAAGAACGCGATGACCGGGATGCGCGAGTCGGTTCCCGACATGCTCGCCGCCGCGGAGCGCGACCTGCCCGCCGGGTTTTTCTCGCTGGGGGCGCTCGAGCGCTACATGCGCGAGACGTTCGCCGCATTCGGGCTCCAGAACTCCTTCACGGCGCTCGATCGCGTGCTGCTGATCCCGGCGATCGACCTCGACCGGGCGCAGCGCGTCGTATTCGGCCGCAACGGGATCCAGGACGTCGCGATCAGCGAGGCGATCGCGGCGTCCTCGGCGATTCCCGGGTTTTTCGAGCCCTACACTTTGCGCGGTCGTGATTACGTGGACGGCGGCGTGGGCTTCAGCGGCCACGCGGACCTCGCGGCCGAGGCGGGCGCGGCCGTCGTGATCGTCGTGAATCCTCTTGTGCCGAGCCCCGACAGCGGTGACGTGCCCCTGCGCAATCGCGGCCTGTACACGATCATGGAGCAGGCCGGGCGCATCTACAGCCAGAACCTCTTGCAACTCGGCCTGTCGGCGCTCCGGATCAAGCACCCGCGCACCGAGTTTCACCTGATCCAGCCCGGGCGAGAGCAGACGCCCCTCTTCGGACCGTCGATGGGTTTCGAGGCGAGCCGGGCCGCGCTCCGCTACGGGTACAAGTCGACGACGGAATGGCTCGAGGGCCAGGGCCTCCCTCTGCTGCGCCGGCTCCAGGCGGTGCCTCAGCCCGTGTAGTGACATGGGAGGCCTACCGGCGTCCCCCCGCGAGCCTCGACGCCTCCGGTAGAGCGCGGAGCCGACCCATCGCCAGGATTCCGAGCGCCGGCCCGATCGCCAGCGTCGCGAACGCCCATCTCCAGCCGAGGTGTTTCACCACCAGCGGGATGAGCCAGATCGAAACCATCGTCAGCGCGAAGCCGACGCACGTCTGGGTGGTGAGAGCCGTTCCCACGTACGCCGGCGGTGACAACTCGGTGATCGCGGTCGAGAACTGGGCGGAGTCCGCGATGACCGTGACACCCCACACGACGGCGACGGCCAAGGTCAGCAGCGGTGGGCCGCCGAAGGTGAGGCCGATCGCCACCGCGCAGGCCCCCGAGAAGGCCATCGAGACCATCGTGAGCGTCGTTCGTCCCCACCGGTCGGAGGCGACACCGCCCGCCCAGCAACCGAGCGCGCCCAGCGCGATCACGATGAATGTAGCGCCGCTCGGATTGAGCCCGGCGTAGCTGCCGGCGCCGCGGATCTCGAGACTCGCCGCCAGGAAGGCGGCGATCCATGCCCACATCGCATAGAGCTCCCACATGTGGCCGAGATAGCCGAAGCAGGCCAGGCGTGGCCCGCGCTCGCGGAAGACCGCGGCCGCCATGCGCACGTCGAAGCGGGCCGACGGGAATCGGTGAGGACCGTCGGCGACGAAGAGCTGAACGACCGCAGCGCCCGCGAGGGCGAGTGCGGACGCGACGAGCAAGGTGGCGCGCCAGGGAAGCTCCGTCAGGCCTGGGATGAGATGCGGCGTCGCCGAGCCGACGGTGAGGGCGCCGACGAGAATCCCGATCGCGAGCCCGCGGCCCTCGCGGAACCACGTCGCCATGATCTTCATCGCGGGCGGGTAGGCGCCGGCCAGGCACACGCCCGTCGCAAAGCGGAGCAGCAGCGCCGGTCCGAGGCTCGAGGCCCAGAGGGCGAACGCGCCGTTGGCCGCCACGCCCAGCGTGATGCCCACCGTCATGACCAGGCGCGAGGAGAAGACGTCGGGAAGGTTGACGAGCGCGCTCGCGAGCGTGCCGACGATGAAGCCGGCCTGGACGGCGATCATGAGGCCGGCGCTGCCGCCGGGGCCGAGCGCCCACTCGTGCGTGAGCGCCGGCAACACGGCGGACGCGCTGAACCAGAGCGAGAGGGCGAAGAGCTCGGCGAGCGAGAGGAGCGCGAGCTGGCGCCAGGCGGGCGTCACGCCGTCGCTACTCGACGATTCCCTTCCGCTGCAGCTCCGCGATCTCGGCGGCCGTCATCCCCAAATCTTTCAACACGTCCTCGGTATGTTCGGAGGGCATCGGCGCCGCGCTCCGGATCGTCCCGGGCGTGTCGGAGAGCTTGATCGCGATACCGATCTGCCGCACCCGCCCGTGGGTGGGATGCTCGGCGTCCACGATCATCCGGCGGTGCTTGATCTGTGGGTCGTCGACCATCTCTTCGACGTCATAGACCTTCCCGACGCAGACATCGGCTTTCACGAGCGTCTCGTACCACTCGTCACGGTCGCGCGTCTTGATGAGCGCCTCGATCTCGCGCCGCGCGGCCTCCTCCTCGGCATTGGCCGCGCGCACGAACTGGTCCGAGCTCCGGGCGAAGCGCTTGAAATCGGGCCGGCCGATCGCGTTACAGAAATTCTCCCAGAGCCACGGCTCGGTACAGCCGATCGTGAGGAGCTTGTCGTCCCGCGTCTCGTAGATGGCGTAGTAGGGATACGAGCCGCCCAGGAACCCCTCGCCCCGGCGGGGCGCCAGGCCGTCGCTGAAAAAGAATCGCATGTTGGGCGTGGCCGCCAGGAGCGAGACGGTCGTGTCGAGGTACGACACGTCCACGTGCTGGCCGCGTCCGGTCCGCTCGCGAGCGAAGAGCGCCAGCATGATGCCGAGGGCGCCGTGCAGGCTCGCCCCGGCGTAGTCGGCGACGAGGTTGAGGGGGATCACCGGCTTCCGGTCCGACTCGCCGATCAGGTTGAGGACGCCTGCCAGCGACAGGTAGTTCATATCGTGCGCCGGATAGTTCCGGTACGGACCGTCCTGACCGAAGCCCGAGAGCGAGCAGTAGACGAGTCGCGGGTTGAGCCTGCTCAGGGTGTCGTAGTCGGCGCCGAGGCGCTTCATCACGCCCGGGCGGAAGCCCTCCACGAGGACGTCGGCCGTGGCGGCGAGCTTGCGAAAGACCGCCTGCCCCTCCGGCGACTTCATGTTCAGCGTCATCGAGCGCTTGTTGCGGTTGACGAAGGTGTGGATCGTCCGGCGCACCCACTCGTCGCTCGTCGCGCGTCCGGGCTCGGGCGTCTCGATCTTGAGGACCTCGGCTCCCATGTCGGCCAGCATCATCGCGGGAAGCTCCGCCGGCGCCACTCGCGCCAGCTCGAGAATCCTGATCCCGTCGAGCGCGCGCATTAGTCCAGATTCCCTTCGAGGCGCGAGGTCAGCGCGCGGATGTCGGGAATGTCCTCGAGATGCCCGAGCTGCTCCGCAACGCCTTCGGCCTCGTCCGCGGACAGGACGGCCTTCGCGCAGGCCAGGAACTTCTCGCGGAGCGCCGCGTCCGATAGGGGCGTGGCGGGGTGTCCCCGAGCACCCCGTGCCTCGCGCGAGAGCGTGCGCCCGTCGCGGAGCCGGACCGTCACGCGGCTCCAGGCATGCTGCTCGACTCCCTCCGGCAGGCCGGGGTCGACGACCATCGCGATCCGTCCCATCAGCTCGCGCATCTCGGGGTTGGCGACCTCTCCATCCATGAACGAGCCGAAGTCTACCCGGCCGTCCACGAGGGCGGCGGCGGCGCAGAACTGCATCGAGAACTTCCGCTCGAGCGCCGTCGTCGGCCGCGGGTGAGCGAGCACGTCGGGCACGACGCGGTTCACGCCGACCTGGACGGCGGCGATGTCGCCCGGGGACAGTCGATGCTCTGCGCGCAGGTCGATGAGCGCGTCGATCGCCGAATGCGTGAGGGCGCACGAGGGGTAGGGCTTGACCGCGATCCCCGACCCCAGCAGGTGCCAGGCGTGGCCGAGGCCCTCAAGCGCCTGGTCGAGCCCGTGGGAGGCGCCGAACGCCGCCACGTAGCCCTGTCGACCCTCGAGCGCGGTCTCCGACGCGGTCAGCCCCTCGCGCGCGAGCTGGGCGGCCAGGATCCCGTTCCGCGCGGCGTGGCCGGCGTGGTAGGGCTTGGTCATCGAGCCGAAGTTTTCTTTGAGCCCGGAGGCGTGCGAGGCGGCGATGGCGAGCGCGTTGCGCGTCTGGACGACGTCGAGCCCCATGATACGCGCGGCCGCCGCCGTGCAGCCGAGCGTCCCGATCGAGGAGGTGGCGTGCCACCCGCGCGTGTAGTGGTCCGGGTTCAGAGCTGTTCCGAGCGCGACGTCCACCTCGAAGCCGACGACGTAGCCGAGGACGAGGGCGCGGCCGTCGGCCATCTCGGCTTCCGCGGCGGCGAGCGCCGTCGACAGGAGCGGCACGCTCGGGTGCCCCAGCAGGGCGAAGTTCGTGTCGTCGAAGTCGTGCGCATGCCCGGCGGCGCCGTTGGCCAGGGCGGCCCAGCCGGGCGACGTCTTGAGCGTCGTGCCGACGACGGTCGCGAGGGTGATGGCACCCTCGGCGCGGACGACCCGGCGCACGATGCGCGCAACGGGCTCGGTTGCCCCGGCCAGCATGACGCCCAGGGTGTCGAGCGCCGCTCGGCGGACGCGGCCGACGGCTTCTGACGGGCAGTCCTCGAGCGACGTTTTGACGACGAACTCGGCGAGGCGGGCGGCGGCGCTCATGGAGGGCACGATATCATGAGTATTGGGATGAGGTCCTCGTGAAGGTCCGCTTCCTTGGCTCCGGCGACGCCTTCGGCAGCGGCGGGCGGTTCCAGACCTGCATCCATCTGGAGTCGGCCGCGACCCAGCTCATCGTCGACTGCGGCGCCTCGTCGTTGATCGCGATGCGTCGCTTTGGCGTCGACCCCCTGGCGATCGACACGGTGATTCTCTCCCACCTGCATGGGGATCACTTCGGTGGCGTCCCGTTCCTGATCCTTGACGGCCAGTTCAAGCGGCGCACGCGCCCGCTCGTCGTGGTGGGACCACCGGGCGTCGAGGCGCGTGTGCGAGAGGCGATGGAGGTGCTCTTTCCGGGCTCGTCGCAGGTCGAGCGGAGATTTGACACCCGCTTCGTCGAGCTGATCGATCGTGTCACGCTCGAGACCGGCGCAGTGGCGATCACGCCGTTCGGTGTGGTCCACCCGAGCGGCGCGCCGCCCTTCGCGCTCCGGATTGCGTGCGAAGGGAAAACCGTCACGTACTCCGGGGACACGGAGTGGACGGACAACCTGATCGACGCTGCGGGCGGAGCCGACCTGTTCATCGCCGAGGCGCTCTTCTTCGACAAGGCGGTCAAGTACCACCTGGACCTCGCGACCCTGCTGAGCCACCGTGCACAGCTCGACTGCCGCCGGCTCGTCGTGACTCACATGAGCGAGGACATGCTCCAGCGGCTCGATGGCCTCGAGGTCGAGGCGGCCGAGGACGGGAAGCTGATGGTCGTGTGACCTGTTCCGCGTCCTACGCCTCTCGGTACCAGTAGGGAAGATGCCAGAAGTCGGAGTCCCAGCCGCTTTGGACCACGTCCCGGAGCTTGAGCGAAATGCCCGCCACCTGCGACCGCAAGACGACCGGAATCACGACCACGTTCTGGATCACGAGGTCGTTCATCTTGGTGAAGAGCGCCGCCCGCTTGACTGGGTCCAACTCAGTCTCAGCGGCGAGGAAGGAGCGATCGTACTCTTCGTTCCGCCATCGGGTGATGTTCCGCTCTTGCCACTTGTTGGCCTTCGCCGCTACCGCCCAGGAGGTGAACTGGCGCATGAAGAGCCTGGGGTCGGGTGCGGTCATCAGGATCGAGTACATCTGGATGTCGCTGTAGAAGTGAGAATTCGTGTCGGGATTGGCTGGATCGGAGGAGAAGAAGACGGAGGCAACGACGGACTTGATCTCGATCTCGATCCCGGCCTTTGCGCACGTCTGCTTGATGATCGCCTGCGTCTTCTGGCGGAGCGCGTTGATCGAGGTCTGGTAGACCAGCTTGAGCTTCTTGCCGGCCTTGGCGCGCACGCCGTCGGGACCGCGCTTCCAGCCGGCGGCGTCGAGGAGCTGGTTGGCCTTGTCGATGTTGAACTCCCAGCGGGTGTTCTTCGAGGCAAAGCGCGGCGGCCGGTTGAGGTAGTTGGCGGTGACGATGCCGGTACGCCCGTAGACATGCTCTTGGATGGAGGCACGGTCGACGAGCAGGTTCAGGGCCTGGCGCACGGCGGGGTCGGTCAGGAGGGGGTGAGGCGCCTTCACGCTCGAGCGCTCGCCATCGACCTCCTTCCACGGGTCGGTGAAGTTGCACTGAATGTGCTCAATGGCGCCGCTGGCCACGATGTCGACGCGCCCCCGGCTGCCCTGCTCGAGACGGTTGAGGACGTCGTCCTCAACCTGGAGGTTCCAGGCGTAGTCGTACTCCCCGGTCTGCAGGACGGCGCGGGCGGCGGAGACGGCGTCGCCGCCGCCCTTCAATTCGAGCGTGTCGAAGAACGGCCGGTTAGGGACGTGGTAGGTCGGGTTCAATTCGGCCTGGATCGAGTCGCCCGGCTTGAAGTCCACGCAGCGGTACGGCCCGGTGCCGACCGGTTTGAGGTTGGTGGGCGCCTCACGGGACTTCGCGCCTTTGTAGGCCTCGAAGAGGTGCTTGGGGATGATGGCGCGCCTGCCGCAGAACGCGTCTGCCCAGAAAGGCATGGGCTTGTTGAAGCCGACTTTCACGGTGTAGTTGTCGAGCTTCTCCACCTTCTCGATTTCGCTGTAGGACCCGATGCTCGCGGCGGCGGTGGCGGGATCGACGGCATACTCCCAATTGAAGATCACATCGTCGGCGGTGAACGGCTGGCCGTCGTGCCAGGTCACGCCCTTCTTGAGCTTCCAAACGACCGAGCGCCCATCCTTGCCCACGCTGCCGTTGCGAAGGCTCGGAATCTCGTCAGCCAAAACCGGCACCGGATTGCCGTCGGGATCGAAGGAGGCGAGCGGCTCGTAGAAGATGCGCAGGCCGTCAGAGTTCGTGACGCCGACGGAGAGGTGTGGGTTGAGGAGGGTGGGTGCCTGCCACCAGAGCAGGCGGAGACGGCCTCCGCCGCCCCGCCTGGTCGGCGTGAAGCGGGCGCTCTTCGGCTGGCCCTGGGCGACTCCGGTCACGGACAGCAGTTGGGCGGCCATAGGTGCGGTCAGGCCCAGCCCAACCATCGTCTGCACGAACGAGCGACGGGAGACGCAGCCTGCCTTGACCTGCTCCAGCAGCTTACGGATTTCGTGTTCGTCCATCGGGGAGCCTCCGCGAGTGCAAAGACCTGGACCCGAGTTCTGCGCTGCGAATACCACCACCCGAGTGGGGGTCGCAGACTGCTCCGGCGCCGCCTGAATGGCCCGTGGCCGAAATCTATCACTCGGCCGGATATTAGCGTGGCGACTTTCTCCGCAATCAAAATGTGCCACTGGACGTGGTGCAGTCCTACTCGGCTATGCTGATCCACGGACGACGTAGCTCTACGTGCGGCTCTCGCTCGCCACCGCGCGTGACGCCTCCCCGCGGCGAAGTGCTCGACGGCCTGAAGGCGGGGGAGCTCGTCGTTGTCGCCGGGAGCTTCTTCTTGCGGGCCGAGGCGGGGCGGACGCGCTCGGGTGGATAGACCGCTTGACCTGGCCCCATGGGGGAGGGTTTAGGCTCGACGCATGGGACGCGACGGCCTGCTCATCGGCGAGATCTCCGCGCGCAGCGGTGTCAGCCGCAAAGCGCTGCGGCTCTACGAGACCAATGGCATCCTGCCGGCGCCCCGCCGAACTGCCTCGCGGTATCGGATCTACGGGCCGGACGCGCTCTTGCCGTCCTGGCCTTTGTGAAGCAAGCGAAACGACTCGGGTTCCAGCTGAAGGAAATCAAGGAAATCGTCGCCATTCGGCGGTCCGGGAGTGCGCCGTGCGCACACGTGCGCAAGCTCGTGGAGCGAAAGGGGACCGAGCTCGACAAGCTTCTGAGCGATGCGACGCAGGTCCGCGATCGGCTTCGGGGAGTCCTGAAGGATTGGTCGTCGAGACCACGAAGCGTCGCCGCCGTGTGCCCTCACATCGAATCCGTCAACGACACGACGCCAAGGAGGAGCGATGGAAAGCGTGAAGATGTCCCTGTGCCCGGCGTGCACCGCCTGTCCTGAGGTCGAGATCGCCGGCGACGAGGTCCGCATCGGAGAGGCCGGCAATCTCGCGGTTCTCAAGAGGGAGGAATGGAACGTGCTCGTCGACCTGATCCAGTCGGGTCAGCTCGGACGGGTCTGAGCGACGGCCCGCGCGCTTGACATGGCGCCGGCCGCTCACTAGTCTGACCACAATGAACGGCCGGCGCCTGTCGTCCTGGCTGCTCGTCGGTGTGGCCATCTTCGTCGTGCTCGGCCACATCTGCGCGGCGCCGATTCACGCCCACGCCGGAGCAATGACGACACACAGCGAGGACCATCCCGAGAGCGGCAGTGACGAGGCCGCTCACGGCGGTTCCTGCGAGGCTGTTCGTGCCGACTCCGATGTCGATGCGCCGGCCCTCCTCCCGACCGGCATCGTTCTGCCGGTCCTCGGCGACCTCGAGACACTCCGTCCACACCCAACGTCGGCGCCGGCGCCGGCGAGCTCCCCCCCGCTCTTCCTGTTGCACGCCGCGCTGCTGATCTAAGCCCTCTCCCTCACCACGCAGTTTGCTCTTGACGGTTGCCCGGCACCCGTCCGGTCGGCGTCCGTCCAGGTTCCAGGTGATAGGGAGGGAGGGGCATGCCCAAACAGCTCGCTGTGGTCATTCTTGTGGCGGCAGGTCTGCCAGCGCTGGTCGCAGGGCTGGTCGCCTTCGCCAGCCCCAGGCCAGTGGAGGCGGTGCCGGCCTTTGCGCGGCAGTACGACCTTCAATGCAACGCCTGCCACACCCGCCCGCCGAGACTGAACCGGTTCGGCGAGCAGTTCCACATGATGGGCTTCCAGATCCCGAGTGCCGCCCGGCCAGGAGGAATCGTGAGCAGCGTCAGGGAGGACGGCGCGGTCAAGACGCTGATCGACAGCCTCGCCCTTCGGATCGAGGGAGGGCTCTTCGAGTATACGGAGTCCCCCCGAGAGACCGAGACGAAGTTCGTGCCACCAGACGAGATCACCCTGTTCGTGACGCGGCCTCTTCTGCCCGAGCTGAGCATCTTCGTCGAGATCGAGGGTGAGCCGAACGCGGTCGCGTTCGAGAACGGGCGCTACTTCACCAGGGGCGAGTTCGGTCTCGGCAAGGAGGCGTTCTTCATGCTCAACTTCGGGCGCCTGCTGGGCCTGCTCGGGGCCCCGACCATGGAAATGGGCGGCCAGACGATGGTGGGCAAGCATGGCGGCTTTTCGATGCACGGGCCGATGCTGATGGCCGGCAAGGTCGATCCAAACACGAACTTCTCCTACGCGACCAACCGGCAGCTCATCGCGCCGACGGAGCTCGAGGTCGCGCACGGTGAGGTCGAGCGCTTGCCGGTTGTCCCGTACGCGTTCGCCTCGAAGTTCTTCGGGCTGTTCAAGAACCGCGACGAGCGCGAGCCGCAGCTCGTGACGGACCAGGTCATGTACAACACGTCGGGCGCCCCGGGGGCCGACTTCCACGCCATGTTCAACGACGTCGTCCTCGGCCAGATCGGCTTCCTCCGTGAGAACGAGGGGTTCAACACCTACGCGGCTGCACGCTTCGACCTCCTCGACCGCGGCGAGCTCACGTTCAACGTCTCCGCCCTCGTGAACTGGGGCTTCGGCGTCGTCCGCGCGCCCGATCCGGATGACCCCAGCCAGCCCGGCGGCAACCGCCTCGACCGATTGCGCTACGGCATCGCGGCCAATGTCCGATGGAAGCAGCTTGACGTCTACGGCGCGGTGATCTGGGATCGGCTCTACGGCCTGCCCGGCGAGCTGCGAGGGAGCTTCGACCGCACCGCGACTGGTCTCACGATTCAAGCCGACTATCTCGTCCACGAGAAGGTCATGCTGTCGAGCCGGTTCGACCAGCTCTGGGCCGGCGGCCTCAAGGACGAGAAGCGCGACGGTTCCGTGCTGTCCGTGCAGGCGAAGTTCTATCCCTGGCAGAACATCGCCTTCTTCGTCCGCGACAGCGTGAACCTCCGGAGCTTCGTCGAGGACAGTCCGCTGCGGAACTGGCGCAATCAGCTCTTCATCGGCATCGACTGGGACTTCTGAGGAGCGCCGACATGCGAGCCAAACTCTTCACATCGTTGGCGATCGGCGTGCTCGGGCTGCTCGTCGGTCTCTGGCTCGTCCGCCCGCCGACCACGCGGGCGAATGGAGACAAGCACGAGGAAAAGGGCGGACACGCTCACGTGCCGGCGCCGCTCGAGTACGCGGACGTCCACGTACCGCTGAGCGTCTGGACGGACCCGGCCATGATCACTCGCGGCACGGAGATCTACGCAACCCGCTGCGCGGTCTGCCATGGCGACCAGGGCGACGGCAAGGGCCCCGCCGGCGTCGCGCTACCCCTCAAACCTTCCGACTTCCGCGACAAGGCCGGCGTCGCGGAGATGCGCGACAACTACTGGTTCTGGCGCGTGAGCGAGGGCGGACAAGTCGAGCCGTTCAAGGGCAAGGGCTCAGCCATGCCTCCATGGAAAAGCGAGCTCTCGGTCGAGGACCGATGGGCCGTGATGGCGTATCAGCACACGTACTCCGGGCATAACGGGCCGCACGTTCCCTGGGAGCACTCAAAGAGCGTCGCGATGGGCCGCGAGATCTTTGCCATGGCGTGTGTCCCATGCCACGGCGTCGCGGGCAAGGGCGACGGCTCGGTGGGGCCCATGCTCGCCCCTCGGCGGGCTCCCCAACCGCGAGACTTCACCAGCGCCGAGTTCAAGTTTCGCTCCACGCCGTCGGGCCAGCTCCCGACGACCGCCGATCTATTCCGGACTCTGACGGAGGGTGTGCGCAGCAGCGGCGGTCCGATGACCATCGGCCTGCGCGGCCATCGCATCATGCCGAGCTTTCAGCATATGCCCGTCGAGCAGCGCCTCGAGGTCCTCGAATACGTCAAGAGCCTGAACCGCGGCTTCTGGGAGCGGGGTGCGGTCAAGATCGTCACCGTGCCCGCGCCACCCGCCCTGACGCCGGCGCGCCTGGTTCGCGGCAAGCAACTCTACGCCGATGCGGAATGTCTGGCCTGCCATGGCGAG
>WNFH01005653.1_pt1 | contig 11674 bp, 10 predicted proteins | sample 5400411 | NCBI WGS metagenome assembly WNFH01 (sample SAMN13153347, study PRJNA577476) | soil metagenome | isolation source: 200 cm saprolite under Douglas fir tree site 2 hole 3 | place: USA:California | collected 2015-04-18
TCGCTGCTTAATGCCGGGCGCAGGCTCGCGAGCGTGGGGTTGGTGGGTTGGCCGTTGGCGTCGAGGAGGCTTGCGAGATGGGTGGACGTTAACAGGTTGGCGTACTGCAGGGTCTCAATGGCTTGACCGGCGAGATCGTAGACCGTCTCGGTGAGCGCGGAGCTCGCGTCGATCGCGGCCACCGGATGGCCGGCGTCGTCGTAGAGCAGGTATTTGCGCACCCCCAATGGATCTTGGGTCATGCGCAGGCGGTGGTCGGCGTCGTAGGTAAAGGTGGTAGTGCCCAGTGCCACGCCACCCGCACCGCTTTGGCTCGCGCTCAGCAGGTCGCCCACGTTGTCGTAGACCGCGGTGGTGATGAGCCCGTTGGCGGCGGTGGTGGTGATCTTGTGATTCGGGTCGTCGTATTGGGTGACGGTGGTACGGGTCTGCGCGGCATTGAGCCACTGGGTCTGCGTGAGCGGCCGCCCGAGGCCGTCGTAGGTATAGTTAGTGACGTAGTCGCTCGGATCGACGCTGGCCACGCCACGCGCAGCGACGGTCTGTAACAACAAGCCCGCCTGGTCATAGACGAATAAGGTTTGCGCCTGGCTGCCGTCGGCCACGCCGTTGCCGTTGGCATCGACCTTGGCATAGGTGGTGACGCTCGCCACTTGACCGCGGAAGTCATAGTTGGTGTCCGTACGGCTGAGCGTGGTCGGGTCCTGCTGCGCGGCCCAGGTACTGAGGGTGGCTTCGCTTAAGGTAGCCGTAGTCGTAAGCGCGCTAACCGGGTAGAGCGCGCCGGGGTACTGTACGGTGCTTCCGAGCAGGCCTTGCGCGTTGTAACGGTATTCGGTGACCCGGCCTTGGGCGGAGACGGTGAAGCGCAGCCGCTCATTGCTGTCATAGGCAAAACGGGTCGTGAGCGGGCTGCCGGGGGTCGCCGGCCCGCTGCCGTCCGGATCGGGCACGAGATAGCGGGTCTCGGTCACGCGCTGGTTGGCGGCATCATACGTGTAGCTGACGCTATCGCCGAGGCTGTCCTGTTGGCTTAAGACGTTGCCGTTGGCGTCGTAGCTGAAGTTGGTGACGTTGCCGAGGGCGTCGGTGATGGCAGTGATATTATCGGTCGCGTCATAGGTGTAGTGGGTGGTGGCGCGCACGCCGTTTAGCACCGGTTGCAGTACCGCGACCAGGCGGTCCTTGGCATCGTATTGATAGCTCGTTACATGGCCCAGGGCATCGGTGACATCGGTCTGGCGATTGACCGTGTCGTAACTCAAGCTCGTGACCGCGCCGGTGGCATCGGTGAGCGCCGTCAGGCGAAAACCCGGCCCCACTTGGGTGTAGCCAAAGCTGACGGTGCCGCCGGAGCCGTCGGTGATGGAGGCAATGCGGTTGCTGGCGCCGTCGTAGGTAAAGCTGGTGGTGTATACCTTGCCGTCGGCGATGCTGTTGTCCGCGGGCGAGAGGTCGAGCGTGACTTGGGTTAAGCGATTGGCCGCGTCGTAGGCATAGCGCACCCGGGTCTCGGTCACGCCGTTACTCAGGGTGCGCAGATCGACCAGGTTGTTGCCGCTGTAGTCGAGGTAGACGCTCTGGCCCGCGGCATCGGTCACCTGGCTTAACTGGCCGGCGGCGTTGTAGGTATAGAGAGTGGTATGGCCGCTGTTATCGGCGGCGCTCACCAGCGTGCCGCTGCTATTATAGGTGTCGGTCGCCCGGCTGCTGCCCGCGGTATAGAGCCACTGCAAGGTGGCGGTATTGAAAGAGAGGGTGTTGCTGGCGCCGTCGCCGTCCTGACTTACATAAAGTCCGCGCGTCGCGTCAAAGCTGAAAACGCTCTCGGTGCCGTCACCCACCTCGCGGGTAATGGTGGAACCGGCGGTGTTGACCGTGCCGGTCTGCCCGAATAAGCGGCGGTTGACGCTTAGGCCGACGCCATGGCCGTCGTTCCATAAACCTTGGCTGTTATAGGTCCGTACCAGTCCCAAGGACGAGAACCCGGCGAGGAACAGGTCTTGGTCTTGGAGGGTGAGGTTGCCGGTGGCGGCGTTGATGTAGGCGTTGTCGCCAAAGCGATTGAGGGCGGGATTGCCGCCGACACCCCCGCCCAATAGGGCTAATGAGCTGTTGAAAAGTCCAAGCTGCTGGCCGGTGATTACTGTTGTCATTGTTTTTACTCCGCGTAAAACCTCACTAAGTTATCCAAAGATCCGGAAAAAAGTTTAGGGAGGAACTTTCCAACTCAAGGGTGGCCCTGAGGTCCATAAGAGCCTGAGCGGTCAAGAGCTGTTGAAAAGACCCACTATTACCAGAAACAGTGGTTGTCATGCCTGTCTCCCATGTAACTATTACTACTAATTGATCTTAAGAGGCCTGACATCTGCCCGCTCTGTCACTGATACCTCTCTATAGAGAGGCTCTTAATCTGACTGCCTAAGTTATCCAAGAATTTTAAAAAAAGTTTAGGGGCTAATAAAAAAATATTTTAGCTATTACCATTTATGAATCAGCGAAGGTAGTGGACTATTTAAAACGAATCCCCTAAACTTTTTGCGATTTCCATGGATATATTAGGCAAGACTCCCCCGGCAGGGGATTTGTTATCCGCTTTAAGGAATTCGACATGAACTCAGAATCGTTTAAGTCGCATCTGTTTTCCCATGGCATGCTCGCGAATATGAGCAGTGACCAGTTTCCGACCGTCGTTTCCGCCTGGTTTCGAGCTGCGCGCGAATGCCACACATTTTGGCTACGTTTACGAGGGAAATCCGACAGTTAATTGCGCTTCTGGAAGTTTCACGCTGTCTCCCGGAATGTACTTTTCGGTACCGGGAGATGCGGCTATTTACGGCGCCGGCAAAGGCATCGCCATTTCACGGCTAGGCTATCAAGGTTTTTTTCTTATCGGCGGTCCGGTCGAAGAGCGGGGCAGGTTAAAGTACATCGATGGGTGCACGGATTCACTCCTGATTCCTCCGGTAATGATGGGCGACCCGTGCTTGAATTTCCTGTATTTTCCGTCGGGTGTCAGGCAAACCCAGCATACGCATCCGTCCATGCGCGTGGGAATGGTGATACGCGGAAGTGGCCATTGTGTCACGCCGTCGGCGACGACTCCGTTGGTTCCGGGTGAAGTCTTTGTTATCCCGGCGCAAGGCGTTCACGGTTTCCATACGGAAACTTCCTCGATGGCGGTCGTCGCCTATCACCCAGATAGCGATTTTGGGCCGACGCATGAGGACCATCCGATGATTAATCGGACCATCGTCAATGGTCGATCGGCAAGTTTGCTCGCGGACATTCGGACTACGTAAATCATGGCACAAGTTGCAAACAAGACGATAAAAGGGCCGTTTGACGATCATCCCCAGTTCTATCTGGCGGATAATCGACAATACCGGGGATCCAATCCGGTCACGCGGGTGACGCTTGAGGCCAAGATGAGCGTGCTGTTGCCGGAATGGCTCGTGAGAAATAAATCCGTCTTGGATTTGGGATCCTGTCTCGGCGCGGCGGGTCAATGGGCCCTTTTTTATGGCGCGGCATCATACACCGGCGTTGAAGTACAGGATGCTTATGTCACAAAATCGCGCGATTTATTAAGCCATTGGGGCGATTGTTGCCGTGTCGTTGAAGCCGATATCCGGAGTTTTCTGCGAAGTTGTGACACCGGCGCTTTCGATGTTGTCGCCGCCGCCGGCGTCGTTTTTCATTTTATCGATCCAAAGGCCATCATCGACGAAATGTGTCGTGTTGCGAAGGGATCGGTCGTGGTTGAATCCCTCCATCCCAACTGCGTCAGGGACGGCACCGTCAGCTCGCATGCGCTGGTTACGGAATACACGTTCAATCAGGATGTGAATTTGGCGGAAGGTAAGGAATCCTTGACCGGGCTGTGTGCCGGTTCTACGGTTGCGGCCATGGATATCTTTTTCCGTCTTAATCAATTCGAAAAGAAGGAGGACACGTTGCCATTTCCAGTGTCGCCGGATACGGTGATTTACACCGATACCGCGCTTACACGCGGCAATGTCCCCATTCGCTATGCAGTCCGTTATCAGCGGAAGCCTGAGATGCGACGGCTCAAAACTTTGGAAGAAAATTTACCCCGTGCCGAAGGTATTCGAAAATCATGGCAAATGGACCCAAGCTATACCGAGGGAACGATAAAAAACAAAAAAGTCGCCGCCAGGGTCCGCTCTACATTCAAACAATGGGAATTTGATGCCGAAATTGCCGCGTCTTTTGAGAAAATTGCAGAAACTTCGATTCCCAATTATCACCTTGTCTTGGATAAAACGATTGAGGTAATCAGGAAGCGCGGGTATGACAATCCGAAAATCATCGACGTCGGCAGCGCGATCGGTACGATGCTAAAAAAATTATATGACAACGGTTTCCGGAATATTTATGGCGTCGACAATTCGCCGGATATGCTGGCACGCTCATTCGCGAACGCGACCTTAATCCAATCGGACACATTTCCGTCGGAATATGGAAAGTTCGATGTGGTCATTGCCAATTGGGTGCTGCATTTTGTCCATAATCGGGAGGCCTATTTGCAGTCGATCGCGAAGGCGCTGAGCCCGGGTGGCATCCTCATACTATCGGAAAAAGTAACCTCGAGTGATTTCGCACATTCGCTCTATCATGATTTCAAAAAACGCCAGGGCCTGACGCAGGAAGACATCGACTGCAAACAAAAGCAGCTGGTGGGCGTATTAACGCCTTATCCGCTTTCCTGGTATTTCGAGGTCTTACACAACCTCGGGTTTAAGCACGTTGATATTATTGACGCCAGCTATGCATTTACAACGCTCATGGCGTCGGCGGGCGATAACTAACTGGGCGTATGCAATATGTGGCTGGAAATTGACATTGTGACATTTGCGCTGCGGCAGGAGGGCCTGCAAACAAGGGCGCTTGCTGCGTCGACGCTTTATACCTCCCCAGGCCTGGAGGCACTTCCTTCAGCGAAAGGGCTGGCGGACGCGGAGTATGGGTTTGCCATCGAGGTCGATGCCAGGTCAAGGGAAGTTGTCTTTGGCCGTGATTATCTCGGCCATTACCCGCTATTTTATGCATGCACGAATGACGGCCTGCTTTTGAGTGACGATATCCATCTGATTATCGATCGGCTCAAGCGCAATGGGACCACGCTCACCGTCTCCGAAGAGGCAGTGGGATTTTATTTTGCAACGGGCTATATCCCGCAAGGGATGACGCTCTTCCGCGAGATTAGCGCCTGTGAGAACGCCTCGTTATATCACTGGAAAAATCGCCGAATTGTGCGCGAGAGTCTGTTTGTTCCGATCGAAGAGGATCCCAATTTCTCGCTGGCGGAACTCGGCCGGTGCATCGAAGCCGAGGTTGCGCGTCTTGCGCGCACCAGTGATCAAATCGATGTGTGGTGTTCCGGCGGCATCGATTCGTCGATCATGGCGCGGTGCTTCAACAACAACGGCTGGAAGGCCGATATATTGACGTTGGGCTACGGCGAAGAAATCACCGAGATCTACGGCGATGGCGAGATACGTTTTGCACAAGAGATGGCCGACGCCTGCGGCGTCCCCTTACGTTTTGCCGAGTTGAACGGCAAGAGTTATGCCGCGATCTACGACCAATTCACGAAGAACCACTATGGCCCGGTCATCGATACCGACGTATTGCCGAAATACGTGCTTGCGAGCGTCACGCGCGATCTGGCCATCACGGGCGAAGGTGGTGACCCCTTGTTTTCAGGCGCGAAAAACAACACCGTGCTCTACGCGCACGAGCGCGCCGCGCACGTATCTCTGGCGGCGATTTATACCGCAGCGCATAAGCGCTTTGACCGGCGCTTGGAGAAGATCCTTACCCATGGCCAGGATCTAAAATTGCTGGTCGTCGAGCATTTCGATAAGCTCTTAGCATCCTTCCCGGGGAGCCTGGTGCGCAAGCTGTTTTATCTCAATACATTCGTCAAGCAGGGCGGGCTCATCTTTCCGAACGAATATTACGCGGCGAAATGCTATGGTGTGTGGTCGCGGCATCCGTTAACATCCTTATCTGTTTACAAAGCCGCGTTTCGGCTATCGGATAATAAAAAGTATGTGTATCCCACCGGTAAACTGGCACTGATCGAACTTTATAAGAACCAGCTACCCGAGTCCATTTGGCGGCGCAAGAAATCGGGGACACGCGTGTTCCTCGACTATTACGTAAAGCAAGTGGTGCCAGGTAAGGTGAATTTGGATATCTTGGCGAACACGAATCTATGCAACGATAGCTTTCTGGATGAAATGATAAACACCAATCTAGGCGACACCGAGCCATTGTTACTGCATGCGTTATTAACTTTAAACACTTGGTTGAACAGAAAAGGAGCGGAAAAAAATGAATATCTATCCATTAAAACCGGTAGTTACCAGCAACCCACGGCTAACGCGTGATTATAACGCCAACCTCTACAGCGTCTTCTCAATTTCGGCCTGCCTGACCTCCCGGGAGGCGATAGATCTTTTAAGATCGGGTGCGATCTTTGACAGCATCACACTCGTTAACGGGGAGGGCGAAGATTTGATCGCCGAGATGGGTGACGTCGAAAACTGGGACGCGGAGATCATGCCATTTATTTACCGCACCTCCATTACTGCGACGGGTGAGAAGGCGGTTTCGCAATTGCATGAAGTGATTATGGAACGGCATTGCATTTACGGGGCCTGAGAGTCCGATCGTCTATGGAACTCAAAAGAGATCTTTTTACCCATTTAAAGAAGCTGAATGAAGGTCTGGCGGAAATCGGCGGCGAGGCGTTTTTTAATGTAAAAACTTTTCTGGTCGAGATCCGCCTAGAGAATCGCGTTCATAAGCTCTATCCGCAATTTCTGGCCATGATGAATGGCAAACGTGTCTATACGCTGCACTACGCTCCGGACGTTTTGCTCTTCTCCGGCTGGCGCTCTTATTTCGTAATGGCGGAGGATGTTCCACCCATCGGCAAGAAGTTGAAATTCAAGGAGCTGATGATCGCAAACAATCTCCGCACGCCCGAGTTTTCGATGGTAGAGAAGGCCGGCTTCCAGGATGTCATCGTAAAACGAAGCGTTTCGGCCTTTGGCATGGATGTCCGCGGGCCTTATAAATCTACGCGCAGCCGCCCGCTTAATTCGCAGAATGATGAATTCTACGAGAAATTTATCGAAGGACAGATCGTCAAGGTTTGGTATTGGGACGCCACTCCGGTTTGTCTTGAAATCAAGGACAAGCCGCTCGTGATCGGCGATGGCAAATCCAGCATCGGCGAGCTGGCAAAAAAGAAGATTTTTAATGCCAAGGTTCCGCCTAATTGGACAACCGTTTCCGAGTTGCTGGCGTATTACGCTAAGGGTCTGGATACGGTATTGAAGCCGGGTGAAAAACAAGTTATAGACATTAGTTACACTTCGGAATTCTTGCATCCACTCGATACAAGCGAGGTCAATTTGCCGGTAGAAGACCCGGCGTTCGCGCCGTTGAACGAAGTGGGCCGCGTCATCGCAAAAAATCTCCCGGCGAAGTTGGCGGGTAACGCGGTTTATTCGGTGGACGCGATCCTCGATAACGAGCGGAAACTTTGGTTCCTCGAGGTCAACTTCAATCCCTTCATGCACCCCAACATCTATCCCTTTATGGTCAGAAATCTTCCCAGTATGAAGAATTTTGAAGAAATCCGGTTTGCGGCGCCGGTCCATTAAATATAAGTAAACTTGCGGGGATAATCGTCAAACGGCTAATTTATTCCAGGATCAGCAACCGCAATAGCCCTTATCTCGTCCTAATCTCGATCAAATCAGAAGCGGACACGCCATTCACTATCGTCCGGTTAATCATGGGATGATCTTCATGCGTCGGCCCAAAATCACCGTCAGGATGATAGGCGATCACCGTCATGGAAGACGCTTCAGTGTAAAAACTATGCAACCCCTGCGTAGGAATAATAAATACCTGGCCGGGGAATAATGGATAATTCTAACTAAATACACTGCTAACACCCAATCTTGCCTTCCGTGCCAGCCAATAGATTGCGGATATTGGAGCGATGGCGCCATAGCAGCAACGCAGCCATGGTAAGCGTGAGGTAGAAGTAAGGGGGGGCGGGCAATAACAGCCACACATAAGCCGGTGCTAATAATGCGGTGGTAATCGCCGACAAGGAGGAATAACGGGACAATGTTGCTATCACTACCCAAGTGGTCACTAATGCCAGCCCCAGCCACGGACTCAAGGCAACCAGTGCGCCAAACGCCGTCGCGACCCCCTTGCCGCCGCGAAATCCGAAAAACAGTGGAAACAAATGGCCCAAAAACGCCATAAACGCGACGAGCGCGAGAACTAAGGGTTCCATGGTAAACGCGCGCGCAACCAGGACCGGGAGCACGCCTTTAAGAATATCGCCCAACAAGGTAATAACGGCGGCTTTCTTGCCACCGACCCGCAGCATATTGGTGGCGCCGGGATTGCCTGATCCAACACTACGCGGATCTTGCAGACCCATCAGCCTGCTGACTACCACCGCCGATGAGATTGAACCCATAAAATAGGCTAAAACGGGCAATAAATAATTCAGCATGGCAATATTGAGCGGCGTTCCAGCGTTGGCGTCAAGACATGGTTAGGCTTTTTCGTTATATTTCGACCTAACTACCGAGAGCACCCATGGATATTATCTATTTACACGATTTAAAAATCGATTGTGTTATCGGCATCTGGGAATGGGAGCGCCAAACCACGCAAACGATTGCCCTTGATTTAGACATGGCTATTGATGCGCGCAAGGCGGCGCAGACCGACCGCATTGAAGATGCGCTCAATTATAAGGCGGTGGCTAAGCGCTTGATCGCCTTTGTCAGTGAATCCAAATTCCAATTGGTCGAGACCTTGGCCGAGAGAGTGGCGGAAGTCGTGCTAAACGAATTCAATGTCTCCTGGTTGCGGTTGCGCATCAAAAAAAAAGGCGCCATCCGCGGGGCTGCCGATGTCGGCGTGATCATCGAGCGCGGCGAGAAGCCGGGGAGTAGTTAACGTGCCGCGCGTATTTGTCAGCGTGGGCAGTAATATCGAAAAAGAAAAAAATATCCGCAGCGGCGTCACGCAACTTCGCACTTACTACGGCCCGCTCACGTTATCAACCGTTTACGAAAGCGAAGCGATCGGATTTAACGGCGATTCCTTTTATAACTTGGCCGTTGCTTTTGACACCGGCGACCCCTTAACTACCGTACTAGCGAACCTTCTTAAGATTGAATATACGCATGGCCGTCAACGCGGCATGGCGCGCTTCAGCCCGCGCACCTTAGACCTCGACTTGCTGCTATACGGCGACTTGATCAAACATGACTCAGGGATACACCTTCCACGCCCGGAGATTGCCGAATATGCTTTTGTTTTATGCCCTCTGGCCGAGATCGCTGCCGCTATACGCCATCCTGAAACAGGAGTAACTTTTAAAGAGATGTGGAAACGGTTTAATCAAAGGAACCAACCGCTATTGCCGGTCAGAATCGAAATATAAACGCTCAGGGAATAAACTGATTACAAAACCACCGAACGCCCGCCGTCGACGGCGATCACTTGGCCGGTGATGTAAGTGGCGTCACGTATTAAAAATAATATAGTCTTGGCGATATCATCCGGATGGCCGGTACGTTTTTGCGGCGCGCGTGAGATAATGCGTTGTTTGGCCATTTCATCGAGATCGTTTTCCGGCCATAAAATGGTTCCCGGCGCAATCGCATTGACCCGTACCTCAGGCCCCAGCTCACGCGCAAATGATTTCGTCAGCATGATGAGCCCGGCTTTGGCGATGCTGTAAATCGGATAGGTCTTGAGCGGCTGTTTTCCATGAATATCGGCCATATTGATAATGCAACCGCTGGTTTTTTTCAGATGCGGCGCCGCCGCCTGCGAGAGAAAAAACGGCGCTTTTAAATTCGAACTGATCAGATCTTCCCATTCTTTTTCGCTGGCTTTACCGATAGGGGTGGGATAAAAACTGGAGGCGTTGTTGACCAACACATCCAGGTGCCCGAAGGCCTCTACGGTCTCATGAACCAGGTTGTCCAATTTCGCGGTATTTAATAAATCACCGCGCACCAGCATCACTGATTCCGGGCGAGCTTGATGCAATTCCTGCTGCAATTGATGCGCCTCTTCTTTTGAAGAACGATAGTGGATAACCAATTGCATGCCTTGTGCGTGCAGAAGCCGGGCGGTGCTCGCGCCGATGCGGCGCGCGCCGCCGGTAATTAACGCGACTTTTCCGGTAAGCGAATTATTCGGCATATTCTTGGCTGAATTAAACTAAAAATGTCACAATAACGTCTATCATCTGAAAATGCTATGCCTGCCGTGCCGCCTTTTTTCAAACATCCAAGCCGGTACCCAAATCTTTCGCGGGAATTGCCGGAGCCTGGCGCCGAGGAACGTGCGCACAGCGAAGCCCTGATACAGAGCATCCGCGCTGAGATTAGCCAAGTCAATGGAAGTATGGATTTCCGCCGCTTCATGGAGCTCGCGTTGTACGCGCCCGGGCTCGGTTACTACAGCGCGGGTAAATTTAAATTCGGCGCCGTCGGCGATTTTATTACCGCGCCGGAACTATCACCGCTATTTGGCCGCTGTATTGCGCGCCAATGTGAGCAAATTATGCGGCCCCTGGGGCCGTGCGATATCCTCGAGGCCGGCGCCGGCAGCGGTGCGCTCGCGGTGGAATTGCTAATAGAGCTGGAAGCTCGCGCTTGCCTGCCGGTGAATTACTTTATTATCGAACTCGGCGCCGACCTGCGCGAGCGCCAGCAGGAGCATATAAAGCGGCGCGCGCCACATCTATTCCCGCGCGTGCAGTGGCTGGATACGTTGCCGATAAGCGGGTTCCGCGGCGTTATTCTAGGCAATGAATTATTGGATTCCATGCCGGTGCAGCGCTTCTGCGTCGGAGAGGACGGCATCACCCAATTAATCATCGGCTGGCAAGACGGGAAATTTGTCTGGCGCGAGCAGCCCGCGGATGAGGCCATCGTGCAACGCATCACTCCGCTCGAGCTGCCGCCGGGTTATGTCTCTGAAATCAATTTTAATGCCGAGGCTTGGGTCGCGAGCATCGCCGATATGCTTGAAGCCGGCGTGCTTTTGCTCATCGATTATGGCTTCCCGCGCCTCGAGTTTTATCATCCGGAACGCATGCAGGGGACAGTGATGTGCCACTATCGTCATCACGCCCACGGCGACCCATTAATCCTCGTCGGCCTGCAAGATATCACCGCGCACGTGGATTTCACCGCTGTTGCTGAAGCCGGCCACCAGGCCGGGTTGGAGGTCGCGGGCTATACCAGCCAAGCGGATTTCCTCCTTGCTACCGGGCTCATGGAATTTATAGAAAACTCCGACCCGCGTGAGGCGAGAACCCATCTGCACTTAAGCCGGCAAATCAAAAAACTTACTTTGCCGTCGGAGATGGGGGAGTTATTTAAAGTGATTGCCATGGGGCGCAATCTTGCGAATGAAGAACAACTGCTCGGCTTCACGCGGCGCGATCGGCGCGGGCGTTTGTAAAATCCAGCAGGCTGCTGAAAAACAGAGTTTTTCAGCGGCGTGCGGCGCGGTATAGGGACGTACCGCCATTTTTAAATTATGTAAGTAATTGAAAAATGAAGAAAAACGAAAATCG
>WNFH01003328.1_pt1 | contig 11672 bp, 8 predicted proteins | sample 5400411 | NCBI WGS metagenome assembly WNFH01 (sample SAMN13153347, study PRJNA577476) | soil metagenome | isolation source: 200 cm saprolite under Douglas fir tree site 2 hole 3 | place: USA:California | collected 2015-04-18
CGCAGCCGGCGCAGTCGCGCTTCCGCTCCTTCTCATTTTTGGCTGGAAAGTTTTCGATTCATTGGAGCGCGCCATGACCCGGCATGCTTTCCTCTCCGCCTACGCATTAAATCTCAGCTGGCTGCAAACGTGGGCGCTTCATCTGATCCAGCCCGACAAATACGGGGCGCTCCAAAACGGAGAGATCGACATCTTCCTCACGCGTGAACCGATCGTTGTCTGGCCGGACAAGATCTTGTTCTACATCAGCTACTGCGCCATTCTTTTTGCTTTCTTGCGTCAAACGAAAAGTTTCGAGCGCCTCCTCGTTTACTCGATTCTCGGATACATGGCCTATTTCGTGTTCAACACGGGCGTGCACGAGAACCATCTCTTCCTTGTTTGCTGCCTCGGCTGGATGCTGGTCTTTTTCGAAGCCGACCAATTAACGCCCTGCATCAACTTGAGCATCGCCGCCAACGCCAACCTCTTTCTTTTCTATGGCGTATTCGGTCAGCGACTGAATCCGGTCATCGCCGGCGTCGATATCACGCTGTTCTTCGCGCTGGCCAACATTTGTCTCTTCGCCGGCTTGCTCCTTGACACGCTCAAGCGCGATGGGGCCGATCTCTGGTTTTTCGAATCGCACCGCGCCAGACAACGACCGCTTAGCTTTCCCCGATCTCGTCGGAAAGTTTGCCTGAGGATGTCGATCTTTTGGGAAAATGCGACGCGAGCGCTTTGCCCGCTTCCTCAATCGCTTCCACCAATGCGCGGCTGAATTTCTCATTCCGGAAATGCTGACGCATTCCTTCAACCAGCTGCTGCCAGAATTGCTCGCCGCACTTTTCGTGGATCGCTTTGTCGCCCACCACCGCGAACTTGTGGGCGCGCGGCGCCACGAAAATGAGCACAGCGTTGCGCTCCAGCGTTTTGTGCATCCCAAGCCGGTGAAATTTTTTCTGCGCTGCGATTAGGGGCTCGACATCTAATTTGCCGCGCTGAATGTAAACCCGAATTTCGCCGGATGTTTTTGATTCGGCCTCGCGGATTGCGGCGACGATCCGGTCATGCTCGAGCTTGCTGAGAAATTCTTTGGTTCGCATTTGCTACCAGCTGCCACTTGAGCCCCCGCCACCAAACGAGCCGCCGCCGCCGCTGAATCCGCTAAAACCTCCGCCACCTCCACCCGACGACCAACTGCCGCCGCCACCGCCAGAACCGAGCGCCCAAGCCCATCCGGCTCCAGAACTGCTATAGTGATAACCGCGTCTTGGACCCAATCGCGACAGAATCAGCGCGATAATAATAAAGAGAATAAAGAAAACGAGATTACCGCCGAAATTGCCCCTCTCGCCCTGCCGTTCTCTAACGGTTTTTCCAGTTCCTTTGTACTCGCCGTGAATCGCCTTGAAGATTGAGTCGATGCCTTCCGCAAGACCGCCTTCATAATTGCCATTTCGGAAATGAGGATTGATGTGGTTCTGGCGAATATCGAAAGCAGTGATGTCTGGCAGCACGCCCTCCAAACCATATCCGACTTGAATCGAAGCTTTGCGCTCAGCGATGAAGACAAACAAAGCAACTCCAGTGCGCTGCGCTTTTGAGCCAACGCCCCAGGCTTCTGCTACACGCTGTGCGTAATCGGCAACATCAGAGTCGCTCTGCATTTTTGGAAACACCGCGACCACAACCTGGTTTGATGTTTCGCGTTCGAATTGCGCAAGTTGTTCGTTGAACCGCAAGGCGGCGTCCTTTGAAACAACGCCCGCGTAATCGCTGAAGTAGGCCGTGGGCTTCGGCGGAATCACTTCGGCCGCTTGGGAGTGGATCGCGACAAAAGCCGCGATCCAGAACGCGATTCGTTTCACGCGAGAATCGGTTGTCGATCTTTCATGCAAGATCGACAATTACGTTACGGTGTCGCTGCGGGCGAAGCCGCCGGCGCGGGCGAACCGAAGTTGAAATTCACGGTCGGGGCCTTCTCCGCGCCTTGTTGGGCAGCGAAGAATGGGCGCGGAGCGAATCCAAACATCCCGGCGATCGTGTTGGTCGGAAAACGGCGCACGGCGGTATTGAAGTCTTGCACCGCGCCGTTGAAATTATTTCTTTCGACCGAGATCCGGTTTTCCGTGCCTTCGAGTTGCGCTTGAAGTCCGAGAAAATTCTGGTTCGACTTCAGCTCGGGATAACGTTCGACGACTACGAGCAATCGCGAGAGCGCGTTGCTCAATTGTCCTTGCGCAGCTTGGAATTCTTCGAGCTGCTTGGCATCGGTCGGCGCTTTGTTTGGGTCGAGTTGCACGCGTCCGACGCTCGCCCGCGCATTGGTCACTTCGACAATGGTCGATTTCTCGAAGTTGGCTGCGCCTTGCACGGTGTTCACAAGGTTCGGAATTAAATCAGCCCGCCGCTGATAAACCGTCTGCACGTCCCCCCATTTTTTATTCACATTCTGATCGAGCGTGACCAGCCGGTTGTAAGTCCCCCAGAAAAAGAGTCCAATGACGAAAACGATAAAGAGAACAATGACGAGCAGCCCGCCGCAACCGATCGCGAATTTATTCATAAGATCGAGAATATAAGTGCCAGCAACCGTTCAGGAAAGCGGTGGCCAAGTCAAACCCGCTATCGGCCGAGGACGAGGCGCAGAAAATAGGCGTCGGAGAACTTTGCGCTCATTCCTTGCCGGACGATGAGCGCATTCAGCGATGGAATGATAAACAAGCGCTGATAATTCGAGCCGAGCGCGACGACCATGTCGGGCGGCGCAGGTTTGCAAACGCAGATATCGATCCAACGCGCGCGTTGCCATTTGAGATCCAATTCCTTTTCAATATCGATCTCGCGCGCATGTGGCGCGTTTCGATTCAGCCAAAAAGTCAGGCCGTAGGAGGAATTTGCGCTCGAGCCGGCAAAACCCTGAGTGAACAAGTTTGCCGGAACAATTTGTTTTCCGTGATAATTGCCGCGCCCCAGCACCAACTCGCCAAGGCGCGCCCATTCGCGCGCGCTCAATTCAAAGCCACTGGCCGGTAAAGGGTTACCGCGTCCGTCTTTTTTCCACTCCAGACTCGTTAGGTTGAGCGGCGAGAGAACATTCGCTTCTAGATACGAAATCGTCGAATGCCCGTTCAGTTTTCTTCGCAAGACTTCGGCAAAAATTTGGAGATGACTCGGACCGTAGGCGAAAACTGAGCCCGGCGCAGCAACGAGCGGCAATTGAATTGCCGCGGCGTTTCGATCGCGAATCGACTCGCTATGAAGATGCGGCGCTGGTTCGATCCCGTCGGTTTGATTCAACAATTGGCGAATCGTGATCTGCGATTTGCGCGGGTCGTTTTTCCATTCGGTGATGGTGTCCGCGACGCGATCGTCGAGGCTGATCAAGCCGTCGCGCACGGCGCAGAGGGCGGCGATCCCCCAAAAGCTTTTCGTGCCACTGAAAATTTTACAGCGCGAGTCCGCCGATCCGCCATTGGCGTAGTGTTCGAAGACAGTGCGGCCGTTCTGCATCACGAGCATGGAAAAGCCGCGTTTGTTTTCAGAATAATTTGCCGCACGCGCGCAATTGCCGGGCTGAATCTCGGCGAACGCGATGGTTGGAATCGCGATCAGCGACGTCGTCAGGCTATAGCTAAACCACGAATGCCACGAAGCACGCGAAGTTAGCATAATTGAAGTGTCTTCGTGACCTTCGTGTTCTTCGTGGGGTCCGTTTACCAAACGAATCAGGTGGCGGCAGGCGTGCTTGGCCCGGCTTGGACGATCCCTTCGGTAGGACCTTGGGAACGTGGGCTCACTGGCAAGTGGCGAGTGCGGAGTTCCTCGACGTTCGGCAATTCGTCGAGATTGCGCAGACCGAAATGATCGAGAAAGAATTCGGTTGTCTCGTAAACCAACGGACGACCCGGAATCTCGGCGCGGCCCGCAATTTTAACGAGGCCGCGTTCCATCAGGGTTTGCAAAACGCTATCGATGGCCACGCCGCGGACAGCTTCGACATCCGCGCGCGTGATTGGTTGTCGATAAGCGATGATCGCGAGCGTCTCGATCGCCGGCGAACTTAAGCGCGCCGGTTTCGGCGCCGGGAAAAGTCCGCGAACCCATCGGGCGTATTTTGGATCGCTGGCCAGCTGCCAGCCGTCGGCTTTTTCAACAAGCTGAAAGCCGTGCTCGTGTTGAATGTATTCGACCTTCAACTGCTCAATCGCGGCGGCAACTTTCGCTTGTCGAACATTCGCGAATTCGTTCGGCGAAAATTCATCTTCCGCGCCAGCATTGCGAAGAGCATCGATAATCTCGTTGGTCGAGAGCGGTTTTTGCGCGCTAAAAAGAAGCGTTTCGATGACACGAGTCAGATCCATGTTGTTTAATTTGCGCCGATCGCGCTTTGAATTGCGTCTGCGATGCGGTTGGCGTGTTTGTCGATCTTATCGAATTCCCGCCCTTCGATCAAAAGGCGGATCTTTGATTCCGTGCCGGAGTAACGCAGGACAACGCGGCCTTTGCCGGCCAGCTCCCGTTCCACTTCCTCGCGCAATTTAACGACCTCGCGCAGCTCTTCGATCGGGGGTTTCGATCTGACCACGAGATTGCGCTGCGCCTGCGGATATTTCTTGAGACATTTTTTCAATTTGCTCAGCGGCTGACTGGTCGTGTGCATGATCCGCAAAATTTGGAGCGCGCTGATGATGCCGTCCCCGGTGGTTGTGAAATCGCGGAAGATAATGTGGCCGCTCTGTTCCCCGCCGAGACCGAGATTTCGCGAGACCATTTCTTCGATCACGTAGCGATCGCCCACTTTAGTGCGAATCACTTTGCCGCCGTTGGCCGCGAGCGTTTCCTCCAGGCCAAAGTTGCTCATCACGGTCGCGACCAGCGTGTTGTCGCGAAGTTGATTCGAATTCAAAAGATCGAGCGCCGCGATGGCGAGAATTTCATCGCCATCAACGATCTCGCCGTTTTCGTCACAGAGAAGAACGCGGTCGGCGTCGCCGTCATGAGTGATGCCGATATCTGCGTCGGCGAGGTTGACGAGGCGCTGGATTTCGTTGGGATGCGTACTGCCGCATCCGTCGTTGATGTTCATTCCGTTCGGCTCGTTGTGTGCAACCGCGACGTCGGCCCCGAGCTCGCGCAAAATGCACGGCGTCGACTTGTAAGCGGCGCCGTTCGCGACGTCGACTGCGATGCGCAATTCCTCGAGCGACATTTTTCGCGGAAAACTCGCCTTTGCGAATTCGACATAGCGGCCAAGCGCGTCATCAATTCGTGCGGCGCGTCCAATTTTACCGGCCGTCGGCCGGATGTCGTCGATCTTACCGGTAAAAACGAGCTGCTCGATCTGTTCTTCGACCTGGTCATCAAGTTTGTAGCCGTCGTGCCGGAAAAATTTGATGCCGTTGTCTTCGTAAGGATTGTGCGAAGCCGAAAGAACAATGCCGGCGTCTGCGCGCAGCGATCGGGTAATGTATGCCACGCCCGGCGTTGGCAGCGGACCGATGACAAGAACATCGACGCCAAGTGAAGTGATTCCGGCGACGAGCGCGTTCTCGAGCATGTAACCGGAAAGGCGAGTGTCTTTGCCGAGCACGATTTTCGGCCGCGCGCCTTCCGGAAGCGTGCGCGGGTTCAGTTGCGTGAAAACATGCGCCGCGGCGCGGCCAAGTTTGAGCGCGGTCTCGGCCGTGACTGGCTCGACATTAGCGACACCGCGGACGCCGTCAGTGCCGAAGATCTTTGTCGCCTGTTTCACGGTCTTACTGAAACTCTCCGATGCCAGTTCGTAAATGGTAAAGTGGAGTGGGCCTTTTCATTCCGCTGCTGGCTGCTTGGTCTTGCTCGCAGTTTCTTTTTTCGTTGCGTTCAATTCGTTGATCTTCCGATGCAGTGTCCGCCGGCTGATCCCGAGTTTTTTTGCAGCCGCGGTTACGTTTCCATTCGTTGTGGCCAACGCCTGTAAAATGAGTTTGCGCTCCGTTTCATGGAGATCGAACGGGCTCGCCTTTTCGCCGAAAGCTTTGGCCGGTGAAATGCCGCGCGGGAGCGCAGCGCCGGCGGCTTGTCGTAAAGCCGACGGCAAATCGCGGGGCGCGATCTTCGGTCCGGTCGCCATCACGACGCCATGTTCGATGGCAGTGCGCAGCTCACGGACGTTGCCCGGCCAGTTGTAAGTAAGGAGAGCGTTCATCGCTTCGGCCGTAAGATCGACAATCTCTTTGTTGTTCGCTTTGGAAAACTGCCGCAGAAACGCGCGCACCAACAACGGAATGTCGTCTTTACGCTCGCGCAGCGGCGGCATGGTGATGCGGACCACGTTGAGGCGAAAATACAAATCGTCGCGGAACGTTCCCTTTTGCACCAGTTGCTCCAGATTTTTGTTGGTCGCTGCGATTAGGCGCACGTCCGCTCGGAGAGTTTGATTACCGCCTACGCGCTCAAACGCCCGCTCTTCGCTGATCACGCGCAGCAATTTTACTTGGGTCGTCGGCGGAATTTCAGCGACTTCGTCCAGAAAAATCGTGCCGCCATTGGCTTGCTCGAATCGCCCGATCCTGCGCTCATGGGCGCCGGTGAAAGCGCCTTTTTCGTGACCGAACAATTCGCTCTCGAGCAGTGTAGGCGAAAGCGCGGCGCAATGGACAGTGACAAATTTCGCTTTGTTCCTCCGGCTTAAGTTGTGAATCGCGTGCGCCGCCAGCTCTTTCCCGGTACCGCTTTCGCCTTCGATCAGAACATTCGCCGATGACGGCGCGACCTGGCGGATTGTGTCGAGCACTTCGTGCAGCGCCGGCGAGTCGCCGATCATGTTTTCGAGGCCGTAGCGCTCGTCGACCTGCTGCCGCAGCGTCTGATTTTCCTGCTCGAGTTTGCTGTTCCGCAGCGCGCGCGCGATCAGCATTTCCACTTTGTCGAGATTCAGGGGTTTGGTTACGAAATCGTAAGCGCCGCGTTTCATTGCTTCCACGGCGGTGTCGACCGAGCCATACGCCGTCATTATGATGCAGATTGGCGGCTGCGGCATTTTCAGTGCGCGATCGATTAGTTGCATTCCATCTTCCGCCCCGAGCCGCAGATCGGTCAGAAGAAGATCGACATCTTCCCGCTCGAGGACATTCATTGCGCTGGCAATGTCGCCCGCCACATAGACATCGTAATCGCTTTCGAGCAGGCGGCGCAGTCCGTCCCGCGTGTGTTTTTCGTCATCAACGATAAGGATGATGGGCTGGATAGAATCCATGAATAATTTTCGGCAATGACGGGTGCGCCATTTATTCTCACTCAATCACGCGATCTCTCAATCAGGAAGATATTCCTAGCAAGGTTTGGAACTGCCGGTAAAAGCGAACGATGCCGCTGAAAGTGATCATAATTATTTTGATCGTTTATGCGATCGGATCCCCGCCGATTCTATGCTCAAACAATTGACTGAGGACGATTACATCGGGTCCGCGGTGAGTGTAGCTTCGTAGGCCACGCGATAATCCGCAAACTAGATGCGGCAGCCGCACATGCTATTCTGCGACGATGAACGTGCCCATGTTTACGCGGTTTGGACTTAAGATCGGTCTAACGGTTGCGCTCGCTCTTGCGGTGACTGCAGCTGCGCAACAGACGACCGGCAATTGGCATACTTTCACGGATACGACCGGTCGTTTTTCATTCCTGGTGCCCGGCGAGCCGCAGCACCAAACGCAAAAGGACGAGAGTCACAAAGAAGGGCCCATCGTTAGTGACACTTATGTCGCGAACACGCAGACGAACGCATTTATCGCCGGTCTGACTCAATATCCACCCGCGGTCCCGTTGGACGATCAGCAGGAGCTAACCGCAGATCGCGACAATTTTGACAAAGAGGTAAAAGCAACTGTTGTCTCCGAAGAACGCCGTCAGTACGGAGGTTTTCCGGCGGTGGAATTCAAATCCAAGAGCGAACAAGCCAACTTCCACGTCTTGATGGTGAAAGCTGATCATCGTGTTTACTGTACCGTGACCGTTTACAAAAACTGCGGACGAGCCGGTCGAGGGCGTGCGGTTCGTCAGCTCACTGAAGCTGATCAATCCCTGAGTGATTATTACTTCGAATCGCGATAAGGTGTTTCGGCCTGATAAAGCGCAAGTTTGCTGCGCAGCGATTCGGCGAGGGAAGCGACGCCGTTTGCATCCGCGAGTTCGAGGGCACGTTGAGCAGCGTTCACCGCTTCGGAAAATTGCCTGTTTTCCGCGTAAGCAGCGGCGAGCGTATGTAGAATTATTGGATCGCTCCCGCCGGACAATCGATTTGCCCGCTGAGCCAGCTGCACCGCTTTAGCACCGTCGCGCACTGAGGCATTTGGAGAAGTGGCCAGTATCCAGGCCAGATTGTTTCCGGCGAGAATGGAGTCGGGCTCGCTTTTCAAAGCTGCTTCGTACTCGTGCACGGCTTCTTCAGTTCGTCCCTGCTGGCGAAGGGCATTCGCGAGATTGTTATGCGCATTCGCGTAGTCCGGTCGCAGTTCGAGTGCCTTTCGGTAATGAACGATCGCCTCCTCGACGTCGCCTTTCTGACGGAGCGCCGTGCCGATGCTGTAATGGCTCTCGGCGTGATCGAATGGAAGCGCGAGCGTCTTCTCGTACTCGGCGATGGCGGCATCGATCTCGCGATTTTGCAAAAGCGCGTTGCCTAGGTTGATGTGGCCTTGCGCGTGACGCGGCCACTTTTCAACCGCTCGCCGGAGATGAGATATCGCTTCATCTGCATCGCCCTGTTGCAACGAGGCCGCTCCAATGTTGCTCTCCGTGTCCGGATCGTCGGGTGAAATCCGGAGGGCAGTTTGAAAATGGTCCATCGCTTCGGCGATTCGACCTTTCTGAACAAGCGCCTTGCCGAGATTGTTGTGGTCCTTGCTTTGGTTAGGCCAGATTTCCAACGCCTTCCGAAAATCGGCGATGGCCTCGTTCGCGTCGCCGTGCGCGGACAAAAAAGAGCCGAGATTGCTGTACGCCATCCAGCAATCAGGATTGCGCGCGATCGTTGTCCGCCAGAGCGTTTCAATGTCGCGGTAGTCGCGACATTGGCGCCAGCTCAAAGCTGCGAGCGTTAGCAACAGAAAGAAGGAAATCGTCGGTCGCAGAAGAACTTTTCCGGGCGCAATTGAATCCAGCGCCATCGTCATTCCCGCAGCGAACAGGGTCAGCGGACCGACGCAGGCGAGATATTGAAAATGGTCGGCGACAAAAGAATAGATGAACGGATAGACATTGATGAAGCCGAGTGCGGGGAAAAGCAGGCCCAGAAAAACAAGCACGGCGGCAAGTGGTCCTCGATTTTTTTTTCTCAGTCGCCAGATGAGCGCGAGCAATAGAATGAGCGTCAACGGAAAGAGATATTGCCACCAGATTGCGCCGCTAATCTGCCAGCGCGGGTAAATAAAAGTCAGTTTAACCGGCCAAAGAAGTTTGAAGAGATAAAACCAAAAGTCGCGCGCCGCGATCAAGCACCGTTGCAGGATCGACAATTGGAAGGCGGTGCCGTGCGCTCCGACAAAATTCCGTTCCACCCAGGCGGTGAAAAGGCCGGCGCCGATTCCGAGACCAAAGAACGGCAACGACGGCACGACATCATCGCGCAGACGAAGCTGACCTCGTCTCCACCACAGGACCGCGAGAATTATGGCGGGCAGCGGCGCAATGGCGGTCTTGCACATCAAACCGAAAAGAAAAAGAGCGAGTGACCCGAAGTATGCGACTCGACTTCTGTTCTGATCGAAATTGAGGTAAGCAAGAATCGAGCAGAAAAAAAACAGACCGGAGAGCGTGTTCTTGATTTCCGAGATCCAGGCGACCGATTCGACTTGAACAGGATGAAGAGCAAATAATCCGGCGGCCAGCCACGCGCCCGGAACCTTCAGGCGCAGCAAAATCTGGAGCAAAACAATCGCGGCGAAGCCGTGAAGGAAAATATTAACTAGGTGATAACCGAGCACCGAATCGCCCCAAAGTTTTTGCTCGATCCAAAAGACGCTGTGAACCAGTGGATAATATTGTTGGGTCGCTCCAACCTGCGTCCAGACCTCGACCAGACCATGCCAGGACCGCAATTCCGGTTGGGTAATGTGGGCGTTATCGTCCCAAATGGGTTTGCCGTTCCACGCCGGCAGATAAGCGACGGCGGTGGCAACTATCAGAGCGAGACTAAAGAGCCGGATTCGCTGCGAATTTTTAATACCGTTTCTCGGGTTCGACTTCGCCATTCAGTTTGCGCTCGATGTCGATTTCGAATCTCCTGCTTCCAGCATGCGAACGCGTCTGTCGATGTAGGGCAGACGAATCGCCAGCGTGAGACCTTTGCCTTCACTGCTTTCGATCGACAATTCGCCGCCGTGCTCACGGACAATCCGGCGAACGATCAAAAGACCAAGTCCGGTGCCGCTGGTCTTGGTTGTAAAATAAGGCTCGAAAACGCGGCTAAGATTCTCCGCTGAAATTCCCCCGCCCGTGTCCGTGAAGCGCACGATCACGTGCGATTCATCCATGTCAGTGCGGATACGCAGAATTCCACGGCTCTTCATCGCTTCAAAGCTATTTTTGATCACGTTGTAAAACGCTTGCTTCATCTGGTCACGATCGAGCTCGAGCAGAGGCAGATCGGAGCGTAGCTCCTGCTCGACGACAAGATTGCGGTCTTTGATTTCCGGAGCAAAAAAACGGACCGCTTCTTCGACAATTGCATTGATGTTTTCCGGGCGCAGCTGCGGCCGTGTTGGACGGATCGCGCGCAGGAATTGACTGATGATGGAATCGAGCCGGTTCACCTCGGCGCACGCCACCTCGACGGATTCCTGAAGTTCGGCGCGTTTTGAGCCGTCGAGATTACGCGCTTCGCGTTCGATCAGCTGCAAGTGAATGTTGAGTGAGTTGAGCGGATTTCCGATTTCGTGGGCGACGCCGGCGGCGAGCAAGGTCAACGCATTCAGCCGCTCCGACTCGATTGTTTGCTGTTCGCTGCGCCTGCTCTCCGTGATATCTCGCAAAATGATCGCGTGTCCGACCTGTTCGGCTGTAGCTGCGGTCGCTGACCGCGGTGGGCCTGGGACAGCGTCCCGAGCCACCGAATCTTGGCGCTCGATCACGAGAGGCACACTGTAAAAATTGATGAACCGGTTGGTCGGATAGAAAATCTCCATGTCGCGGCTGACCGCGCCTTCACGCGACAGAGCGTTCCAATCCAAGCCGCGAACCCGCTCGTCCAAGCGTTTTCCGAGCGAATCTTCCGCTTCCAATCCGAACAATTGACAGGCTGCATCGTTCAAGTAGGTGATTCGACCTTTCGCATCAGTGACGATGATCCCTTCTTGAATCGAATTGAAAACTGTCTCGAGAAAACCTTTCTCCTGAGCAAGACGCAGAAAATAATTCTAATCTGCCACCATTAGGTCGACGCCGGCGGCACTTCGATCTTAGACATCTCAACACGGACGAAGTTCAAGACCACGGGGGCGAGAATCATGCCGGGAATTCCCATCACGATCTCGCCAATGATCAAGCCGATCAGCGTGAGCCAAACAGGATTGCGAGTCCAGCCGCCTATGATTTGAACGTGCGCGACGTAATTGTCCCAATTCAGAGCTTCCAAGCTCCAACCTTGATCAATTTTTTGTCTCGCCGTTGGGAGGCGCAAAGAAACGATTGGGAGCTTCGGACCTGACTCG
>WNFH01003133.1_pt1 | contig 11670 bp, 11 predicted proteins | sample 5400411 | NCBI WGS metagenome assembly WNFH01 (sample SAMN13153347, study PRJNA577476) | soil metagenome | isolation source: 200 cm saprolite under Douglas fir tree site 2 hole 3 | place: USA:California | collected 2015-04-18
TCGCCGCTACTTTCGGAATCTCTGTGATTTATTTTCCTCCAGGTACTGAGATGGTTCACTTCCCTGGGTTGGCTCATACCCGCCTATGTATTCAGCGGGCTGTAACGAGAGTTCATCTCGCCGGGTTTCCCCATTCGGAAATCCTCGGATCAAAGCCTGCTTGCGGCTCCCCGAGGCTTATCGCAGCTTGCCACGTCCTTCATCGCCTTCTGGCGCCAAGGCATCCACCGTACGCCCTTAGTAGCTTAATCATAAAACTTACCCAATCCGTCTTCCTTGTCTTTGTAGCCGCTGGGCGTTAGCCCAGCGATTCCAAATCAAATCTAACGTTCTGATTCTCGTAGCTCCATATTTCCTCGCCTCCGCACTCCGCTCACCCGGGCATGGGTTTCACGGAACGTCCGGCCACCCGCTGGGGGTGGCTAAGAAAACGGAAGCAGGCTTTCGTTTCCACGATCCTCAAACAATCGAATAAGCCGCCTTTTCTTCCACAGTTATGCTCAATCTCGAGCAAACTTGTAATAACCCACACCTTGACGTCTCGCCTGACCGTAATCAGGCCGAAATTATCGGCGTGGGCTTGCCAGCCTTTCTGTTGTCAAAGAACTTTTATTCCGAGTCCATCGGAATGTCCCAGTCGGCCGTTTTACGGCCGCCGTTTTCAAACTGACCGCATTGCGGCCACGTCTTCAAAACGTTCCGGAACTTGTCTGGCGGGACTTACCCGTTCGCGTTGCGCGAACTCGCCTTCCAGCTCTGCTTACCCCAGCTTCCGCTGAGTTTTTGCTTCGTGTTTTAGTTGCCCTGCGACTTGCTTCAGAAATCCCTTGCGGAACTTCTTCCCGCCCGCCACTCGCCACTAATCACTGCTGCAAAATAAAAAACCCGGCGTCGAGCGCCGGGTACAACCACTCACACCTGAGTGGTTCCACGCGATGCTCGACTTCTTTCTAGCCAGTGTTCGTAAAGAACCTCACTTAGGATCGAAACGGACTTTCAAATCCGACTGTGATGCCCCTGAACTGCCCACGGTCCCACAATACCTCCGGGCCATCTGTAACTATACCAGCTTTCTTTTATCCGTCAAGTCCCCGTAACAATTATTTTTCACCCTCCCTGTGTCTTTCTGTACAAAAGCTCGGGCTGCGGGTTTGAAGGAGGACCTTATAATTCCTCCGAACGGTCTACCGCTATTGTCCCTTCCCTTACCCTCGCCGGAAGCTCGGATTGCGCTACCATCGTGCGCGTCGGGGAGAAGGAGCAAACAGATGAAACTTGGCGCAGTCATCGTCACGGTCGTGCCGTTGCTGGCCATCGCCTATCTCATTTACGCGTTCGCTCATCCACCATGGAGCGTGCAGCGCATCGCCGGGTTGCTCCTCATGACCCCGGCCCTCATCCTTTTGACCGTCGCGCGCATTCAGCTGGGCAATGCCTTCTCGGTCCGACCCCAGGCGAAACAGCTCGTCACGCGCGGCATCTACTCGCGCATCCGGAATCCCATCTACGTTTTTGGCACGATGGTTTTCTCGGGACTATTTCTTTTCCTCGAGCGGCCATTTCTCCTCTTGCTCCTCGTACCCGTGCTGATACTGCAGATCACCCGTGCCCGTGCGGAAGCGCGCCTGCTCGAAGCGCATTTCGGCGACGACTATCGCCGCTATAAAGCCTCCACCTGGTTCTGACTGCGCAAACCCCAAACCCCGCCGGGTGGCCTTGACAGTCAAGAACATTATTCTTATGCTGCGGAACTGCTGCTTCTGATGTCCCCCACCTTGTGTGCGGCGCGCTTTGAATTCAATTCCCGCGCCTCAGTGGCAGTTGTGAGGTGAAAATGTCTTCCATCCGGCTTTTTTCTTTCAGTTCACGTGACCTCTGGAATGTCTCGGTGACCGTGAAATTTGCCTGCCTGTCGCTCCTTCTCGCGGCGGCATCGGTGCCCTCCACGATTGCTCAATCGGTTCCCCCCGCACCTCAGGGCGCGCAGACAGATGCCGCCTTCGCCGATAGTTTCAAGTCCAATCATGTCACCAATGTTTTCGCCACGACCCAGAAGACCAGTTGCTATACCCCGGAGGTTCCCTACGCGGGCAATCTGGGCCCGGCAAACGGCTACACGGGGGAGACGCCGTGCAACGGAGCCGCGAATACTGGCGAGGATCTCGGACCTTACCCCACGCAAAACGTCGTGAACAACCCGCTGCTCGTGAACAACCACAGTGAGTCAGACATCAGAGTAGACCCAACCAACCCTAATCACCTGATCGGGCAGACCAAATGGTTCGTGAGCGCCGAGGGTTATAACCACTTGCAGGGTTTCTATGAATCATTCGACGGCGGCAAGACCTGGTCGGTGCAGGGTCATATTCCGGGTTATGAAGGATTCACCGACAATACCGACCCCGTGGGGGCTTTTGATGCCTTCGGCAACTACCACGCCATGTTGCTGCCCTATCAATTCTCCTATGACAAATTTGGCTTTCAGGTGTTCAATAACGGGTCTTCCTTGCCTAATCCCGCGCTCCCGGGCGAAGCCATCTCCACAGCCACTCGGCCACATGGGGCAAGTTCCGCTACGGACTGGAACTTTACTCACAACGGCGGCTTGGATTACCTGATGACCGCCCCGAATGCCCATTCCAATGACCCTGACAAGCAGTGGATCACGGTTGATCTCAATCCCTCCAGCCCGCATTTCAACCGCATCTACGCTATGTGGACGTTGTTCGCTTTCAATCCCAGTAGTGTGTTTGTCTCTTTCGCTGACGCCAACTTCGATGGCAGCCATAACGACTGGTCAATACCGACGGTCCTGCCGACCATCAACGGTCATCCCTGGGACAGTTACATGCTCCCGCATGTCACGCCCGACGGAACCGTGTACACCACGGAAACCAATAATCCGCAGCAGAAAGGCTTCCAGTTTGCTGATATATACGTGATCTCCTCGCGCGATGGCGGCGCGACTTGGCAGACGCCTCTGCTGGTACACCATGACGTCTTCGTTCCCACCTATCAGAACACCACCTTCCGCGAAGGCATTGTCAACACCTTTGCTGTTGGGCATCACTTTATCAACGGCAACTATCCTCTATACGTGAGTTGGGAGGACGGTGCTTCGGGCGTTGCCAACATCTACCTAACTACCTCCACCGACAATGGCGCCACCTGGTCCACTCCCATCGTAGTGAATGACAACGTCAATCCCGTGGACGAACTCCAGCCGAATCTGAACGTCGCTGATAACGGCGTCACCGACGCGGTCAGTGTTGCGTTCTACGATCGCCGTCTGTCCTGCCCGGCAGCGGGAAGGATGGAAGCCGCCGCCGCCGGGATTGCTCTTGATCCCGGCACCGCGGCCTCTCCGGGAACTCCTTACGCTCGCTCCAATTATTGCGTCAATACTGCCATCCAGTTCTATACCGCCGCGCTCGCGCCCATCGGGCACAACATCCGCATGTCCCAGCACACCTGGGACCCGCAACTCAACGCGCCCCACCCGCATTGCATCTGCAGTAGCGAGACTTTCATCGGGGATTACTTCGGGAACTCCTCCTCCGCATCTGCCGAATACACCAGTTCGGTGAGCACTTTTGACGACGGCTCCAATCCGAACCACTATCAGCAACAGGTCGTTGCCAGCGTACCTATTCCGAAGTCCCCGTAAAAGCCGGTCTACAAAACAACGCAGAAGAGAAGAAAACTTGTGCTATCTGGCCTGGGCGTGACAGGGCCGCCCTGCCTGGCGGTCATGCGTCCTTGTGGGTTTTGCAAGCGCAAGCCTTTCGCCGCGATTTGTGCTATTCTACCAATTGCGGAAATTGGATTGCCTGAATTCCCTGTCGAGTACGGTTTGCATTCCTTCCTCCTGTGACTTCAGCCGATTCATAGTCAACCGTTTACGGCCCTGAGGACCGGCATCGCGCCGGGTTCTCACCAGCATCGTGCGGGCACAAGCATCCTAGGTAGAGCAACTGGAGAAACAGCATGAAGAGTATTTTTGTTGGAAACATGAACTTTCAAACCACGGAGAGCGATCTGCGCGCGCTCTTTGCGCCGTTCGGCCAAATCACGCGTGTGCACATGGCCATGGACCGGGAAACCGGCCGGGCGCGCGGTTTCGCGTTTGTGGAAATGCCCAACGACGATGAGGCCGCCAAGGCCATTGCCGGACTGGACGGCAAGGAAGCCGGCGGGCGCAACCTCAAAGTGAACGAAGCGCGGCCCAAGGGCGAAGGCGGACCACCGCGAGGCCCCAAAACGTTTGGCAAGGGCGGCGGCCGGGACCGCTTTTCAAATGAGGATTACCGCGAAGTGGCGCGCCAGCCGCGCGAACCCCGCTGGTAGTCCCGCTGATCACGAGGAGACACTTTGACAACGACATTCCAAAAGCGCCAAAAAGAAATGAAACGCCTGGAAAAGAGCAAAATGAAGGAAGCCAAGCGCGCGCAACGCAAGCTGGAGAGGGCGGCGCAGAAACTGGCCGGCCAGAGCGGCCCGGAGATCGCAACCGCGCCTGCCGAAGAACCGCCCCAAAACTGAACCGTCATCTCTCCAGTGGCGCTCCCGCTCTCGCCGACCTGCGATTTCCGCTCATTCCTCGCATCGGCGCTTTGCCCTTCAGCCGCGCAGCAGCCAGCACTAAATTCTTCAGCCCTTTTTGTTTGAGATCTTCCACGCCGCGCAACTTCACATGCCGGATGTTCTTTCCCGTGCATATCATGCGGGACTGTTCGTGGGGGGATGCGCCAGCAGCCGCATAACCGGTGCCCAAGAAAAAACGATAAGCAACTGGAACGGCGGGCGCGAATCGTCTGGTAGACTTTTGAATAATGCCTCAAGCCAAGCTCTTCCGATTCCTTTTACTTGCCGGGCTTGGCCTGATCGTCGGCTTTTTTGCGCTGGCATTCGCCCTGCCCATTGAATCGGAAGTGCCTGCCCCGCTCATCGTCTTATTTTCTCCCGGCTTGAAGCTCGCCGAGCTCATCACCCCGGAAACGCACAAATCGATCGCTTGGACCTTCGGGTGGTTCCTGCGCATCGCCATCGGAACGAACACTGCTTTCTACTTTGCGGTCTTTGCCCTGGTCGCTCACGCTGCGGATCGCCGCCGCCCTAGGTAGAGATCTCGGCGCCCCGCGCCCGCAGGCCTTCCGTGCCGGAGCTATTAAGAAGGAACACTGGACCGGCGCGCCGTCCATGCACGGCAGTTTGGCCTGCGGTGTCGTGCCGCGTTTCACGTCAGGATTTGGAGCAAACGCGGTTCGTTACTGCCCTTTCTTGTGCTTGAAAAACTCCACCTGGCGCAGGCGCTTTAGCGCTTCTTCTTTCGTTTTGTAAGGACCGCCCATGTTTTTCCCCTTACTGGAGAGCACCTGGTATCCGCCCCGCACTTTTTTGATCATGGATTGACCTCCTTGGCTACGCTCTTGTACATCTCTTCGCGGTTCCGCTGGCCGTGGTTCTGCCAATCCTGCCGTGATTTGTTACTTCCCGATCATTTTCGTCCGGCGAAACGCACGCGCAAAGTGAAGGCGCGGCGCTGGCCCCCCGCAAAGGACGCAAAATTCGGGGCGTCGAAGTTGTTCACCACGGTATCGGGATTCTGCCGGTCGAAGATGTTCACCGTTTCGATGCGTGCACCCCAGAGATAGCCCCGGAATGCGAATTTTTTCTCGAGACCCACATTCAAGCTGGCGTACGCGGGAAAACGCAACCCGTTCGGCGCGCCAACGAGCTGTTGCTGGAGATTCACGGCGGTGAAGGGAAATCCCGTCCGGTACTCGAAGAAACCGCTCAACTGCACTGCCCAAATGTGCGTGGGCGTCCATCCCCAGGTGAGAAGGCGGTTGGGCGCATCCCAGGCGACCGGACCCGGCTGCTGCGGTGCAAAGAAGATCGAGCCGAGAGCGGGATTCAGCACCTCGTCCGAGCGAGCACGCGAGCGCGTGAAGGCGCCGTACAGCTCGGCATCTTCCGAGAAACGATGGCGCAACGTGAAAGTGGCGGAGCGGAAGCGGTCCTTGCGGTGATCCGCGAGGAGGAAGATTCCCCCGGGCTGTGAGGGCTGCTGATCGATATAGGCGAATCCATGATAGGCGTTGCGGGCCAGAAGTTCGAGGCTGACAAGGGTCTTCATTCCCACTTTCTGCTGCCAACCCATGCTGGAGATGGTGAACCGCGGCTGGCGCAGGCCGCCAGCAGGCAGAGCGAACCGGCTCGTGACCGGACCGAGAACGAGCAGCGTTCCCGTCGAATCGTAAAAGGAATCGAGCTGTTGCTGGTCAAACACCTGGCCGATGACGGAGAGATTGAGCGGGGCGTTGTAGATTCCCCATCCCAGTGACAGCTTGGCGCGGTCGTCTCCGAATGGCAGCACATTGCCGGAGAGGCGCGGCTCGGTCATGGCGCTTTCGGTGAAGCGATCCCAATCGGTGCGCAAGCCCGCCTGCAAGACAAAATACTTCGAAAGGGACCAGGTATCCTGCGCATAGGCGCCGGCCTGCGTGTTGGAAACCCGCGGATTTGCCGTCCCCGCGAAAGTTGTTTGGCGTACGCGCGTGCCGTCGGCCCGCAATGCTTGAATTTCTCCCCGCGCGGCCATTTGCGAATCGACGAGCCCGGCAACGTTGAGGCCCGCGGCGAACTGATGCGTTCCGTGCCAGTGGCGCGACGCGGCGGTGACGCTCGCAAAGGCCTGCAAGCGGCGCCCGCGCTGGTGCAAGCGTTGGAAATAGTTGCCGGCCGTCGCAGCGATGAGCAGCACATAGGGCTCGGTGCCCTGCGGGGTGTAGTCGAGCACGCCGGTGTCCGCAGCCACGCCGAGTTCCACGAGCGCGTCCCGCAACCACACCTGATCCTTGATCGAGAAGAAGGCGCGGCGCTGTTCCGCGGTTACCGTCGTCGATTGGGGATCGAGCGCATCCAGGCCGAGGTTTGCATCGTGCGTCCGGTTGTAGAGAAAACTGGCGTGCAGGATGTGCTTTGCCGTCAGGTTGAATTGCAGCCGCAGCAGATTATCTCCCGCCCACTCTTCGCTAGTGTTGGCGCCCCTTGGCAGCGGTTTGACGACAGAGAATGTGTGCTGCACGCTGACGGAGTCAGAGAACCAAAACCTGCCGCGGTAGAGTGGTCCAGAAAACGTAAAGCGCGGATACCAGTTCCCCAGGTGGGCGCCTTCCTGAAGGTTGACGCCGGGGGCGGGGTTGGTCGTGCCGAAGCGCCAACGGTCGTCGCCGTCGGGAGTCTCCAGACTCAAAGTGCTCGCGCCGGAGTGCGCATAAGCCGCTGCAAAGCGTCCGGACTGCACCTCCGCCGATCGCGTTGCATCGATGTTGAAGCGTGAAGTCAGTGCCCCGTTGACGGGGTCGCCAATTTCAAATCCATCGAGGAGGTATTGCGTCTCGCCGGATCTCGCGCCAGCTACATGCAGATTATTTAGACGGTCCTGGACAATTTCCGGCAAGGCGGCCAGGCTCTGCTGAAGAACGTGGGAGTTGGGCACGGGAATGTCGCGAATGTCGCGTGCCGTGAGCGCGGATCGTTGCGAGGTGTCCTGCGTTTCGATTTGATTCGAGGGCGCGGTGACCTGCACCTGTTCGTGGACTTCCTGCTCGTGATTCAGGGTCAGAGTGAGTTCGTTCGGCCCGGCACGGAGAGTGAAGAGCTGGCCGGTCAGCAGGAAGAAACCTTCTTTGTGTGCTTCGACCTTGTAGTCTCCCGGAGGAAGATTTCGAAGCGTGAAACGCCCGGCTCCGTCGGTTTCCGCGCGGTACGCGTGCCCGCTGCTGTCTTCATATTTGATTCGGGCCCCCGCGAGCGGAACACCGTTTTCGTCCGTGACAACGCCCGTGCAATCGGCCGATTCCGCCGGGCGAGCTGCAGGGAGAGCCGGCAGAGCGAGCGAGGCCAGCGCGACGACGAAGAGACAGGTAGACTTCATGCCACACCGCAGGAGCGGACGTCACCTCCATTTAACTACAAATCAGCGTTCACGAGCCGGTGCGCTTGACACTCTGGCTAACACGGCCTACACTACGGAGTTTTTAGATGGCCCCGAATGCTTGCAGAGGGGCGGGACCCCATGGACAAGAAAAGGCTTGAGTACTACAAGAAGAAATTGCTGACGCGGAAGGAAGAATTGACCAGGACGATCGCGCGCACACAGGAAGAAGGACGCGCAGCGGACGAAGATCCGACGGTTGACCTGGCGGACAAGGCGGCAAACTCCTACACCAAAGAATTTCTCTTTGGGATGACCAATACCGACCGCACCATCCTGAACATGATCGACGCGGCGCTGAAGCGCATCCAGGCGGATGAGTACGGCGTGTGCGCAAACTGCCAGGAAGAGATGCAGCAGAAGCGGCTGGAAGCGGTGCCGTGGGCCAAACACTGCATCGCCTGCCAGCAAAAGATGGAACAGGGATTGTTGTAAGGCCTCCCGCGAATCGCGGATCTCCCGAGCAGTTACTCCACCGTACCTTTTATCTTTGCTAATTCCGCGAAGCAGTCTAGAGTTCTGCCTGCATGGCCAGAGATAGTTCATCCGGTAAGAAGCCAGCAGCCCGGCGGGGAGTTGTGCGCGGCGCGCCCCAGCGCGGCCGGGGCTGGCTCACGGAGGTCAGCGACGCCCTGGTCAGCGTATTTTTCCCTGCGGGATGCCGCCTTTGCGAGCGGATGCTGCCAGGAGCGAGCCGGATTCCGATCTGCAACGAGTGCCTGTCCTCCTTTCTTCCCGTGCCACAAATCGCGTGCGAGGTTTGCGGTCGGCCGCTGCCGGGATTACAGCAGAACCCGGGACAGCATCTGCTTTGCCCGGCATGCCGGGACAATACATATGCATTTGACTGTGCCCGGAGCTTCGCCCTGTACGAAGGCGAACTGGTGCAGGCAATTCTTCTGCTGAAATTCGAGCGGATCGAGCCGCTGGGGGCGTGGTTCGCGGAGCGGCTGGCCGAAGCGGTGAGAAACGATCCAGATCTGCTGGCGGCGGATGTGGTGGTGCCGGTCCCGCTCCACCGCGAACGGGAAAGGGAGCGCGGGTACAACCAGGCCGACCTGATCGCCAAGCCGCTGGCCAAACGGCTGCAGTTACCGCATAAGGCCGTTCTATTGATGCGGACGCGGCCCCGGCCGGACAAGCGAATCCTGAGCCTGGAGGAGAGATGGGAGTCCGTTCGTGGCGCTTTTGCCACACGTCCAGGCAGCCAGGTTGACAATCAGCGCGTCTTACTGGTAGATGATGTAATGACGACTGGAGCGACTCTCGATGCCTGTGCGCGCGCGCTGCGCGATGCGGGAGCCAAATCGGTGATCGGGCTGACGGCGGCCCGGGCAGCAAGAAATCCCATACCAGGCTCCACTGGATGGTAAGATAACTCGAGGAAAGCGAGATGAGCCTAAACCGGCACATGTCGGTGGACTCCCGGGGGCGTTCTACCCCCGAATCGGCAAGTACGGCTGTAGCCGGTTCCGAAGGTCCCGCCGGTAGTAGATCCCACAACCTGTTTTTGACGCGCCGCGCATCGCTGATGCAGGAACCGGTGCTGGTGCTGAATGCCACGTACGAGCCGATTAACGTAACCGCGGTGCGGCGGGCCATGGTGCTGATGCTGAAGGGTGTGGCCCAGGCGGAAGAACTGCATAACGCGGAAGTGCATTCCGCCTCGCATGCGCACCGGGTGCCATCGGTCATTCGCTTGCTGGCTTACCGGCACATCCCGCAGCAGAGCCGGGCACTTTCGCGGAAAAATATCCTCTTGAGGGACCGGAACACCTGCCAGTTCTGCGGGCGGATCTTTCCGAGCTCGGAATTGACGCTGGATCACGTTGTGCCGCGCTCGCGTGGCGGGCACTCTTCGTGGGAAAACCTGGTGGCCTGCTGCTACCATTGCAATAACAGCAAAGGCGACCGTACCCCGGAAGAAGCGGGGCTAAAACTGGCCCGCCGCCCCCGCCCTTTCACACTGCATACCTCGCGGCAACTGATGCGGCTGATCGGACACCGCGACGAACGGTGGCGTAAGTATTTGTTTTACTAAGCGTTTCCCACCTTAACAGAACTTTTTTGGAATTCGGTTCGTAGAAGAAACCTTTTTCTTCGGCATGCATCTAAACTAGTAACACCACTTCGAGGACACACCCCGGGAGGCGGTTAGGGCTAGGCCCTAACCGCCTCTCTCCTTTTGGGACCGCCTTTCACTCCCCTGCTGACTTCAGACGTTATCTTTGCCACGGGATTCCGGAAAACTTTGCAACGCCGACTGTTCATCGGGAAATTCCGGCAAGACCTGATAAAGCTGCGTGATTCTGAAAATCTCTTCTATTTTCGAGGAGAGGCCGACCACTTTCATCTCTCCGCCCAGTTTAACGACCGACACGTACACTCTTGCAAGCTCGCCGATGCCGGAGCTATCCAGATACTCGAGGCCCCTCAAATTCAGGATGAACTTTCTGCGGCCTTCCTTCAGGAGCCTGGAAATGGAATCGCGCAAAACCCCGCTTTCAAAGGAAGTCAAACGGCCCGAAACATCCATGAGAGAAATTGGACCTGTCTGACGGATTGTGGCTGAAAAATTTGTCTTCGTCACGGTTCCCACCCATTTTGCCGGGGAGGCCATTCTACCGTTGGAAGAGCAAACGAGTGCAAAAGAAACTCAGGACAAATCAGGAGCTTGTGGAAAAGCGCAGGCGACACACAAGTTTCCATGCCTCGCCGGTGACTATTGACGCATGACCACGCGCAAGCCGCAGCGCCAGCTTTCGGCGAGGCCCACGCGGACGATTTCGAGTTCCGGCGAAAGATAGCTCAGGAGATCATCGGTGGATGGGTGAAAATGCAGAGCGGGCGCGACGAGATAGACGAGCGGCGGCGCCTCCAGCAGCTGCAGCCGCGGAAAATAGCCATAGCGGACGATGTCTCCACGATCCAAGTGCCGCCGGACGCGCAACCAATAATCGGCCGCCTGCAGCGGCAGGTGAACGTGCTCGCTGGCTTTCAATTCGATAATCGCCAGCCGCCCGGAACGCGTGACGGTGAGAAGATCGAGAATGCCATGCTCGGCTCCCGCATTGGCAAAAACCTGGGAGTAGACAAATCGCGAATCGAGCGCGGCGTCAATGCGCGTGACGTCGTCGCGTACCATGGATTCCAGCCAGCGTTCGGGCTGGGCGCGGTAGAGCGGGTGGCGCGTATCGCCGGCGAGCGGGTGGCGATAGAGTTCGAGATCATGGAGAAGTTGCTTCAAGACGGGGCGCGAAGCGGCCGTGAGCTCTTCACGGGCCTCACCGATTCCGAAAAAGATGCCCCCGTCATCCCAGCGAGCGAAGGGAAGACCGCGGAAGCGCAACCATACTTCACGGGATGCCGCGGCGGAATGAATGGAAATGGCCTGAGGAGCCAGAGCCAGGACCGGTTCGAGCGCCGGCCGCGCCCGGTCGGCAAGCGCTTCCGATTCGCGATGCGGCACAAGCCAGGTATCCAGGTTTCCCGCGCGCCGCGGATCGATCTTTTCCAGGGTCTCCCGGGAAGGATCGTGCTCGTAGAGCTCCACGTGGAGATGCGGATCGCATGCAGCTAGGCGATGCGCAACTGTTCCGCAGGTATTTTTCGGAAGAAGGATGCGCAGACCCGCAATCATGCGGTGACCGCCCGACTGCCGCGCGCGC
>WNFH01006074.1_pt1 | contig 11670 bp, 12 predicted proteins | sample 5400411 | NCBI WGS metagenome assembly WNFH01 (sample SAMN13153347, study PRJNA577476) | soil metagenome | isolation source: 200 cm saprolite under Douglas fir tree site 2 hole 3 | place: USA:California | collected 2015-04-18
TCCACCTTGGGCGCTGCGACTAGCTGGGAGCTCGTTTCCTCAACTCAAGCACAGCGAGGGCGGCCGCAATCGCGAGGAGTGCTGGCAAAACTGTGAGGAAAACTGCGATGAGGCCGAGCGCCTTCGCATCGGGCCAATTGAAGTAACCGAGCGGTTCGCCCCACGGCTCCATCAACACGATCGACGCGGAGTAAATGGCATGCACTATGCCGACAACCATGGCTCCTACATAGCTCCAGCGCATCCCTAGCCCGCCGTAAAAGATGAACACGATCATCCGCGCCACAAAAATCGCTTCGATGGCACCTGGCCCAATCGCGAAGGCCGCTCCGTATCGCTTAATCAACAGGTAAAGCCAGATCGGCACCTCGATGACGAGCGTCAACACGTAGACGACCAGCAGCGCAATCGTGACCTTCATCCAGGTCGTTAACCGCTGCCCAGTCACTGAACTCGAGCCAGCCATTGAGTCGCACAATAACGTCACCTGGCCGGGGAGTACAGGTATCCCTCGAGTAGTCCATCGCAGGGCTGGGCCAACATCGATCAGGGGCTGGCAGGCTCATGGTCAAGACTGATCTGTTGGCCGCAGACTGTTGCGCGGTTCGCGCTATATAAGCTTCGGCCCACCACTGGCGTTGATCTCAGCCAAGCCCGATAACGTGGAAGCTCGCCTTGTACAGTGCTCGCGTGCCCTGATGAATTCAGCCACTTGGGCACAGATGATCGCGTTCCGTGCTACCGATGCAGCCAGTGGGGCGCAAATGGTCGTGGCGGCGGAGTTCAGCAGGAAGAGCCTATTCTCCAGGCAGAGGTTGAAGCGAATGGACGTCGTCGACTGGTTGTTGGACTCGGACCCGGCGATCCGCTGGCAGGTCATGCACGACCTGATAGACACACCTGAGGACGATGTCGCCGCGGAGCGTGCCCGAGTCGCTACCGAGGGCTGGGGCGCACGGTTGCTGGCACTGCAGAGGCAGGATGGCCATTGGGACAAAAGCACTCCCGCCAGACTTACCTCGGCTGAGGCGATCAATTGGTGGGAGTCCCTACCACCCGAGAGGCAAGGCACGCTCTTTCCAGAATGGACCTCCACCGCGTGGAGCCTCATGTTGTTGCGGGCATTCGGACTCGATCCCGCCGGAGCGGAAGCGCGGCAGGCCGTCCGCCGGGTCCGCGAATACGTTGCGTGGGAGCACGATGGCGAGCCCTTCTTTGCGGGCGAGGTGGAGCCTTGCATCAACGGCAAAGTCGTCGCCCTGGGAGCCTACTTCGGCGAGCACGTCCACGGCATCGTCGATCGGCTCCTCGGTGAGCAGATGAGTGACGGCGGGTGGAACTGCGAGCAGGAGAACGGGTCGATCCGTGGGTCCTTCCACTCGACCATCGACGTGCTTGATGGCCTGCTCGAGTACGAACGAGCAACGGGCGGCTCACCAGCGGTGAGCGCCGCCCGCCTCCGCGGTCAGGAGTACCTGCTCGAACGGCGGATGATGCGCAGGCTGTCGACGGGCGATGTGATCGACCCGGCCTTCACCCAGTTCTCCTACCCGACCTATTGGCACTACGACGTGCTCCGAGGTCTCGACTACTTGCGCGCCGCCGGCGCCGCTCTCGACGAGCGGACGGTGGAGGCGATCCACCTGGTCGAGTCCAAGCGCGACGCGGAGGGCCGCTGGCCCCTCGAAAACCCCCATCCCGGCCGCATGCATTTCGCGATGGACGAGGGCGAGGGCAGACCGAGCCGGTGGAATACCCTCCGGGCCATGCGTGTGCTCAGGTGGTACGAACGGACTCCGCGATCGGCCTCTTCGGAATCTGTGGATAGGGCGAGTCAGGCCACATAACACCCCGCTATGCGCCATCAGTTTGGTGGACACGCTGGCGTGAACAAGTCCGTTGCGTTGGAGCCAGCGCATTGCCTGTTGACGGCGGCGCGGAGGTCAACGCGGCCGGGGGAGGACTTAGGATCGGCGTGATATGGGCATGCGCGAGGCGCATCAATGCCGCGAGTGTTTACTCAAAGGAGCCGACCGCCACGTATTGAGAGTCGCTGATCTTTCGCACGCCGGAAACCTTTGAGTACAGATAGATGCCCGCAGTAGTCCCCGGAGGTTCGTATTCCACTTGCAGCCAGATACCGACGCCGTCGGCGGTTGCACTTCTGAACCCACAACCGACGGTGTGGTTGATCGGCAGAGAGAAGAGCGGCTCCATCTGCTCCGGCGCGCTAGCCCTGACAACCCCACATTCATTCGTACCGCCCACCGCAATGAGCGGCGCCCCGTCACCATCTATGCCAATCAAATCGATGCCTGACCCGCGACCCCAGATTTCTTCATTGCCCGTGGCTAAGTCGACGCGCAGCAATTGATTGGGCCCGCGCTCGTCGTAGATCCCAAAGCACGGAACTGGATATTGAGCCGGCCAACAGGTCACCATCCACCCAATGCGCCCGCTGATTACCCACGTACCGCGGCGGTCGCTGACCGTGGCGATGTTGCCCGTCGTGGCGTCCAGGCGCCGGAGTGGTCCCCAGCAGTTTCCCCCCGTTTCCGTGGGCTGGCAGCTTGTCAGGTAAATGTTCTGCTGAACAAGGCCCACCACGGCGTATAGGGGGTTGTCTGTGTCGCGGTATACGACCTGGTCAGAGCCCGTGCGCACGTCGACCACGTGGATGCGTTGTGAGGGCGCAGCTCCAGGTTCGTGGTCAACGTACGCATAGCGAAGTCCATCGTCTGACACCTGCGCTCGGTTCACTGGGAGCCAGCGTCCTGCCACGCGATCGTAGGTGAGGGTCACGACAGTGGTCGGGCTTCCGTATGCATAAAGATATGGTTGGTCGGGGGTCCTCATCAAGCCAGGTATCTTGTCGTCAAACACCATGTCTGCGTGCGGATCCCTTCGAAATGCCACGCCCGGGAAGTGAAGGAAACCGCCGGCGAAGTAGAGCCGCCCGTTAGAAGAGGAGTCGTAGATCCAAACGGGTAGGTCGCCCTTGAGGGCGGGCGAAGACGAGCTGCTGCATGCCGCGACGATCAGGACGATGGCCAGAACCGAGGCCTTCATATATGTAGGGCTAAACGCCAGGTCTTGAGTGCCAGTTACGGCTTCGGCAGGGAGCCCAGGGTGAGTCTCGCGACCGCGGCTCAGGCATTTCGCCATTCGGGCACAAGTGGTCGTGTCCCCGGCCATGGATACGGCTATTGGGGCCCAGAAGGTCGTTGACAGCACGAATTCGGCCGACGAGGATGTGCATTAGGCTGGGCCGGTTGAGTGACCCTTGTGCGACTACAGCCGATTGAGCCCTCGGCCTCGTTTCCAATACGGAGGTAGGTGGTTCGAGTCCACCGCGGCCCACCAAGATCGTGCGAAGCTCGCGCTTCGCGTTGCGCGGTCATCCACTGACGATGCGCGCGATGTGCTTCACGTGAGTTCGCTCATGGTTAGCGAGCCACCGCCCGTACTCCATCACGGTCCGTTCGCGTGGCCTACCGGCGCCCGTCACGGTCGCGTTGCGTGACCAGGCTGTCTTTGGCAAGGGTCGCAGGAGCGCCAGCAGCTCGGCACGCTGCTCCGCAAAGGCACGCAACGAGGGCGCGAATTCCAGGTCGGGATAGTTCGTGCTTCTGATCCAGGTCGTGGGATTCATCGCCCGGGTCGTCGGCCGGTCTTCCGCGATGATCATCGCGATGTACCTGCTCCACATGTCAGCGCAGGAACGTAGATGGGCAAGCACATCGCTGACGGACCACTCGCCCCTGCTCGGGGGAACGTGCAATCGAGCTCGCGGCAGACCTGCGGTAAGGGCGGCGATGGCCTCTGGTTGCTTCTTGAGCTGCGTCAGGACCTGGTCGATCGTGAGGGGTCGGTCGTACACGGCGATGCATGTTGCATGGAGAGATCTACGGTCACAATCCTGTTCGTATTAGCCGAGTCGGCCCACCAGGTCAGCTGAATGCTCTGCGCGCTGTTTCGATCGCTCGATCCATGGCCGCCGCGGGCTCGCTGAGAGCGTCACCATGACCCACGGCTAGCAGCGTCGGACCGAGCGCGCGCAAGGCGACCGCCGAAGCGAGTGCGGTCCGCTTGTTCCACGTGGCCATGGCTGGAAACGGAAATAGGGGCCTCAAGACACCGGACACGGCGATGCCGGCGCGGGTCTGAAAGGCGTCGCCGGCGATCAGGCTGCGGTCACGGATATCGAGGAAGGCGACGTGTCCAGGGGTATGTCCGGGTGAAGCGACCACCTCCAGCGATCCGACGCGATCGCCTGGGTTGAGCAGGCGATCAGGCTTCCAGTCAACCTTGACGAAGTAGCCCTTGATTTTCGTTTGCGGCTCAGTCGTGAGCAGGGCTTTGTCACCGGCCAGGAGCGGGGCGTCGCGCTCCGCGATCGAGACCTCGACGCCGGGAAAGCGCTGCCGCACCGCGCCCACACCGCCAACATGGTCACCATGCGCGTGCGTCAAAGCCACGCGGCGGAGCTCCTTCCCTAGCTGCTTGACCAAAGCGGCCACATCATCGGCCGGTGAGGACATCGTGCTGTCGACCAGGGTGAGCCCGTCTTCCTCCAGCACCAGGTAGCAGTTCATTGGGAATGCAACCGGGAATTTGGTCAGCTGGATCAGATGGGCACCGTGTCGAGTGGTCTTCACTTCTCTCCAGGCGCTGCGAGACTAACAGGAGATGCAATAACGCGGGTAGTACAAGGCACTACACTCGCGCCGATGGCGCAAGTACCTCCGCAACTCTCCCCGGACGGAAGGTTCTATTGGGACGGGTCGCGTTGGATACCGGTGGACGCTCCGCCGCCCGCGGGCTATCCGGCTCCCGGTGGGTACGGTTACGCTCCACAGCCGAGGATCGCCTACGGGGGTGTGTTGATCCGCTTCGTCGCATACCTCATCGACGGCTTCATCCTCGGCATCCCAATCGGCATTCTCTTCGGCGTTCTCGCTATCGCCGGGGTCGTGGCGTCTCCCGTAATCCCGAGCGACCTGCCCGCGCCACCCCCAGGGGGGCGTGTGAGCGGAGCCTTCCACCTATACCCGGCGGCGATCTTCTCGTTCTATCTGTTCGGCCTTATCGTCACGGCCAGTTACCACGCTTACTTCTGGGGCACCAGCAGCTCCACGCTCGGTATGCGCCTGTTCAGGTTGCGCGTGGTGGACGCCAACACCGGTCAGCCGATCGGCATCGGCCGCGCCGTTCTCCGTTACATCGGGTTCCTCGTCGCCGCGGCTCCTTGCTGGCTCGGGCTTATCTGGGCAGCTTTTGACCCGCGCGCGCAGGGCTGGCACGACAAGATCGCTTCCACGGTGGTCCTACAGGGGTAAGGCACGCCCGGCCGCACTTACGCCTGAGGTCGTTCGAGTCCACCGCGGCCCATGGCATCGTCCCGGGCATTCGGATGCGCCACACCCCAACTCGCTTCGGGCGGACCCGGTCGAGCTGGAGCTGCTTTTCAAGTTCGTTGATGGATTTGGACCGCACGTGCCGGAGCTGGTGCGCAGTGAGTTCGCCGCCACCCGGACCACATAGACCTGTAGACGGCAACCTGGCGCACTTCGCTCATGAACGCGGAATTGTCTTGACGCATGTGCGCGCCTGTGACTGCGGGCGAGGCGATTATCACTGGAGGGAGGCCTCGATGACGTCGGCAGCACGCGAGTCGCCCGGTTGGCCGCGCTCCCGGAGCTTTCGGGCAACCCTTCGTTTGGTCTCCGATGCGCCCGCCGGTCCGGTCTTGAACTTGATGTGGCGGCGCACGACGCGCAGGCGCATCGTGGCGAGACGCCGCAAGCGCGAGCCGTAGAACTCGCCCATCTGGACGGGCTCGTACGAGGCGCCCGGCTCGTACGCGGCGAGGAGCCGGCTGAGGGCGCCGGCAACGTCGTTGGGATCGGTCGACACTCGTTCGACATCGCACTCGAATGCAACCGCGCGGAAGTGCAGCGTGGCGCGGCCGGCATCCTGGTCATTCACCCAGTCATGAGGCGACCAGGCGAGAAAGTCCGAGACGAAGAAAGTCACTCGGGGGTTGGCCCGAACAGCGTCGAAGGTCGGATCGGCCTGAACGCAGTGGAGCTCGATGACATCGCCGGTTTTCACAAAGGGCAGGATGCTCACCTGCGGGTAGCCTTCGGCGGAGATTGCGATCAGCGTCCCGTGCCGCATCTCGGCCACAAATCGTTCGGCGGCCGCCTGGTCGGGCGGATAGTTCGAGCTTGCAAACACGTCGCTAGTCTGGCAGCCCTCCACGGTGGACCCGTCATCCGAAGGCGCAAAACCCGGATAGCAGTACAAGGAACGCATTGACCGGGACGCTGGCGACCGCCATAACGACTGCCACCATCCCCAACCTGCGAGCAACCGCTCGCCGAGGCGAACCGGTAGCGCTCGAGGCGGCCAGGATCAGAGTGCTGATCCCGCCGGCGAACAGTGCGATCGTGATCGCGATCAGCAACCCGTCGTTGAACCCATAGGAGGCGCAGCTTCCGAACGCTGAGAAAACTCCGACCACTTCCAGAAACGGCAACGCGGTGACTGTGACGCCGCCTACCCACACCCCTAAATCCGCCCGGTCCGAGGACGGCACCGACGGCGGGGCGGATGCGACCGGCGTGTCATGCACGAGGGGAGGCGGCTGGGCATCGAGCTCGGTGGCTGCGCCAGGAGATTCGCTCACTGAGGCGGGGGCGATTGCCGACCCTCGGCCATTTTGGGCGCGGGCTTGGGTCGAGGGAATCCAGCGCACAAGGCTGGCTGCACCGAATAGGGCAATCAGCACTCCGAGGGCAAGTGCCGACCACCTCAGCACTTCGTGGAGGGCCCAGGTCTGCGGCGTGAAGCCCGCGATGTCACGGCCGTAGATCGTGCTGACCCAGGCCCCACGTTGCGAATCAACGGCGACTGCCTCAGCAATGCCGTAGCCCTGTGGCAAAGGCTCCGTCAACATTTCGATGTGGTCTCCGACCCTGATATCGGGGAGCTGCGCAAAACCGAGGGAGTCGAAAAAGAAGTCGATCGAAGAGGAGTCGATCGTGACATGCGTGCCGAATTGGGGATCAGTGCTTACTGTCTTCACATTTCCCGAATACGATTCAATCCCCGCAAAGCTCATGTTCCATTGCAGCCAGATGAGGCCTGCCCCCAGAGCCAGCCAGACGACGATTAGCGACGGTGAGGCAAGTCCCCGCCCACTCTTAAAGTCGCCCAGCAGACGCGCACGCATGGGAGTTGCAGCGCTAACTCGTGTGGTGAACTTCCTGGAGTCCGTAGACGGGTGTCGGGATTCCCTCCATTCGCGCTTTGAGCTGAAGAGCCAGAAACTGAGAGTAGTGTCGCGACTGGTGCAGGTTGCCGCCATGAAACCAGAGCGCCTCCTGCTGGGTGGGTTTCCACATGTTGCGCAGCTCCCCTTCCCACGGTCCAGGATCTTTAGCGGTGTTCGACCCGAGACCCCAACACTTGCCAACCTTCGCCGCAACTTCGGGCGAGATCAGCTCCGCCGCCCATCCGTTCATCGAACCGTAGCCGGTGGCGTACACGACCAGGTCGGCGGGTAGACTCTTGCCGTTACTCAGCAGGACCGAATTCTCGGTCAGTCGAACGACGTCCACACCGGATTCGAGCTTGATGTCACCGTTGGCCACGAGCTCGGAGGCACCGACATCGATGTAGTAGCCGGAACCACGGCGTAGGTACTTCATGAACAACCCAGAGTCGTCCTCTCCGAAGTCGAGCATGAAGCCTGCCTTCTCAAGCCGCGCATAGAAGTCGGCGTCGCGTTCGCGGATCGCGTTGTACACGGGTATCTGAACCATGTGCAAGATTCGGTAGGGCAAGGACGCGAACGTGAGGTCCGCCTTCTGCGTCGTCATGCCGGAAGCAACGGCACTTTCGGAATACAGGGCGCCGAGGCCCAGCTCCATCAGAGAGTCGGACCTCGAAACGTGCGTCGAGGATCGCTGAACCATCGTGACATCGGCCCCGACCTCCCAGAGCGCGGCGCAGATGTCGTGCGCAGAGTTGTTCGAGCCAATGACGACTGCCTTCTTTCCACGGTAGGCATCAGGTCCTGGGTGTTGAGACGAGTGGTGTTGATCGCCGGTAAAGAGGTGCATGCCCTCGAACTTGGGCATGCTCGGCTTGCCCGACATGCCTGTAGCAAGTACGAGCTGCTTCGGACGCAGCGTCATCTCGACACCGTCGCGCTCCACGACAACCGTCCACTCCCTGGCCGTCTCGTCATACGACGCTTTGTTGCACTCTGTCGAGGCCCAGTAGTTGAGCTCCATGACCCTGGTGTACATCTCGAGCCAGTCGGCGATCTTGTCCTTCGGCGAGAAGATCGGCCAGTTCGGCGGAAAGTCGATGTATGGAAGATGGTCGTACCAGACCGGGTCGTGCAGGGTCAGCGACTTGTAGCGCTTGCGCCACGCGTCGCCGGGCCGGGGATTGCGATCGACGATGATGGTCGGCACGCCGAGCTGGCGCAACCTCGCTCCGAGCGCGATGCCGCCTTGTCCGCCACCGACGATGACCACGTACGGCTGGGTGACGTGGCCGAGCTCTCTCGCCTCGCGCTCGCGCTGCTCGAGCCAGGTTTTCCGATCCGGGACGGCGCCGTGCTCCGTGCCCTTGGGTCGCCGGTCGCTCTTTTGCTCCTCATAGCCTGTGAGCTCGTTCAGCGTCGTCAGCAGCGTCCACGCTTTGCCGTCTCTGAGCCGCAGGTGACCCAAGCCCCGGCCGACCGAGGTCTCGAACTTGATCCAGCTCTCTGTATCCGCGCCGGCCTCGCCCAATTCGCCGGCGACGGCGAAACCGCTTGGCCGCACTCGGTCGAGAGTCTGACCGAGCATCTCGCGTACGCCATCGCGACCCTCGACGGTGACGATGTTCCAGGTGAATGCGACCAGGTCGCGCCAGTAGCAGTCTTCTACGAACAGGTCGGCCGCCGCATCGATGTCACGGTCGGTCAGAGCCCTCTCGAAGTCTGCCAGCCACCTGGTCACGATGCTTCTTGCAGCCGAGGTGCCGACCGGTCGATCCGTAGTGGTGTCAGTCATCGAGGCACTCCAAGTGGTGGGTTGGAGGGTTCTGTGTTCGACCGCGCCGAGTATCTCACGGGTGAGACTTGGTAACGTCCGCTGCCATGGAGCAGTTCCTCCTCGGCGTCGACGAGCTCCGCGCCCGCACCAGCGGCAAGTGGAGGATGTACCCATCCGACGTCCTACCGGCCTTCGTGGCCGACATGGACTTCAAGGTCGCGCCCGCCGTCCAGGCCGCGCTTACGCATCTCACCGACGCTCACGACTATGGCTACGGCCAGCTCACTGACGCGAGCGCCCTCTTCGAGGCCTTCTCCACCTGGATGGCCCGCCGGCACAACTGGCGGCCGGATCCGACGCTCACCCACGCCAACGCCGATGTCGTCCAGGGACTTGTGGCCGCGATCGTTGCCTTCTCAGAGCCTGGCGACGGCATCATCGTTCAGACGCCGGCCTACCCGCCCTTTCTGCGGTACACAGCGGCCACCGGCCGCCGCCTGGTCGAGAACCCGCTGGTCGACGACGGAACCCGGTTCGTGGTTGACGTCGGAGGTCTGGAGCGGATCGCCGCCGAGGCGTCCGTGCTCTTGCTCTGCAACCCGCACAACCCGACCGGGCGCGTCTTCGAGCGAGCGGAGCTGGAAAACATCGCGGCGATCGCTGCCACACACAACCTGACGATCGTTGCCGACGAAATCCACGCGGATCTCGTCTACCCCGGAGCGACCCACATCCCGATGGAGACCATTGCCGCGGCTGCCGAGCGCACAGTGACGCTGACCTCAGCGACGAAGGGGTTCAACATCGCCGGGGTGCGCGCCTCGGTCGCGCATTTCGGCAACCTTGCGCTCAAGGAGAAATTCGACCGCATGCATCCCGAACGCCTCCTGGGCGCGCCGAGCCGCTTCGGAATCGCAGCCACAATCGCGGCCTGGTGCGATGCGGACGCCTGGCTGGACGCTGTGATGCTCTACCTCGACCGCAACCGGCGGCGAGTTGCGGAATGGGCCGCCGGCGCCGGCCTCGGCCACCACCTTCCGGAGTCCACCTACCTTGCGTGGATGGACTGCCGGTCCCTTGACCTGTCCAAGGACATGACGCCTCAGCAGCATTTCCTTGACCATGCGAAGGTAGCCCTCAGTGAGGGGTTGGACTTCGGCGAACCCGGCGGGGGCCACGTCCGGCTTAACTTCGCCACCTCGGCGGAGATCCTGGAGGAAATCCTCGGCCGGCTCAGCTCCGCCCTTGGCTGACAACAGCGACAATCGGATCGTGGCGGCCCTTTACACACCGCTTTGTGGCGAACTCGGTATCGAGTACCCGATTTTCTCAGTCGGTTTCGTAGAAGCGGCCGGGCCTGAATTGGCAGCAGCCGTTTCCAATGCCGGCGGTTGCGGGGTACTCGGTGGCTGCCCGCCCGACGAGACTCGACTGCGAATCAAGCGCATGCGCGAGCTCACCCGCCGGCCATTCGGCGCCAACGTCATAATCGCCAGCTTTGAAGCGACAGGCGCGGATGAAGAAGATAGAGAGGACACGCGGCAACGGCTCAAGGCAGTCATCGAAGAGCGAGTACCCGTTCTGGTGTTGTTTTGGGGCGATCCGACTCCATTTGTCGAGCAGGCGCATGAGTCGGGAATCAAGGTTTTCGTACAGACAGGTTCTGTAGAAGAAGCTAGTCGGGCCGCCGATGCCGGCGTAGATGCGGTGATTGCGCAAGGAATCGAAGCGGGCGGACACGTCCGAGCGACGGAATCTCTTTGGGACGTCTTGCCCAAAGTCGTCAAGGCCATCGGACCATTGCCCGTGATCGCGGCCGGTGGCATCGGAGACGGTGCTGCCATCGCCAGGGCCATCATGCTGGGCGCGCAAGGCGTCTCGATGGGCACCCGATTTGTCGCCAGCGAGGAGGCATGGACGCATCGCGTTTACAAGGAGCGCATCGTGCAGAGCCGCGCGGAGGACACCGTGCTGGGTACGATCTTCGATGTTTGGTGGCCCGACGCTCCGCATCGGGTGCTGCGAAACAAGTTGGTGAAGGAGTGGGAGGCCGCAGGCCGGCCCGCGTCTGGCCAGCGTCCAGGCGAGGGTACAGTCATCGGCACGCGCCGCCGACCATGGGGCGACGTTCAGGAATGGCCGCGTTACGCAGTGGGCATGATCCCACCCGACTTCGACGGCGATCCCGATTACGCGCCAATGTGGGCCGGCGAGTCCGCCAGCGCCGTCAATGACATCAGGCCTGCCGCCGAGATCGTCGATCAGCTCGTTCGGGATGCGGAAACGGCGCTGGCCAAAGCGACAAACCCCTAGAGGCAGCCGCCGACCGGCCACGCCGGGCCGGCGAAAACGTTCTGGAGACCATGTTGTGCCGTATAGAGGTAGATGCCGCTCCCGCCACCAAACCACAAACGGTCGCCATCGCCCAGGGGCGCCTGAAGTCCCCAACCACCGCTGAAAATGAGTTGGCCCGCGTCACCCGGCTGCTCGACCAGGCGGATCTCGCTGACGCTGTTGAAGTCCATCTGGGCGTTGCTGGCCAGCCCGACCACCGGCCGGCCATGGGCGTCCAACCCAAGCAGAGATGCGGCCTCGCCCTGGCGGTAGTACCAGG
>WNFH01003135.1_pt1 | contig 11666 bp, 13 predicted proteins | sample 5400411 | NCBI WGS metagenome assembly WNFH01 (sample SAMN13153347, study PRJNA577476) | soil metagenome | isolation source: 200 cm saprolite under Douglas fir tree site 2 hole 3 | place: USA:California | collected 2015-04-18
AAAACGCGACCGAGCGTTGCTCGCGCTGCTGCTCGCGTGTGGGTTGAGGAGGCACGAAGCTGTGGCTTTGAGATTAGATCATCTCCAGCAGCGCGAAGAGCACTGGGCCATTGTCGATTTGGTTGGCAAGGGAGGCCATGTTCGAACGGTTCCGGTTCCCGATTGGGTGAGAAACGAACTAGACGATTGGCTCACCGCGGCCGGAATTGATGAAGGAAGGCTGTTCCGCAGGGTCAACAAAGTAGGAAGGGCATGGGGAGATGGGATGACGGTAAAGGCGGTTTGGCACATCGTGAAGGAATCCGCCAAGAGCATCGGCGTGGCGAAATTGGCGCCGCACGATCTACGACGCTATGCCGAGTCCCGGACTATGCCGAACGCCAGATTTCTGCGGGCGATAGTCAAGCTGGCGGCAATAAACGATTCGGCATAGTTCGGTGCGCGGCCGGATTGACATACTGGGGAGATGAAACCTTTCGTTGATCCCCATCTTCTCCAACGGCTTCGGGTAGGCCCTCTGGCTCCCTACCTCGACGCATACCTAAAACAGATTGAGCACGACGGCTTCTTGCCGTCGTCCGTACCAATGCAGATGTACGCAATCGCCAGATTCAGCAAATGGCTACGCGATCGGCAACTCGACTTGGCCCATGTGGATGAGGCCACTGTTGAACGATTCCTACAACGGGATTCAAATATTGTCCACAGTAGTGAATCTGCTTCCCTGCGTCGACTCCTCGCGTTGCTGCGCAGCATCGGGATAACGATGGCACGGGTGCCTGAACCAAAGAACTGTCGGCAACAGTTCACGGATGACTACCGACGATACCTCCTCCAGGAGCGCGGCCTGGCAGAGGTCACCTCGATAATCTATGTTGGATTTGCTGAGCAGTTTCTCGCTAACCGTTTCGGCAATGGAGACGTGAGCTTCGCGGAGCTTAGTGCCACGGATGTCACTAATTTTGTTCAAAGCTCTGCTCACCAATTGAGCTCGGGACGTGCCAGGTTGTTGGTGACCGCTCTTCGATCTTTGCTGCGCTACATGCGGTACCAAGGAGAGATTTCCGTCGACCTTGCGAGATGCGTGCCGTCGGTCGCCAATTGGTCTCTTTCTACTGTTCCGAAGTTCTTGCCTGCCGGTACAGTTCAACGAATTCTCGATCGGTATGGGCGGAACACCCCGGAGGGAATGAGAAACTACGCGGTTCTCGTGCTGCTCGCCCGACTGGGTCTGCGCGCTTGCGAGATTGTTGCGCTGAACTTGGATGATCTCGATTGGGACAACGGCCGCATCAATATCCGTGGCAAAGGCGGACGCTTAGCACACCTGCCATTGCCATGCGATGTCGGTGAGGCTATCGCACTCTATCTGCGCCTTGGCCGACCACGCTGTACCTGTCGCCGGGTTTTTCTTCGACACAGGGCTCCCGTGCGTGGTTTTGCGCACTCCATTACAGTTTCTACGATCGTGAGGCGGGCGCTGATAAACGCGGGCGTCGATTCCGTTCGTAAAGGAGCACACCTTTTCCGCCACACTCTTGCCACGGACTTGCTCCGGCAAGGTGTTTCCCTCGACGGGATCGGCGAACTGCTCCGCCATCAGAGTCCGAACACAACCGCCCTTTATGCCAAGGTGGATTTGACCGCACTTCGCACCCTAGCACTTGCCTGGCCGGGAGGCGCTCGATGAAAACTCTGCGAGAAGCCGTCCGAGACTATCTGGCCTTGCGGCGTAGTTTGGGATTCAAACTGAAGAAACACCAACGCTTTCTGGAAGAGTTCGCGTCGTTTCTCGAACAGGAGGGCGTGTCGCGAATCACTTCCCGGCTCGCTTTGTTGTGGGCAACGCAACCGCAGCACATACAACCGGCAGAGTGGGCAGCCCGGTTGAGCGTCGTCCGTGGGTTCGCGCGCTACTGGAGCGCGACCGACGCGACCATAGAGGTCCCGCCTGACGGTCTGCTCCCGCATCGCCCGCAGCGCGCAAGACCCTATCTCTATTCCGACGAACAGATCCAGCAACTGCTGGAAGCAGCCAAGAACATGCGCGCCACTCATAGCCTGCAGTCCTGGACGTATCACTGTTTGCTCGGCCTTCTGGCCGTCACAGGTCTGCGCATTAGCGAGGCACTCAACCTACGGTCTGCAGACATCGACTGGTCTGAAGGAGTTCTCACGATCCGCAGTACTAAGTTCGGAAAGTCTCGGCTGGTTCCCCTACACAGTTCGAGCCTAAAGGTTCTCTCCGATTATGCATTTCGCCGGGACCGCCTGTTCGCACGCCGAAATACCGGTTACTTTTTTCCTTCTCGTCGTGGTGCGCGACTAGATGAAGGCCAGGTCCGCCGGACCTTTTACACTCTATCGCGGCAGATTGGCATCCGCGGTGCCTTCGCCAGCCGAGGACCCCGTTTGCATGATTTTCGTCATCGCTTTGCGGTCCAGAGTTTGCTGCACTGGTATCGCAACGGCGAAGATGTCCGACAGCGTCTACCAATCCTATCCACGTATCTGGGTCATGGACACGTCGCTGACACCTACTGGTATGTGACCGCTACGCCGGAACTGATGGAGGCGGTCGGAGAACGGCTGGAGAAGCGTTGGGAGCCTCGCGATGAATGACCCAACCAGTTTCCCGATTCTGTTAGAAGCATTTTTCACAAAACGTCTAATCGCACAGCGGAGAGCCAGCCCTCATACGATTGGCTCTTACAGGGACACTTTTCGTCTGCTGTTTCGGTTTGCCGAAAAGCGATTGGCCAAAACTCCGTCAATGCTGACGCTGGAGGACCTAAACGCGCCGTTTCTAGGAGCGTTTCTGGATGACTTGGAAAATACTCGTGCGAACGGCGCGCGGAGTCGCAATCTACGCTTGACTGCGGTTCGGTCGTTCTTCCGCTATGCTGCACTGGAAGTGCCCCAGCACGCTGGACTGATCCAACGCGTGCTCGCGATTCCCAACAAGCGGCACTCTCGTCCGCTCGTTGGGTTTCTTACCCGGCGTGAGATCGATGCGCTACTGGCAGCACCGGACCGAACGACGTGGTTGGGTCGTCGCGATCATGCGCTCCTACTGACAACTATTCAGACCGGTCTCCGGCTTGCCGAGATCACCTCGATTCGACAACAGGACGTTAGCTTCGGAACAGGGGCGAATATTCGCTGTGAAGGGAAGGGGCGCAAAGAACGATGTACTTCGTTGGCTAGATCCACAGTGACCGTGCTCACGGCGTGGATCCGGGAACAGGGTGAAGATGATGGTACAAGAATCCTGTTTCCCAATGCGCGAGGTGGTCGGCTCAGCGCAGATGCGGTTCAGTATCTGGTTGCGAAGCACGCAGCGGTGGCGCAAAAAACCTGTCCATCACTGACGGACAAGCGTGTTTCGCCGCACGTTCTTCGGCACACAACAGCCATGGAGCTGTTGCAGGCTGGTGTGGATCGTACTCTGATCGCGCTATGGTTGGGACACGAATCAGTCGAAACGACTCAGATCTATCTGGACGCTAATCTCGCCATGAAGGAAGAGATCCTGTCGAAGACTGCTCCAATAAACGCAAGAGCAGGCCGCTATCAGCCTGATGATGACCTATTGGCTTTCCTGAAGGGTCTCTGATTCCGTCGGACTATGCCGAATCGGATTGATCACGTAGGCGCATCTACTCAGCGCCAAATGCGTTTGATTCACATCGACTCGGCATAGTCCGGGACTCGGCATAGCGTCGCAGATCGTGCGGCGCCAACTTCGCCACGCCGATGCTCTTCGCGGATTCCTTCACGATGTGCCAAACCGCCTTTACCGTCATCCCATCTCCCCATGCCCTTCCTACTCTGTTGACCCGGCGGAATAACTTTCCTCGATCAATTGCCGCTGCGGCGAGCCAATCGTCCAGTTCGGTTCTCACCCAATCGGGAACCGGAACAGTCGAACGTGGCCTCCTTTGCCGACTAAATCAACGATGGCCCAATGTTCTTCTCGCTGCTGGAGATGATCCAATGTCAAAGTCACAGCTTCTTGCCTCCTCAACCCACACGCGAGTAGCAATGCGAGCAAGGCTCGGTCGCGTTTTCCTTTCAATCGCTGACGATCGGGGGCTTGCCACAGCGCATGGCTTTGCTCTGCCGTTAACCAGTTTCCGAGGCGCATGCCCAGTTTCTTCACCCCTTTGACGCGACGAACACCGGCAGCCAAATCGCTGCTGAGAAGACCGCAGTCGGCTGCTTCGTATGCGAGCCGGCGCACAGCGCCAAGACGCAGATTGATAGTGCCGGGGGCGAGTTGACGGGATTCGAGATGAGAGCGATAACGCAAGACCACGATCCTGTTGAAGGCCAAGCGCGGTTCCGAGCAATACCAGTCAACGAACTCATCGATGGCGTGACGATAACCCCGCTTTGCGTCTGCTGAGTTGAGGCTGTTCAACACCGCGGCCTTGGCGTGTTCCAGGTCGGGCAAACGTAGGACGGATTTGGTGCTACTGCGTCTTCTTCTGGAACTTTGCTTCTGCTTCATGACCGGTGGCCTCCGTGCCACCGATCAATGATCTGAGAGTGCCGCGACTATAAGGTCAGAGTCGCCCGTCACTCGGGACAATTCGCGGAAATGACAGTCAGGTGTCCGTCCAGGTGCTCCAAAACTGGCCTTCAGGACAGTAGTATCACGAAGTTCTGAGGGCCTACCATCCGTTTACCAAGCCCACCAAGGGGTAATCCGTTTTGACGGCTAACTCCCCGAGAGCGGATTCCAGCCGAACGCTTTATTGGACCGCAGAATATACGGAGGGAAAAATGAAGAAACTGTTGCTGCTTGCAGCAGTGTTAGGTGCAGCGGTAGCGTCAATCCCGGGGTTTGCACAGAAATCGATAACTGGGAACGGCGCGCCGAGCGGCGCACATTATGACTTGAACATCATCGGCGTGACTAACTCCAAGACCCCGCCCTTGACGGGATCGAATCGCCACACGATTTTCGTCCCCCTCGTTTCAGATCAGGGGGCCCTCGACACGGACCTTGCCTCGGGCGCGGACATCTTTCTCACTCAGGGTGCTTTCCAGGTCTGTGACGGAAACGCCTTCGATGCAGCCTACGACTGTGCCGGGAACAAGATCTCCAATCAAGGGGCGGTATTCCAGCTTCCCTGCAACCTCAACATCGCGACGGCCACGGGAACCACGCTGATTCCTTGCCCCACTACGGGTGCCGTAGCATCTTACACAGTCTGGGGCAGGGCTCTCGGAACGCCAGGCGGCTCCAGTTCCATCACCACCTGCGCGACTGATATCGCCACGAGCACGGTGGTCTGCTCCGTGAATAGTAACGTAGCTGTATTCATTCGAAAGAGTGGGAAGCAGATCTTCTCGGATGTAACGAACCAGTTGACTTCGCTTGTGACGCCCGCCGGCGCGTGCACGACGACGACCATTACGGCAGGTACATGTACCGTTGCGCTCTTTGGAGCCGGATTCCAGGGCTTCTTCTGGGATTTTGACAACAACGGTAATAAGCTCCTGCAGCTTCGCTTCTATCTGAACTAGGGAACCATCGCACGCTGCTTAGATCGCCGCGGCCGAGACGAAATTCGGCCGCGGCGAAAACTCACCCGGAGAGTGTTTGTGATTCCTCGTCCCGTCGGAAAGATCGTTTTCCTAGCCTTGTGCCCGCTCTTTGCCTCCTGTGGATCGCCGCACCTGATGTCGCTCGCTGGCGCGCAAGACTCCGGAACAGCCAAGCAAGGCTTAGAATCACCTGGCGTGACTCGCAGCGGACCAAAGGCTGTTCTCTCGGAGGGACAGTTCGATTTCGGTGAAGTCCTATCCGGCGCCGTCGTCGAGCACGACTTCACTCTCAGTAACACGGGCTCGGCACCCCTGCTGATCGAAAAAGCCAGCATGACGACACCCCTGCTGGCTACACAGTTGCCCCATGAAGTGACTCCGGGCGCAGGAGGCAAGATTCACTTCAAGCTGGACACGGCGAATCTGGGCGGAAAGTTCGAAGGAACAATTCTGGTCTCCCTTAATGACCCAGCGATGCCGCAGGCACGCCTGAACTTTTCGGGCCGCGTAATCCCGCCGATCGAGCTGTCTCCGCAGCCGGCTTTTTTCGTCGCCGGGCAGAGAGGCCAGGGGAACCGGGCCGGAATCGAAATTGTGAATCACGAATCGGAGCCTCTTCGGATCGAAAAAATCGAGCATCCGACCGAGAGGTTTACGACGCAACTCGAAACCCTGAAACCTGGTCAGCGCTACCGTTTGACTCTGGCCTTGAAACCGGGCGGCCCCGGAGGGAGAGCCGTCGACGCCATCCAGATAAGCACATCAAGTAAGAGGATGCCGGTGCTTAAGGTGGACGCCAATACGTATCTATACGAAAGGGTCCACGCCTTTCCGGATGTCGTGGACTTTGGAACCTGGCGCGCGGCCGAGTCTGGCGGAGCGGCCATAACCATGATGATCCACCAAGAAGGGGGCTCGGGTTTTAAAGCGCAATTGAGCAGCGACGTTCCAGGCCTTAACCTCAAGCCGGAGAGGGGGCCGAAGGGAGATAGGTATCAGGTGGAAATCACACTAGTCTCCGAAAAAGTCCACGTTGGTCCAATGAAGGGGTCCATCGTCATCAACACCAACGACGTGGAATTTCCACGGATCATTGTGCCGGTCAGCGGACAAATCGTGGACCGTTGAAATCGCGAAGAACTGCACTGCCCTCGCAAGATCGTGAACCTCGCCGCAAGGATAGTCGAGCTTTCGCTGCCGCACTCGGCGTTTCAATGTAGACCGCAACGCGATAACTGCCGGATGGCTACTCGGAACTTATCGGCGGAGGACGATGCTAAGTCCTGGTAACGGCTCACTTCCGCATGTTTTCGTCTAGAAAGGCAAACACGTCGGGTTCCCAAATGTTCACGCCGAGATGGAGGAAGTCGTGCCCATCGTCCACCGTGTGGCCGATTGGCGGATAGATCTTCAAGCGATGCGGCTTACCAATCTGCTCGCGGCGCGCGTCCAGCACCTTGCCGGAAGAGAGGGAGTAATCGTTCTCGGCGTGAATGAAGAAGACCGGCGCCGCAATGTGGTCAACGGCGGCCAGGAGCCGCGTTCGCAACTCCGGAGAGCGATCAAAGCTATAGCCAGCTCCGGAGAAGACTACCACCGCTCGCAGGCTCGGTTCGCGTTCGGCCAATAACACCGCGAGCGAACCTCCAAACGAGTGGCCGATCGCGGCGACATCCTTCGCATCGACGTAAGGGAGCGCTCGCAGGAATTTGAGTCCGGACAGCGCGTCGGCCATTTCCCTGTTTTCCAGCAAATGCAACTGCAGAGCGTTGCGCGCCTCTTGCCCGTGTGCAGCGGATTCGCTGTTCATCAAGTCAACGGCGTTAGCGCCCTGGGCTGTGGAAAGCCCGACGCCGCGTCTAAACAAGTACAGGAATACATAGCCATGGCGAGCGAATACCGGTCCGAGTTTCTCGGCATTTCGCTCATACGGTCCGAGGCGTTCCAGATCCTCGCGGGTACGGCCGCTTCCGTGATTCAGCAGGATAGCCGGGAACGGTCCGCGGCCCTGCGGCCGGTAAAGAATCGCGTGCAGGGTAGCCAACTCACTGTGGATGAGTACGTTTTCAGGCCCGCTGGAGGTCTGGCCCCGAGCCGTCGTGACTGTGAGCGTTAGGACGAGCGCGGCCAGGGCGAACGCGTACGGCTTTGTCATTCGGCATTCCTCAATCACCGGGTAGCACGGATGGGGACCGACGCTGTCGGAATGAGCCCAGTATATCTGAAGTTGAGACCGCAGGAAGTTCTTCGAGCCAAATCCTGGTAAGTTCTTCCCTCCAGCGATTGATTGGTCACTGCTGGCGCGTTAGATCGGCATAGGGGCAGCGGTTGCCCGCTGACCCCTGCCACACCACCGTGCGTACGGGTCCGTACACGGCGGTTCGAGATGGTTACGCTAACGCGCATCCTCCAAATTCGGGAGACCGAGCGATTTAAAATAGGCCGTGGGAAGCGCGACGGATAAGGCCTTAGCGTGGGCGAGGTACCAGGGACCACGGCTGCTGCCAGCCGTGTTGCTCGCCAGTTTTGGACGGACGCCCAGTTCCAAGAGAGCTGCCCGACGACGACGGGGTGTTTTCCATTGTCGCCAGAGTGCCACACGAAGTCGCGCACGGACCCAGCTAGTAAGGTACGCGAGGACGCGAGGAGTTTCGCAGAAACCGAAGTAGCTGCGCCAGCCCCGCATATACGGGACCAGTTCCGTCATCGTCGCATCGATGCTGACGCCCTTTGCACGTCGTGTAATTTCTCGGACCCGCCGCTTAAAACGGACCAAGGATTTTGGCGCAATTGCTCGCTTGATCTCTGGCCCGTCTGTAAAGCTGAATCCGAGGAACTTCCGCCCCTGCGGTCTCGCCGCCGCGCTCTTCGACTCGTTCACTTTGAGTTTGAGCTTCTGTGTGATGAATTTCGTGATGCTCTTCATCACCCGTTGACCTGCTCGCTCACTCCGCACGTAGATATTGCAATCATCTGCGTAACGAACATAGCGATGTCCACGGCGCTCCAACTCCTGATCGAGTTCATCGAGCACGAGGTTGCTCAGCAGCGGCGAAAGCACTCCCCTTACGCAAAAGGTAACTTTGGCCGTTTGGCCGACTTGGCGGCGAACCGCCGTTTTGTGGGGGGCTCGATGGGACTGGGATACTGTGGCGAATGGTGATGGTGTCGTCTCCCACCAGGACGTCTTTGACTACGAGTCGTACGATTCGCTGGCGCTCCGTGACGTTCAGCGTCTCGGCAGCACTGCGCAGGCGGGCGAGGAACGCCGTGAGAGTCTCCGCCAGTCGCAGGAAGGCTGCCCGATCGTTGGCCTGGTCAGCGATCGCCTGCAGCTCAGCACGAAGCATCTGTTCACGCTGGCGCAGCGCAGGCATGCGCTCGCGCAACTGCTCGATCGACAAGAGCGCTTCCTGGTAGGCGTTGAGAAGTCGTTCCACGCCTTTGCCAACATGCGTCAACTCCCGCTGCAGACTCTGCTCACGTTTTTGGGTCGGATCGCACGAGCGTGCGGCTGCCAGCCGGCGGTCCAGTTCCTGCTGGAGCAGCGTCGGGTCTTCCAGCAGTCGGATCACCTCCGCCCAAACGATCTGATCGAGGAGATCCTGTCGGACCAGGCGGCGGTTGTCGCAAATAGGACCGCCAAGTTTTCTCCAGCCATCGGAACCAATACATTTGTAGTAGTGGATCTTGCGCGCGCTCGTGCGTGTCGATACGCGCGAGAAGGCGTAGCCGCACTTCTGACAGCTGACCAGCCCCTGCACGACACTCGGCTCGATGGTGCGACGGCGCGATCGTATTTTGTTCTCCTGGAGAAGCTCCTGGGCACGAGCGAAGCGATCTTGGCTTACCAGGGCGGGCACGGGGATCTCGATCCACTCTTCGCGCGGGCGCTCGTGGCCTGCTGTCGTGCTGGGCGTCATCACACCCCGCCGACGCAGCGGGCGAATCACGCGCGTCCGTGCAGACACGCGCGTCTTGCCGAAGCAGGCGAGGCCGCGATACGCAGAGTTGCGCAGTATGGCCCAGACGGTCGAGCGTTCCCAGCGGGCGCTTGCCTTGCGCGTCGGGATGCCTTCGGCGTTGATCCGGCGGGTCATCTCGCCGATGCTGAGTCCCTCCACCGTGTACATCTCATATACGCGCTGCACCACCCGAGCCTCGGCTTCAAGCACGGTGTACGCGGCGGGCGCCTCGTCGGTCTTGCGGACATAGCGGTAGCCATACGGAGCGCCGCTCATCACGCTGACCTCGCCCGAGTGGGCCCGGTGTCGCTTACCGCGACGCGATCGCTCCAAGATCTGCGCCCGCTCATATTCGGCGATCATGCCCTGGAACTGCACCAGCAGTTGATCTTCCGCGCTGGCGCCCTGCGGCGCTTTAACAAACAGCGTCTCGACTCCCTGGCGGGCGAGCTCCTCGATCAGCAGGATCTGGTATGCGTACTTGCGGCTCAGGCGATCCGGCGAGTACGCGAGCACAACCTGGATCTGCCCTTCGGCGGCAAGGTCCCGCACACGCTCCAGGCCCGGGCGCTCGAGCGTCGCTCCACTATAGCCTTCATCTTCGAAGACCCACTCTTTGGGCACGTCCAGATCGTGGGCCTTGGCAAACTCGATCAGCGACGCCGTCTGGCTCGCGATCGTGTTCTCCTCGCGCTGCTGCTCCGACGAGACCCGTGCGTAGATTGCCGTCATCCTCAGCATCGAACTCCTTTACACGCCCACCGACGGGCCGCTCCCGACGGGGCACCAGAATATCGTAGGCCTGGGCGAGCTTCGACTCGCGCAGGCGATCAAACGCATAATCGACGTGGATTTGAAGCTCGCCGCTTCTTGCGCGCGGCTCAGCCATGCTTTTTTAGAGCACCTAGAAACGCGTTCAACGCGCGTGTCACGATCGCTCCGATAGTCAGGCCACTGCTTCTCGCATACTTCCGCAGCAGACGCACCGTGCTCGGCGGAAGCTTGAGCGTGATCGGCACCGTAGCCTCCGTGACTTCGACCGGCCGGTCGAGCTGGGAGGCTCCCTCCAGGTACCGGTATGCTTGACGCTCGGACAGGTCGAACTCGCGTGACAACCGCTGCACTGCCTCGGGCAACGCGACATGGCGCTGGAGCAGGACGTGAGCCGCGTTCAACTGCCGAGCCTTGTCCGCTTTGGTCGACCGAGTCATCTGTCATAAACATATTACCTCTTAAGACGCAGGTCAAGTACTGGAGGACTTCCCCGCCAGCCGGTGACCACCCGTTCAAATTGGAAGTTACCTTTTGCGTAAGGGGAGTGATCGGAGCCCCTTGCGGAGTTCCCTTTCCTTCATCCCGATTGCGCGTACTCCGATGCTATTCCCGTTCTCGTCGGTCTCTTCAACCGGAGCTTCCAGCCACATCTTGATCAAATGCAGCATGGCTCCGTCGACGATCCGTCGAGCCACCGAAGGTCACTGCTCCGTCCGCATTCGACACCCACAACATCACTGACGCGTTATCGGCGATGATCTGGAAGCGTTCTTCGCTCCTGCGCTTCTCCTCCTGGGCCGACTTCAGTAATCTGTGTATTTGCGCGGGCAACAATCGACCATCGACCTGTTTGACGTAGTGGGACGCGCTCAGAAAAATCGCCGGTCGTAGCAGTCAGGCCCTCCATGCAATTGCGAGGCTCAACAACCGCTGGTAGGTGTTCTTTCGCAGGCAAAATAGCGTTGCCAGGCTCGACGCCAAACCCTCCATCACAGTTTTAGGGGCGTCGGCCGCAGCGGGAGCCTCTGTAAAGTAATGTACTTGTCAGGATCGCAGCACACTCTCCAGGGAACAAGCGCGTAAGTCGTTTGTTTCCTGGCATCACAGACGGCGCGAAACGCCGTCCCCTGCTCGGAAATAATCCACTTGGACGATTAACGCGCAAACCGGGTGCGCCGTGAAGGCGCTGGTCCACAGCGGGGGTATACCCGCCCGGGAACTGGTTCGCTCCACCCGGTAGCAATCAGAGCAGCGGTGGAGGCAACGAAACTGCTGAAGCCTCTGGTGCAGAGGGTCGCTAGGCGACTTGGCGAGCGTGCAGGCCGTAACGTGAGTGAACGCTGAGCAGGCCTCGAAAAGCGTAATGCAGGA
>WNFH01003137.1_pt1 | contig 11665 bp, 8 predicted proteins | sample 5400411 | NCBI WGS metagenome assembly WNFH01 (sample SAMN13153347, study PRJNA577476) | soil metagenome | isolation source: 200 cm saprolite under Douglas fir tree site 2 hole 3 | place: USA:California | collected 2015-04-18
TCCTAAACATCGTGCATAACAACCGCGCCTATCATCAGGAGCTGATGCACCTGCAACGCATGGCCAACCGCCACAATCGCGGCATTACCAACCCACACATCGGCACCACCCTCGATAACCCCAATATCGACTTCGCGAAACTGGCGCAAAGCATGGGCGTTCATGCCGAGGGTCCCATCGCAGATCCCAAAGACCTCGGGCCGGCTATCAGGCGCGCTGTCGACGTGGTCCTGCACGGGGAGCCAGCTCTCGTCGATGTCGTCACGCAGCCACGTTAAGGAGCGAAGGATGAGGCAGTCTCTTTCACTAGTCCTGGCTACGTTTTCGGCAGCGCTCATCCTCGCAGCTCCGGGTGCGAGAGCCCAGACTTCCGGGGCGGCACCGAATGCTGACAGCGCCCCCGCTGGAAATGCCCAAAACGGCCAGCGGATTTACACGAATTATGGCTGCTATGAGTGTCACGGACGCGAGGGTCAAGGTTCGTCCACAACCGGCCCAAGGATCGGCCCGAGTCCGATTTCGTTCCCGGCCTTCATCCGGTACGCCCGGCAGCCCACTGGGCAGATGCCGCCATATACCAGCAAGGTCGTCTCTGACTCGGAACTGGCGGATATGTACGCCTTTCTGCAGTCGCTGCCGCAGCCAGACTTCAGCGTCGGCCCAGGCCGCACAACGAACACGGTGCTTGGAGTAATCGGCAACCTGGGACGCAACACGCTGCGCGGGCCGGCCCTCAACGACTCTGATCTCTCCCTGTTTAAGAACCTAGCCCCTGGAGCGGAAAGGTATAAACTTCAGTTTCGCGGCGAGGACTTCAACGTGTTGAATCACTCGAAGTTTGGCGAGCGGACAAAGCCAGTGTTCGACAAGAATGGAAATGGGCTCTCAATTGCCGGTCAGTTGGGGCCGCCCACGCTGACGACGTCACGGTAGCTCTAGCTCGGGCTCATGTTGCCCTTCTAGTCAAATATAGCGTGAGGCCCATGAATAAACGACTCGCGGGACGGATACTTGCCTTAGCGGTCGTTGCGTCCTGGGTCTCGCTCCCTCTTCCGCATGCTCAGGAGATCAATTCCAAGCCTGCCCCGGAGGACATTCCAGCAGCACGGATGATTGCCGACCCGTATCCGGCGTTCAGTGGAATCGCAGTCGATGCCACGAACAACATCGTGGTGACGAGCGACCCCAATCGCAAGAGCCTGCTGCTTTACGATCGCGCTCACACAAGGAGCGCAGGCGCCGCAAGCGTTCCGATTCGCCAAATCATCGGACCGCAAACCTATCTCGGGATGGTCGCGGCAGTGATCGTTGATCCGCAGCGCCGTGAGATCTACACGGCCAACAACGATATTGAGGACACCGTGGTGGTGATGTCCTACGACTCCACCGGCAACGCCAAACCTGCACGGGTCTTCTCGGTTCCGCATCAGGCTTGGGGTTTGGCGCTGGGTAGTTCGAGCGACGAGATCACCGTGACCGTGGAGATCCAGAATGCCGTGGTTTTTTATCACCGGGACGTGAAAGGTGTCGAAGCTCCTCTGCGAATCATCCGCGGCCCGAAAACGGGTCTCGCAGACCCTCACGGTATCTATTGGGATGAAGCCCACAAGGAAGTCGGCGTGGCCAACCACGGCAATTTCCGAGGGCTCATCAAGAATACCGGTGGCGGATGCGTTCCCACGGCGGGCGGTGAGGAGACCATTGAGGCGGGGCAATTCCTGCCACCTTCCATCACAATATATTCCTCGAATGCAAAGGATGATGTGAAGCCGCTGCGCACCATCCAAGGGCCTCAAACCAAGCTTGACTGGCCGATGGGCATCGCCGAGGACCCCGCGCACAACGCGATCGTTGTCGCGAACAACGGCGACAATTCGATTCTGGTCTTTGATCGAAATCGCCGTGGGGATGTGGCGCCAGTGCGGATCATTCGCGGCGATCGGACCCGCATCAACCTTCCCATGGGAGTGGCGGTCGATCCCAAAAATGGCGAGATTTGGGTTTCGAATTACGGTGATCACACCGCTCTGGCCTTTGACAGTGCGGCCAACGGCAATGTGGCGCCGAGGCGCGTCATCCGCAGTGCTCCGGACGGCACGCCCACGCCTGGGTTTGGCAATCCCATGGCGCTCGCCTATGATTGCAAGCGGGAAGAGATCCTGGTACCGAATTGAGTGACCCAGCCGAGGGTGGCGGCATTTGCCAGGCTGGCAAATGGAGAGGTAAGACCGAAACGAGTGATTACCGGACAAGGGTCCAAGCTGGGACGGACGATTCACGGCCTCGCCTACGACTCGGTGCATGATGAGATCGTAGTGCCGAACGCGCTGGCCGACGCGATTCTCGTGTTTCGTGGGAGCGCGAACGGTGCGGAACCCCCCGTGCGCGTGATTCAAGGCCCGCGCACGGAGTTGGTGACGCCGCACGCGGTGAGCTTGGACCTCGAACACGGTGAGATTCTCGTCGCTAGCCTGACAGGGAGGAGAATTAGCGTGTTTTCTTGGGACGCAAACGGCGACGTCGCCCCACTGCGGGTCATCATGGGCGCTGAAGCCGGCCTCGGCCACATTGTCGGCATAGCCGTTGACCCGGTGAGGAATTTGCTCGCTGTCGCAAACTCGGAGGACATCCTCATCTTCAATCGGACTGATAATGGAGATGTTGCTCCCCGCGCCCGAATCGCGGGCCCGAAGACGGGCATCGGCGATGAGCCCTGGCAGATGCAGTTTTATGGAGGAAGAATCTTCGTGGCCGCCTCGAACCACCTGCATCAGAATCTGTATTCGGGCGTCACGCTGAAAGGCACTTCGACGAAAGTGCCGGAAGACCCCTGGCTGAATCCGAACCTGGGCTTCGTCGGAGTTTGGAACATCACCGACAACGGCGACGTGCCTCCCCGCGCCGTCATCCGCGGCCCCTTCAGTGGGCTCCTGCACCCCGTGGGCTTAGCCTTGAACCCCAAGGATGGAGAAATCTACGTTTCCGATAGCGTGAGGAACGGCGTTCTCAGTTTCCTCGTACCAGACTTTTTTGGGCAGGGCACTCGCAATTCGAACCAGGAAGATAAGTAACATTCAAAGGAGAAAGAGATGCAATCCCGAGACTTGCGTGGTTGGATTCGCCGCGTGGACGAACTCGGCGAGCTGAAAAGAATCGACGGGGCCGATTGGGACGTCGAGATTGGCGCCATCACGGAGCTCGGCCATCATCGCGGCGAGCAAAGTCACGCGCTTCTCTTTGACAACATCAAGGGCTATCCCGAGGGCTATCGCGTCCTCTCCAATACGCTCAACACGGTCAAGCGGATTGCGATGACGCTGCGCATGGACGCGAATCACAGTCGGTTGGAGTTTGTGAAGGACATCAAACGCCACATCTCCAATGTCAAGTACATTAAGCCCGAGGTGGTCAAGGATGGGCCGCTGACGGAAAACGTTTTCGAGGGTAAAGACATTGACATGTGGAAATTCCCCACGCCCAAATGGCACGAGCAAGATGGCGGGCGCTACATCGGCACAGGTTCGGTTGACATCACCCGCGACCCTGACGATGGCTGGGTCAACTTGGGCACCTACCGCGTCATGATTCACGACCGAGATACGCTAGGCTTCTATATTTCGCCGGGCAAGCAGGGCCGCATCATGAGGGAGAAGTATTTTTCCCGTGGCCAGTCTTGCAAGGTGGCCGTTTCGTTTGGCCAGGATCCGCTGCTCTATCTCGCCGGTGGCATGGAAGTGCCGAGCGGTGTTTCCGAGTACGAGTGGGTGGGCGGGCTCCAGGGCCATCCGGTGCAGGTGATCCAGGGTGAGTACACCGGACTACCAATCCCGGCGGCCTCCGAAATCGTGGTTGAGTGCGAAGCAATCCCCGGCGAGGATCGAAACGAAGGCCCGTTCGGCGAGTGGACGGGCTATTACGCGAGTTCGATGCGCCCGGAGCCGATCATGAAGATCAAACGGCTCTACCATCGCAACGACCCGATCATTCTCGGCGCGCCTCCCACGCGTCCACCCTGTGAGTTTAACTACATGCGCTGCTTTATGCGTTCGGCGCTGGTCTGGCAGGGGCTCGAGGCGGCTGGCATCCCCGACGTGCGCGGCGTGTGGTGTCACGAGGCGGGTGGAAGCCGGCTGCTGACCATCGTCTCGATCAAGCAACGATACGCGGGCCACGCTCGCCAGGCCGGCATGGTTGCCGCGTACTGCCATGCCGGCGGATACCTCGGGCGGTACGTCATCGTGGTCGACGACGACATCGACGTGACTAACACCAACGACGTCCTGTGGGCGCTGACGACACGCTCAAATCCCGAGATGGATATTGAGATCATTCGGCGCAGTTGGAGCGGGCCGCTCGACCCCATCATCCCCAAAGGGCAGAAGGGACACAGCTCCCGCGCGATCATCGATGCCTGCCGACCCTATGAGTGGTTGAACGATTTTCCGGCGGTGGCTGAATCGAGCCCTGAGGTTCGGCGCGCGGTGGAAAAGAAGTGGGGCAAGATTCTTTCGGAACCGAGTTCCAAGGAGAGGAGTTCAGGCTCTGCGGAACCCGTTGGTGTCGTGACCGCCATACGAGGTCCCGCCGCCAGAACCGGACCCAAGGGAAAGCGCTGATGGCCACAGCGCAAACCTCAGAGCAAATCCACCGGTCAAATCACTCTCTAACCTCGACGCGAAAACTGATCGGCTATGTTTTTGGCATTGCCGTACCGGTCGCTCTCTGGATGGCACCGCTAAGCCTTGATGCGACCGCGAAGCACGCGCTCGCCGTTGCTTCCTTCATGATCATAACCTGGATAACGGAGACGCTTCCGCACGCGATCACTGGGCTGGTCGGATGCTACCTGTTCTGGGTGCTCAAGATCGTAAAAATCGACATCGCCTTCGGCGGCTTCGCGGATCAAACGCCCTGGTTCCTGTTTGGGGCCGGCCTCTTCGGCATGATGGCAACGAAGTCGGGACTGGCGCGCCGCCTAGCCTACCTCGTGATGCGGCGCGTGGGTGCCGGCTATTCACGCCTCCTCCTCGGGCTCATCCTGTCGTCCTTTCTTTTGACGTTCCTTGTGCCGTCGGGAATCGCCTGCGTCGTGATCATGGCCGCCGTTGCGCTCGGGCTGATAGAAGTCTTCGGACTTGGCCAAGGCAGCAATGTCGGGCGAGGGATCTTCATCACTCTGACCTATACGGCCGGGATCTTCGACAAGATGGTCATCGCCGGCCCTGCTTCCATTCTCGGGCGCGGCCTCATCGAAAAGGCGACGAATATTCACGTCTACTGGAGTCTGTGGCTGTTGGCTTTCTTGCCCTGCGTTTTGGTCACGATCTTTGCCACCTGGCGCCTGGTAGTGTGGCTCTATCCGCCCGAGAAGGAAGCGATAGAAGGCGGGGCGGCTTTTCTCGAGGACGAGTTGAGGAAGATGGGCCCCTGGACTCGGATTGAGAAGAAGTCGCTCTTCTTGATGCTGGTCGCTATTGCCTTGTGGGCGACGGATCTCATCCACCATATCTCTCCGGCCGTCATCGGGATCGGCATAGGTCTTTTCGCCGCCGTGCCCGGGTTGGGAGTCCTCGACCAGGAGGATCTGAAGCGGCTCAATTACCTCCCCGTGTTTTTTACTGCCACTGCGATCTGCATGGGGGAAGTTCTGCTGCAAACGAGGGCGCTGCACGCGATGACCGCGATAATGTTCGATTGGATGCGACCCTTGGTCACCGGCGTGTATTCTCTTGCCGTGATCCCGTACTGGACCGCTTTTGTCTATCACATCTTCCTGGGGAACGAGATCTCCATGCTCGCCACGTCTGTTCCGCCCTTATTGAACTTTGCCAAGTCGAACGGGCTTCCCGCATTGCCGCTCGGTTTGATCTGGGCGTTCGCTGCGGGTGGGAAAATCTTCGTTTATCAGTCGGGAGTGATGGTCACCGGCTACTCCTACGGCTACTTCGAGGCGCGGGACATGTTTCGAGTCGGCATCTGTCTGACCATCGTCGAGTCGCTGGTGCTGCTACTGGTTGTACCGTTCTATTGGCCGCTGATCGGAATTCGGTGATCCTGAGAGAGTCGGGGCGTATCATCATCTCCAGCCAGCAGTAGGGAGACCTGGCGGGACAGGAGCATCGTGGGCAACGGTAGTTCGAGACTCATCGTCGGCATCAGTGGGGCTACGGGGGTGATCCTCGGGGTACGCCTGCTGCAAGTCTTGCAGGATTCCAAGGTGGAGACGCATCTCGTCTTCAGCAAATGGGGCGCTCGCACACTGATTCATGAGACGCCCTATAACCTGGAGCAGGTCCAGAAAATGGCCACGCGCTCTTATGCATCCCAGGATGAAGGGGCGGTGATCTCGAGCGGTTCCTTTCTGACCCGCGGGATGGTTGTCTGTCCTTGCAGCGTGAGGTCGGTCGCGGCCATCGCCAATGGCCACGGGGATAACCTGCTTCACCGCGCAGCCGACGTGGTGCTCAAGGAACGCCGCAAATTGGTGCTGGTCGTGCGCGAGACGCCGCTGAGCGATGTCCACCTCGAAAATATGTTGAAGCTTTCGCGCATGGGCGTGACGATCTTCCCGCCGGTTCCCGCATTCTACAATCACCCGCGGACCATCGATGACATTGTTGCCCAGACCGTGATGAGAATCCTGGACCAGTTTGATATTCATCTGCCCTCCGGCAATCGCTGGGATGGCATCATGTCAACGAAGGGAAGCCCGGCCGGCAAGAGCGTACGACGAGGAAAGCGGAAACGCTAGAAAGCCCCCGGATTCAATCGCGATGGAGAAGGCTGTCCCGGCGATACTTCCAACGATGCAACACTCCCCCACAGAGAACGGTCAGCAGGCCCAAGGAAGACTCTCGGGGACGAACCACGAGCGTCCACGTGAGCATCCAAAGGCTTGCCAACACGAATGCGACCGGGACCGCGGGGTAGCACCAACTCACCGCATGCAGGCGGCGCCACTGTGGCCTTTTCCGCAGGCGCAAGAGCCCAGCCACCGCTAACGCCGCGAATAGGACCAGCGTAAATCCGATGTAATAGATGAGCGCCTCAAACGATCCCGAGAGTGCCATCACCGCGGAAGCCACGGATTGATAAAGGATCGCCTGGACTGGCGTCTGCCAGCGAGGATGCACGCGCGCCGCGGCGCGCGGGAAGCAGCCGTCTTGCGCCATTGCGTAATAGACCCGCGGGCCCACCAGGGACATCGCGCCGGCGCAGGAGAGAAGGGCCGCGGCCATGATTCCGCTGAAGAGATCACCGGCGCGGCTGCCAAACAGCGCGCTTGCCGTCACGGCTCCAACAGCCACCACGCCTCTGAGCGAGTCCACAGGCAACGCATAGATGAACGCCGTGTTGAGTGCCAGATAGAACAGCGCGACCAGCCCGGTGCCCAGCACCATCGCCAATGGAAGTGTACGCTCCGGCGCTTTCATTTCTTCCGTCACGTAGCTGGCTGCGTTCCAACCGCTGTACGCAAACATCACGAAAATCAGGGAAACGGCAAACTGGGCGCCGAGCCCGTGCGGCGAATTCCGGCTGGCCACTAGCCGGAAATGCGCCCAGTCCCCATGGCCCACGGTAAATGCCAGCACCAGAAACGCACCCAGTACGCCCAGCTTCAGCACGGTCAAAAGATTTTGGAGTCTCGCCGCTCGGCGCACTCCCAGAACATTGATAAGCGCAAAGCCCGCAATCACTCCGACACTCACCAACTGCGCGTTGCCCAGTTGGAGCAATCGAAAAATGGTTTTGTGCGGCGCATCCGGAGAGAGCGAGGGAAAGAAATGCCCCAGGTATGCGGAGAGCGCCAGCGCACCTGCGGCGATCGGGGCGGAGAACCCCACAAAAAAGGAAACCCAGCCGCTCAGGAAACCCCAGCCAGGTCCCCAGGCCTCGCGCAAGTAAATGTATTCTCCCCCAGAGCGCCGGAGATTCATCCCTAATTCCGCATAAGCCAGACATCCCGCTAAGGCCACTACCGCACCCATCAGCCAGACGCCCAGCACCAGCAGCGGCTGCCCAAGACCCCCCGCGAGATACCCGGTGGTCGTGAAGATGCCGGTGCCGATCATGTTTGACACAACCAGCGCCGCGGAGTTTGTCAGGGTTAGTTCTCGACGCAGCGAAGAAGGCATGGCGTTTGTCCGTACTCTTCCATTTCACCATCAAGATGCGAGGACACCAAATCTTATTGGTGCTTCACTTCATTTCATTCGGAGGGCAAATCGCGTGCGGTGCCCATGTTCCTCGAGCAGGTGTTTGAACAGCTGGCGCAATGGCGCATCAGCTCCAGGTCCGGCATCCAACCGGACCGATTGAGCGGGACAGCCCCAGAATAAAAAAGGCTTGACAACCGAAGGGAGAGGATGAAAATACGTAGCCACGTACGGGATGTGGGGTGGCAGTGTGCAATGAATCTGGAAGCAGCGCCATCGTGCGGTGAGTTGGGTGCCACCATTAGGTCGGACCCTTTAAACAACAGACCTTTTGACCGGCGAGACGCCGGATCGCTTTCCCCGCTGATCCTTCCGGCGCAGCACTGGTATGCCTTGCAGACGCGTTCTCGCTATGAAAAGGTGGTCGACCGCCTCCTTTGCGAGAAGGGCTTCGAAACTTTCTTACCGCTCACGATCAAGCGTTCGCGGGTCACTCTCCGGCGGTTTCGGGAAGCGCACATCCCGCTTTTCCCCGGATATACATTCGCTCGATTGCCCGCCTCCCCTGAAAAGTTTCGTGAAATTCGCGCGACCACCGGCGTCGCCGGCCTCATCGGAGGGCGCGCCGGCCCGGTCTTCATTCCTGATACAGAGATAGAATCCATCAAGACTCTTGTGGCGGAAAAGGTGAGCTGTCGCCTGAGTTCCTCGTTCGCAGCGGGACAGCGTGTCATGGTCACCTGCGGGCCCCTGAAGGGCGTTCGGGGCGAGATCCTTCGTCGCAAGAATCGCCAGCTCTTCGTCGTGAGGATCCGGCTGATCCAACGCGAGCTCGAAGTGGACCTGAGCCCTCGAGATCTCGAGGCGGTAGCCCTGATAACGGAGAGCAACAACTTTCTGGGAGACTGGTTTCCGTAAGTCCTTTACTTGCTGTCAGTTACAAAGAAACGAGGGGGCGGGAGTGTATCTGGTGATCTTCCAGTGGGCCCTCGGAACTCGCTGTGCTGTCTCACCGGGCAAGCGCGGCGGACGGCCTGCGGTGCGCTTGATTGCTTCTAGGATCATGTGAGGAGGGATTATGAAAGGGAAGTGTTCGACCATGACGCCAAGATCTCGCGCATGGGTCATCTTTTTCTTTGCGACCGCCGCTGCGCTGCTGGTAGCACCCAGCATTTTTGCGCAAACAACGGCCACCATCACGGGCGATGTTTCTGACCCAAGCGGCGCCGTCGTACCTCGAGCGCAGATCATCATCACAAACTTGGACACCGGCCAAAGCCGAACCGTCATAGCCAACGACACGGGCCGCTACTATGCTCCCGCGATGAACCCTGGCCGTTACAAAGTGTCTGCATCAGCCCAGGGATTTGAAAGAGCGGTTCAGTCCGGCATCACCCTGACCGTAGGTTCTGAACAAGTCATTAATTTAAGCCTGCGACCGGGACAGATATCAGAAACCATCGAGGTGACCGGTGACCCGCCGGCGGTGCAGACCACCACGTCCAATGTGGCGGAGCTGGTCAACACTCAGACGGTTCGCGCGCTCCCTCTCAACGGCCGCAGTTTCGATCAATTGATTTATCTGCAGCCGGGGATCAGTGTGGCGACCGCGGCGGGAGGCAGCCCCAACCAGGGCCGCGGCATTAAGTTCTCTGTCGCCGGCGCGCGTTTAACCTCCAATGTGTTTATGCTGGACGGAACCGACATGAATGACTCCCAGAACTTCACGCCTGGCGGGTCGGGGGGACAACTGCTTGGTGTGGAATCCATCCTGGAGTTCCAGGTAATCACGCATAACGCCACCGCCCAGTACGGTCGGTCGATGGGTGGCATCATCAATGCGGCGAGTAAGTCCGGCGGCAATGCCCTCCACGGCGATGCCTATGAGTTCTTGCGAAATTCCGCGCTTGACGCCAAGAACTATTTTGACGACCCGAAGGCCCCCATCCCGCCATTCAAGCGCAACCAGTTTGGGGCTTCGCTCAGCGGGCCAATCCGGCGAGACCATCTGTTCTATTTCGCCAACTATGAGGGTCTGCGAGAAAGTCTGGGCGTTACCAAGCAGAAGGCAACAGTTCCGAGTGCGAGTACCCGTCGGCTGTGCGCCACCCCCATTGACCCCACTAAGGTGAACCCGAATGTATGTCCGTATCTGCTCCTGTATCCCGCTGCGAACCAGCCTGACGGAACAACACTCCTGTTCAGCCAGCAGCAGCCAGCCCGGGGAGATTACGGGACCGCCAAGATCGACTGGAACCCGAACGAGAAGAACTCATTTTTCGTCCGGTACACGATGGATGACAGCGCAAAGCTGCGGCAAGATGCGACGGACCATGTCTTGGGCTTGTTCGCGGAAGACGAAACGCACCGCAACCAGTACGTCAGCTTGGTGGCTACTCGGGTCCTTTCACCCAGGGTGTTGAATGTCGCGCGGTTTGGGTTTAACCGCTCCACCACGCTGGTGAACCTCTTCAACCAGGCAAATGTTCCAGCGTCATTGTCGTTCATTCCTGGCCAGCCGTTCGGGCGCCTTCGCGTGGGGGGCCTTTCCCCCCTGGGGGCGACCATCAACGACCCGCGTTTCTTCCGCATGAACTCCTTCCAACCCGGCGACGATCTCAGCATTACTCGAGGTGCTCACGCATTGAGAACAGGTTTCATCCTCGAAAGATTTCAGTGGAACACGGCCAACTTCAACCGCATCGGAGGCGATTACGCGTTTGACACCCTAGATAGGTTCTTGCACAACATAGCCAGATCTGTTGACGCGCCCTTTCCGGGCAGTGAACCCAGTCGAGGCATCCGCGCCATCCTGTTCGGAACTTATTTTCAAGACGACTACCGCGTTAACCGCCGTCTGACCCTCAACCTCGGATTGCGCTATGAAATCACCACCGTGCCTACCGAAGTGAATGGCATGATGTCCTTCCTGTCCGATCCCTCGGGCACGGCCTTGTTGATCCAGCAGCCTTTTAAGGGGAACCACTTGAATTTTGCGCCCCGATTGGGATTTGCCTGGGACCCCAAGGGCGATGGCAAGACCGCGGTGCGCGGCGGGTGGGGCATCTATTACGACCAAGTCTTGCTGAACCAATTCCTGAATATGTTCGACCGCAATCCAACGCCCGACCTGCTCGGCGGGTGGCTCACTGTCCAGCTGCAGGGCGCAAAGGCGACTTTTCCGCACCCCTTCCCCCTCCCGCTCGGCACCAAACCGCAGTTCACTCTGCAGAATGCGGTGTTTAACGACTTCAAGACCCCTTATTCCTATCAGTACAACCTGACGGTGCAGCGGGAAATCGGCCGTCAGTTCGTGGTCTCGGTCGGGTATGTGGGATCGCGCGGAAAGCATTTGATCGAGCGATTCGACGGCAACACTCCCATTCCCGTTGTTTTGGCCGCGGGACAGGCATGCACCCCGACGAGAGCTCCCGACGCGACGCATCCGGTTCTTCCCGCAGGGACGCTATGCACTCCGGACAGACTTAAGCTTCCGAACGGACAGCTCG
>WNFH01003141.1_pt1 | contig 11656 bp, 8 predicted proteins | sample 5400411 | NCBI WGS metagenome assembly WNFH01 (sample SAMN13153347, study PRJNA577476) | soil metagenome | isolation source: 200 cm saprolite under Douglas fir tree site 2 hole 3 | place: USA:California | collected 2015-04-18
GATCGGCCTGGACGCTCTGCTGACACCGGAGAATTGCGTCTTTCTCCTGATCGACCACCAACCGTTCCAGTTGGCAAACGTCAACAGTCACGATCCCACAATCGTCATCCACAACGTCACAGGGCTCGCGAAGACCGCGAAGGCGTTTGGCATTCCGACGATTCTCACCACAGTCAATGAGGAGCGCGGCGGCGCACTTTTCAAGCAGCTCCAGGCGGTCTTGCCGGATCAGAAGCCGATTAACCGCACCTTCATCAACGCCTGGGAGGACCGCCGCGTCGTTGAGGCGGTGAAGCAGACGGGCCGGAAGAAACTCGTCATCGCCGCACTCTGGACGGAGATGTGTCTTGCCATGCCCGCCATCCATGCGATGGGTGACGGCTACGACGTGTACGTGGTCACCGACGCCTCGGGCGGCGTAACGCCGGAAGCGCACGACATGGCAATCCGCCGCCTGGTGGCGGCGGGAGCCCAACCGATCACTTGGATTGGATTGGCGGGAGAACTTCAGCGTGATTGGGCACGGACAGAGCACCTCAAAGAGGTGGCTCAGGTACTGATCGACCACGCCGGTGCCACCGGTTCTGTCCTCCTGTGGGAAAGGCAGTTGCTGGCAGCCCCACAATTCAAGGGCGCCTAGAGCACGATGACACCAAGGGCAACGACTTCACTCGGCATCCATTACCATGTCAAGCCCGGTCTGCGAGAATCGATTCTGACCGAGATGAAAAGCATGCTCGACCGTTGTGCGAAGGAACCCGAATTCATTATGGCGATCATTCATGCAACTCCAGAGCGGCCGAATGAATTCGTGTTCTACGAGCTATGGAAAGGAACGCGTGCCGAATTCGACGCGATCCAAGGCTCAAAGCCCTACCGCAAGGCCTACATCGAGAACACCAAGAAATTTCTCGAAAAGGTCGACGTTGAGTTCAACGCGCCGATCCTGGAATGGGGCACCAACCTGACAGGTCTTAACCAGTGATACCCGAGGCTACGGAACAAGTCCGTCTGTTTCATGTCTCAGTTCCGCAAGAAGCCATTGACGATCTTCGAGCGCGCCTGCGAGCTACCCGATTTCCCAGCGAACAGCCAGTGACGGACTGGTCTCAGGGGGTTCCCCTCGCCCAAGCAAGAGCGCTCGTAGAGTATTGGGAATCTCGCTATGACTGGCGACGCTTCGAGACAGAGCTGAACTCGTTTCCAAACTTTCGGACATCGATTGATGGATTGGGCATTCATTTCATCCACGGACGCTCACCCCATCCCGATGCCTTACCAATTCTTCTCACTCACGGTTGGCCTGGATCGATCGTGGAGTTCATCAATATCATTCGGCCTCTGACCAACCCGACAGAGCATGGCGGTCGCGCACCGGATGCGTTCCATGTAGTCGTTCCGTCTCTCCCGGGATTTGGATTCTCTGACAAGCCAACCGACACCGGGTGGAACGTGTCCCGCATCGCCTCCGCATGGAGTGAGCTGATGCAGCGGCTCGGCTACAAGCGGTGGGTCGCACAGGGGGGAGACTGGGGCGCGGGAGTAACGACCGCGCTCGGGCAGCTTCTCCCCCCTGGACTCGCTGGAATTCACCTCAATTGGCAATTCGTGGTTCCGACGGAAATCGCCGGGAACTTGAGTTTCGAAGAGCAGAGAGCGGTCGATGCTGCCAAACGCTTCTTCGGCGACGGGTACTTCCGCCAACAATGGGCTCGGCCGCCGACGATCGGATATGCACTGGCGGATTCACCGGCGGGCCAGGCTATGTGGATCTACGAAAAGTTCTACAGTTTGACTGACAATATCGGCTCACCCGAAGACGCGGTGCCACGGGACCAGATGCTCGACAACATTTCACTCTACTGGTTCACCAACACCGCGGCATCATCAGCGCGGATCTATTGGGAGAATAAGAGTGCCGCATTTTCGGGAGGCAAGCTGAACTTGCCCGTCGCTGCAACAGTCTTCCCGCGAGAGATATACCGTGCCCCAAAGAGCTGGGCCGAGCAGACCTATTCCAATCTCATCTACTGGAACGAGGCTGAGCACGGCGGCCATTTCGCCGCTTTCGAGCAGCCGGACATTTTCGTCGAGGAAATGCGTTCCGCGTTTCGACAATTAAGGGAACCGTAACAAAAGCGCTCCTTGCCGCCTGCGCGGTGCTCACGATGGCCGCGCCGGCCCGCACGCAGACGCCGCGGCCCAGCATCGTGTTGCCCTGGCGACCGCTTCGCTTCGACGAGAACTATGCCTATCTGCGCGACTCCGTGCGCCACGGGTGGTGGCAGCCGCTCAAGTATATCCCGATTGGCGGGTGGGGCTCGCTCTCAGTCGGGGGGGAAGTGCGGGCCGAGTACGAGCGCCTCGATCACCCGGGCTTCGGCGCATTGCCGACCGATCTCGGCGGATATGAGTTGGCGCGCGTGATGCTGCACGCCGACTGGCGCGTGGGGAGCCAGCTGCGCGTCTTCGGGCAGCTCGCCAGCGCCCAGGAAGCGGGGGCGCACCGGGGGTCCGCGGGCCACCGACGTCGACACGCTCGATGTGCGGCAGGCCTTCGCCGAGTTCACCCAGCCCATCGCCCCCGGTCGGCTTTGGGGCCGGGTCGGTCGCCAGGAGCTCGTTTTTGGAGGCACCCGGCTGTTCGCGACCCGCGACCCCGCCAACGTTCGGCGCTCGTTCGACGCCGTGCGGGGTGGCTTCGCGGGACAGCGGGTTGCCGTGGACCTGTTTGGGGGGCGGCAGGTGCTTGTGGGCCCGGGCCTGTTCGACGACCCGCGGGACTCGACGCGCTACACGTGGGGGGTGTTCAGCACGGTGACGCTCCGGCCCGATCGACTGTGGCTCGACGTGAACCTGTTCCGGGATCATCGCGACTCGGCCCGCTTCGCACAGGGGACGGCGCCCACGACTCGATGGACGGCGGGCGCGGTCTCCCGCGGCCGTCACGGGCAGTGGGAGTGGAACGTGGAAGGGTTGTATCAATGGGGCCGATTCGGCACGGCGCCGATCAACGCCTACGACGGGATCGTGGTCGTGGCGTACACGTTCCGCACCCTGTGGCAGCCGCGCTTTGCGCTGGGGGGTGGCGGCCGAGGTTGATCTGCGCGTACCACCGGCCAGTGCGCTTCCCATCCTTCTTCCCGGTCTCCGTGAGCGGCTTGATGCATGCCATACGACACTCCTCCCTCGGGGAAACGTACCCGGTGGTTGGTGAGAAATGGGGCTTGTTCTACGGCAGTATTTGAAGTTGGTAGGCGAGTCGCGAAACTTTTCCTACGGGGTTATCTGAAGTTCAGCGGCGCTGCTTACCAGGCGTTGCGGTTAGCGCTCCTGCTTCACCTTTACGTTTAGCCCTTGCGCTGCTTCTTCCTCGCTGAGTAGTTGCACGCGGCATGAACCACCTGCAAGTTTTCTTGTGCCCACAGTTTGTTGTAGGCACATATCAAATCGAGGGTGCCGGCGAGCACCGCATTGGCGGCTTCATCTGTCGTCCATTTGTGATCGACATGCGTTTCTCTGCCGCTGTCTACTAACACCTTGTCAACCTTTCCGCAGAGCGGGCAGAGGTTGTTTTGCTTGAGAAGCAGTTTGCGCCGCACGTTCGCTGTTCTGAACTCCGGCGCGAGTCGCAGCAATGCTCCCTTGATGACTTTCCGCAGGGAATTGCCAGTTTTGTCGGCAAACTCTTCGATACTCGGCAGTCTCGCCATGCGTTCCTTTATCCTTCCCGAGGCATTGTGAACGTAGTAGCGGCGCGGGCGAGAGTCGAACTCGCACTCGCCTGGGCGTGGGCTGGCGCTGGCAGACCAGGTCGCCTGCACCTTAGGCACGATCCGTTTGGTCCTCCATGTACGAAGGGAGCAGCCCGTGGCGAACGAGCCTCTATTCCAAGACCTCATGCGCTTCTTTCGCGCCGCTCGGCACCTCTGGGGAAGGTGCCCCAGTTGCAACCAGCTATTCCGTCTCTCGGAGGCAGCGATCTCCTACGGCAACACCCCTCCCAACGACTGGCTCAAGCGGCTGCAACAACGAGAAGGCCGATTAGAAGGACGCGAGGGCGAGCTTCAAACCTGGCACGAGGACCTGGAGTTTCGGGAGCGCGAACTCCGCAGCGGCACCCGTGATCTCGACCAGCGCACGCGTCAGCTGTCCAAGCTCGTCAAAGCGGAGGCGGCCAGGATGTTGAAGGAAGATCCAAAGTCCCGGAAGTTGATCACCGCTGCCAGACGCGAAGGTGCGCAGAAGTCGCGCACGGCACTCCTCGGGACCCTCTTTGAGCGTCTGGCTCCCTTCGCGCGGAACTTCGCGCATGATCCCAATGACCTGCGGCCGATCTTGAACCCCATCGACTTCGTGTGCTTCGACGGCCTGACCGCCTCCGGGGCCGTAGAACGGGTCACCTTCGTTGAGGTGAAGAGCGGCACGAGCACTCCCACTCCCAGACAGCGCAGCATCGAGGCCGCCGTGCAGGATCGGCGGGTAGGATTCGAACTCTGGCAACTCGGTGAGCGCGGAGTCCCGCTCGAACAGCAGCTGGTTCGCAGTTCACGGGAACGGAAGGCGCTACCACCAGGCGATGAAGACGACTAAACGGCGCGGGCGGCGGGCAGGGGCATCACGTTTCGAACTCGTCAGGCTTCCCGCCGATAGCCGCGGAAGGCCCGGTACTTCGCCTTCTGTCCGCACACGGTGCAACGTGGGTCACTCGTGCCCATGCTGGTGAGGAGCCAGACCGGAATCCAGAGGCCGCCCGTCACCACGCTCAGCAGCAAGTGCAGGAGGTGCTCGGTTTTCTTCTCCAGGTGCAGGGTGGTCTTCTGACACTGCTCGCAGTAGTAGACGCTCTGTTGCGTGGCCATACCATCCTTCCTCCGTTGGTGAGTGAAACCTACGGATGACATGGACGCACGTGGAGTCGAACCCGCAGGTCGTGCGCGGAATGTGTGGTTCGGGAACGGCACGATGGATTTGGCGATGGAAAAGGCCCTCTTGGGCGAACCCAAGAGGGCCTAAGTTGTTGATGGGCCTGGGTAGAGTTGAACTACCGACCTCACGCTTATCAGGACGGCGCCGCCCGTCAACCAGCGTCAGCCCGCGTCAACCAGCGTCAATTCTACGTGACATCCGTCAGTGGGCGTCAGTGGGCGTCAGCTGGCGTCAGCCGGCGTTGGCACCACTTTGGCACTACGCTCCAGAATGAAACGCGCGCGCGGAGGGGACCAGATGCCGCGAGTGCCCCCGGCACGGTCCGAATTACCGCGTCCGCGACCGTGGTTCCCCTTTCTGATCGGGGCGAGCAGGAAGCCGGTGTCGGCTCTGCAAGTGAAGTTGCGGCTTGGTCCGAACCGATTCGCACTGTGTGCGCCATGAGAAGGTATGCCTGTCAAGGCGAACGTAGTGGCCGCTTCCTTCGATCCCCGACTCGCCTCCATCCGCACTATGAAGGGCGCCCTTCGTGGCGCCCGGTGCACGTTGCGGTTCGTCCGGGGTGCTGCAATCTCAACCGCGGTCTCGTCAGGACCTAGCTGCGGCCGCAGGCACCGAACCCGAGGCGTTCTCGGGCAGGGCGAGCGCCGACGTCTCGGTTCTCCGGGCGCCGCTCTCGAGGAGCCCCTTGAACAGGTCGAGCGGCAGCGGGAAGATCGTGGTCGACTTGTTCTCCGAGGCGATCTCGGTCACCGTTTGGAGGTGGCGGAGCTGGATCGCCGCCGGCTCCCGTCCGGTGTGGCGACGGCCAAGCCCCATCAAGAACACGATCACCGAACCATCCAGCAGCAAGCATGTCGGCACCAACGCGACGACTCCCCTAAATAAGGTGACGTTCATGGCGCACTAAATTAGCTCTGGATCCGCCGACTCGTCTTCGCTCTCCGATTCTGCGCTATGGAGGCTGTCCCCGGGAGTTGTGCGTCCGAGAACCGCCCCTATCGTCTGACCGGCGCGCCCGCGACGCTTCCCGTTGATCCGCTCGTCTGGACAGGGCGGGCTGGATTCATCCCCTTCCTTCGGTTTCGTGGGCTTCTTTAGACTCGGAACCGTTTCAGTTCATGGCGCATCAAACTCTCCATCAGCAAACCCAGTCGCCTTAACCAGGCCATCGCAGGGCAGTAGCTTCTTTGTTTCGGCGTCGCGACACACCGAGTACGTAAGAATCACACTTCCGTTGGCTGCCGTCGTGCCGGACGATTTTACCTGTCCGAAGCTAGGGTCAGACACGGTTACCTTTGCTCCCGCTAGGGGAGTGCTGACAGATGCGAACCTGGTATCCACCGACCCCAAGGAGGCTCCAGGAGGAGCGAACCAAGTGTCCTGACCATCGGTGTCGTAAGGCGGTCGCCGGAGATCAGGCGAAAGTCGCAAGCAACGCACCGCAGCACTCACAGTACGGGGACCCCTGAACTGCACCGTCCCTCATCGAGGCGGCAGAATTCGCTTGGGCCGAGTTCCAGACAACCCCCAGCAGGCTCTGGGAGGCGATCGAACTTGTTATCATTTGATTTTGAGGCACCCACTGGCGCGAAAGGGCTATTCAGGGCTTCCGGCTCCGATGCGCACCTCATACTGATCCAAGAGGGAGTCGCGGAAGCCCGCGAGCATGCCGAGGGACGAAACCACGCGATGAGAACGCGGCGCCGTGAAGCTTGCCGCGGCACCACGGGCAGGTCGGCTTGGCTGACGCCCTGAGGTTGGTGCTCCGCCTCTTCGGGGGCCGCCGCCCGGAAGCCGAGAAGCCCCTCCGCGCCGAGCTCCTCAGCATCGAGGGCCTGGAGGAACGGGCCAGGGCGCTCGCCGCCAGCTTCACCCTGGCCCGGGATCCGCGCCGCAAGGCCCGCCCGTTCTTCTCGCGCCTGGACGACAATGCGTGCGTGCTGCGCGAGGCCTATCGCGTCCTCGCCGACGACATCCATCGCGGTGAGTTCGTGCCCCCGGCGGCGGAATGGCTACTCGACAACTTCCACCTCATCGAAGGCGAGATCCGGGATACCCGGCACGACCTTCCGCGACAGTACTACCTGGGGCTGCCCAAGCTAGCCTCGCGGCAGATGGCCGGCATCGCGCGGGTCTACGCCATGGCCCTGGAGCTGATCCGCCACACCGACGGTCGTCTGGACCGGCACCAGCTCGTGCGCTTCATCGTCGCTTACCAGACTGTGGCCCCCCTGACCATCGGCGAGCTCTGGGCCTGGCCCAGCATGCTCAAGCTCGCCCTCCTCGAGAGCCTGCGGCGACTGGCGGACGAAACGTTGCAGGGCCGGGACGCGCGTCTCACGGCCGACGGCTATCTAGCCCAGATCAGCGGCGCCGAAGGGACGGCACCCCTGGCATCCCTCCCCGAAGTCCTGGAGACGGCCTACGTCGTACGCCTGCTGCAGCGGATGCGCGAGTATGGGCCGCTTGTCTCTCCCGTGCGCGCGGCTGTCGAGGAACGCCTCGCCGCGCAGGGAATGACAGCGGAGGATTCGATCCGCACGGAGCACCAAAGCCAGGCTGCGGGGCAGGTCTCCGTGGCCAACGCCATCACCAGCCTGCGCCTGTGCTCCACCCTGGACTGGACGCAGTACTTCGAAAACGTCAGCCTGATCGAACAGGTCTTGCAGCGCGACCCGGCTGGCGTCTACGGGAGAATGGATTTCCTTAGCCGGGACCGCTACCGGCAGGCCGTGGAGGAGCTGGCGGAGGCAACTGGCGAAGCCCAGCTCCGCGTGGCCCTTCGCAGTGTGGAGAGCGCCCGTCAGGCCGCCGAGCTGAAGGCGGCCGACGACCGCGCCGCCCACGTGGGCTACCACCTGATCGGGAAGGGGCGGCGCGACCTCGAGACCGACGTGGCGTACCGTCCGCGCCTCACGGTCCGCGCACGGCGTTTCATCTTCGCCCACGCCACCAGTTTCTATCTGGGGTCGATCGGACTCGTCGCCGCCGCCCTGCTGGCTCTGGCCGTCGCGTACGTCCAGGCCCAAGGCGGGGGCCCGTGGGTCGAGGCCTGGACGGCAGCGCTCCTCCTCCTGCCCGCCAGCGAGTTCGCCATCGCCCTCGTCCAGCGCCTGGCCGCCCACCTCGCCGCGCCGTGGCGCCTCCCCCGCCTCGACTTCCAGGCCGGCGTGCCCGAGGACGCGCGGACCATGGTCGTGGTCCCCACCCTGCTCACGAGCGTGGCCGGCGTGGCCGAGCTGTTGGGCCACGTGGAGGTCCTGGCCCTGGGGAACGTCGACCCGCGCATACACTTCGCCATCCTCGGCGACTTCGCCGATGCCCCCACGGCCGAGCTGCCGGCAGACGCCGAAATCCTAGACGCCGCCGGCGCTGGCGTGAACGACCTGAATGCCCGCCTCGGCCAGGGTCGCACCGACCGGTTTCACCTGTTCCATCGTGCGCGCCAGTGGAACCCTGGTGAGGGTTCATGGATCGGTTGGGAGCGCAAGCGCGGGAAGCTTGAAGAGTTCAACCGCCTACTGCGGGGGGCCAAGGACACGAGCTTCCGCCTCCACGTGGGCGACTCGAAGGTGCTGCCCAGCGTGCGCTACTGCATCACTTTGGACAGCGACACCCGGCTTCCCCCGCACGCGGCCCGGAAGCTCATCGGCATCGTCGCCCATCCCTTGAACCGTCCGTCCTTCGATCCTCGCCTGCGCCGGGTCACCGAGGGCTATGGGATCCTACAGCCCCGGGTCAGTGTGACGATGGCGAGCGCCGCCGGCTCGCTGTTCGCCCGCGTGTACGCCGGGCACACGGGCGTCGATCCCTACACCACCGCGGTCTCGGACACCTATCAGGACTTGTTTGCCGAGGGGATCTTCACGGGCAAGGGCCTCTATGATGTTGACGCCTTCATAGCGGCCCTCGAAGGCCGGGTCCCTGAGAACGCCCTCCTCTCCCACGATCTCTTCGAGGGCCTCCACGCCCGGGCCGCCCTGGTCACGGACGTGGAGTTGGTCGACGACTACCCGGCGACCGTGCTCGCTCATGCCCGGCGCCAGCACCGCTGGGTGCGGGGCGACTGGCAGATCCTCTTCTGGCTGTTTCCCCTCGTCCCGACGCGGGAGGGTGTGGAACGCAACCGCCTCTCCGTCATCTCCCGCTGGAAGATCTTCGACAATCTGAGGCGCACGCTGGTGGCCCCCGCCACCGTCGCCCTGCTCGCTCTGGCCTGGCTGGTGCTGCCGGGAGACGCCTTGGCTTGGACCCTCGGGGTTCTCGCCGCGATCGCTTTTCCACTCTACCCGCTGGCCGTCCGGCTCGGGGCCGGCCCCGCCCCCCAGCAACCCTGGGGGGTGTTCCTGCGGATTCTGAGCGAGGACGTGAAGACCGCCGGCGCCCAGACGCTCCTGCAAGTCACGTTCCTCGCCTACCACGCCTACGAGATGGCCCACGCCATCGCCCTCACCCTGGTTCGCCTCGTGATCACGCAGCGCCGCCTCCTCCAGTGGGAGACGGCGGCGGCCGCCACCGCGCGGGCCGCCGGCCTCAGCGCCCGGGCCGGCGCGTTGCTGTTCCTCGCCGAGATGGCGGCCAGCCCCTTCATCGCCCTCATCCTTCTCGGTGTGATCGCGGCCGCCCGGCCGAGCAGCCTAGCGGTGGCCGGTCCCCTCCTTGCCTTGTGGGTGGCCGCGCCGCTCGTGGCCTACTGGCTCAGCCAGCCCGCGCCGCCTGAGCATCATCTGCTGGGCTTCGAGGACCGACGCTTCCTCCGTCTTATCGCACGCAAGACCTGGCGCTACTTCGAGACGTTCATGGGCGCCGAGGACCACAGCCTGCCTCCGGACAACTTCCAAGAAACGCCCGCGCCGATGGTCGCCCACCGGACGTCCCCCACGAACATCGGGATGGGGCTCCTCTCGATCTTGGCCGCCCACGACCTGGGCTTCATCCGCACTCCCGAGCTGGTCGAGCGGCTCGCGGCCACGTTGTCCACCATGGACCGACTGGAGCGTTTCGAGGGCCATCTGCTCAATTGGTACGACACGAGAACCCTGGCCCCGCTGCCCCCCAGCTACGTCTCCACCGTGGACAGCGGCAATCTTGTGGGCGCTCTCCTGGCCCTGGCCGAGGGTCTGCGGCGGCTAGCCGGAGAGCCCCAGTCTGCGGCGCAGATCGGCGCCGGCCTGCGGGACACCGCGGCGATGGCTGGGCAGTCCCTGGCGCGTCTGGCGGACACGCCAGGCGGACGCCCGGACGGGAGGGCCCGCTTGGCCGCCGCGGTGCAGTCCGTACTGGATGCGTTGGATGGTCCCGAGGCAGGGGAGCAGCAGCTGGCGCACGGCGTCGGACAAGTCCCCGTCCTCAGAGCAGCGCTCGCAGCGTTCGAGTCGGAAGGTGCGACCTCCAGCCAACACGTCGAGGCGGCCTACTGGTCGCGGTCCCTCGTCGCGGGGTTGACGGCCCCCGGCCCGAAGCCCGGTGAGTTCGCGACGCGCCTCGAGGACCTCGCCGCGCGCGCCCTCGCGTTCGTCGACGGCATGAGTTTCGCCTTTCTCTACAACCGGGAGCGCCAGATCTTCGCCATCGGCTATCGCCTCGCGGACGCCCAGGGCCCCGGTCGTCTCGACCCTTCCTACTACGACCTGCTGGCTTCCGAGGCCCGCCTGGCCAGCTTCGTCGCCATCGCCAAAGGCGATGTCCCCGACAGCCACTGGTTCCACTTGGGGCGGCTGCTGACCAGCGTCGACGGCGCCCCGACCCTGCTATCGTGGAGCGCCAGCCTGTTCGAATACCTCATGCCGCTCCTCGTGATGAAGAGCTATCCGGGGACCCTCCTCGACCAGTCGTGCCGCATGGCGGTGCGTCGGCAGATGGCATACGGGCGGCAGCAGGGAGTGCCTTGGGGGATCTCGGAGTCCGCCTTCAACCTCGTGGACCGTCACGGCACCTACCAGTACAAAGCCTTCGGCGTGCCCGGTCTGGGGTTGAAGCGAGGTCTCGGCGAGGAACTGGTGGTGGCCCCTTACGCTACCGCGCTGGCCGCCATGGTGGACCCCGAGCGGGCCGCGCACAACTTCCGGCGGCTGGCCCGGGAAGGGCTGGACGGCGCGTACGGTTTCTACGAGGCCATCGACTATACCCACCGGAAAGCGGTCGACAGCGAGAGCGTCGGCGAGCCCCGACCCCATGGCTCCCGCGGGGTCGTCGTCCAGTCCTTCATGGCGCATCACCAAGGCATGAGCCTGGTGGCTCTGGCCAACGCCGTCCTCGGCGATCCGATGGTGCAGCGCCTCCACGCCGATCCCCGGGTGCAGGCCACCGCGCTGCTGTTGCAGGAGCGCGCGCCGCGCCATGCTCCCATCACGCAGCCCCGACCCGCCGAGGAGACGCGGGTGGCGGCTCCCGTCTCCGCGGTGGCGATCCGGCGTTTCCGGTCGCCCCACACGCGGTATCCTCACGCCCAGTTTCTGTCCAACGGCGCCTACACCGCCATCGTCACCAATGCGGGAGGCGGGGCCAGCTTTTGGCGCGGCCGCGCCGTCACCCGGTACCGCGAGGACGCGACCCGTGACCTGGGGAGCCACTTCGTGTACCTGCGCGACGTGCGCAACGGGTCCGTCTGGTCCGCGGCCTACCATCCTACCGACCGGGAGCCCGAGGAGTATCTGGTCACCTTCCAGGCCGAGAAGGCCGTGTTCCGCCGCCGTGACGAGGACATCGCGACGCAGCTCGACGT
>WNFH01003143.1_pt1 | contig 11654 bp, 8 predicted proteins | sample 5400411 | NCBI WGS metagenome assembly WNFH01 (sample SAMN13153347, study PRJNA577476) | soil metagenome | isolation source: 200 cm saprolite under Douglas fir tree site 2 hole 3 | place: USA:California | collected 2015-04-18
TAGACTTGAATGTGGAAGCGAGAAAGTCGTAGTCGGAAACGTCACCGATGAACAGCTCGATGGTCTTGCCGGTCAGGTTCTGCCAGACTCTGACGCGATCTGTCAGCGGGCGAATCGGAGTCAGCGGCTGCGCGCCAAGCTCGTGGTCCCAAAGGCGCCGCAAAAAGTTGTCAACAATGGCGACCGAATGCCCCTTCTGCGACAGATACAGCGCCGTCGCCCAACCGCAATAGCCGTCCCCGCCGAGCACGGCAATCTTCATGTACCCTCCTCAGGGCAAATCTCTCTCTTCAATTCTACGGCAATTCGAACTGCGAGCAACTCGCCCTTGAATGCGCGGCCGGCAAACAGGAGCGCCGGGCAAAAACCATTTGAGCTGGACTTTCTTTTTTTACCTGTATACCCAGGTCTTTGCAAGCGGGTTCTTGGTAGCTGCTTGCAAATGGTGCATCAACTCTATCAGGCTAGCGTGTTCCAAAGGATGGTTAGTAAGAATGAGTTTGCCACCCCCTGCAGCAACGATTTCGAGATGATCCTGGCCAACCAGATCTTGGAATTGCTGGAGTCTCGGCTGGTAGGTCACAAGATAGTAGCGCTGCGAGTCGAGCCAAAGCCTCTTGAATCTCGTGTCGTCAATGAAGATGTCCGGAGCGCCCGGCGCATAAGAGCCATACTCCATATTGAAATATCGCCCGTTCAAAATCAGGACGTCGCGCTCCACATAAAACGTTATGGAAGACAGAGCCCAGAGATTATGGTCCACGATCAGTTTGCCCTCAGGGGACTTCAACAGTGTCTCGGCAAGTGGCCGTGACGACAAAAAGGGATCGAATACGACCATCGCCAGCCGCGCGGCATGAAAAAAGACCACCATCATCAGCGCTGCAGCCATGAAGGAGCGCATCTCGACCCATCGGAAAGTTGCAACAGCGCCTCCGAGCAGGGCGATCGCCGCGACCGCCAGTGGCAGGCGAAGATACGCAAAAGAATCAAAGGTGAGGTCCATCATGTGGCCGAGGGAGAGGCTGTAGACGCCGGGATGCTGGCTGAGCGCGGAAGAGATATCACCCGGCGCGGGAACATTTCGCACCAGAAAAAAAATCGTGATGCATGCGAGTCCTGCACAGCCGGCAACCACGGAAAGAACGCGAGTTCCGCGGCGGATCCAATCACCTCCCTCAGCCATCGCTGACCCGAGCAGCAAGGCCAGGGCGGGATAGCAGGGCATCGAGTAATACTCCTGCGTCGTGGAAAACGTGAAGAACACGAGGATAAATCCGGTCCAGCAGATCGCCAACAGACGCGCCCGGCCCGCGCGGTCTACCGGCTTGAAAGAAAGCCGCGCGACGGCAGGGAAGTACACGCTCCAAGGAAAAAGCCAGACGATGTGGAACAGCCAGAACCACAGTCGCGGCACCGTGTTGTAGTCGCGCGGATAGCGCAAATTCAGAAAACGAAGCAGCTGCTCGTTGATGAAATAGAACCAGAGAAAGCCGTGGTACTCGCCCGGTCCGCCATGAAGCGAGAGAGAAAAATAGGGCGGATTTCGAAGCGTGGCCAGAATGTGCCAGGGCGCTGCGATCAGGAGAGCGACAAAGACGCCGCTGATGGGTCTGAGCCGCTGCCAGGTGCGAAGGACAAATAGTTGCTTTGTTAGAAGAAGATAGATCAGCGCGCCGGCGACAGGAAAGACAAGTCCCACTAGGCTCTTCAGCAGCAGCCCAGTGCCCAAGCTTGCCGCCAGCACAAAGGCCCAGAACCGCGGATGCAATTCTTCTTCGTCAATCGCGCGCAGAAATGCCCACATCGCCAAGGCAATCGTGAATGTCAGCATCACGTCTGGAATCAATATGCGTGTGAATAGAAAGAGTCCAACGCAACTGGCAACGCACAGGCCGGCGTAGAGCGCGGCGCGCCTCCCGAAAGCCCAATCGCCAAAAGCCGCAGTGAGACAGGCGAGCGCCATGACGGAAAGAGCGATGGGAAGGCGCGCGACCCAGTCGTAAACGCCGAAGATTTTATAGAAAATGGCGATGATCCAGTAGATCAGTGGCGCCTTTTCCAGGTACAGGACGCCATCCACGCGGGCAGACACCCAATCGCTAGAAATCAGCATGTTCCGCGCAATCTGCCCCTGCACCGCGTCCACGTCGTCCATCAGCGACGGTGGCGAAACGCAGCAACCCAGGTAGACCGCTCCGGCAACCAGAGCAACGATCAGATATATGAGCCAGCTTTTACTTGTAAGAACGCTTGCGCCGTCGAGCTTGACGTCGCTTGTATTCGCCATCGTTTCATCCATTGAAAGAGGATCATCAAGCCCCACAGGTGATACCCGACGTTGGCCTTTCTTTCCAGATGCCGGGTCAAAAAGTTTTCAACGCCATCCTCACGAAAAAGTTGCCCGTACTCCGCGGTTCCGTCCCGCAGGGAATCGATAAGCATCGAACGCAGAGGACCGCGGAGCCATTCATGCGCCGGAATGTCAAAACCTGTTTTCTTGCCGGCCTGGATGGAGGCTGGGAGCTTGTCTTTTCGCAATTCACTCAAGACAAGTTTCTGCTGCGATCCGCGAATCTTCAGGTGCGCTGGCAGCTTCGCCGCAAACTCCACGATGCGATGATCGAGGAACGGCGGGCGCACTTCGACGGAATGAGCCATGCTCATGCGGTCGCTTTTCACCAGAATGTCGTCGGCCAGATAGTATTTCTGATCAAACCACAGAAAATGCGCCAGAGCGTCGCCGGTTTTCGGCAGATCGTCGACTTCGGCCAACAGATGGTGAAAAGCCGAGGGTAGCGGCTGCCGAAGCAGCGATTGTTTTTCCTCATCCAAGAAAGTTCCGTTCCAATAGACGTGAGCGTGGCTCGGCTCCAGCAGACTACCCTCCAAAAATCGCTTCAACTTGTATTCGAAGCTGATTTTCTCGTCCGAAACGGGCCAACGATGGATTCCGGCCAGCGCCGCGCGCAGGAGGGGGCGCGGCACCCGCCGGGCCCATCTGGCGAACATGTCCGCGCGGTAGGTGATGTATCCGCCGAATAGCTCGTCAGCGCCTTCGCCGCTCAATGCTACCGTGGTCTTGGACTTGCACAATTTCGAGAGAAACCAGACGGGCAGCGAGCCGGCATCCGCGCTCGGCTCATCGGAATAGTATGCAAACTCCTCAATCGCGCCGCACAGGTCTTGCTCTGGAGTTAAATCCAATACCTCGTGGTCTGTTCCGTACTGTTGCACCGCGCGGTCAATAAATTTCGTCTCATCAAAACTTCGTCCTCGGAATGAGATCGAAAATGTTTTCAACTGGGAAGCGGTGGCTCTCGACGCGTAGTGCAGGATGGTCGTCGAATCCATTCCACCGCTGAGCCAGATTCCCAGCGGAACATCCGAAATCATGTGCTCGCGAATCGATTGCTGCAGTAGGCAATCGAGTTCTTCCTTTGCGGTCTCCAGCGTGTAATTGGCCACTTCGGTGAAAGGCAACTTCCAGTAAGCATCCGAAGATACTTTTCCGTTGCCCCACTCTAGCCAATGTCCCGGCGGAAGTTTTTCGATCCCTTCCACGAGAGTCCAGGGACACGGCACATAGTTCAGCGAGAGATAACAATCGAGACCGGGAAGGCTCAGCCCGCGTTCGATCTCCGGATGAATAAAAATGGCTTTCAGCTCGGAGCCAAAAAAAAGATCTTCGCCCTGATGTGAGATGTAAAGCGGCTTGATTCCCATGCGGTCGCGCGCCAGAACAAGCCGTCTCGCGGACTTTTTCCACAGTGCGACTGCAAACATTCCGCGCAACTTCACCAGGCATTCCTTATCCCATTGCATGAACGCGCGAAGAACGGTTTCCGTGTCCGAATGCGATTCGAATCGATGCCCGAGTTTTTCCAGTTCCGTCCGTATTTCGAGGTGATTGTAGATCTCTCCGTTGAAGGCGATTCCGAAATCGCCGTCTTCGGAGAGAATCGGCTGGTCCCCGGAATCCAGATCGATAATTTTGAGGCGTGCTGCGCCTATCGAGAAAATGCTTGATTGAAATACGCCCCGCTGGTCGGGGCCGCGATGAATGAGCGTCGCTGTTGCCTGGCGTATTCGCTCTGGCGGCGCGCTCCAATTTTTAGTTGTGAATCCTGCAATTCCGCACAATTCCGGACACCCCACGCTCGTTTCCGAGTGGAACTTGAATTACCTGCCTTATTCACATCAGCCATCTCAGAATATCATCTTCTTGGGTTTGCTTCAGGCCACGAGTTCGCTTCCACTCTCCTCAAGGACCGGCGGGGAGAGTCCGCAGCAAGGCCCGTACGCCATTCCACAGAATCTGGACGCCGATGCAAACGAGAAGAAAGGACGAGAGCCGCAGGATAATGCTCATCCCGCTTTCTCCGATGATTGCGGCGAGACGGTCCGCGAAGCCGTAGCAAATATAGATGCTCAGCGCCACAAGCGCTGAACCGATTACTGCGGCGAGAATTGCGAGTAGGTTCGGACCCAGGTGATGAGGCTCGTTCGCGCCGAGAGTGATGGCGATGGAAATCGAGCCCGGCCCGACAGTGAGAGGCAGTGTCAACGGATAAAACGCATTCCGGAAAATATCCTGCAAGTTGACCTTTTTCTGGACCTCGGTGCCCCGATCGCTTTCTTCCTTGCGCTTGAGCATGGCCCATCCATTGGATATGACGATGAGTCCGCCGCCGACCTGCACAACCGGAATGGAAATCCCGAAGAAATTCAGAATGTGCGAACCAATCAGAAAAGAAGCGATCAGCAGGATGAAGCTGTTCACGGCCACGCGGCGGGCGAGGATTCTGCGGGCGGAGGCCGGGTAGTCTTGCGTCAAGGCGAAAAAGATGGGGCTGCCACCGAGCGGATTCACGATCGGGAAAAGCGCGCTGAGGATTAGCAGGATGCTTTTGGCGACTTCCAGCAAGGGGGCTCCTCCGGAGGGGAGATTATAGCCGACGTAAGGCTTCACTGTGCACCGGGACGGTCGTCACGTGAAATGGTATGGCGGCAGTGGAAGTCTCGCCACAGAGACGCCTGGCGCGCAGAAGGGGGGATGGGTACTCGACATGCGCAGAAACACCCGGCGAAGAGCGGCGCACTTTCCAAAGGCCAACTCTGGAAGGGGTTGGAACTGCCAGCCTGCAGACCGCCTGATTCAGAAGAAGAAACGCTGAGGCCGCGCGACTCCGCTCAGGGGAAGCCGAAGCCGCCGCGGTCCTGCAGGGATCAATGAGCCTGCCGCGAAGCGGTGGGCCGAAGTGCGCCTTGCTCGAAGAACGCGCGTGCGTTAGAGTCTCGGAGCTACGTGCGAGGGAGAGGATGCCGCGGCGCCAAGAAACCGGCCAACAAAGCACCAGGACTACGCGGGAACGCGTAAGAGTGTTGATTACGGGCGGCCGGATTCAAAGACGCATTCAGGCGCTGGCGAAGGAAATCCGGAGAGATTTTCAGGCCGAACCACTGCATCTAGTTAGCGTCTTGAAGGGCGGGGTTTTTTTCCTAACCGACCTGGCGAGAAATATTCCGGGGGAAGTCTCTTTTGACTTCATCGCGGTATCGAGCTACGGGCAAAAGACCCACTCTTCGGGGCAAGTGCGGTTGACGCGGGACCTGGACTCGAGTATCGAGGGAAAAACGGTAATCGTCGTCGAAGACATCCTGGACACGGGAATGACGCTGCAATACCTGCTGCGGCTGTTCCAACAGCGGAAGCCGAAGCATCTGCGCGTGGCGGTGCTGCTGGACAAACCGGAACGGCGGATCGCGGCGGTACACGCCGATTACATCGGATTTTCTATTCCCAACGAATTTGTGGTCGGTTATGGGCTTGATTACGCGGAGCGTTACAGGAATTTGCCGTACGTTGGCGTGCTCTTACTTGGCGATGGTATGAAGAAAAAATCGGCGGAAGATTAAGATCGCGTTGAGCAAGCCATCCGTGAGTGGTCGTGACTTGCAGAAATGCTCAAGAGCTATATTCTTCGGATGCCGGACTTGCAAAAGCTCCACTTCTCAGCTGTCCGTGCCCAAAGACGCGGGCAAAAAGAGGTCTATGGCGTGTTGGCTTCAGACGAAAATGGGCGACTTGAATTGCGATTCTTGACCAACCGAAGTCGGCGGGCCGGCCGATTCACGATCGCGCGAGCAGATTATCTTCAAGCTCGAGAGGCAATTCGCCGCATGGGGAAACGTGTTCTCGGGACCTTCCACTCGCACCCCATCAGCGAAGCGATCCCCCGGCGGGGAGACCTCGCAAGAACAGCTCTAAACAATTTCTGTTTGATATATGACGTTTGCGGACGGGAGCCGAGGCTCTGGAAGATAGTGAAGCGACGTGGCCGGAGAGTTGCCAACGAAGTTCCGCTGAAGTCACCCCTGCTATAATACTTAGACTTCATGAATCCAACGAATGAACAGACGACAGCTACTGCCCTGAAGCGCGACGCGGAGGTGCCCACCGAAGTACCCGCGGAAGTCCTTTCGACATTGGCGGAAATCGGCGAGGAAGTGAACGCCTCGCTGGATCTCGACGAGGTGCTGGCGCGATCAGCGGCCTTGATCAAGCGGCACATCGACTATGAAATCTTTGGCGTGCTGATGATCGAAGGGGATGGCAGTTATCTCCGGCACCGTTTCGCCATCGGCTATCCACGGGAGCTGGCGGATAATTTGCGGATTCCCCTGGGGCAGGGAATTACGGGAAGCGCGGCTGCCACGGGCCACTCGGTGCGCGTCAGCGATACTTCCAAGGACGCGCGGTACATCAATGCGATCGACAGCGTGCGCTCCGAACTGGCCGTGCCGCTGATGATGCAGGGAAAGTGCGTGGGCGTGCTGGATATCCAGAGCCGCCACGTCGATTACTTTACCCGCGACCAGCAGAATATACTGACGCTGCTGGCCAGCCGGCTGGCGGTGGCGATTGAGAACGCACGGCTGTTCCAGAAGGTGCGAACGCAGGCGGACACGCTCTTGCTGTTGAGCGAAGTCAGCCGGGAAACCAGCGCGATTCTGGAAGTCGAGCAGCTTCTGCGCCGCGCTGCGGAGCAGACCAAGCGAGTGATCGATTACCAGATCCTGAGCATCATGCTCTACGACGAAGAGCAAAAGATCTTCCGCCACCGTGTGGACGTAAAGCATGGCCATCGCGTGCAGGGAAAGCTGCGAGCGGCCGCAAGCGAAGGCATCGTTGGCGCGGCAGCCACGTTGAAGGAGCCAGTTCTGGTTCCGGACGTGACCGTTGATCCGCGCTACCTGATGGCGAACCCGGAGACGCGTTCGGAACTGGCGATTCCCATGATGCACAAAGGGAAAGTGATTGGCGTGCTGGATTTGGAGAGCCCGCAACTGAATTATTTCACCGAGGACCACGTGCAGACGCTTTCGATCCTGGCGGCAAACCTCGCGGTTTCCCTGGAAAATGCGCGGCTTTACGAGCAACTGGCACGCGACGAGGCGCGGATGGAGCGGGATTTGCAGGCGGCGAAAAGAATTCAGGGGGCGCTGCTACGGCCGGTTCCGACAGAAGACTATGGATTAGAGATGGCGGCGCGGTATCTTTCCGCGCGGGAGGTTTGCGGCGACCTCTACGAATTTCTGCGCTATGGACCGCAGCAACTGGGGATTGCGTTGGGAGACGTGAGCGGCAAGGGCACTGCCGCGGCGCTCTACGGGGCAGTGGCCATCGGAATCATGCGAAGTCTGGCCCCGCAAAAACTGCAGCCCGCGGAAATGTTGAAGCAAATGAACCAGTTGGTGGGCGAACGGCGCATCGAGGGGCGATTCATGACCGCGTGCTTTGCCACGTGGCAAAAAGGCCGGCAGAAGCTTCGAGTGGCAAACGCCGGGCAATCCCAACCGCTGCTCTACAAAGAAGGACGCTGCGGGAAGATTGAATTGACTGGCTTTCCGCTGGGCATTTTTGAAGATGTGACCTACGACGAATGGGGAGTTACGCTGGAACCGGGAAACATTCTTGTATTTCACTCGGACGGAATCGCGGAGACCATGAACAGCGAAGGCCAGTTTTTCGGCACCACGCGGATTATGAAACTGATCGAACAGCACCATAAAGCATCCGCAGCGAAAATTGCCGACGTGATTCTGCACGAGGTGGATTGGTTCGCTCAAAGCGCTGCGCTTTCCGACGACCGGACCCTCGTGGTCGCGAAAGTCCGATGAGCCATTCGAATGATTCGTCTTCACGCATACTAAAATATGTGGATCCCGCTTCTTTCACGCCGCATTTCGGGTGGAAGGAGAGCGGAACGCGCAGTGCGAGCGGTGAAGAAGTCGTGTGCGAGAGAGTGCCGCTGGATTCCGTGGCGCAGAAATTTGGCACGCCAACGTACGTCTATAGCCGCACGGCAATCGATGACGCCTATGGGGAGCTGCACAAGGGGCTTGGCGCGCTGCCGCACACTTTGTGTTTTGCCGTAAAGTCCAACGGAAATCTGTCCATCCTGAATCATCTGGCCAAGCGGGGAAGCGGTTTTGACATTGTATCCGGAGGGGAGCTGCATCTACTGCAGCGCATCGGCGTGCGCGGCGATCGCGTTGTTTTCTCCGGAGTCGGCAAGGATAGGCACGAAATTCGTGAAGCGCTGAACTATCGAGCCGGTGCGCGCGGCGTACGCAAGGGAATATTGCTTTTCAACGCCGAATCCGAAGCGGAACTCGACATTTTGGTGGAAGAGGCAGCTCGGTTGGCGGGACAGGGAGGCAAGCCACCGGCGGCCGCGATCCGGGTGAATCCGGATGTCCAAGCCGGCGGGCATCCACACATTGCAACAGGGCGTCACGAACACAAATTTGGCTTGGAGTGGTCCGAGGCGAAACGACTCTACCTTGCGCATCGCGATTCGAAGTGGGTCCGCTGGCGGGGAATCAGCGCGCATATCGGTTCACAAATTGCGGCGCTGATGCCATTTCGCCGCGCACTGCGGCGGCTGGCTGGATTTGTCGGGGAGTTGCGCCGCGCCGAAATCGATCTTCGCTACCTGGATTTTGGGGGCGGGCTTGGGGTGCGATATTCCGACCAGAAGCCGCCGACGCGGACGGAGTATGCGCGGCTGGTTTCGCAAATGGTGCGCAAACTTGGGGTGCACCTCTTGCTGGAGCCTGGGCGTTCGATTATCGCTCCGGCAGGTGTTCTCCTAACGCGCGTCGTTTACACGAAAACGAATCGGGGCAAGACGTTTGTGATCGTGGACTCGGCGATGAACGACTTAATGCGCCCGGCGCTTTATGGGGCGATCCACCCAATTACCAAAATTGCGCGGGAAGGGAAAGAGAGTGACGGCGGCCGCAAACGAGTCGACATTGTCGGACCGGTTTGCGAGACGGGCGATTGCTTCTTGAAAGATTGGCCGCTCGGGGAAGTGAAAGCCGGCGACCTGCTCGCGATTTGGGTTGCCGGGGCGTACGGAATGTCGCAAGCGTCAAACTACAATGCGCGATGCCGCCCCGCTGAAGTCTTCGTGGAAGAGAACCGCTTTTGGCTGATTCGCCGGCGCGAAACTCATAGAGATTTGCTTCGAACGGACGTTCTGGCTGAAAAGTCCTCCTCTGCTATTTCAGTCCCACCAAGCTGCTGAAAAGTCCTCTCACTGTCATCCCGAGCGAAGCCAGGGATCTGCTTTTTGCAAAAATCCGGGGGAAAGAAGATTCCTCGTCACCTGCGGCTCCTCGAAATGACGCGAATGAGAGTTTCTCAGCATCCTGTTACGCTTCGCCCCATTTCAGCTTGCTGCGCAAAATATCGAAGTAGGGTTTTTTGGGCGGCTGGATGAGCTTCAGCCGCTCTTTGGCGCGGGAGACGCGGATAAGATCCGCTGGTTGCAATGGGATACCACGCTGTCCGTCGAGGGTCAGAAAAACGGACTCGGTGTCTCCGGAGAGCTTCATTTCGATGAAAGACGAGTCGCGGATTACCAGTGGGCGGTCACTCAGGGTGTGAGGACAGATGGGCGTGATCACGAAGGATTCCACGGCGGGATGCACGATGGGTCCGCCGGCGGAGAGAGAATAGGCAGTAGAGCCAGTGGGGCTGGCCACGATGAGGCCGTCGGCGCGGTAGCGGCAGACAAAATCGCCGTCAATGGCGAGTTCCAGCTCAATCATGCGGGCAAGCGCGCCTTTATTGATCACCACCTCGTTCAACACGATTTGATGATCGATCACTTTGCCAGCGCGCTCGAGCTCGACGCGGATCATGACGCGTTCGCTCAGCGAAAAACGACCCTCGAGTGTGTCATCGAGGGCCGGGTGGAGCTCTTCCAGAGTGAAACTGGTAAGGAAGCCCAGGCTGCCCATATTGATGGGCAGGATGGGAATCCCGCGCGGGGCGGCCAGACGCGCGGCGGCAAGCATGGTCCCGTCGCCCCCCAGCACCAGCAGTAATTGCGACGCGTCCGCCACATGCTGGCGAGTCTGACCCTTCGAACCGCCCGGCAAAGAGTTAGCCGTCTCTTCGTCAATGAAGGTTTGGATGCCGCGCGCATCGAGCCATTTCAGCAAGGACGGAACAACCACCGCGAGATTCGAACGGCGAGGGCGAGAAATGATGCCTATGGATTGGAAAGATTGTCCGGGGCGCATGTGCGTCTGCGATTCTACTCCAGGGCCTTTTTGCTTGCGTGGAGAAAATATTCCTGATTGCCTTCGGCTCCCAGCAGGCGGCTCGGGCGAACTGATAGGCATTCCAGACCAACGGATTCGATGCATTCGCGTACAGTTCGAATCGCCTGATCGTGAAGTTCTTGGTCTTCCACGATTCCCCCGTGGCCAATCTCCTCGCGGCGCAATTCGAATTGCGGCTTGATGAGGATGAGAAAAGTGGCGCTGGGCTTTGCCAGGGCTATTGCGGGCGCGATTACCTTCCGGACTGAAATAAAAGAAACATCAATCACCACGATGTCGACGCTTTCGGGAAGGTCTTCCACGCGCAGCTCACGCGCATTCCGCTCGATGGGAATCACTCGAGGATTCTGCCGCAGCTTCCAGTCGAGCTGCTCGACGTTTACATCGACGGCGTAGACGCGCTGCGCGCCGTGCTGGACCAGGCAATCCGTGAAGCCACCGTTCGAAGAGCCGATATCCAGGCAGGTGCACCCCGCCGGCTCGACAGCAAAGTCTTCCAGCGCGCCTTCCAGCTTAAGCCCGCCGCGGCTGACAAATCTTTGCAGCCGACTGTTGATTTCAATGCGGGCGTCTCCCGCGACGGGCATTCCCGCCTTATCCACTCGTTGACCGTCCACCTGAACCTCACCGGCGAGAATCATAGCCATGGCTTTCTGGGGAGAGTCGGCGCAGCCTCGCTCGACGAGAAGAAGATCGAGGCGTTTGCGGGCTGTCTTTGGTTTCATGGGGCGATCAAACCATCAAGCGCGTCGAAGCACGAGGAATTCGGCGATCTCGCGAAGGCGTACGGCGCGATCCGCGTAGGGAGCGAGCTCAGCAATGGCATTGGTTGCCAGATCGTTGGCGATCTGATGAGAGCGTTCCAATCCGTAAACTGCCGGATAGGTCGCCTTTTGCTGGGCCATATCTTTTCCTGCGGTCTTGCCAAGTGCTGCGGAGGACTCCTCGACATCAAGAATGTCGTCGGTGACCTGGAAAGCCCAGCCGATGGTTTCGCCGAATCGCCGCAG
>WNFH01003145.1_pt1 | contig 11653 bp, 9 predicted proteins | sample 5400411 | NCBI WGS metagenome assembly WNFH01 (sample SAMN13153347, study PRJNA577476) | soil metagenome | isolation source: 200 cm saprolite under Douglas fir tree site 2 hole 3 | place: USA:California | collected 2015-04-18
GTTCAAGACATGAGCTCCGGGGCAAAAGCGCGGAGGTGCTCCGGCGATTGCCATGTCCACCGCCAGCTGCATGTCATCGACGCGATTTCCATTCGCGAGCGGCGCCTTGCGAAAGAGTGGCCAAGGAAATGCCATTCCGGAGCCAGTCAGCAGACAAGGCAGATTCAGACGCTCTAGTCCGAGGGGTCGAACAAGGTTCTTCAACAGGACCATCCCCTCTCTGAGCTGTGTTTCTTCCTGACTGCCGGCGGGCGCGGTCATCAGATAAGCGGCCTGGACAGGGCCGCCGCTGGACGCCGCGGCCCGGGCGAGCTGCGAAATTGCACCGTCCTCGGGAATGCAATCCGCGTCAATGACCACCACTACTTCTGGCGGATCCGCCTCGAGGTACCGAGCGCCGAAATCCAGGGCATAGCCCTTGCCGATCCGGACGGGATCCTGCCGCTCGACCACTGTTGCTCCATGACTGCGGGCGACCTCCGAAGTGGAATCGCTGCAATTGTCGGCAACCACCACCAGCCGATCGGAGGGCTCCAGCTGTGGCAAAATCGCGCGCAGCGCGTGCCCAAGAACCTTTTCCTCATCGTGCGCTGGAACGAGCACCACGATGCTGGGGCGCCGCTTCGGCAACTCTTTATCTCGCTCCCTTCCCTTTCTCAGGGCGCTCAAAACCTCGACCAGGAGGAAGGTCACAGGCACCAACAGCACGCCGAGGACCGAGCACAGGATGAGGTTCATGGCGTTTAATGCGGGCAAGCTACCACCCTCGACGCTGGCCGATCATCGTTTCTGCACCTGATTGCCCGAACTACCATCTCCTGATGGATCGTTCTGTCACAATTCCGAGGAGAAACCGCACCCCGAGAGCGATATCTTTGTTCGTACGTCCACTCCGCGCCGCTGCTTGAGTAGACACGGCGTCGCGCCGCATCATTCAAGCTTACGACTCGATCATCCGAGCTTAAGCATGTTGTGCGCTCGAGGGAGCAAGGAATTTTCAAACTGCCTCCGCAGTGGGTTGCTACAGCGATCTCCAAATCGAGTTGGAACAGGCATGGCAGCAATTACAAAAAACCAGAATTATGGGTTTAATCAATAAAACCGCCGTCAGGTGTCGCGCGCGTACGCTTTACACCCCGTACTTTCCAAAAAGTTGGAAGCAATTTTGAGGGACGCCGTCCAGGAGGGAGGGCGCATGTTTGCCCCGCTGCTAGAGAGCTCGTAACCGCCGGGAAGATCCCGCGACATCGAGTGCGGTCTTTGGCGGGCTGAACCGCATCTTGCGGCGAAACAGCGTAGAACGAAGACAAATCTTCAGCACCATCGCCTTGACGTTTCCAAATTGGTACACGGTCAACCGCGGAAGGACGGCGCCCGGAGCCATCTCCTCAGGTCTGAAAGGTCGCTGTTCCGTGCTCCAGATCAGCAGAGATCGAGCTTCGTTGATCATCCGCACGTGGTCCGTAGTGAAGTCCTCAAGGGGCGCTCCAAAAGGAAACGCAAAGTGCCGGCAGATACCCCACAGCCGTTCGAAGTCCGTCGTCGAGCATCTAAGGTCTTTTTCGGCTTGATCCTTGGGCAGAACGGTGAGCCGAAAATGGCAGTTGGTGTGATTTCCGAGGCTCACATTTCTCAAGCACCCGAGCTGGGCGCACTCGCTCACAGTCGCCAGGGGGAAGGTGTCGCCTTGTGCGAGCCGGCGAAGCTCAGGCCGACCATTTTCAGCGTTGATGTCGAGGTCCGCGTCCAAGAAAGAGTCAAGATCACCGCGGCGCTTTTGCCCGTTTTGCGTTGCTTCAAAAAGGTCCCACCGAAACCCCGCCCTCTTTTCGATCTTCTCCGGGCAAACGAAAAAGAGCCATTGCACGGAGGGGTGAACGGGCGCTCGGGCCGCAACGTACCGCGCGGCATCGGCGTAGCCGTCGTCGAAACAGAAGAACAGCTGCGTGGGCGCTGCCGGCATCGATCCGGTCAAGAAAGTAAGCAATTCATCGAGGAGGGCGGGGGCCACGGTCAGCTCGGGCTGCGGGTCCGTGGCTCGCTTTTTCGCACTGACCCGATGAAAGCACAGAGCAATGCACAGATCTCGAATTGCCCAGACCAGCCACCGGCGCAGCAAGCCCGTTGGAACAAATGCGGCAGCGATAGTGAACAGCTTCCGCAGTTCGCGTTTCACTGAACCCTGCTCTCCCGAGCCGTTCGAATCCAAACGGTGGGAGGCTTGCGAAACAGCAGATCAACCTTCCAGAGCATGTACATCGGCGAGTAGAGCAAGTAGAGCGCGTACTGCCAAGGCAACAACCCGAGCCAATAGGGGCTCAACAGATACGAGACGAGAATCGCGAGGATCGCCAGATGGGTGGCGCCGAGGATCAGAAAGCCGGGCTGATTCGGCGAAATCGTCAACCAGCTCAACGCTGCTGCAATTCCGACGAACGATGCAAGCTTCGTGAGGGTCGGCATGTACAATTCGAGCAGGCACAGGATCTTCTCGCCAAGCCCTAGCGATCCGGTCTCCAGGACGCGTTGAGTGAATTTGTAACGGACGCTCTTACGTCCGCTCTCCCATCGCTGTCGCTGCATTCGCACCGCGCTGGGATTGGTGAATGCGATCTCCGAAAAGACCTTGGCATCAGAAACGAAGCGAACCCGTTTGCTCCCAAGCCTCAGGGTCCAACTGTACTCGATGTCCTCAGCCAAGCCGAAGGCTTGCCATGGAGCCTTCCGCAAACCGCGGACCGTGAAGCACATCCCATTGCCGCGCAACGAGACACTGTGTCCCAGGGCATCCTGTCCCATCAGCCAGGTGCCGTTGATCAAAGCGAATGCACACGACATCAACCGCGTTCTCCACGACGCTTGACGGTTGGCGATCCCGCTCACTCCTTGCAGCCAATCCCAGCCGTCGCCCAGGCGATGGGCAAAGGCCCTCAGCAGCTGCGGGTCCACTCGCGTGTCCGCATCGATCACGACTGCCGCGTCCCCCTCGTTGACGTCGGGCATTGCAAGCAGGTGATCAAAGAAGAATGCGAGGGCATATCCCTTACCCGCGCGCAATGGATCCGTTCGCCTCAGCACTCGGGCGCCGTGCCCAGCCGCCAGCTCGGCGGTATTGTCGGAGCAGTTGTCGGCGACGACCCAGACGGAGAATGGGAAAGAGCTCTCGGCCAAGGTAGATCGAAGAGAGCTCACCGTGTCCGCAATCAGGGCCGCCTCATCGTGGGCGGGGATCACGATGAAGAACTTGCCGCCCCATTCCGGGCTGGGTTGGTGGTTGCGTCGAGATCGGAAATGCACTGCGGCAGCGGTAACGATGAGCAAATACAGGCTGAACGCCGCCACTGCGCAGGTGAGCAATATAGTCGCCCAGAGAATCAGAACGTTCATGCCGCGCACCGAAGCGGGTGGGAGAGATCGTGGTATCGGTTGGAAAGCCTCATCGGCCCGCCATCCTAGGCAAAAGCGCCCAAACAAGGGAGCCCGACTGATCGGGACTGTCAAGCAGGTCAGAGCTGGTGAACATCCGGCCGCCTGTCCCGGCGTTCGGATTGGGAAAAACAGAACAGACCGGAAAGGGCCGCGTGCCTGGTTTCCATCGCTGGGGAGCTAGCTGGCGGCGACTTGGCCTGTGCGCAGAAGGGTGGAGAGCGACCCAGGTGATCTCACGCGACCGCCAAAGCGCTCCTTCAGCTTCAAGAAACGACGCTCGTACAGTTGGTAACTCGCGCCCGCTAGTCCAATCGCGACCACCACGGTAATCACGAAGGTGGCGATCCCACCTAGTCCGGGAGCAATTTTTCGCGCCGCGTTGTTCGCCAACATGTGCAGAAGGTACATGCCGTAGCTGATCCCACCAATGTAGCGCACCACCGGGTTTGCGAGGATTGCGCGCAGCGGATGGTCCGACCGGATGCAACACGCCGTGACCAGGTATGCCATGGCCAAGTAAACCAGAATCATCGGAGTGCCGGGCAACGCCAAGCCGAGAATCAACAGCACCGCAGATAGTGGGACGCTCCACCATTGCCCTGCGACCAAATAGGCTGTTCGGAATCCAGCAGGTCGATCGAGCGCGTAGGCTGCCAAACATCCAAACACGATTGGCGTAGCAATCTCCAGCAGAATTCGAACCCACAGCTGCCGTGCGTTGAGATAGCCCTCCGAGACCCCCCAAGCCGCTCCGGCGTGAATAAGAAGCACAGCGATCAGAATCAGAACCGGTGTTTGCCACTTACGGGCGAACCGGACCACCCATGGCCAAAGCAGGTAGAACTGCTCCTCGGTCGCCAAAGACCAAGCGAAAAAGAAAATGATTCGATTCGGGCCGTGCAGGTCTTCGGTGTGAATCCAGTTGTACGTGTAGGTCAGAAAAGCGGGCAAGTTCCTAAAGAACTGCTGCCCAGCCGGAGAGTTCGGCTCGAGCCGCCAGACCAGCAGCACGTAGAGCGCAAGCACCGTGTAATAGAGTGGGAAAATCCGCAGCGTTCTTCGAGCATAGAAGTTGGGTAGCGAGATCCGGCCGTTCTCACGAAGCTCACGGAGCAAAAGCGTGGTAATCAAAAACCCGCTGATCGTAAAGAACAGCTCCACGCCCAGATAGCCATTCGCAAGCAGTCCCTCTTTTCCGTGGGGCGCGGTACGGTGCCAGATCACTGCAATGATGCTGAAGCAGCGGAGCCCGTCGAGAGATGCGAAGTATTTACCCCGGAGAAATTGTTGGTATGGCGCAGAAACGTCGTTGTTCATTCGGAGTCCTATCGAGCATTGGTGTGGACGTTCAGGCAGACCCCCCATCGGACGCTATCCCCAAGAAAAATAGCGACTTCGCTTTACCAGTTAAGTCGACGTCACGCCACTGGCACTGCATTGGCACAGGGCGTCAGCGGGCAATCCGATCGCCTACTGGGACGGGTCCCGAAGAACTCAGTGAAATCGACCGCCTGAGCAGCTAGAAGGCCTGCCACCGGCAAGTCAGAACGAAAACCGCCGCATGAATCTTTTTTCGAGCGACGTCTATCTGAGCACGGTCGCGGATATCTATTTCCCCGGCCGCGCGCGTGCGATCGAGATTTTTCGAACCGGTGGCAAATACTTTCGCCTGCTGGTGCTCGACAACAGGGAGGTGATCACCAGCTGGCCATTTCTCGACTTTCTCGAGCCAGTGGAAAAGCCACCTGGGGAGAGATCCAAAGAGCTGGCGTACATCCCGAATACGGTGCTCGAGATTGTCCCGGCGGACGGTCGGCCGCTCGGGGGCGGCAGGGCAGATCTTGAACCCGCGCCGTTTATCAATTGGGGTCAGTTCTCAGACTGGTCCGCCTTTGAGGCGCTGGTCGCCAGTCACAGAAAGAATCTGAAACGCGAGTCGTTGCGCAAACAACGAGGCCTGCAGAACACCTTGGGCGCCCTGTCGATCGTTTTGAGCGATCCCCGTCCCGAGGTCTTCGATCAGTGCATTCAATGGAAATCGGCTCAGTATCTGCGTACGGGTTTGAGAGACAGGTTCGCCAATCCCGACCACGTTCGCTTCTTTCGAGAGTTGCATCGCAAGGAGCTGGTCATCGTCTCGTCGATCTCCGCCGGTGGCAGACTGCTCGCGGTGCATTTCGGAGCGCTAGCGGATCGCACGTTTTACTCCTGGGTGGCGGCATACGATCCACAGCACTCGACGTACTCGCCGGGTGCGCTCCTGCTCGAAGCGCTTCTGTTTGAGAGTTGGCGGCGCAAAGACGTGGAATTTAACTTCTTGATCGGTGACCAGGAGTACAAGTGGTTCTACGCAACCCACAACCGGGTGATTGGCCCACTCGGCAGCGCGCCGCTCACCGTTCGTTTGGCCAAAGCGGCAAAGCGTCCGATCCGGAGGGTGTTGTCAAACAGGCCCCAACTCCTTTTGTTGGCTCGAAAGTTGATGCGGCGGCTAGAACGCTGACGAACGGTTTCGGGGCTGTTTCCTTGTGCCGCGCCGCCGTTCTTGCTACTAGGCGAAAGCGGTAAGGCCGCGATACCGAGGGATGTTCAAGCGCCATCACCAGCTGTTCAGTTTTCTGCGCGTGGTGCTCGATACCGTCACGGTGGCGGCGGCGTTTGGGGCTGCCTACGCCATCCGGTTCGGCTCTCCGAAGACGTTTCCGTATCCAGGCGGGTTACCCCCTCTCCGGGAGACGCTGATCGTAGGCGCGATGGCCTGCATTCTCTGGCCGCTCTGTCTTCGCACAGTGGGCCTGTATCGGCCGCAGCGACAAAAAAGCGCACTTGATGAAATCTTCGGAGTTTTCAAGGCCACGTTGATCGGCGCTTTGCTGCTGGTGTCGATCACCTACTTCTTTCGTGAGAGTCGCTATTCGCGCTTAGCGTTGCTGATCTTCGCTGGGCTGGCCTTTGTCGGGGTATCGCTGGTTCGGTTCGCATTCAAGGAGGGTCTGCAGGAGCTGCGCCGGCGAGGCTACAACCTGCGCTGGGTGTTGGTGCTCGGATCGGGGCGACTTGCTCGGCAACTGCTGGAAGTGTTCGAGATTAACAAAGAGCTCGGTTTCCGGCCGATCGGCTGCCTATCGCTCTCGAGAAAACGCGTTGGCAAACAGGTTGCCGGCGTGGAGGTGATTGGAACGTTGCGGGACTTGCGCCGGACCATCGTCGCCCGCGGGGTCGACCAGGTGTTGGTGGCTCTTCCATCGCCGTCCGCACAGCGGCTGCGACAGATCATGGAGATTCTGTCCGACACCACGGCGGATGTGAAACTGGTACCCGACATCTACCAGTACGCGACCCTGTTCGGTGGACTCGAGGAGTTTGGCGGTCTACCCGTCGTCAACCTGCAGTCGGTGGGTGTCACCGGCGTCAACGCGATGATCAAACGGCTGTTCGACATCCTCTTCTCCTCTCTTTTCATGCTGCTGCTGTCGCCAGTGTTTGTGATTATGGCCGTCGCGGTCTGGCTGACCTCACCTGGCCCCATCCTTTATCGCCAGGAACGGGTGGGCCTCGACGGGAAGCCATTTGGAATGTTGAAATTTCGCACGATGCGAGTGGGGGCGGAGGACGAGGGGCCGACTTTTGCTCGCACCCAGGACCCGCGCGCCACTCAATTAGGCGCCATCCTTCGCAGGCTGAGCCTGGACGAGCTACCGCAGCTGTGGAATGTGCTGATCGGCGAGATGAGCCTGGTCGGGCCGCGGCCCGAACGGCCGGTCTTCATCGCTAAATTCCGGCGCCGGATTCCACGCTATCAGCTCCGCCACATGGTCAAAGCGGGAATGACCGGGTGGGCGCAAATCCATGGCCTGCGCGGCCGCACCAACATTGCCAAGCGAGTTGAATACGATCTCTACTACATCGAGCACTGGTCGTTGCTGCTGGATCTGAAGATCCTGGCCCGCACGCTTGCGTTTGGCTTTCTCTCGCGCAACGCCTATTGAGACCAGCCTTCCGCGTGCATTCCCGATCGTCTCGACACGTTTGGATCGTTGCCACATCCGCCGCTTCGGTGTTGTCTTGCGTGAAGCAGCGCCACGTCTCTATCCATCCGGAGCGAATGGTGGAGGGCCCCGGAATCGTCATGATGCCTTACGCCTCATCGCGGGTGAAAGGCTTCAGAGATATGAGCGGCTTGATCTGCCCGCCGACGCCCGGCCGCGTTCGCGACGACCTGATTGGGTGGCAATCCAAGGATCAAGATCCAGTATGCGTCCACGACACTCTGGACGATGGTATTAGTCCGGCGGCTCTCGAGCTGCGCTGGCGGGTGGTGATTCCGAAGGATGGTCAGTACGAAATCGCCCCGTCTGGCTTTGGTCTGGGAGCATGGGGCCGGATCGTTAGCCGTGGCTCGAGTATCGGAGATTACGTTTCCACGGCAACCGTGGTGATCGATGGGCGGGCTAAAAGCTGCGCCGCCAGCTGGTCGATCGAGCTAGCCAAATCGATGGTGACCGGACCCTGGGCGCGAGTCGCCGCCTTTTCTGGCTGGATTGAGATGCCAAACATCTCGCTGGGCAAATGCACAGGAGGTGACACCCTTGAGGTAAGCGTTCGCCTCGTCGGTGAATCAAATCGAGGAAGCATCGACGTGGATTGGTTCGGCGTTTCAGCGCGACATGACGACGACGTGAACCGCATCTTTGCGCTGCGCCCAAAATTGGACGCGCCAAAGCAGTCCGCGCACACTCCCTAATCGGGATCACCCGATTGCCGCCGCTCGCTCCCGAAAACTGCTGATCAACGACCTCCCGGAGCGGATTCCAATCGCGCGAGCGCGACCTTAAGCGTGCTTTGCAGGCATTTGAACTGCGGCTGGCCATCGAGCTCGTGCAAGGCGTCGGTGGCTCCCTTGACTTGATACTCCACGATTTTTTCCACCGCTCGCTTCTTCGCTGGGCAAGACGATGTCGCGGCCAAATCGGCGATCGCTACTTGCTCGAATCGAATTTTGTCCTCGGCTCCGAGCTTTTTAATCAGATCGACGAGGATCCAGCGTTGAATATCCTCTCGGCTCGTCGCCTTTTCGAGCAGAGCGTCGACCGCGGGCGGGCCGATTTCCTGAAGAATAAGCTGCTTGGCTTTCTCGTGATTCTTGGCCGCGACCGCATCGATCGCGTCTCGGAGGACAATCGGTTCTTTGCGATAATCTGGACTTCGGTTGATCGCGGAGCGATAGGCGTCGATTCCCGGATCAAACGCCTTGTTCCCAATCAGCGCCTGACCTCTCCAGTACCAATACTCAGCCTCCTTTTCGTGCCTGCTTTTCTTCCCAATCGAATCCAGGCGTGCGAGCGCGGTGACATACGCCTTCCGCTCAACCAGTTGCTGCACCTCGAAGTAGATGCCGGAACGGCGATGGAGCCAAAATCCGACCACCAACAGCAAAATCAACAGCGCCGCACCCGAGAGCAGGAGGCCCCTGCGACCAAGTCGCGCTTGTACCCGGGAAGCGAGCGTGGCAACCGTATCCATCAACTGTGTTCGCAAAAACATTACCTTTCCTCCAGACGTCGATGCGAGCGTCCAAGCCCGCTGCCTAACATGCGCAAGGCCCTTTGCTGCTGAGGGCGGCGCCTCCACTGCTTTTCGCCGGCCCGCGGCGACCTGCGCGAGAGGGGCGACCTGAAGTTCGAACGAGGGCAGGGTCTCGAACGGGTTCAGCTCTTTCAAGGTGTATAGAACGAGGCGGTCCCCGCATTCGTCGAGCAACTTGCCCAAATGCCGGCGATGAATTCCAAGCCAGTGTTGAAGCGGGTCGCCGAGCAGGTTGATCGACATGGTCAGCACACCCAGGAGGAGGATTACCGCAGCGCTCCAGATAGCGATCTGAAGTGCGGTGGGGTGTGGCGGAAAGAGGTCATAGAAAAGGCTGCCGGCTCCGGGACCGAGGAAAAAATGAGACCTCGCGTTCGATCGGGCTTCCGAATCGGCGAGCCGTCGTCCGATCTCCAACGGGCTCAACGCGAGGTTTCCGAACAGCAGATAGGCGACTGCGAGGGTCAGCCCGGAACTGGCGAGGTCCAGAATCGAGAATCTGGTTGACGAGAAATCCTCGAGGGGAGCGGCAATCACCTGATGGATCGCTTCTGCTTGAAAGCAAGAGCGAAGCCCAGGGGAGCGGTTCAACGCCTCTCGCAGGCCATCCCCCTCCAACCGATGCAGGAGCCCATTTCCGTCGCGCTCGGCTGCCAGACCGAGCAGTCCCGATACGATCTGCTGCTCGCGTCTCCTCTCAAAACGGGTCGGAATTCGGGTGGGCAGCTTCTGCGCCGCTTTTCCTGCGCCATAGAGCCCGAACTTGTCCAGCCACCCCGCGATTTTGCCCACCAAGAGAAATGGTATTGCCAAAACGAAGTTCAACGTGTGGCGCAACACGTCTGTTCTCGCGGTCTGCCAAAAGATTCGGAGCGTTCCGCTGAACCCAAAATTGGCGTCGAGAAACCCATCGAGGGTCTGGCGTCGCTGCTCCAAATAAGCGCGAATGCTTCTCTCAACGTGAAACCTAAGCTCCGCCGCCTTCTCCACGGGTCAACGATACGAGATTTGAGCTTTGGACTGAAACCAGGTGTGGTAAATCGGCCCACATGTTTTTCCGGCTCGCAGCTCTCTGGTTCGTGCCGTTCGCAGCAGCCGTCCCGCAAGCTCATTTCGGAAGAAATATTCCGATCGAGCTCACTGCGAACAAGCCGTATGCGCGGGTTCAGGTCAACGGCCGTGGGCCCTACTGGTTCCTGCTCGATAGCGGCGCCTCGTTCAATGTATTGGACAAAGATCGCGCGACGGCGCTTGGAATTTCAGCCAGCGGCAGAAGACAGGAGTCGGGTGCGGGAGAGGGTACCCTGACCAGTGGAGTTGCAAACGGCGTGACCTTAGCGCTTTCGGGGCTGTCGATTCCCAGCCGGGAAATCAGGGTGCTTGCGGTGAACGCAGCCATCTCTCAAGCCGAGGGGCGGATCGTCGATGGCTTGCTCGGATACGACTTGTTCAAACAATTTGTGGTTGAAATCGATTATTGGAAAGGAATCGTCAACTTGTATGAGCCGCGGTCGTACGCCTATTTCGGAGACGGCGAACGCATTCCACTTCGAGTTCTCCGAGAGCACGCCTTAGTCACCGCGACATTGATCCTTTCGGACGGACGCCGCGTTCCTGGCGACTTCATCGTGGATACCGGATGGCGCTCGGCCCTGACTTTGAATGGGCCGTTTTCGAAGGTCCAGCGGATTTGGGCGAGTCTGGACAAAACGATTGACGCGGCCACGGGAATGGGGTTGGGCGGCCCGACCAAAGACACACTCGGAAGGATCAACAGCCTAAAGCTGGGCCGGTATCTGATGAGCCACCCGGTCACGGGTCTCTCCAAAGCCCAAGCCGGGGTTTCCTCCGAAGATGGCTTCGCGGGAATCATTGGCGCCGAGGTCTTGCGCAGGTTCAAGGTGGTATTCGACTACTCGCGCAAACAGATGATCCTCGAACCCAACGCCAATTTCTCCGAGCCTTATGAGTTCGACATGAGTGGGATGTTCGTGATGACCGACGCGGAGCGTTTGGACCTGATCCAGGTGAGGGAAGTGTTGCAAGCATCGCCCGCATTCGACGCCGGAATCAGGCCAGGAGACGTGATTGCGGCCGTGGACGATCGGCCGGCGGGTCAACTGGGCCTTGATCGGGTACGCAGAATGTTCAAAGAGCGGGAAGGGAAAGAGTATCTGCTCATTGTCAGGCGTGGGGACAGGTCTTTACAGTTCAAGATTCAACTGCGTCGGCTGATTTAGAAGCCGGGGACGCCAGGTTGCCCGCAAGCTGCGCGCCCAGGCGGGCGGTAGGGCGACCCCTTTATCGGGTAGCGGCTGCCATCCTGGTTAGATTCGTTTCATGGCCAAATCGGACTCAAAGCGCTACCCGTCGAAGGCTGCCAAGCGCACGCGCAAAACGCCGGCGGCGAAGCGAAAGCGGGCTCGCCGGGCAAAACCAGCGGATGTGACTCCAGAGCTGACCGGTCTCGAGGGAAGTCCAGCGGAGGCTGAAATCGGAAATGCCGGCGACGGCGCTTCGATGTGGGGCGCAGACCGTGCCGGATTTGTCAGCTCTTACGAGGAGGATGAATTCCTGGAACCGCTCGAGGCAGAGCCGGCGGACCCCTACGACATTCAGCCCGACCACCTCGAGGAAC
>WNFH01003920.1_pt1 | contig 11652 bp, 8 predicted proteins | sample 5400411 | NCBI WGS metagenome assembly WNFH01 (sample SAMN13153347, study PRJNA577476) | soil metagenome | isolation source: 200 cm saprolite under Douglas fir tree site 2 hole 3 | place: USA:California | collected 2015-04-18
TTCCGCGGTGGGATGGACGCCGGCCTTATGCAGCTTTTTGATGAGCTGGCGGTTGGCAGGCTCGGAGAAGAATTCGGCGATGGCCGCAGCAACCTTCGGGCCGACTTCGGGCACTGCAACGAGTTGCTCTTCTTTGGCGGTGGCCAACTCCTCGAGCGACGAAAAATGTTCCGCAAGGAGTTGCGCGGTGCGTTCCCCCACAAAGCGAATACCAAGTGCGTAAATAAGGCGCGCCAAGCTGTTCTTCTTGCTGGCCTCGATTTCAGCGAGCAGATTCTGCGCGGATTTTTCCGCCATGCGTTCGAGCGCCGCAAGATCATCGAGCTTCAGCGAATAGAGATCGGCGACGTCTTTGACCAGGCCTTTGTCCACGAGCTGATCGACGATTTTTTCACCCAAGCCATCAATGTTCATCGCATGACGGCCCGCAAAGTGCAGCAGCGATTCTTTTCGTTTTGCCGGACAAGACGCGTTCACGCAGCGATACGCCACGCCATCTTCGTCCTTGTGAATCGTGCTCCCGCATTCAGGGCAATGCTTCGGCATCCGAAAGGGCTTCCGATGCTTCCCGGGCTTCACCACTTTCACCACGTGTGGGATCACTTCGCCGGCGCGCTCAATGATCACCGCGTCTCCGATCTGCAGGCCGAGCCGTTCGATCTCGTCCATGTTGTGGAGTGTGGATCGGCTGACAGTGACGCCGCCGACTTGCACTGGCTCGAGGACGGCGACAGGTGTCAGGGCGCCCGTGCGGCCAACCTGAACGATAATGTCGGTGACGACCGTGGTTTCCTGCCTCGCAGGATACTTGTACGCGATGGCCCAGCGCGGCGCCTTGGCGGTGTAACCCAATTCATTCTGAATTGCCGTGGAATTGACCTTTATGACCACGCCGTCGATCTCATAAGGGAGCTTCTCGCGCTTGGTATCCCATTCATCGCAGTAGGCAATCACCTCGTCGATCCCATCGCAAAGTTTCCAGTCGTCGGAGGCGCGGAATCGCAATTGCTTAAGAACTCCCAGGGATTCCGAATGCTTGGCCAAAGGCACTTTGCCATCCACGAGCAGGTAATAAGCAAAAAAGTCCAGGCGGCGGGCGGCGGTGATGGAGGGATCCAGAACGCGCACAGCGCCAGCGGCGGAGTTTCGCGCGTTCACAAAAATCTTTCCGCCGGACTGCTCTTGCTGGCGGTTCAGCGCTTCGAACGCCTTGCGCGTCATCAGGACCTCGCCGCGCACTTCAAAATCGGGGGAGAGCTTGGCCTTTTTCAGCACCGCGGTATCGATGCGCAGCGGAATCGAGCGAATCGTCTTCACGTTGGGCGTGACATCTTCTCCGGTCGTGCCGTCGCCGCGCGTCACGCCGCGCGATAAGATGCCATCTTCGTACTGCAGCGAAATGCTCAGTCCATCGAACTTGTGCTCGGCGACATATTCGATCTTTTGGCGGCCGCTGGCCTCGCGCACGCGGCGATCGAAATCGCGCAGTGCGTCGTAGGAAAATGCGTTATCGAGACTCAACATCGGTCTCGCGTGGCGCACCGTTTGGAACCCTTCGCGGGGAGCACCACCGACGCGCACCGTCGGCGAATCCGGCGTGACCAGTTCAGGAAGAGCGGCTTCGAGATCTTTCAGCCGGTTCATCAGCCGGTCGTACGCCGCGTCGGAAATCTCCGGGTCGTCGAGGACGTAATACCGGTATTCGTGATAGCGAATTTTCTCGCGGAGGTCTTCGATCTCTTTCTTGACGGCGGCAGGAGCAGCTTTGGCCATGAACCCCTCGACAGAACGGATACTCCGAAATCGCCTGACATTATATAGAATGAGGTTGGCGGGGCACGAGTACAGCGACCCATGACGACGAAGATTCACAACGCGCTCCTGATTCACAACCCGAACGCCGGGAACGGTGGCAGCGGACGCCGCCGCATGCTCGACAAAGCACGGCGGATTTTCGCTGCGGGCGGCATCCAGACGGAGCTCGCCGAAACGACCAAGGCGGGCGAGGCAACGCAAATCGCACAGCGCGCCGACGCCGAAGGCCGCCATCTCGTGATCGCTTGCGGTGGAGACGGCACGCTCAATGAGATTGTTAACGGCCTGGCCGCGCCCCAGAATGGCCGTCGCGTGCCGCTCGCGCTTCTTCCAGGCGGAACCGCCAACGTTCTTGCAAAGGAATTGAACTTGCCCTGGGACATTCCCAGCGCGGCGCATGAGCTGGTGCACGGAGAAGTGAAGGACATTGCACTGGGGTTGGCAACTCCCATCGGGCATCCCGAACGGAAAAAGTATTTTCTCAGTGTCGGGGGAGCTGGTCCGGATGGCATGATCGTTTATTCGATCGATCTCGGCCTCAAGGCCCGCGTCGGCATTCTGGCCTACTGGTGGCAAGGAGCGCGCGAGGTCTTCCGCTACGAATTCCCGCGCTTCCGCGTCACAGCCGCGGGAAGGAGCATCGACGCCTCGCTCGTGGTCGTTGGCCGCACGAAGAACTACGGTGGGCCATTCAAAATCACCACCGGCGCGGATTTGTACGAGGATCAATTCGAGCTGATGGCGCTAACCACGCAAAGCGGCCTCCGCTATCTGAGCTATTTGCCTGCACTCTGGCTTGGGAAAATCCGCGACGCCGAGGGCGTCCATTTCTGGAAGGCTGACAGGGTCATCTGCGAGCCACTCGATCAGAATCCGGCATATGCCCAGGTTGACGGCGAGCCCCTCGCTCGCCTGCCTGTCGAATTCAGGATTGTGCCTCGCGCGCTGAAGCTGCTGGTGCCGCAGAACAGCCATACTTCAAGAACTGGCGATAGTGGAACGAATTAGCCGTGGACATCGTCACGCATGGATTGGCATCGCTCGCCGTCGCACGGGCCTTCTTTCCCCGCGCCGGCAAAGCAGGCATAGCATCAGCATTGATCGCTGGCACGCTTGCTGACATTGACTGGCTGAGCGCGTTTTTTGGTCCTTCTGCTTTTTTCGGGTGGCACGGCACATATACGCACTCGATCCTTGCGACCGTTCTTATTTCAGCAGTCTTTCCTGCGATTCTCGTGGCCGCCATCTTTTGGGGATGGCTGGGTATTGACGTCTCGTTGCCGAGGGGCGAAGCGATTCCCAATGACCCCCGAACCATGCGAAACCTGGCATTGCGCAATCTCTTTGGGGCTGCACTCCTAGCGCCACTCTGTGCAGCCTTGCTACACATCGCCATGGACGCCTGCCAATCGGACGGCGTCGCGCTGTTGTGGCCCTTCCGCGACGAGAGAATAGCCGCAGATTGGCTTCCAGGCCTAGATCCATGGATTCTTGTCATTCTCATCGCCGCCATGGCGTTGCCAGAGTTGCTCCATCTGGTCAGCTCCGAAATCGGCGCTAAGGAGAAGAGGCCGCGCGGGCAAAGGGGCGCCATCATCGGTCTTGCCTTCGTGCTGGTTTACGTTGGTGCACGGGCCACTTTACACTCGAATGCGGTGGCGATGCTCCAGGCTCGCACGTATCGCAGCGAGACTCCGCGCCGGGTCGGCGCCTTTCCTGAATCGGTTTCGCTCTTGACCTGGCAGGGCATCGTGGAAACGGAGAGCGCTCTTCACGAAATCGCTGTGGACGTGACTGTGGGCGGCTCTTTCAATCCGGAAAGCGGTGTGAATCTCTATAAACCCGAACCCTCGTCTTTACTGGAGGCAGCCCGAAATACGGCAGCCGCCAAAGCGTTTCTCCGCGTCGCGCGATTCCCCAAAGCGGCCGTTCAGACAACCGCGGCCGGCTACGTGGTTGAATTGCGCGACTTGCGCTATGCCGCTGTGCGCGAAACCCAGCACGAAATCGCCGTGGTCGTAGAGCTCGATTCTGCCGGCAAAGTAACCAGCGAGAGCTTCGTCTGGGCGCGCGATCTGCACCGCTAAACTTGGTCTGGACTCACTTCGGACCCGGCTGCGGTGGCTTATGCCTCAAAATCTTTTGGGAGACCGCATAGCTGAGCGTAACGAGCCCGATGACCAGCACCGTCACCTGCAACTTGTTGTGGGCGAGATAGGGAAGTGCATCCGCCCCGTAACGCACGGCGAGGTAACCTACGCCGAAATAGCGAAATAGCCTGGCCAGCGTGATGGCAGCCGTAAAACCCAAGAGCGGCGCTTCGAAAACGCCGGCCGCGAAAACAAATATCTTGAACGGTGTCGGCGGTGGCAGCAGTGCCGCGATCAGCATACCGCCAAAGCCGTTACGTTCGACCCAGTGGCGGATGGCATGGGCACGCTTGCCCGCTTTGCGATGAAAATAGGCTTCTCCGCCCGCCCGCGCCAGAAAGTAGAGCAGGACACACCCCAGTACGGACCCCAAAGACGCCGTCAACGCATAGAGCGGCATGCGAACGGGATGCTGCATCGCCAGCTCAATGAGAAGCAGATCGTTGATGATCGGAAACGAAAGAACGGAGGAATCCAGAAAAGATATCAGAAGTAAGCCCGGAGCACCGAGCCCGCTCGCGAAGGCGACGACTTTCTGCTTCCAGGCGCTGAGATTTGGCGACAAACCAACTTCCTCCGCATGGTCACCCGCATTTTGTCTGGCCCAGCTTTATCCCGAGCGCATGCGAGGGAATACCTCGCCCCTCATCATCCGGGCGCTCAGTTTAGCAGAGGCCGTTCCAGCCTCAGAGCAATGTCTGAATCGCTTCAACAATTACGTCATACACGCCGCCCAACTCGTCAGGCGAAATCACGTACGGCGGCAGCACGTATACGACGTTCCCCAGGGGGCGCAATAACACACCTCGCTCGAGGAAAAAACCGTACAGCTTCGGCCGCATCGCAGAAAGATAACCGGCATCGTCGGCGCGCAGCTCGATCGCGCCGATTGTGCCGATCTGACGCGTCTCCCCAACCTGATGCATTCTGCGAATATCTGATAAGCGCTCCGCGTTAATCCTGCCAATCGTTGCAATTCGATGGAAGACTGGCTCGTCCTCGAATATCTGCAAGCTGGCGTTGGCCGCCGCGCACGCCAGCGCATTCCCCGTGTAGGAATGCCCGTGATAAAAAGTGTGCCTGCGGTTTTCGCTTCGAAACGCGCCTTCGACGCCGTCCGTGCAGAGCGTCACACCCAGCGGCAAAAAGCCGCCGGTGAGCCCCTTCGAAAGGCACATCAAGTCCGGCACGACTCCCGCCAAATCACAAGCGAACATTTTTCCGGTGCGGCCAAATCCCGTAAGAACTTCATCGGCGATAAGCAGCACGTCGTGGCCCGTGCAGAGCCTGCGAACCTTCTGCAGAAATTCAACCGGATGAATGATCATCCCGCCTGCGCCCTGAAGCAGTGGCTCAACGATGACTGCCGCAATTTTATCTGCGCGATCCGCCAGGAGTATTTCCAGTTGCCCGATGCATTCGATGTTGCAAGTTTCACGCCGCAGGCCCACTGGGCACCGATAGCAATAAGCCGAATGTACGCGATGCACCGGGTAACGCATGGCGCGAAACGTTTCCGTAAAAGGCGAATCGTCGCTCACAGACATCGCACCGGCGGTATCGCCGTGGTAGCCGTGAGCCAGCGCGACAATTTCGCGCTTGTTCGCGCGCCCCTGGTTGCTGAAATGCTGCACCGCAATCTTTAGAGCAACTTCGACGGCGGTCGAGCCATCATCCGAGAAAAACAGGTGTGTTAAATCGGGCGCAAGCCATTTCCGAAGACGCGCGGCGAGCTCTTCTGCCGCATCGTGCGTGAAGCCTGCAAGGATCACGTGCTCCAGCTTGCGCGCCTGCTCCGCGATTGCTCCGGCGATTCGCGGATTGCCATGGCCGTGCAGATTCACCCACCAGGACGAAATCGCGTCGAGGATTCTGCGGCCGTCTTTGATATGCAGATACACGCCCTCGGCACCAACGACGTGCAAAGGCGGAGGATCCAGTGCGGGGTTGGTGAAGGGATGCCAGATGCCCAGCGGCGGGGTCATTGCCTGCAACTATTGTGAAAACGCAGCGCGGTCAAAGTGATTCATGAAGACCTGCATGAGCGCGGTGCGATGAAGGTTCGGCAGACGGGGAATTTCTCCGATTACGCGCACATGCCCGAAGCGTTCGATGGTCTCCCGGTTCTCGCGGTTCTGGTCGCCGATCAAGACCACGCCGTGTACCGGCAATTCCGCCGCGTGCAAAGCGGCCAGCGTCAGAAGCGTGTGATTGATCGTTCCCGTACCGCTGCGCGCCGCGACGATCACGGGAAGTTTCAGTCTCACCATCAAGTCGAGCACGAATTGCTTCTGATTGACGGGCACGAGCACTCCGCCCACGCCCTCGACGATGAGCCAATCGTTGACCAGGCTGGTCGGCAGAGTGATTCGCGCAAGATCGATCTCCACCCCCGCCCAGCGCGAAGCCAAGTCCGGCGAAACCGGCGGAACAAATTTGTACACCTCATCGAGCGTGCGATCCGTGCCAATGCCCGCCAGCCTCATCACCGTGACGCGGTCGGACCCCTCAAGCGTTCCCGTCTGTATCGGCTTCCAATACACGGCGTCCAGCGCGGCGCACAGCAGTGCGCACAGCGTCGTCTTTCCGACGCCGGTGTCCGTCCCAGTGACAAAAAAGTGGTGCCTCACGCGCGCCCCGTCGTTGCGAACCCGTGACGGCGGGCGCGCCAATTCCCGAGAGCGTCTCCGAGAATGTGGATTTCATCAGCCTGGATCGAACTAGTGAGCGAGAAGCGCAAGCGCGCCTGGCCCTCCGAAACTGTTGGCGGCCGAATCGCGCGGACCGCAATGCCCTCGGCCTGAAGGAACTCCGCGGCTCCCAGGGCCTCCTCGTTTCCTCCCAGGACCACCGGCACGATTTGCGTGACGCTTCCGGCGATGTCCCATCCCTGCGCACGAAGGGACGACGCAAATCGCTCCGCGCGGGATTGCAGTTCTTCGCGCTCCGCGTCCATCCCCAAAGCAAGACGCAACGCGGCACGAATCTGGCCGGCCATATACGGCGGCATCGCGGTTGTAAATAGAAATGTGCGCGCGTGATTGATCAGGTGCTCTCGAAGCAAAGCACTGCCGCAAACGAAGGCGCCGGCGCTTGCTAAAGCCTTTCCGCAGGTATGAACGACGGCCGCCACCCCCTCGAAACCGCTGTCCCTCGCGGCGATTCCCCGCCCACGGGGACCATGCACCGCCGTGGCATGCGCCTCATCGACGATCAAAGTTGCGCCGTAGCGGTCCCCTAGCCCAAGCAATTCGGCAACGCTGGCAACGTCGCCATCCATGCTGAATACCGTCTCTGTCACGATGAACTTCCTGCATTTTTCGCTCGCATGCGCGCGCAGCCCGTTTTCCAGTGCGTTCAAATCAAGATGCGGGTAGACGACTTTGCGCGCGCGTGAGAGCCGGATGCCGTCAATGAGGCTCGCATGGTTCATCGCATCGGAGAAAACAAGATCTTCTCTGCCCATCACGCATCCGAGCAGACCGAGATTAGCGGCATAGCCGCTCCCAAAGTAGAGCGCCGCTTCTGTTCCGGCAAAGCGGGCAAATTCCCCCTCAAGTTCCTCCCAAATCGCCGAATACCCCGAAAGCAAACGAGACCCCGTGCCCCCAACCCGCGGGGCATCGTGCACGGCATTCAGCAGCGCTTCTTTCAGCCCGGGGTGCTCCGCGAGACCAAGATAATCATTCGAACAAAAATTGATCCCTCGGATCTCCGCGAGCGTGCGCTGCTGGCTTCGCGCTGCAACGTCGCGGAGCCCGGCTTCCAGTTCGTGTTGAAATACTGCGTACGATTCAGACGGCATGCGATTCCAGTGGACGGAGACCCAGGGTATTGAGCAACTGCTCGTCTTCATCAGCGCCCGGATTTGGCGTGGTCAGTAGCTTTTCTCCGACAAAAATGGAATTGGCGCCTGCTAGAAAACAGAGCGTTACGGCTTCGGGCGACAGCTGCTTGCGCCCCGCCGCGAGCCGCACGCGAGATGTGGGCATCAATATGCGAGCGGTCGCGATGGCGCGAGCCATTTCGAGCGGCTCGAGCCGTGGCATGGAAGCGAGCGGGGTGCCCTCCACTCGAACCAGCATGTTGATCGGCACGCTCTCCGGATGCGGCTCCAGCGTTGCGAGTTGATGCAACAAACCAATGCGGTCGGTGTCTCGTTCTCCCATCCCGAGAATTCCCCCGCAGCAAACAGTGATCCCCGCCTTGCGCACCGCCGCCAGAGTTCGTAAACGATCTTCGTATGTCCTTGTCGTGATTATGGAGCCGTAAAACTCGGGCGAGGTATCCAGATTGTGGTTATACGCCGTCAATCCCGCTTGCTTCAGCTTTTTCGCTTGCTCCCCCGTCAGCATTCCGAGTGTGCAACATACCTCCATGCCTAGCGCCGCGACGCCGCGCACCATCTCCAGCACCGTTTCGAATTCCCTTCCCTCCGGAGCTTGCCGCCACGCCGCGCCCATGCAGAAACGCGTCACGCCGCGCCCCGCTGCTTCGCGGGCTACGCCGATGACGTGCTCCGCCTCCAGTAATCCCTCGCGTCGCACACCCGTGCTGTAGTGCGCACTCTGCGGGCAATATGCACAGTCCTCCGGGCAGCCTCCCGTCTTGATGGAAATAAGCTGGCAGGTCTGCACGCGGTCTGGCGCGTGAAATTGCCGGTGGATACCCTGCGCGCGGAAAATCAGCTCCGGTAACGCGGTGCGGTATATTTCCTCGACTTCGACGCGTCTCCAATCGTGACGCACTCCAGTAAGAACAGCCGCGCAAGTTCCTGCCGCCATTCCATTCTCAGTACTCATGGCCCCCCGTCTAGCCGGCACGCATCGGCCCCCAGCGACCAAGGCATGTTACCATCGCTTTGCAATAGCGTGTCTCCACCATATTCGAGGCCGTGCCGTCTCGGCAACGCAGGGTGGTGACAGGCCGTTGGCCTTGCTCGCGGCCGGAAATGCGTCCCAAGGACGGTTTGACCCGCGCCTGAACTAAATGTTATAAATCAACGTTTTGTGTGGGCCCATGTGCGGGCCTTGAGGGGTGCTGTCCCCGGGTTTCGGTGGTGGCCGGGTCGGGTTTGCTGCCCCGTCGACCCTCTGCGGTCGTGCGGACATTGTGTTTCTGTCCTATCTGAAAACGGGAGCCTTTCTGAGAAGTTCTCGGGGCGCTAACGAACAAGCGTTTGTTTGAAAAGGTGTGCTGGAAACGAGTGCGCGGGGTCGCCGTTTGCCCCGAAAACGATTCATCTATGGAGGACTGTTGATGCGTACCTGGCTGGCAAGCGCCTGGTCTCTGATATTTCGCTTTGCAAAGATAAGCACCGCTGTCGTCGTTCTCACGCTGCTCTGCGGCGCTTCTGCTCTGGCTCAAGAGGGAGGTGGCGAGGCCGGCTTGAAGTTGCCTGACCTCTCGCAGGTCACTTTTCTCGGTATGGACGGTCACAAACTGCTCCTATTCGGGATTCTGTTTTGTGTTTTCGGCCTGATTTTCGGTTTGACGATTTATAGCCGGCTGAAGCAGATGCCCGTGCACCGCTCCATGCGCGATGTCTCCGAGCTTATCTATGAGACTTGCAAAACTTATCTGATCACCCAGGGCAAATTCCTTGTCTTTCTTTGGGTCTTCATCGCCATCGTCATCGTTCTTTACTTCGGCGTGCTCGCTCCGGTCCCGGGCAAGCCGGTCGCCCTCACGCTGCCGATCATTTTGCTCTTCAGTGTTGTCGGCATGGGTGGCAGTTACGGTGTGGCGTGGTTCGGCATCCGCGTAAACACCTTTGCGAACTCCCGCACCGCCTTCGCGTCTCTTCGCGGCAAGCCCTACCCGATCTATCACACGCCCCTCGAAGCCGGCATGAGCATCGGCATGATGCTCATCAGCGTTGAGCTGCTGATGATGCTCTTCATCCTGCTCTTTATTCCCGGCGACTACGCCGGGCCGTGTTTTATAGGCTTCGCTATCGGCGAATCGCTCGGCGCGGCCGCGCTTCGTATCGCTGGCGGCATCTTCACGAAAATCGCCGATATCGGCTCCGACCTCATGAAGATCGTCTTCAAGATCAAGGAAGACGACGCGCGCAACCCGGGTGTCATTGCCGACTGCACCGGGGACAACGCCGGCGACTCCGTCGGCCCCAGCGCCGACGGCTTCGAAACGTACGGCGTCACCGGGGTGGCGCTCATCACCTTTATCCTCCTGGCAGTGTCGCCTTCTCACTTCCTCCCTGCGGGCGTGACCATGCAGACCGCCTCCGCAGTTGTGGCCGCCAAGGCCACCGCGATGGCCAACACCGTCCAAGTCCAATTGCTCGTGTGGATTTTCGTGATGCGCATCATGATGCTCGTCGCCAGCGCTGCCGCCTACTTCATCAACGGCTTTATCGCCAAGGCGAAATACGGCAACGCAGACAAAATGAACTACGAAGCGCCACTTACCTCGTTGGTGTGGATCACCTCCTTCGTTTCCATTGCCCTGACCTACGTGATCTCTTATCTGATTATCCCCACGCTCGGCGGCGACCCTTCTCAGTGGTGGAAGCTCGCGACGATCATCTCTTGCGGCACGCTCGCGGGCGCCATTATCCCTGAGCTGGTGAAGGTCTTCACCTCCACCGAATCCCGTCACGTCAGAGAAGTGGTTACCTCCGCACAGGAGGGTGGCGCATCTCTCGGCATTCTTCTGCCTATTACATCGGGCTGACCATGGTCCTGCTTATGTCTATAGGCTATCTCATTAGCACCCTGAACCTCGGCGCCCTTATGGTCGCCGCTCCCGTCTTTGCGTTCGGCCTCGTTGCCTTCGGCTTCCTCGGCATGGGTCCCGTGACCATCGCCGTCGATTCCTACGGTCCCGTAACGGACAACGCGCAATCGATCTACGAGCTTTCTCTGATCGAGCAGGTTCCCGGCATCAAGGGAGAGTTGAAGAAAGACTACAACATCGACGTCAACTTCGAGCACGCCAAGGAGATGCTCGAAGCTAACGACGGTGCTGGCAACACGTTTAAGGCCACTGCAAAACCTGTGCTCATCGGCACGGCTGTCGTCGGCGCCACCACGATGATTTTCTCGATCATCATGGCGCTCACCCACGGCCTCACTGAAAACGTCAATAATCTTTCCCTTCTCCACGCGCCTTTTGTCCTCGGCCTCATCACCGGCGGCGCGATGATCTACTGGTTCACCGGCGCGAGCACGCAGGCCGTGACCACCGGCGCTTACCGCGCGGTCGAATTCATCAAAGCCAACATCAAGCTCGAAAGTGCCGCGGCAGCCAGCGTCGCCGACAGCAAGAAAGTGGTCGAAATCTGTACTCAATATGCGCAGAAAGGCATGTTGAACATTTTCATCGCCGTGTTCTTCGCCACGCTGGCCTTCGCCTTCGTCGAGCCCTTCTTCTTCATCGGCTATCTTTTCTCCATCGCCATTTTCGGCCTCTATCAAGCTATCTTCATGGCCAACGCCGGCGGCGCTTGGGACAACGCCAAGAAAATCGTCGAGGTCGAGCTAAAACAAAAAGGCACACCTCTCCACGACGCCACCGTCATCGGCGACACGGTCGGCGATCCCTTCAAGGACACATCCTCCGTCGCTCTCAACCCCGTCATCAAGTTCACCACGCTCTTCGGCCTGCTCGCCGTCGAGCTTGCCGTGCAACTCACCTCCAGCCAGCACAGCACGACTTTGACGCA
>WNFH01003147.1_pt1 | contig 11651 bp, 5 predicted proteins | sample 5400411 | NCBI WGS metagenome assembly WNFH01 (sample SAMN13153347, study PRJNA577476) | soil metagenome | isolation source: 200 cm saprolite under Douglas fir tree site 2 hole 3 | place: USA:California | collected 2015-04-18
AGCATGGCCATGCACACTACTGTCAGCCAAACGGCCCGGCTGGTTTGTCTTCTTCGGGATTTCACAATTCTCTTGCTATTAGATGCAGCAATCCTGCTCCATAGTAGCTCTAACCCTTGGGGAATCTTAGTGATTCTAGCATTCAGTGAGCAGTCGAGCCGTTGATCAGACTGCGGCCGCCCCCAAGTGGCAATGAAGGGGGCGTTGCTCACCCTCTGCCGGGCTAACCGACTTGAGGCCAAAACCAATTTATCGAGGTTCCGCTCCGCCAGCCCCGACATTTTCGGCCGCAGGCAGAACGATGGCCTGGATGTTTTGCCCAGCCACCATCTTCTGGAATTCGGCCAGGTCGGTTCTCTGGATTTCCGCCCAATGTGCGAGATAGTCTTGAGCCTGCTTCTTCAGCTTGTCGAACTCGCGCTGCGCAGCCTCGGTGGGAGCGGAATCGTTCAGCCCACCAACAATGGTGGCGAGGTAAGCCAGTTTGCTGTCCACCTTCTGAGGATAGGCCAGAGAATCTTCGTTGGCCCTGACCTTGAGTTGAATCAGATCATCACGAACCGAAATTAGCTTTTTATCCAGGCTGCTGGCTGCGATCAACACCGGTTTCGTATTGCCGGTTTCGGACAGGCGCTTCTTCAGCCCGTCCACCTGCGCGCGCACGTCCTGAATCTGGTTCACCGCGTCGTAAACGTGGCTGAGTTCGTCGCGGATCTGCATGAGAAGATCAAATTGCTTTTGCAAGTCCGCTTGGGCAACGTTTACGCGAGGATCGAGTTTCAGTTCGAGCGGCGCCGCCTGGCTCTTGCCATCGACCGTCAAACGCGCCTGGTACTTACCGGGCATAGCCAGTGGCCCGCGACTGCCGCCCTTGTATTCGTAGAGATAGTAGTCCGGCACACGGCTGGCGCCTTCGTAACGCAGGTCCCAAACGAAGCGATTCAAGCCGGCTTCGCCCTTGATCTGCTTCTCCGGCTTCTTGTCCTCCGGATTCAGGGGCTCGTCCAGTTCCTCCGTCTTGTTGCTCGAGTACTTGCGAACCACACTGCCGCCGGAATCGAGGATCTCGATTGTGCTCTGACCTTTCGGAGCTTCCTTCAGGAAGTAATAGATCACTGCTCCGGGGGGCGGGTTTGCGCCGACCAGAGATGGGTTGGGCGGCACTTCCTCATTCTCATTCGGGTTGTGCATGCGGTAGGCGGTGGCTGGAATGTAGAGGTGGACATTCTGCCCGGCAAGCTCCCCACTGAACTGCCGCAAGGGTGAAAGATCGTCGAGGATCCAGAACGAGCGTCCGTGGGTGGCCAGTACGAGATCGTCGTTCTTCACCGTCAGGTCATGAACCGGCGTGGTGGGCAGGTTGAGCTGAAGCGAACGCCAATCCGCGCCGTCATTAAACGAAACGTACATCCCGGTTTCAGTGCCGGCGTAAAGCAGACCGCGCTTCCCGGGATCTTCGCGGACAGCCCGAACGAACGTGGTTTCCGGGATTCCTTTCGTGATTTTGGTCCAAGTGTTGCCGTAGTCGCTGGTTTTATAGATGTAGGGATGGTAGTCGTCCAACTGATGTCGATCCACCGCAACGTACGCTGTCCCCGCGGCATGCGGCGAACCGTCGATCAGGCTGATGCGGCTCCATTCCGGCAAATCTTTCGGGGTGACGTTGGTCCAGTTCTTCCCGCCATCCCGCGTGATGTGGATCAGCCCGTCGTCGGTGCCGGCCCAGATCAGATCTTTCACCACAGGTGACTCGGCGAGGGCGAAGATCGTGTCGTAATACTCAGTACCAGTGTCGTCAACATCGATGGAGCCGCCCGAAGCCTGCTGCTTGCTCTTGTCGTTACGAGTGAGGTCAGGGCTGATGGCTTCCCAGTGCATCCCGCCGTCGGTGGTTTTAAACAGGCGCTCGCCGGCCTGGTAAAGCGTGTTCGGATCGTGCGGCGAAATCAGGATGGGCGCCGTCCATTGAAAACGGTGCTCGAGATTCGCTGCGCCGCTGCCATCACTTAATTCCGGATGGAGCGTGATGTTCTTGGTCTGGCCGGTGCGCTTGTCGAAACGGGTAATCAAGCCCTCGTAGTCGCCAGCGTAAACAATGTTGGGGTCGGGAGGATAGGGCGCGATGTAGCCCGCTTCCCCACCGCCCACCGCATACCAGTCGGCACGATCGATGGAGCCGTCGTCGCTGCGGCTGGCGATGGCGATGGTGCTGTTGTCCTGCTGCGAGCCGTAGACGTAGTACGGCGTTCGAGTATCGGTAATGACGTGATAGAACTGCGCCGTGGGCTGATTGTCCTCGCGCGTCCAGGTCTTGCCTGCATCCAGACTCACGGTTACGCCGCCATCGTTGGAAACGATCATGCGGCGCGGATTCTTGGGATCAATCCACATGCCGTGGTTATCGCCGTGCGGGACCCTGACCTTGTTGAAGGTGCGCCCGCCGTCGGTAGATTTATAGAAGTCCACGTTGGCGACATAAACCGTGTCGGGATCTTGCGGGTCGGTGATGACGTGCATGTAATACCACGCACGCTGCCAATTCGAACGACTGTCGTTCACCAGTTGCCAGGTTTCGCCGCCGTCGTCGGAACGGTAGAGCCCGCCTTCGTGGGCTTCCATGAGTGCGTACACCCGATCAGAATTGGCTGCCACGGCGATGCCAATCCGGCCGTAAGGACCCTTGGGGAGCCCGTGTTCTTCGAGCCGCTTCCAGGTGGTGCCGCCGTCGTTGGAGCGATAGAGTCCGCTGCCCGGCCCGCCGCTCGAAAGGTTCCAGGGCGTGCGCCGGGCTTCCCACAGCGAGGCGAAAAGAATGTTGGGATTATGAAGATCGAAGGCGATGTCGATTCCGCCCGTGTTTTCATCTTTGTAGAGGACTTTCTCCCAAGTCTTGCCGCCATCGATCGTGCGGAAAATTCCGCGGTCCGTATTTGGGCCAAAAGGATGACCCAGTGCTGCAACAAACACGATGTCCGGATTGCTAGGATTGACAATCACTTTGCCGATGGCGCGTGTGTCACGCAAGCCGACGTTTTTCCAGTTCTTGCCGCCATCGAGCGTTTTATAGACTCCATCGCCATGCGAGATGTTGCCGCGGATGCAGGCCTCGCCGGTGCCAACGTAGACTATGTTCGGGTCAGAAGGCGCCACGGCCAGGCTACCGATCGAGGACACGCCTTCCTTGTCAAAGACTGAACTCCAGGTGACCGCCCCGTCGCTTGATTTCCACACGCCGCCGCCCGTCGCACCAAAGTAATAGGTAGTGAGGTCTCCGGGGATGCCTGCCGCGGTCAGGGATCGGCCTCCGCGAAATGGGCCGATGGCACGATATTTCATGCCCTTGAAGAGCGGGTCCTCGTTCTTGACGGAGGCAGCGGCGTTTTGGGCTGGGGTGGGTGGCTCAGCCGGTTTCCTTTCTCTTTCTGATTTGCTCTGCGCCAGGGTCATGTTCCCGGCAAACAGAGTTAGGGCGACCACCAGCCATGCCATCCTGCCTCTACTCGTCTCGGTCCGGTACATTTGTTTCATCTCCAGGGAAGAAGTGGAATCGCTTATCTTAATGGTTTGGGGCACATGTGGGAAAGGTATTCCGTGCATAAGCCAGGAGCCTTGACACACGTTTGGACGAAAGAGGAGCGGGAATGGACTCAAAGAAAAGCGGGAAACATGCGCGGATGGGACCTTGCCCGTCGTTTTCCTCAGCTCTTCTTTCCTTCGAGCATCGCCGCAGCGGCTTGCAACTGCTTCCTCTTCTCGGGGTCTAGCTTGGGATAAGACAGGTTCAATTCTTCCAGCGCATCGACGATCGCGGCAGCCACCACCAGGCGCGTGAACCATTTGTTGTCGGCGGGAATTACATACCACGGCGCGTGTTTTGTAGCGGTCTGGGCAATCATGTCTTCGTAAGCGCGCATGTAGTCGTCCCAGTGCTCGCGTTCGCGCACATCCGTGGCCGAAAATTTCCAGTTTTTCTCCGGCTGCTGCAGCCGATCCAGGAATCTTCTTTTTTGTTCCTTCTTAGAAAGATTGAGGAAGAATTTGCGGGTGACAATGCCGTTGCGGGAAAGATAACGTTCCAAGGCGCAGATATCCTGGAAACGATCTTCCCACATGTTCTTTGTGATCAGAGAAGAAGGGATCCTTTCATCCTTCAGGAGCTCCGGGTGAATCCGCACTACCAGGACCTCCTCATAGTAGGAGCGGTTGAAGATACCGATGCGGCCGCGCTCAGGCGAGCGCTGCATGGTGCGCCAAAGATAATCGTGATTCAGTTCCTCAGAAGAGGGAGTCTTGAAAGAATAGACTTGGCAGCCTTGCGGGTTCACGCCGGACATCACGTGCTTTATGGCTCCGTCCTTTCCGGCGGCGTCCATGGCCTGGAAGATGAGAAGTAAGGCCCAACGATCCTGGGCGTAGAGCTTGTCCTGCAGTTCGGACATCAGAGCAATGCCTTTCTCCAAAAGTTCCCGGGCATGCTCCTTGGAGTGCAGTTTTCCCGTGTCTCCGGGATCGAAATCCTTCAGGCGAAATTCCTTGCCGTCTTCCACACGGTAAGGCTTCGCCAGCTTGCTTGCCCAACTCATCAGGAGCCTCCGCAATCTTCGCCTCTGCGCGAAGAGTTTGCAGTGTACAACATCCTGCATTTTCACCTAGCGCGAAGGCTCTTTTCTCCAGTTGGTGAGTTTTCCACAACCTGCATCACGGCAACTTCTCCTTGCGGATCCGTACCGACTTGGGCATTGCTTCCCTCATTGCTTCCTAGAGGACAAATTTGATCCTTATTTTTTCCTAATGTAAGCCGGACATTTTTCCCCTGGCTTTATGCTGGGAGCACGTCATGGAGAGAAAGTTTGTGTCTTAGTGGCTAGCCGACCTCGGCTCATGCGGGAGTTGGTGCTGGCGACGATCTCTGAGAAGCCGGATATAGAAGTGATTCGCGAAATTAGGGAGGACCCCGAAATTGCGCATGTGGTCGGGCAGTCGCAGCCCGATTTCATGATCATCGCACTGGACAGAGCGGACGAGCGCCCAACTCTCTGCGCTGACCTGTTCAGGCGGCGTCCGCGGATGAAGATTCTTGCCTTGGCACTGAAATGCAACCGCAGCATATTTTTCTGGCCAGTTCTCGGCATTCGTTCGGCACACATTGAGAACTCGGAAGAAGGCATCTTAAGTGCACTGCGAGGTAAGGCTCACGTGATTGCGCAGTAGCAGGTGGGCCGACGAACCGATCGCAATTGTCGCCGTCTGGGGCTTTAAGCGAAAAGGCGAGATCGTTCGTAAGTGTTTGACCGCTAAAAGCCACGTCACGATCGCCTCTGTAACTGAAGGGGCGAAGCTGTACCTGGGAAGGCAAAGATGACGGTCCCTTTTGAATGCGATTGGAGTGCGGGCGCGGCTCCGGTTTCGGAATTTTTCCGCTCTGATATTCCCGGGTTGGAACCGCGCACCGAGCACTGGTACGCGGAGTACACCTGCTCCCGTTACGAGAAGTGTGTTGCCAAACAGCTGGAAGAAAGACGGCTGGAATGTTTCCTGCCGCTCTATCGAAGCTGGCGCCGCTGGAAAGACCGTCGCAAGCAGGTTGACCTGGCACTGTTCCCCAGTTACGTGTTCGTGCGTATGGCATGGCAGGAACGTCTGCGCGTTTTGGAGCTCCCAGGCGTGGTTCGCCTGGTGAATTTCAACGGCCATCCTGCACCCCTGCCCGAGCAGGACATCGAAGCACTGCGCAACGCGCTGGAACAGCGGATTTACGCGGAACCTCATCCCTATCTCCGGATTGGCCGCAGGGTGCGCATCGTGCATGGCCCGCTGGCCGGAACGCAGGGCATCCTGGTGCGCAAGAAGGACAAGTTTCGCGTGGTGATTTCCCTTGAAGTGCTCATGCGCTCGGTTGCGGTGGAAGTGGACGCGGCCGATGTGCAATCGGCATAGCAGCGGGCCTTCTCTTTTTTGCTGTTCGCGGGCTCTGCCCGTGCTCCCCGGTCACATTGCCCCAAAAAGCTTGCGCCACCAATAGAGGCAGGATGCTGAAACCACGCTTGCAAACATTCGGAAACTCTTTCCTACTGGCCACTTGCAGCTGTGCACTCGCGGGCGTTCTGTCGTTCCCGCTCCAGGCCCAGAGTATCGTCTCCTTGCCCAGCCGGATGGCGGAGACAGCGGCGTCCCAAGCCGAACAGGAAGCGCAACGAAAGGTCTCGCTGTCAGAGGACCAGATCATCCAGATTCTCCGCAATGAACCCGGCCTGCTGCTCGAAGTGAAGAAAATGCTGGTGAAGAATGCCTATGAGCAGGGCCGCATCCTCGACGCAGCCGATCTGACCGACGAAGCTCTCTTCCGTTTGCTGTGGGAGGACGATAACATCCGCGTTCTGGCCACGCGGGAGATCGAGGACCGCTATTACGTCCGGGCCAAACCCACGCGGGAGGAGTTGGAGCGCCAGATGATCTTGGAGGAGGAGCGCGGGATAATCCGGACATCCGCGCCGAACGTGCCCTCGGGCCAAGCCGCTCGCAACCAGGAAGAGGCTTACTGGGACAAACATGAGCGAGATTGGGAGAACTATGTGCACCCTCAGCCCGAGCGGCCGGACCAACCGTCGGGGCCAGCGCCCGTTCCCCAGAATCCGGCCCCGCAAAATCCAGCGCGCGCCGTGGAACGGACGAGTCTGCAACAGAATGAGGAACCATTCGACAGCATCAGCCCCGATGCCAGTCGCATGGCACGAATCCGCCCGGACGAACTACCTGATTTGCTGCACGTAGACTCGCGGGCCGCTTCCGCGGCGAGAAATGGCGGTGGCCCAGGCACCTTCCTGCTGAATGGTTTGGAACAGCCACTGCCCTTTGGCACCTCGCGCCCGCCAATTCAGGCTCCGGGACCCAGCATGAATTTCCCGAGTCGTCTGCCGGAAACATCTCAGCCAGCGCGGCTGGAGAAGCCGCGCCAGCCAATTCCCTCCCCTTCAGATCTGGATCAGGACCGTCCCCTGATCCGCCACCGCCCCAATCCTTACGCCAACGTGCCGTCACTTTACGACTTGTACACCCAAGTGGTGCGGCGGCCTCCCGTGCTCGAACGTTTCGGGATGGATGTTTTCCGCAACGGGACGGGCAACTTGGATGACCTGCCGATGGATCTTCCCGCTGGTCCGGATTACGTACTCGGCCCCGGCGATGGATTGAGCATCGACCTGTGGGGCGGCGTGTCGCAGCGCCTGCAAAGAGTGGTCGATCGCGAAGGCCGAGTGGCCTTGCCCGAGGTGGGCTCGGTGCAGGTTTCTGGCCGCAGTCTGGGAGATGTGCAACGCGTGGTGCAATCCGCGCTGCGTACGCAGTTTCGCGACGTCGAGGCGGATGTTTCGCTGGCCCGCATCCGCTCCGTGCGGATCTACGTCGTGGGTGATGTCGCGAGCCCCGGCGCGTACGACATTAGTTCGCTCTCCACTCCGTTGAACGCGTTGTATGCCGCCGGTGGCCCCTCGTCCCGCGGCTCGCTTCGCCACCTGCGCCACTTCCGGAGCAACCAGTTGCTCGCGGAGATTGATGCCTACGATCTCCTGCTGCACGGAATTCACCGTGAGCTGGCGAGGATCCAGTCCGGGGACACCATCCTGGTCCCGCCCATCGGTCCCGAGGTCACGGTGGAAGGCATGGTGCGCCGTCCCGCGATCTACGAACTGGCCGGAGAAAAAACTCTGGCCGAGCTTCTGGAACTGGCGGGCGGTGTGCTGCCTTCCGGCACCTTGCGTCACGTGGATGTGGAGCGCGTGGTGGCGCATGAGAAGCGCAACATGCTTCGGCTCGATCTGTCCGAAAGCAACGATCAGCAAGCCGTCAATCAGGCGCTGGAGGAATTCCCGGTGCAGGATGGAGACAAAGTGAAGATCTGGCCCATCCTGCCCTACGCCGACCAAACCGTGTACCTGGATGGCCACGTGTTCCGGCCCGGCAAGTATCCCTATCGCGAGGGCATGAAAGTGACGGACATCGTCCATTCCTACAGTGATCTTCTGCCTGAGCCTTCGCAGCATCACGCCGAGATCATCCGTCTCGAAGGGCCGGACCATACCCCGGTCGTGCTGGCCTTCAATCTGGGGGATGCCATGCAAGGCAAAGACCAGAATCTGATTTTGAAACCCTTCGACACCATCCGCGTGTTCGGACGCTACGACTTCGAAGATGCGCCGGTAATCACGGTCAGCGGTGAAGTGCGGGATCCGGGTGAGCACATCACCAACGGCGTCACCCGCCTGCGCGACGCGGTTTATCTCGCGGGCGGGGTCGGCCCCGACGCCGAGTTGGACGATGTCCAGATCTTCCGCACGACCGATGGCAAGAAGCTCAAAGTGATCAGCGTGAATCTGGCGAAGGCACTGGCTGGCGATCCAAAGGATGACATCCTGCTTGAGCCCAAGGACCGCCTGTTCATCCACCGCAGCCAAACGAAAGCGGATCCCCCCACGGTGATCATTCAGGGCCAGGTTGGGAGGCCCGGCAAATATCCCCTTGGCGACGGCATGAGCGCCGCCGATCTGGTGCGTCTCGCTGGCGGGTTCAAGCGCGGAGCCTACACCCAGACTGCCGATCTGACCCGCTACCTGGTGGAGGGCGGCAAGAAGGTTCTGGGCGAGCATATCGCAGTTCTCATCGCTGCGGCTCTCTCGGATCAGCCTGATGCTGACGTCCGGCTACGCGATGGGGATGTTCTCACCATCGGCGAATTGGCGGGATGGAATGACGTGGGCGCCAGCATTACGGTGAAGGGCGAAGTTGTCCATCCTGGAAGCTATGGCATTCGCGAAGGTGAGCGGCTGAGTTCGGTTTTGGCGCGTGCGGGCGGATTCCGGGCAGATGCATATCCCTATGGGGCGGTGCTGGAGCGGCCGCAGCTCCGCGAATTGGAAGCGGCGAATCGGGTTGAACTGATTCGTCACGTGCAGGCCGAGGGCGTCAGCCTGAAGCTGGTCCCCGAGACCGACGAAGACCAGAAGATGGCCAAACAGGCAGCGCTGATGCAATGGCATTCAGCACTGGACAAACTGCAAGCCACTCCGCCTTCTGGGCGTTTGGTTATCCGCATTTCCTCCGACCTCAAGCGCTGGGCGAACACCTCTGTGGACATCGAAGTGCGCGCCGGCGATGTGCTGGTGGTTCCCAAGACACCGAACTTTGTGGTCGTAAATGGCGCCGTCTACAACCCGACCGCTCTCGCGTTCCGGCCGGGAAAGAGTGCGGGCTGGTACCTGAGCCAGGCTGGCGGAGCCACCAACATCGCCAACAAGAAGGCCATCTTCTTGATTCGAGCCGATGGTTCGGTGGTGGCGGGGTCTGGGGGCGTCTGGAGTGGCGGAGTGCTGGGTGCCGGGGTCCGGCCGGGCGACATGTTGGTCGTTCCGGAAAGGGCTTACAGCGGCACGACCCGGTGGAAGAGCACCCTGCAAGCCGCGCAGTTGGTGACTGCGGCAGGCATCGCCATCCAGGTGGCCAAAGGCCTCTGACGCAGGCGGGATTCTGATGTCGCGCCTGAAACTCTGGTTTCTGATCGTGCTCCTGTTCGCCGGCTCCGTCACGGTACTCAGTCTGACGGAGAGCGCCGCAATCAGCGATCCATCACCTGCCGCAAACAAAGACTCGGCAGCAATCCAAACCGTGAAAATGTCGGAAGCAGCAGCATTACCCGAAACAGAACCACAGGAAAGCGGTGTGCTTCCGCCCGGCACGGACCCGCAGAACACTCTCGGTTGGTCGTTCGTAAAGCATCTGGCTTCAGATCAGAAGGCCTTTTGGAAGAGCGGGCGAGATCTGGGCCGTGGAGACGCCAAGGCAGTCGGTGCCTTCGCCGCTTTCACCGCGCTTCTGATCGCGAGTGACAGTTGGCTGGCGAAGCAGGTGCCGGACAAACCTAGCCAACTAAGGCGGAGTAACCACCTCTCGCAGTACGCAGCTTATTCCCTGGCGGGAGCAGTCGGCGGATCATTCTTCTGGGGGCATCTAACCAAGAACGATCACCTGCGCGAGACCGGCCTGCTGAGTGGAGAGGCATTGCTAAACAGCACGGCAGCGACCTATGCCTTCAGAGGCATCACGCAGCGGGCACGACCGTTCGACGGAGATGGCACGGGAGAGTTTTTTCAGCGAGGAAGCTCGTTCCCCTCGGAACACTCGGTTGCCGCCTGGTCGGTCGCCAGTGTAATGGCCCATGAGTATCCCGGGCCGCTCACGAAGTTCATCGCTTATGGGCTGGCTTCCGCCGTAACCATGACCCGCGTGACCAGCAAGCAGCACTTCGCCTCCGACGCCTTCGTGGGCAGCGCGCTGGGCTGGTACGTGGGGCGGCGCGTCTACCACGCCCACCACGATCCCGAACTGGGCGGCGGCCCCTGGGGCAGCTTGCTGGAGAAAACCGGCGAAGCCAGCCGCAAGCCGGAAAACATGGGCTCTCCCCACGTTCCCCTGGATAGTTGGGTCTATCCGGCGTTTGCGCGGTTGGCGGCGCTGGGCTATGTGCAAACCGCGTTTCTCGGCGTGCGTCCCTGGACTCGCATGGAGTGCGCCCGTTTGCTGGAAGAAGCCGGCGACCAGCTCACATACGACGGCGAACCGGACAGCGAGGCGCAGAGACTCTACCAGGCGCTGGCGGATGAGTTTGCCCTCGAGGCCGGGAGGCTCGATGGTGATCCAAATCTCGAAGCCAGCGTGGACTCGATTTACAGCCGCGTCAGCGGCATTTCAGGGCCAGCGCTGCGCGACGGCTATCACTTCGGCCAAACCATCGTCAACGATTACGGCCGGCCTTACGGGGAAGGATTCAACGCAGTCACGGGTGTGACCGCTCATGCCGTGGCGGGCCCGCTTTGGCTTTCGCTTGAGGGCGAATACCAGCATGCTCCCGCGACCGCTTCCGATCGCCCCAACGCACTCGCAGCGACGGCCAAAGAGGATGGAGCAGTTCCCCTGCCGAACGGGAGCAGCACGGTGAACCGCTTGCGACTCTTGACCGCAACTGTGGGCATCACCGCAAGAAATATTCGATTTTCTTTCGGCCGGGAGAGCGCTTGGCTGGGGCCGGGCGAAGCCGGCCCACTTTTATTCAGTGACAATGCTGCGCCCATCACCGCGCTGCGCATTGATAGTGCCTCACCCCGCAAAGTGCCGCTGCTCTCGCGCTGGCTGGGTTCCGCGCGTACAGAACTCTTCCTCGGCCAGCTATCCGGACACCATTGGGTATTTGCCAACGACCATTTGGTCGGCCCCCGCATCAATCCGCAGCCTTTCATTCACGGCGACAAGATCAGCTTCAAGCCCACCGCCAACCTGGAATTCGGGATGGGCATTACCGCGGTGTTCGGGGGGCCGGGCCTGCCCTTTACCTGGGGCAACTTTTTGCGGACTTATTACTCGCACAAAGCCAGCGTGGCGCAGAATCCCGGGAAGCGGTTTTCGGCTTTCGATTTTACCTATCGCGTGCCCGGGCTGCGGAAATGGCTGACCCTATACAACGACTCTTTGGTAGTAGATGAGTACTCGCCCATCGGTTCCACTCGTCCTACGCTCAATCCAGGCCTATACCTCCCCCAGATACCGAAGATCCCGAAATTGGATTTCCGCGTGGAAGCTCTGCGCTCGGCGCGCGATCGTAAGTT
>WNFH01003150.1_pt1 | contig 11646 bp, 11 predicted proteins | sample 5400411 | NCBI WGS metagenome assembly WNFH01 (sample SAMN13153347, study PRJNA577476) | soil metagenome | isolation source: 200 cm saprolite under Douglas fir tree site 2 hole 3 | place: USA:California | collected 2015-04-18
TATCAACAAAATGTTGCACACTACTTGACAATGTAACACCTATTAGTTAAGCTTTACATGGGGAAAGATGCTCTACTGTTTCTTTAAGCGCACTCCGTGTCGCGATCTCGCAACTTGACCCTTACTCTATTGTTCTCTGTAGTGCGTCCTATTTCAGAACAGTGTCACCTTACCCCTTGGTGGTCCCGTGGATGCAATGATCTGCAATCTTTATAAGGGATCGACGCTAGATGAGGATAAGGGCACGGATAAAGCCGCCCACGTGTAGCGCTTGCCTTTGCCTGGCTACCTGGATTGCAGGGAGCAACTGGTGAAAACCGGCCACGGCTCTACCGTCGTATGCCAGTTTTTGTATGACCAGCAGCGGTCACTAGAAAGGAGAGGCAAGTGATTATTCCACAGCATGGCGGCTCAATCAACAGGCCGCCGAGCGATGGCCCGCACTACGTCGGCCACACCCACTTTTGGGAACGGGCGATGATGTCGCGGCGCCAGTTTATGGAGGCAGCGGCAGGCGCTACCGGCCTTGTTCTGGGCTCAGGACTCTGGATGCCAGGGCTGGCCCTGGCGGCTGGCAGCGATCCGAAACCCATCCCTGGAGGCGACGTGATAGTCGGCGGGAAGCTGTTCCACGTCTTCTTGCCCGCAGAAGGCAGCGAGCCTATAACGATTACCGACTTCCACGGCTCCATTGGCCTGGCACATGTCCAGGGTACGGGAAGAGGAACCAACACAGAAACCGGACATCACCAGACCCTCAGCTTCGATGTCGACAACCGCTTCATGCAGGGTACCTACATCGGGATGGACGGGGAAAAGCACCAGGCTACCTTCGGTTTCATCTGACTGGATCTCTTTCAGGGGCAGGTTGCCACTGGAACTCGGATCCATGACTTCAACCCCGGTATCGCTCCGAGTGGGTTGTTCTGGACGATTCGCATCCCCGATGAGAGCGTGGATGCTAACCTCGACGATGCCACAGCTTCAATGGACTTCCACCACCTTGAGACCAAGGATTTCTTCACTATTCCCAATTCCCTGATGGGTGGTCACCATGTTCCGGCAATCGTCTCCTTCGAGATTCGTTGGAGCGGCGTGAAAAAGCGAGTCCACACGCGTGATGCAAAGAACCACTTCGTTGGGGACTACATTGAGGATACGGCAGCCATCAGGTGGTCGGCACGAGAGAAGGGCTTCAAGTTCGTTTCCGACCCGGCACATACCTCGACCAACGTCTTCTCCGAGATTGGCCGAGAGCGCAACGGTGTCTTCTTCTCGTAGCTGGTAAAGAGAGACGGACCCGGCGGTTTTACCTATGATACAAAAAGCGACAAGTTGTTGCCGATGATCTGGCGGCTTCATAGGGATCAAGGTGTGACCTGCTTCCTTGGAAGTGGGTCATACCTCTTTCAAAGGTAGATTCTCAGTCTGCGACCCGGCCCTGGTCCCGTTGGGACCTGGCGGTAGATAGTTTCTGCGAGGATACCTTTTCCACCACCAACAACCCCGTCCCCTCCTCCCTTCCCACCACCACAGGCACACTCGTACTCACACTCAACTGTACGCAGAACCCAGGATCATCATACAAACCAGCCTGTATTACCTCTTGCGCAGCATGCCAATGTGCAACTCCATCGGGCGGTCCTTGTTTCTCGTAAATCGAAACAGCAGCCTGCGCGCTCCCCCACAAATTCAAAGGTCTGCCTTGCGAACCCCCGGCTTGTTGTAGTTCAAGAACCAGGTAGCCTGCGCATGTAGCATCCTCCATGGCAAAGTAGCCAAGCTCACCAGCGCAGACAATGGCTATATTGCCGCCTCGCTCCTGTGCCACTGCCAAAGCTCGTGCAGTCACAGCCTCGGCATTGTAGAAACTTCCTGCCAGGCGCGTTGCCTCCTCCGGACAGGCGTAGAAGGCGCGTGTGCCGTTCGTAGTAGCAAGAATCAGTTCGCGGCCGGTCAGGTCGAGCCGTGAGAACTCGCTGGGAGAGTTACCGTAGTCAAAGCCCGGTAAAGGGAGTGCGTTGCGTTCCCCGCACAGCAGGCGCCCGGGGAAGAGGCGAGCGCCTTCCCGCGCCTGCTCGACGCTTTCTGCTGCGAAGACGCGAGACGCTCCCCGGTCAAACATGACCGAGAGCGTGGTCGTGGCGCGGATGACATCCACGACGATGTAGACATTGCCCGCCTGCCCCCTACGCGAGATGTTGATTATCTCGGCAGGAGTGAAAAAGACGTGTAAGTCCAGGTTAGTTTTCAAGTTTCTTCTTGCCCTCCATATTTGGTATTGGAACAAAGTTAGCAGCTACTTTGATTGTACCCTTTTGCTCTATAATTTTCCTGATCTGTGCCTGTTTTTTCGACTTCTCGATAAGAATGAGCATCAAACACTTCTTGATAGATGGGAGGATATCATGCAATGCTTTGCGTCCCAAGTACCATTTCTTCAGTTGACGGGGTGAAATCGTCTGAGCTTAGCCGCTTCTGGTAAAGTGCAACGTATGCTCGCTCTATCTGGTCGCGGTATGCGTTTTGGTCTGTGGGGATGTCGTTTTCCTGGGGGAATAGTGCTGGTTGGACAGGGGATAGACGCTGCTCGGCTGACATGGGGAAAAGTATGCCATACGTTCATGCGTTTGCGAACAGGGGTACAAGGTAGGGTCTACGTCCTTGGGGGTGAAACAAGGTAGAAATGGAGGAGGATCGTTCGTACGGGCACGTGCTCGATAAATCGGCACTGTACATTCATCACGCCCTTTGTACTGCTCTGCAAGCTGGACCGGGGCGTGATTCATCACGCCCGTACGAAGGGCTTTCATCCGCAAGGACAGAGGGTCTCTTCCCTTCGCTCGTATACTTGACTGACCCTATATGATAGTACCTGGCAACGTATTCTATAATTGCGGAGCACGCTGGAGGACAGCAGTCAATGACCTCCCCGTTTACGGGGAGGCTTGTGAGAGGAGATCTCTTGCAAGCCAGTGACCAGGCTTGGTTCTGGAGGCAGGCACGCCGAGCACGTGTGCGTCTTGTCTGTCGATGAGAGGACTCCGATGACGAAGAGTGCCCAAGTACCCACCTGTGCGTGCTGCCCCAGCGCACAGCCCTGGTACTGCTTTCTTAAACGTGGTGAGGTTAGCCACCGTGGGAAGCAGATCGGCCGCTCGTCATCCTTGCCGAGGGGAACACGTCACTCCTTGAGAAAGGAAGGCTTATGGAGCAATCCATTATTTATGTGAGAAGCAAAACAGGGCAGCCACTGATGCCCACCCGCCGACACGCCAAGGTGTGGTACTGGCTGCGCAAAGGCATGGCCCGCCTCGTGTGTCGAGAGCCATTCACGATCCAACTCTGTTTCGACACAGCAGCCTATACACAGCCTGTGACCGTTGGGGTCGATACTGGTTCACAGACGGTGGGTGTAGCTGCCCTTGCCAACGAGGAGGTGTTCTTGCAAGCAGAAGTCCATCTGCGCCTAGACGTGAAGCAGAAATTGGACCGGAGACGGGCGTATCGTCGCAACAGGCGAAGTCGAAAGATGAGATACCGGCAAGTACGTGGTGCCAATCGACGTCGCAAAGCCGGATGGCTTGGGCCATCGCTGCGATCCAAAGCGGAAGCCACCATCAAAGCCGTCCGATATGTGGCGACCTTGCTGCCAGTGTGTGAGGTGAATGTCGAAGTGGGCAGTTTTGACACCCAGAAGGTGCAGAACCCGGAAATAGCTGGGCGAGAGTATCAGCAGGGAACATTGCAAGGCTATCACGTTCGCGAGTATGTCTTAACCAAGTGGCACAGACGCTGTTGCTATTGTGGCGCGACGGGAGTGCCCCTGCACCTGGAGCACATCACGCCCAAAGCCAGAGGAGGCAGCGACAGGGTGAGCAATCTTGCCCTCGCCTGTGAAGCGTGTAATGTGAAAAAGGGGGCACAGACGGCTGCGGAGTTTGGTTATCCAAAGGTGCAGGCTCAGGCGAAAAGCTCGCTGAAAGATGCCGCCCATGTCTCCTCTCTCAAAACAGCTCTTGTTGCGCAACTGCGAGAGCAGTTTGGACACAATCAGGTCAGGGTGACCTACGGCTACGAGACGAAGTACAAACGCATCCAGGTGCTCAATTTGCCAAAGTCTCATACCACCGATGCGGTGGCGATTGCGTGTCGCATCGGTGAGGTGGTGAAGCCCTCGCCTCTCGTTTTTCATCTGCGGTGTGTCCCACGTGGCCATTACCAGTTGTATAAGGGCAAACGGAGCGAACAGAAGGTCTGGGCACCAAAGAAAGTTCATGGCTGGAAGCTCTATGAAGTGGTGCAGGCAAAAGGACAGACGGGCTATATCGGAGGCAGACGGATCAAGGGAGCATTCGTGATCAAAGATCCTCTGACAAGCAAAACGCTTCTGGAGGTGACGCCCAGGAAACTGGTCCGGAAGAGCCGTCCGAGGCAGGGCTGGATCGTGACGCGTTTTGCTCATGAAAGAGAGAAGGAGGAGCGCGCTTCCTCCCCCGCGCGCTGATTTTATGGACGACAACTCAACATCCGCTACAGACGAGATGCATTATAACCACTCAATGCTCGATCTCATCGGCAATACCCCACTTATACGCCTCAATCGCGTAACAAGCGGCCTACAGCCCCTGATACTGGCAAAAATGGAAATATTCAACCCCGGCGGCAGCGTCAAAGATCGCATTGGACCTGCCATGATCGAATACTGTGAAAAACGTGGGTTACTGCGTGCTGGACGCACCATCGTCGAGCCAACCAGCGGCAACACAGGCCACGGATTAGCGATTGCCGCCTCCATAAAGGGCTATCACTGCATCTTCGTGATGACCGACAAAGTAAGTGAAGAGAAGCGCAGCCTCCTGCGTGCTTATGGCGCTGAAGTCATCATCTGCCCCAGCAGTGTCACACACGAGTCGCCAGAACACTATAAAAACGTAGCGCACCGGCTCGCTAACGAAATTCCAGGAGCCTGTTGCCCAGACCAATACTCCAATCCCGCTAACCCTGCCGCTCATTACGCCACCACCGGACCCGAAATCTGGCGCGATACCGCCGGGCGCGTCACCGCATTCGTGGCCGGAATTGGCACCGGTGGCACCATCTCAGGTACCGCACACTTCCTGAAAGAACAGAATCCACACATTAAGGTCATCGGCGCAGATCCCCCGGGTTCCGTCTACTCCGGCGATACCCCCGGGCCATATAAAGTCGAAGGTATTGGCATGGAGATTTTCCCGCAGAATTACGATCCCACAGTCGTAGATGAGGTTATTCGTATTGATGATCGCATCTCATTCTACTGGGCACGGCGCCTGGCGCGTGAGGAAGGTATCCTCGCGGGCGGCTCCGCTGGCACAGCCCTGGCAGCTGCCCTCATCCACTCGCGTCGTCTCACACCCAACGACGTTGTCGTTGTCCTGCTTCCTGACACCGGGCGTGGCTACCTGAGCAAGCAGTTCAATGACACCTGGATGCGCGAGAATAACATGCTTGTACAGGCAGAGACCGCTGAACCCACGTTGCGAGAGGTACTCACCTATCGCCGTACCCATGCCCGTACCATGCCGCTTGTCGTCAGTGTTGCCCCCACAGACTCTATTGCCGATGCCGTCGAACTCCTGCGCCGCTATGGCATCAGTCAAACCCCCGTCATGGAAGGTGGTCGTATGGTCGGCAGCTTGACGGAGAACCTCTTGCTGCGCCGTCTCGCCAGCGGTGAACCTTTGGCTTCAACGGTTGTACGCGACGTACAGGGTCCGCCGTTCACCCAGTTAGAGGGTGATGCGCTTGCGCAGGAAGCGTACACGATCTTCAGTAGCGGGCAATCGGCGGTGGCCGTCATGAACGACAAATTACTGGAGGGCATTGTAACGAAAAGCGACCTGCTGGATTTCTGGGCACATACGCGAGCCACGTAGGGGCGGGAGTGATGCGGGGAAGGGTGGGGACCCTTGTGGAACCCTGTCTGGGGGACAGGTATGCCCGGGTAGAATAAAAGGAGAAAAATATGCCTCTGGCTGCGCTCGGCCTGCTGCTCGTGGCCGCAGTGCTGCACGCAGGCTGGAACCTGTTCGTCAAGCGTGCCAGGGAGAAGCAAGTCTTCACCTGGTGGTCGCTGGTTGTCGGTGCAATCTGCTTCGCCCCGCTGCTGATTGTCAGCCTCCCGCTTCCGCTAAAAATATGGCCCTATGTTGCTGCTAGTGCCCTGATGGAGGCAATCTACTTCGTTGGCCTGACCTATGCTTATGGCCTCGACGACTTCTCGCTCGTCTACCCACTGGCACGTGGTGCCGCACCAGCATTTTTACTGATCTGGGCCACCATCTTCCTCGGTGAGCATCCACGACCTATGGGACTGGTTGGCCTTACTCTGCTCTTGCTCGGCCTGACCGTTGTAGGCGGTGCTGCCTGGTGGTCACAGGGCAAGATTGCCGTGCCGGGCATGAAAGGAACCATCGCAGCGTTAGCCACCGCTTTCTGCATCTCAATCTACACCGCCATCGATGGCGCTGCGGTGCGTCTCGTCCCTTCGCTACCCTACACCGTGCTCATTCTCGGCCTCAGTGCCGCTCTCATTACGCCTCCCCTCCTGCTGCGCTATGGTTACCATGCCGTTACTGCTGAGTGGCGCACAAACTGGCTGCGTATCATCCTGGTCGGTATCCTTATGCTCGTGTCCTATGCCCTTGTCCTGCGCGTTTACAGCTTTGCGCGTGTAAGCTACGCAGGAGCCGTTCGCGAGATCAGTATCGTCTTTGCTGCCATCATCGGTTGGCGCTGGCTGGGTGAAGGCTTCGGGGCCATACGCCTGGTTGGCGCTATTCTGATATTTGCTGGTATTCTTGTCATCGCCATCGCTGGATAGGGATGTTGACAAACAACAATAGCTTTGGTATTCTGTCAGCAGAATCGTACACGGCTTAGAGGAAAGGAAGAGTACAGCCATAGTTCCTAAATCATAGCGTTGTATGACATGGAACTACCAGCGAGCTTCGCAAGGAGCAGCAGTTCGATGAGTCACCACACCCTCAGATGTTGGCTCCAGTCGGAGGCTCTGTGGGCGCACATTAACCGAAGGACGACTCGCCTTACAACGGGTCAAAGGGGAGCCTCTAACAGCACTCCCGAAAGACTGCCGGTTGCTCGAGCGGGGACGCACAGTGGTATGGCAACAGGTCGTATAGAACACAAGAAAACGCCCTGTTTAGTTATAGATAACCCGCAACCTACACTAGAACGCAATGGCGAGAAGTATAGTGACCATGCAAAAGAGAACCTATGAGGTGTTCGACCACACCGCCGACATCGGCATTCACGCCTTCGGGCACACACTGCCAGAGCTATTCGTCCATGCAGCTCAGGGCATGGAAAGCCTGATGGTTGCCCCCGAGCAGGTACGTGAATCGGTCACCCGTGAGATCACCGTGGAGGGCCACGACGTCGTCTCGCTCATGATCGCATGGCTGAACGAACTCGTATTCCTTTTCGACACCGAATACCTCCTCTTGCGCACATTCGAAATCCACGCCTTCACCGAGACATCCCTACAAGGCCATGCCTCCGGCGAACCCTACGACGCACAACGTCACGATCTAAGCAGCGCCATCAAAGCCGTCACCTGGCACGAAGCCTCGGTCGAATGTACCAACGACGGCTACAAAGCTCGCATTATCTTCGACATCTAAGACCTGCAAATTACACAATAAGTTAGGAGGACCCAATGGGTAAGCCTGAGGACAAGATTCCCTTGGAACGTATAGACACATATCGTTGGCGCATTCCAAAGCGCTACAATCCAGAAATGCGCGTACCCGGTATCGTCTACGCCGACGACGCATTGATAGAGCAGATTATGCAGGATAACGCGCTGCATCAAGTCGCCAACGTAGCAACATTGCCAGGCATCGTCGGGTATTCGCTGGCCATGCCTGACATTCACTGGGGCTACGGCTTTCCCGTCGGTGGTGTGGCGGCGACCCATGCTGACTACGGAGTCGTATCCCCCGGTGGCATCGGCTTCGACATCAACTGTGGCGTGCGCTTACTCGCCACCGACCTGTTACATAACCAGATTCGCGGCAAGGTCGATAAGCTCGCCGACGAACTCTTCAACAACCTGCCATCGGGCGTAGGTGGTGCAGGTATGCACCACCTGAGCATGGACGAAATGCGTGCTGTCATGGTACGTGGGTCTGCCTGGGCCATCGAAGAGGGCTATGGCTTTGCCGAGGATCTCGAGGTGACCGAAGAGCATGGCTGCCTTGCTGGCGCTGATCCCGACGCCGTCAGCAATACTGCCATACAGCGTGGTATGAAGCAACTCGGCAGCCTGGGATCGGGTAATCACTTCTGTGAAGTGCAAACCATCGAGCACATCTACGATGCCGAAGCTGCCCAGGCCCTGGGTATCGGCCAGGTCGGTCAGATCGTCGTGACGATTCACTGTGGCTCACGCGGTTTCGGTCATCAAATCGCCGAGGATTATATCAGGTTGGCCGAGTCAAAGCAGCAGGATTTCGGCTTCCACCTGGTAGATCGGCAGTTGGCCTGTTTACCCTTGCAGTCGAACCTGGGGAAGTCGTACCTTGCAGCCATGGCCTGCGGTGCAAACTTCGCCTGGGCCAACCGTCAACTGTTGATGCATGGCGTGCGTCAAGCATTCGCAACGGTCTTTGGACGACAGGCACGTCCCAAGAATATGCCTCTCGTCTACGATGTCTGCCACAACATTGCCAAATTGGAGCAGTACGAAATCGACGGCCAGCTGCAGCGCGTCTGTGTCCACCGCAAGGGAGCAACGCGAGCATTTCCTGCCAACCATCCTGCCGTGCCAGAGAAGTATCGTGCCGTGGGACAGCCCGTGCTCATACCAGGCGACATGGGTCGCTACTCCTTCGTCCTGGTGGGTGCGCAAGGCTCAATGGAGCAGACATTCGGCACCACCTGTCACGGCGCCGGGCGTCGCCAGAGCCGTACCGCCGCCAGAAAGTCGATCACCGGCAAAGAGCTGCTCGAGCAACTCGCTGCCAAAGGCGTAACGGTGCGTGTTCACAGCAAGAACCTGCTGCCCGAAGAGGCTCCCCAGGCCTACAAGGATGCGCAGCAGGTGGTGAATGTGGTGCATAACGCCGGGCTGGCCAAACTGGTAGCCCGGCTGAAACCGGTGATTGTAGTCAAAGGATAAACTCTTCAGCAGGGGGACGCGGAGGAGAATAAGGAGTAGATCTATGGATGATAGAGTAGAGAACGTACTCAGCCAGATGACTCTTCAGGAAAAAGTCTCCATGCTTGCCGGTACGAACAGGTGGTACACAGTCCCCGTTGAGCGACTCGGTATCCCTTCGTTAAAGATGACCGACGGCCCGAATGGAGCCCGTGGAGCCGGAGGTTTCACCAGTGGTGTGAAGGTCACCTGCTTCCCGGCAGAGATTTCGCTGGCCTCGACCTGGAACACGAACCTGGTGGAACGCGTTGGGCAGGCCCTGGCGCACGAGGCGAAAACGAAGGGAGCACAGGTGCTGCTGGCTCCAACCGTCAACATCCAGCGCTCTCCGTTGGGTGGGCGCAATTTTGAATGCTTCTCCGAAGATCCCTACCTGTCTGCTCGTCTGGCCGTGGCCTACATTACGGGTCTGCAGCGTGAAGGGGTGGGTGCCTCGGTCAAGCATTATGTCTGCAACGACTCCGAGTTCGAGCGCTACAGTATCAGTGCGGAGGTGCGCGAACGGGCGCTACGCGAAATCTATCTGCCGCCCTTCGAGGCTGCTGTGCGTGAGGCCAACACATGGACTGTCATGGCAGCCTATAACCTGGTGAACGGCATTGCTGCCTCGGAAAATCCCTATCTATTAACTGAGATTTTGCGCAATGAGTGGGGTTTTGACGGGGTGGTGGTGTCTGACTGGTTTGAATCCGTCAAGAGCACTGCCGCTTCCGTCAATGCCGGGCTTGATCTGGAGATGCCTGAGCCACGGTGGCGGGGGAAGAAACTGCTCGAGGCCGTCCAGCGCGGCGAGGTTGCGGAAGCCACCATCGACCAGAGCGTGCGTCGCCTGCTGCGGTTACTGGACGAAGCGGGCCTCTTCGAGCATCCGGAAGCAGTGCCAGAGCAGGCCCTCGATCTGCCGGAACATCGCGCTCTGGTTCGTGAAGCGGCTGTTGAGGGAATCGTCCTGCTCAGGAATGAGCACAATCTCCTTCCACTTCAGCGTGAGCAGTTTGCTTCGCTAGCGATGATTGGCCCGAACGCAAAGGTGGCTCAGATCATGGGCGGGGGAAGCGCCCAGGTCAACGCGCATTATGCAGTGACACCTTTCGAGGGCATTGCTGCCCGGGTCGGAAACCGCGTGAGCGTGGGCTACGAACAGGGCTGTACCAACTACAGGTTGTTTCCCCTCCTTGATGTCGGACAGCTTCTGACTGGCATGCAGGGAATCGAGCATGGGCTCGCCGTCGAGTACTTCAATAGCAGTGAACCGACGGGTACTCCCGTCCATAGGGAGACACAATCCACATCGGAGCTCATGTGGTTCGATCAGCTTCCCAAAGGAGTCAATCCGCAGCAGTTCTCGGCTCGTGTGACTGGTCGCTTCACGCCTCAAGAAACAGGAACCCACACCTTCGGACTGGTCAGCGCGGGACTCAGCCGATTGTCCATCGATGGGGGAGAGTTGATCGATAACTGGACGCAGCATACGCCTGGTGGAGAATACTTTGGTTTCGGGAGCACGGAGATCCAGGCAGTTGTTCCCTTGGAGGCCGGTCGTGAGTATCTCCTTACGCTCGAATTTGCTAAGGCCGAGGCAGTTCCACTGGCTGCTGTCCGCCTTGGTTGCCTACCACCAGTACCCTCCGACACCATCGAGCGTGCGGCGCGTCTTGCGGCGGCCTCAGACGTCGCCATTGTCTGCGTGGGCCTGGGTGGTGAATGGCAGAGCGAAGGCTTCGACCGGCCAGATATGGAGCTGACAGGCAAGCAGAATACGCTGATCGAGCAGGTGGCAGCGGCCAACCCGCGGACGATCGTGGTCCTCAACACCGGTTCGCCCATCACCATGCCCTGGCTCGATAAGGTGGCAGCCGTGGTGCAGGCCTGGTATCCCGGCCAGGAGTGCGGCAATGCCATTGCTGATGTGCTCTTTGGGGAGACAAATCCCTCGGGCAAACTGCCCCAGACCTTCCCAGTGCGCCTGGAGGATAATCCAGCCTACCTCAACTTTCCGGGCGAAAACGGCAAGGTCTACTATGGGGAAGGTCTCTTCGTCGGCTATCGTTACTACGACAAGAAACACATCGCGCCGCTGTTCCCCTTTGGCTTTGGCCTCTCCTACACGACCTTTAGCTATAGTTCGCTCCAACTCGGCGCCCAGGAGATCGCCCCGGACGACACTTTGCAAGTCTCGGTCGATGTCACCAACACTAGGCAGCGTGCGGGCAAAGAAATCGTCCAACTCTACATACGGGACGTTGTTGCGAGCTTGCAGCGCCCCGAAAAAGAACTGAAGGCCTTCTTGAAAGTCCACCTTGAGCCCGGCGAGTGCAAGACGGTGACGCTCAACGTAGCCCATGACGCTCTGGCTTACTACGATGACCTGGCGCGTGAGTGGGTCGCCGAAGCTGGGGAGTTCGAGGTCCTCGTTGGTGCGT
>WNFH01008576.1_pt1 | contig 11643 bp, 8 predicted proteins | sample 5400411 | NCBI WGS metagenome assembly WNFH01 (sample SAMN13153347, study PRJNA577476) | soil metagenome | isolation source: 200 cm saprolite under Douglas fir tree site 2 hole 3 | place: USA:California | collected 2015-04-18
TAACACCTACCTGCAGGGCGCGTTGAACTACGATATCGGCAGCGGCATAAAAGTCAGCCTTGGCGCCGGTCAATCGTTTCTCTCGCGGCAAAAGGATTATACCGATGTGATACTGGGGGTGAGCAAAAATTTTGCCGGCCTGGACCTCGGTCTCACGTTCACCGACAGTTCGCAGAAGCCCTCCTCCGATTTGAATCGCTCCATCCTGGCGCTGTCGGCAAAATACGTTTTCTAACTTGGCTTTGCTGTAACTCAATGTGACATGCCGGAGCGTCTGGACAGTATCGGATGGAGGTTTGCTGCCTGAGCCACGTAAAGGAATGTCGTAGGTGATCGTGGCGCCGTAGGCTTCGGGGGCCTGTGGGTCGATGCGCGCTTTGTCGAACACGAGCAGCCGGGTGCCGAGTTCGAAGCTTTCCTTGAGATCACGGCTGATCATGAAGATGGTCATCTTGTTCATCTCCCACAACTTGAGAATGAGCTGGTGCATGTCGGCGGTGATCCCAGGATCGAGCGCGCCGAAGGGTTCGTCGAGCAGCAGGATCTTCGGTTCGCGGATCATGGATTGGGCAATCGAGAGGCGCTGCTGCATGCCGCCCGAGAGCTGTGCCGGGTACTTGTCGCGGGCGTCATAGAGGCCGACGGCTTCGAGAAGATGCTTGGCCTGCTCCACGGCCGCCTTACGCGTCCCGCCGAACAGGTGGCCGAGAAATCGCGAGCGTTCGAGCTCGAGACCGAATAGGACGTTCTCCAGCACTGTCAGGTGCGGGAACAGCGAATAGCAATGACATCATTGCCAATATCGCCGTGCTCCTAGCCGCAGGATTTGTGGCGCTGATGAAAACCAACGTGCCGGATGCCCTGGTAGGAGCGGGCATTGCCGGCTTGTTTCTGGTCTCGGCATTTTCGCTTTTGAAGTCATCACTCTATCAAATGGCAGAGGTAAAAGGCCAAGATCGCGCTTACGGGAGTTAATTCACAGCAAGCATTTGCTAGATTAAAAGCGGTCGAGCTCCCCGCGATAAACTTCCGGACCTTCTTTCCATGAGGTCATGCCCGTATCTTCAACACTTAACGGGGCGTTAACCCCCGGTCTCAGCCGCGCACACGGCGGAAGCCGTGCGCGTCGGCTGCAGCGCCTTGTTGACCGGCCGCATCAGGCTGCGTGGGGCTTGCGGGCGACAACGCGCTCGACGATTCCCCATTTCAAGCGTTGGTGACGCTCAATGTTGAAACCTTCGGCTTCAACGTGGTCGAGCGGGCGTCGGAGCAGGCTGTCCGAATGAAAGCGAACCCAAATTGGCTCCATCAGGCGCTGAGTCGCATGGATTAGACGGACGTCGCTTCTCACATGATCGAGGAGAACCAGCTGCCCACCCGGACGAAGCACGCGTTTCATCTCGGCAACCGCTTTGCGATCGTCGGGTACGCAGCACAGCGAAAGAGTGCAGACCACGGTGTCGAAGCGGCTCTCAGGAAAGGCGAGGGACTGGGCATCGCCGATCTGGAGATCGACGGCGCGGCTCAGCTCTCGCGAACGTTGGCGCGCGATCTCGAGCATGGCCGGGCTTAGATCAATGCCTGTCAAGCGGATGCTAGACGGATAGAAGGGGAGGTTCCGGCCCGTACCGATGGCAATCTCAAGCGTGTCGCCCACGGCCAGTGAGCACGCCCACTGTCGGTCATCAGGAAAGAGAAGTTTCTCGAAGCAGCGCATCTTTTTGTCGTACCGCGGCGCAAAGTCATCCCAATACCCGCGAAGGCGCTCGATCTTGTCTCCCGGGCTTTTCTCATATGCGCGAGAACGAAAGCTCATCGGATTGTCTCCTTGAATTCAGCCGCCCAACTAAAAGTAGACTCCTAAAAGGTGTTTTGTTTAACGCTACATGGTGGCCAAAATAACTGAGCCTGTCAAATCGCGGGGTTTTTTAAGATGTTGGTTTTTTAGGACACCCTAAAAAGTAAGTTTAATGTCCCAGGCCCCGGCTTTCAGTCAGCACCCCGTTTGCTGGATCAGTTACGTGCCAAGATTAGGCTCAAGAAAAAATCATTCTCTCGCACGCTCGATTAAGGGGTGGTCAAATAACTTGCGGATTGGTATGCCAAACGCATGCGCCAGTTTATCCAATTGGTCAATGCCGACGTTAGATTTTGCACCTTCATATAAGGGTGATATAGGTGCGATGAAGGCCGCTTTCGTGGCTGACTTGTTCCTGCGACCAGCCGTGTCTAAAACGCAAAATTCGCAGGTTTTGCGCGAGGAGTTTACGGGCACTCTTTTCCATGGACTCATCTCTCGCCCGTAGAGTCATAGGGGAGATGTGCGGATGAGCTTCAGCTTGTTCTGCGGCGCGATCGCCGCGCGCACAGGAATGGTGCACGCGGCTGTAATATCCCTTCCATTTTGGTGCAAATTGTTCCTTCGGCGGTCCCCAAACCGCTATAAACTATTGTTTTTTTTATACAAAATTTATTGGCATGGTTGCTGCTCTTAAGACCGGTGAAGATCCTGGGGCGTCATCCCAGGGTCGTTGCTGATGCGCTGCGTGGCGCGTCGGCGATGACTATCTGTCAACCGGGACCGCAAGGTCCCCGCACCGAGAGGAAAACGATATGCAAACAACTATGAAAAAGGCAGTGGCGCTGGCGCTCGCAATGAAAAAACTCGCGCTCGCTTCCATTGTTTCCGCTCTTTTCGCAGCCCCGACCACAGTCTTAGCGCAGGCCGCCGCGCCAACTGACAAAGCGAAAAAAGTTTCGCCTCCTGCACCGACCGCGGAAATTACATCGCCTTCATGGCCGGTATCCGGTATTTACACCGCTCCCGATACCAAGGACTTAGGCGCGCTGACTGGCTATTCTTGGCTTTCCGACGTGAAGGTTCGAGGGTGGGTTGATACCTATTATGTCTCCAACAACAACCATCCCAGTCGCGCTGTTGTCAATGCTAACCAGGGCGCATCGGTCATCAAGGGGAGCAATGTAAGCGTTGAAGGGCGGACGTTTGACATCCACGACAGGTCGTTCAGCCTTTCCTTGGCCGAAGTGGAAATTGAGAAGGTTCCCGAAATGGGAGGGGTGGGCTTCAAGTTGGACGTTGCGTATGGGGAGACTCAGGACATTATCGTCAACAGTATCAGAGGGAGTCAGGGACCTTCGACAGCGGGCGATTCGGTCAGCGATAGTGACAAGAACATCCAGCACGCGTCGGTGAGCTATCTTGCCCCTATCGGAAAAGGGCTTCGCTTTGACGCGGGCAAGTTCGTGACGCATATCGGTGGTGAGACGATTGAGACGGTCAAGAACTGGAACTACTCCCACTCGTTCTTCTATACCTACGGAATTCCGTTCCAAGACAACGGCGTTCGCACGAACTACGCGTTTAGCGATTCTCTCTACGCTGAACTGTATGTGCTCAACGGATGGAACGTGACCACCGACAACAACGCCGGTAAGACCTGGGGACCATCAATCGGGTGGACCGCGACGCCCTGGCTAGCGATTTTCGCCAACTACCTAACCGGTCCTGAGAAGAACGACAACACTTCCGACAAGCGGCAGCTCTTCGACACGCAAATCGTGTTTGGCCCGTTCGCGAATCGCTGGAATTTCATGATCAACTATGATGACGGAAAAGAGCCAAATGCATCGCTGGGCATTCCTGATGCAAACTGGAGCGGTGTCACAGGCTATGCACGGTACAAGATCAACGACACGTTCGAACCCAGTTTCCGGATTGAGAAGTATCGCGATCCCCAGGGGTTCACGACTGGTGTCGCACAAACGTTGAAGGGCTACACGCTCACGTTAAACACCAAAGTCGGCCAGAGTAAAGGAAGCGGAAGCGTTCTGCTGCTGCGGCCGGAGTTGCGCTACGACCGTTCCGACGCCAATTTCTATACTCAAGGGAGCAATTTCCGCAGCAGTAAAAGCCAAACGACGGTTGGGCTTGGGCTAACTTGGATGTTTTAAAGCGTATGGGATTGGTCCAATAGACAGTCACTCAAGTGGAAAGAGGCCACGGTCACGCTTGCCTATACACCAAGCAAGAATGTGGAGCTGCGTGCCGACCTGCGCGGGGATAAGTCTGATAAGAACGCGTTTATGCAAACCAGCGGCAGTCCTAAGGATTCGCAGCAATCGGTCGGCCTGGAGGCGTTGTATAAGTTTTAGTCGTTCGTGGGTGGGGCTGGAATCTCCCGGCCCCACTTTTATCCGTTAAGGAGGGAAAATGAAACTAGTCACAGCGATTATCAAGCCTTTTAAGCTGGACGATGTCCGCGACGTGCTAACCGAAATCGGCGTGCAGGGCATTACCGTAACCGAAGTTAAAGGTTTCGGCCGGCAGAAGGGCCACACAGAACTATATCGTGGAGCGGAATACGTCGTTGATTTTTTGCCTAAGGTGAAGCTGGAGATCGCGATCGAGGCCAAGATGCTGGATCGGGTAGTAGAGGCGATCGTCAAGGCGGCTAAAACCGATAAAATCGGCGACGGCAAAATTTTTGTCTATGACCTGGAGCAAGTGGTACGTATCCGCACCGGGGAAACAGGTAAAGAAGCTCTTTAAGAGCGGGAGAAAAATGATGAAGAAGATTAATAGAAAAAGAATGTACGGCGCTATCGCCGTCGGGCTGCTGGCGCTGTTGCCCGCGCTAGTGTTTGGCGCTGATGCGGTTGTTCCGGGGGCGGCGCCGGTTCCGCCGCCTGCGCCGGCACCAACGTTGAATTCGGGGGATACGGCGTGGATGCTGGCCTCTATGGCATTGGTGTTGATGATGACCATCCCCGGCTTGGCCTTGTTTTACGCCGGCATGGTGCGCAGCAAAAACGTCTTGTCGACGCTGATGCAGTGCTTTGCGGTCACAAGTCTGGTGACCGTGCTTTGGACCATCGCCGGTTATAGCATGGCGTTCAGCACCGGCGGTATGACGAAAGGCGTACTCGGTATCCACGCCTTCGTCGGCGCTCTCGACAAGGTGTTTCTGAAGGGAATCGGTGTCAACACGCTGTACCAGACCGTCCCGGAAACAGTGTATATGGCGTTCCAGATGACTTTCGCCATCATCACTCCGGCGTTGATCGTCGGCGCCTTTGCCGAACGCATGAAGTTCTCGGCATTGATGATCTTCATGGCCCTGTGGTCGCTATTTGTTTATTCGCCGATTGCGCACATGGTATGGAGCGGTGACGGCTCGTTCCTGGGAGATCTCGGCGTGCTCGACTTCGCCGGCGGCACGGTGGTGCATATCAATGCCGGTATCGCGGGCTTGGTTGCGGCGTTAATGCTTGGCAAGCGTAAGGGTTATCCCAAGACGCCGATGGCGCCGCATAACCTCGGCTACACGATCACAGGCGCGTCCTTGCTGTGGGTCGGCTGGTTCGGCTTCAACGCAGGCAGTGCGGTGGCCGCCAACGGCACCGCCGGCATGGCCATGGCGGTCACCCAAATCGCTACCGGCACCGCGGCGCTCGCCTGGATGTTTTCGGAATGGATCAGCCATGGTAAGCCGACCACTCTTGGCATTGCGTCCGGTGCCGTTGCGGGGTTAGTTGCCATCACGCCGGCTTCCGGGTTCGTCGGGCCCATCGGTGCGCTGGTGATCGGCGTCGCCGCCGGCGTCGGTTGTTTCCTGGCCTCAACTAAGCTGAAACGGGCAATGGGTTACGACGATTCGCTGGATGCATTCGGCGTACACGCCATCGGCGGTATTATCGGCGCGCTCTTGACAGGCGTGTTCGCCGCCGCGGTGCTGGGCGGTTCGCAAGCCGACCTTAATATCGGTCATCAATTGCGAGTACAGTTCATCGGCGTTGTCACGACGATTGTATACGATGGGATCGCGACCTTTATCATTCTCAAAATCGTGGATGCCATCGTCGGGCTGCGCGTCTCCGAGGAAGAGGAAAACCAGGGCTTGGATATCACCCTGCATGACGAGCGTGGATATAATTTGTAAGTCATGAGTTACAAAGAGCGGGCCTGTGCCCGCTCTTTTTTTATGGCAATTTTAACGATGGATGGAACGGTTGATTGTTGATAAAAAGCTGGCCCCGCTTTAGCGCAGCGTTGGCTTGAAAGCTGGCGCCGTTAGGGAGAAATTGCAGCTTGGCGGCGAGTTCCTGCGCGCGCTGCGGCGCAAGCTGAGCGGTGATGGCGGAAATTTTTTCGGGAGTAAGTTTTTCCAGCTCTCGTTTTGTCAGCTTGCCGCTGTTTTTTAATCGCTCGATCTCTTGTTGAATCTGTTTTTTTGCCAGCGCTTCAATAATAGAAGCAGGGACGGAGATCTCGCCTTCACCGCTGAGCGCGTTGATTAAAAGTAAAGGATTTTCCTTGGCGTTTATATTGGCGCCGTCCAAGGCAAATTTAACCTTGCCGGTAATCTCGCCTTGCTGGGTTTTAAAATTAAATTTGGTGATTTCCATTTCGGGGTTCTTTTTCGCCAGATCCGCGATGATCTCCAGCATTTTCCCGGTTAACATCATACCGGCCTGCGCTTCCGGCGGTTGTTTTTTATAAATCTCGTTAATTGCGCTATCCAGCTTAACCAAGGTGGCCGCGTCTAATTTGCGGATTTCGACCGCAACCTGGGCCGGCCCATAAGTTTCGCCGGCGAAGGTGACGCCTTTCAGAAAATATTGCATGGCAAGGTCGACGTTGGTTCCCGCCTCCCGGGCGGACGTGCTTATACGCAACCCCTCAAGCACATTGTTTTCCGCGAACGTCATTTTTTCTATCTGGAAGGAATTGGTTCCGAACATATAACCGGCGATGCCTTCTTGTAAATCGGAATCAGCGCCCAATTTACTTAAAATAAAATTATTTTTTTGTGTCTTTAATGATACTTCCGGAAGCCGTAAATTAACCTGCAGCTTTTTCCAGTCGCTATTGAATGCGACGGTGCCAGACGCCTCTTTGCATTCAAAGACATCTCCATTCGCCAGCGTGTTTTTAAAATTTGCCAATCGTAATCGTGTCTCGCCATCGCCTTGAATGTTAATAATGGTATCGGCTTCAAGCGGCGGCGATGGGTTTGCCGCGGCCGATGATCCTTCCAGCGGGACAAAAGACACTTGACTTTTTATCACCGCTTGGACCGGCTTAAACTGGTATTCGCCGCTTAATATCCGGTCCAGAGCAAACGGGCCGTGGCTGATGCGGTGGGCGGCGGAAAAAGTAAACGGCAGGCCGGGAAAAACGATAGTGGTCTCTGCAGAAGAAATAAACCAGCCCCGCCGGTAATTAACCGAAGTAAGAGCGATACCGCGTCCGCTAAATTGCCGTATTCCGTTGTTATAAGTTTTTTCCACCTCCATCCCAAACCAAAATGGCAGCGTCGCGACCATGGCGAGGACTAAAAGAAGGAGGATAAATAAAACCGGGAATAATTTCTTCACGCCCGCCTCCGCTGAATTACAGCCAGCAAGAATATAGGGTATAGCAAAGGTTTTCCATCAAAAGGAGCTTATAGGCGTTAATCCGAATTCAGGCGTGAATGCGGTTGGTGCACCGGCTCAAGATCTGTCGGTTCAGACATTTTTGCTTGTTTTGGATAAAGATAATCGCGCGTCAGCGGCAGTGATTTTAGCGAATTGCTCATTTGGATCTGATAAACCACCAGCTCGCCGGCGGCAAACGCCGCCTCGCATACGGCGAGATAGAACTCCCACATGCGGGCGAAGCGTTCCCCTTTTCTTTCCGCCACCAATTTACGATGGGCCTGAAAGCGCTTTTGCCACTCCGCCAGAGTAAAACCATAATGCAGGCGCAAGACCTCAACATCGGTGATGATTAATCGGGATGCCTGGATGGCTTGCGTAATCTCGGAGAGCGCCGGATTGTAGCCGCCCGGAAAAATATACTTGCGTATCCAGGCATTGGTTTCACCGGGCAAGCCCGGACGGCCGATGCTATGGAGCAAGGCTACGCCGTCTTGTTTCAATAAGGTATTGAGCTTATGGAAGAAAGCGGAATAGTTGGGCGCGCCGACATGTTCAAACATGCCGACGCTGACGATGCGATCGTATTGGCCTTGGTGTTGGCGGTAATCCTGAGATAAAAAGCGCACACTGTTTTTTAAACCGCGTTTGTGCGCCGCCTGCTCCGCCACGCGCAATTGTTCGCGCGAGAGTGTAAGCCCGGTGACATGGACGCCGGCCTGTTCTGCGAGGAATAGCGCCAATCCGCCCCAACCGGATCCGATATCAAGCACGCGCTGGCCCGGGCGCAACGACAGCTTGCGCATAATGTGCTCGCATTTGGCGCGCTGCGCCTGCTCTAAATCCACGCCGGGTTCATTAAAGTAGGCGCAGGAATAATGCATCTCCTTGTCAAGGAAACAGCGGAACAGCCACTCGTCCAGATCATAGTGAAATTCCACATTCCGCCGGCTCATCCATACGCGATTGAGCTGCTGAAAATAGCGCAAGAGTTTTGGGAAAACATGCAGGCGGGAACGCGGATATTGGAAATTGTAAAGCAAGATCTTGAGCAGCGCGGGCAGCGCCCCTTCGGCCGTGCTCCAGCCTTTTTCCATGTAGGTGACGCCCAAGCCCAGCTCGGGGTCGCGCAGAATGCGTTTAGGCGCGTCCGGGTCGTGAAAAATCCATTGGGCGCAAGGCAGCCCATGCCCATATTGGCGCACCTCTCCGTTTGTGAAGTGCACCCGTAGGCTGCCGATTTTGATATTATTTTTCAGGAGTTCGTCTAACATAAGCGGCCCCAAAGCATTTTTATACCCGAAAGTCTAGAACAATGAATAAACATTGGGTTTGTGTCAACTGACTTAAGCCGATTGACCAAACCCTTTATCCCTGCAAGCGATTGGCCGAGTTCCCGCCGGAAAGAGATTTATGAGAGCGAATTCCGGCGATTCCGCCAGCCGGCTGGATCAGATACACGCTGTACTATAAACTAGCCGGTCGTCGCAGCCCAGAGGCATCCCTGTGGAGCGATTATTCCTTGAAGAATATAACTAAAGCCCGTGTCCCCGGATCGGGATGGAGAAAAGATGACCGTAGCACATGTCTTGGGGTTTCCGCGCATCGGCGCGGATAGAGAACTTAAAAAGGCGGTCGAGGCCTATTGGAAAGGCGCGCTGGATCAATCCGCTTTGCTTAAAACCGGACAAGATTTGCGCGCACGCCATTGGCGACTGCAACAACAGGCGGGGATGGATTTGATTCCGGTCGGGGATTTTTCCTGGTACGACCATATGCTGGATATGAGCGCGCTGCTCGGCGTGGTGCCGCCCCGGTTTGAATGGAACGGCGGGCAAGTCGATCTCGATACCTATTTCCGCATGGCCCGCGGCACTGCCCCTGCCGGCAAGGCGACGCACGCCTGTGAAATGACCAAGTGGTTCGATACCAATTATCACTTTATCGTGCCGGAACTCCAGCCGGACCAGAAATTCATGTTAGCCTCAAGCAAACTATTCGATGAAGTTGCCGAGGCCAAGGCGTTAGGGATTAAGCCGAAGCCGGTGCTGGTTGGCCCGATCACCTATTTATGGTTGGGCAAGACCAAGGGCAGCGAATTTGAACGCCTGAGCCTGCTGGATAAACTTTTGCCGGTCTATGTTGAAATTCTAAATCGCTTGGCCAAAGCCGGTGTCGAGTGGGTGCAAATCGATGAACCGGCGCTGGTTCTGGATCTGCCGGCGCCTTGGCTGAAGGCGTTCGAGCGTGCGTACCGGGTGTTCCAAAATCCGTCAATAAAATTATTGATCGCTGCTTACTTTGAAAGTCTGTACAACAACACCACACTGGCTTGCAGCCTGCCGGTCGCCGGCTTGCATATCGATCTCGTGCGCGGCGGAAGCCAACTGGACGCCGTGCTGGCTAAATTACCCGCCGGCAAAATCCTGTCGCTGGGCGTCATCGATGGACGCAACATCTGGCGCGCCGACCTGGATGGGGCGCTGAAAATTCTGGAAAACGCCAGGGGAAAACTCGGCGACCGGCTTTGGGTTGCGACCAGTTGCTCACTGTTGCATACGCCGGTCGATCTTGCGCGCGAGGCCAAGCTCGATGCGGAATTAAAAGATTGGTTCGCGTTTGCCACGCAAAAACTCGAGGAAGTCCGCATCTTAAAGCGCGCGCTGGAGCGGGGCCGCGGCGCGGTGGAAAAAGAGCTTGCCGGCGCGCGCGCTGCGCAAGAGTCGCGGAAAAAATCCGCGCGCATCCACAATCCGCAAGTGAAAAAACGTGTCGTTGGTTTAACCGCAAAGGATGCAAACCGGGATAACGCCTTTGCCAAACGTCGCACAGCGCAGCAAAAATTACTGAATCTGCCGTCTTACCCTACCACCACTATCGGCTCGTTCCCACAGACCGCGGAGATCCGCGCCGCGCGCAGCAACCTTAAAGCCGGCCGCATTACCGAAGCGCAATACAACGAAAAAATGCGCGCGGAGATCGCGCTGGCGGTGAAAAAACAGGAAGAGATCGGCCTGGATGTGTTGGTGCACGGCGAAGCCGAGCGCAACGACATGGTGGAGTATTTCGGCGAACAATTGCAGGGTTTCGCGTTCACGCAATATGGCTGGGTGCAGAGCTACGGTTCGCGCTGCGTCAAACCACCGATTATTTTTGGCGATGTCTCGCGTCCGACGCCAATGACGGTGGAATGGACGAAGTACGCGCAATCGCTGACGAAGAAACCGATGAAGGGAATGCTGACCGGCCCGGTGACTATCCTGCAATGGTCATTTGTGCGCAACGATCAGCCGCGCCCGGACACGGCGCTGCAAATCGCGCTCGCCATTCGCGATGAAGTGCACGATCTGGAAAAGGCCGGCATTAAGGTCATTCAAATCGACGAACCGGCGGTGCGTGAAGGGCTGCCGTTGCGTAAAGCCGACCATCGCGCCTATCTGGATTGGGCGGTGCGTGCGTTCAAGACTTCCGCCGGCGGAGTAAAGGATACCACCCAGATTCATACCCACATGTGTTATTCCGAGTTTAACGACATCATCGACGCGGTCGCCGACATGGATGCGGATGTGATTACTATAGAAACCTCGCGCTCGGATATGGAATTACTCGATGCCTTCGTCAATTTCAAATATCCGAACGAAATCGGCCCGGGTGTGTACGATATTCACTCGCCGCGCGTGCCGGATACGCAGGAGATGGTGCGGCTGATGCGCAAAGCGCGCGATGTGTTGCCGCCGGAACACCTATGGGTTAACCCGGATTGCGGCCTAAAGACACGCAACTGGCCCGAGGTCGAGCAGGCGCTCTCGAACATGGTGCAGGCGGCGCGGATGCTGCGCGCGGAGCAAGCCCAGGCGGCGCGCAGCAAATAATGCCCAAAAAACTAACCCGCCATGCGGCGGGTTAGTTTTTATTCCTGGCTTTGTTTTGTAAATCTTAATTTCTAGTGTCGTGTCCCGGAAATAACCTTACAAAGTAAACGGTAGGTTGGGCTGAACGTAGTGAAGCCCAAGTGCGCCCGCGAAGGCGCGCGATCAGCACGGTGCAAGTCCGTGCCGCAGTAGGCCATGACTGCGAAGCCGAACGTAACTGCGTCACCGCGAGGTGGGGTGGGGAGCAACGGGAGGCGAACGAATGGTCCGTAGGAAGACGAACCCGATTCGGCGGGATGTGGCGGCGAGCCTGCTTGGGTTAGGCGAAGCC
>WNFH01003155.1_pt1 | contig 11638 bp, 9 predicted proteins | sample 5400411 | NCBI WGS metagenome assembly WNFH01 (sample SAMN13153347, study PRJNA577476) | soil metagenome | isolation source: 200 cm saprolite under Douglas fir tree site 2 hole 3 | place: USA:California | collected 2015-04-18
TGTTTCGCCACAACCGGCGCGCTGCGTGGATGCTGGGTTCGCCGTTGCTGCTCTATCCGTTCGTCCATTATTTCGTGCAATTTGAAGCGCGATATCGGTATCCCATCTTCTGGGCGACATTCCTGCCGGCAGGTTATGCGGTTTGCGAAACAGCGCGATGGCTGCGAAAGGCGCCTCAGCCAACCGTAAGCGCGGCTAAGGAACAGAACGAGCTGGTTCCCCAATTGAAGTAAGAGTTTGGTGCGGCAGGGGGGCTCCGGATTAGCAACGGAACGGAAGGGAGCAACTCGATAGCCGCGCATCACATGCACGGCAGAAGCATCCATCCACAGGTTCCCAGAATCCCAAAAGGAAACCATCGCGGGGCGATTCGTCCCAAATAGGTCTACCCACGCATTCTCCAAAAGTTGCAATGTATTGGTATGGCGTACGCTTCAATCACTTAGCCACCCATCAAGTTTGGCCCCATGAGTGCATGTGGCACAGCCCCCGAGGACTTGGCTCGAAAGATTCCGTGCCCATGGCCCCGGGTGCATATCCTTAACAACAAATCAATGGGTCAAAAGGGTATGAAACTCACACCAACAATAGGCTTCCTGTCGTTCGCGCTCGCGATCAATGCGCAAGACTTGCCTCGGGAGCCCTACACACCTAAAACGAATGATCCAATCGTTCTCATCACGGACGTGTCGCGAGATGCCTTAAATAGGACGGCGCCGGACACGACGCGCGGGGAACAATCTGTGGGACTCCGTGCGGGCGCTGGGCGGTGCTTGTAGTGGAGGCCTAGATTCCTTCGAGGAGATTGCAATGGCGGATATCAGCGGAAAGCTGATGGCGGACTTGCTCCCAAATGGCACAGTCCGTATTGTATTTGTCCCGACCCTCGGCGGCGGAAACGAAGCCCCGGTCACAGTTAAGAATCTCACCACTGCGGAAAAGGAATTCGTCAGCACCTTCGGTGTGACACCCGTAGGCGCTGCCTGGATACGCGCAGAGGTGGAACGCAAAAAGTTCTTCTGCATATATTTGAGTCTTGATGAGGCGGTTGCGGCAATGTTTTCCGCGCATAGTTGAGACCAGGAACTTCATGGTCATGTAATTACGCGATTTCCCCGGGCGCGTTGGCCACGAAAGACAGTCCTTGACGGCCTCCCGAAATAGATTCGCATGGAGCGGTAGAGGAGCCTTTTGCAATGGCATAGGTACGCGAAAAGCAATCCCGCCTTCTCTTTGAAAACAAGCAAAAACCCCCTGTTTGCTGGAATTTTTTAGATAAGTCTGCGGAAGAAGGGACTCGAACCCCTACGGCCTTTCGGCCACCAGCTCCTAAGGCTGGCGCGTCTGCCAATTCCGCCACTTCCGCGTTGCGGGACAGTATAACATCGAGATCGCCATGACATCATCGCGAGGTCTTCTGCATTCGATGCTGGTGGTTCTCCTATGTCTCGGCAGTTTCGTAGCAAGTTGTTCCGCACAGTCGGGAGTGTCTTCGTCTCCGGACGCCAATCCCGGACGCCCCACCGTTTCGACGCCCGCGACGCTCACGCCTGTAGGGTATCTCCAGTTTGAAAACGGAATTCAGTACGCGCAGGATTCTACGGAATTCTCCACCCGACTGGGTTTGAATCAGGTCACCAAGCTCACGGTGCATCCGCGGCTGCAACTGATCCTATTGTCCGAGCCTCTGGTGGACAGTGTAGTCGCAGGGCAGCACGACTGGCAGACAGGCGGAGTCTCGGTGGGCGCGCAAGGCGTTTTGCTTCCCGGGCACGAAATTCGCCCGACGATCTCGGTGAGTTACTTTCGGTCCATCTACTCGGGGCCCGCCCCGGACATCGACATCGGCTCGGCGAATCAATCGGCTCTGGTTCTCGTGAGCGGCGACCTGCTCGGTTTTCATTTTGACGCCAACGGAATCTTCAACGAGCAAGCGGAGGGAATTGTCCGGCGGGCGCAATACGGGCAAACGCTTTCGGTCTCTCATCCGCTGAAGAGATTCACGCTGGCAGGAGAAATCTGGCACTTCACGCAGCCGCTCCTGCACGGCAACACGACCGGGAACCTCTGGGCCGTATCCTACGCGGCTCGTCCCAATCTTGTCGTGGACGCGGGATTCAACCACGGTTTCAACGGCACTTCCACCCGCTGGGAAACCTTCGTCGGCTTCACGTATTTGCTTCCGCATCGTCTCTGGAAAAGTCGGCCCCCGAGCCCGTAGGAGCCAACGCGATTGAAGGCCTCACCGTTTTCATCTTGACTTTCCTCCGTTTCCCTTCCATCTTTTATGACTTTGCATGGGATGTCGTGTTCTTGAGTGGGATGGAGGCGCGCGAGGGCAGTGGCAAATCCGGTCAAAGTTCGTCTGTGTTTTCATGACCGATGCTTCGATGGCGCGGCATCGTCAGCGGTGTTCTATCGCTTCTTCCGCGAGCGCATCGTGCCTGGCGCGGAATTCCATTTTACGGGGATGACGCACCGGGCGCGCCAGCCCTTCGAACCAGGGCTGTTTGATGGGGACGAAAACGCCATCGTCGATTTCAAGTACTCGAGTTCGCCTCGCGTGACGTGGTGGTTTGACCACCACCAGAGTGCATTCCTTACGCCTGCCGATGCCGAACACTTCCGAAGCGATCGCAGCGGCCGCAAATTCTACAAGCCCGAATATAAATCCTGCACGAAGCTTCTGGCGGACGTGACCTCCGGGCAGTTTGGCTTCGACGTGAAACCTCTCGCCGAACTGGTGCACTGGGGCGACATCATCGACGGCGCGCAATATCCCACGCCGGAATCCGCTGTGGGCCTCTCCGAGCCAGCCACGCAGCTGGCACTGGTGATCGAAGCGGCGCCTGAGGACGGGCTGGTGCCAAAAATTATTGCGGATTTGTCCGAGCGTCCGCTGGCGGAAATGATCAAGCTGCCGGTCGTCGCGCGGCACCTCGGGCCGTTGCTCGAACGGCATCACCGGTCCATCGATCTGCTGCGCCAGCGCACGGAGCTGCGAGACGGCGTGGTCTTCTTTGACCTGACGGACCTGGATCTGGAGGGATACAACAAGTTTATTCCGTACATGCTGCACCCGGAGGCGCGCTACTCGGTCAGCGTTATCGCGTCGCCGACACGCTCCAAAGTTTCCGTAGGCTCGAATCCGTGGAATCCGGATTCCACGGAGCACAATCTGGCGACCCTCGCGGAACAGTACGGCGGCGGCGGGCATCCGCGCGTCTCCGCGATCTCTTTTGAACCGGAAGACATCGAACGGGCGCGTTACGTGGCCCTGGAAATCGCGGAAAAGCTGCGCCGCTAATTAATGCATATCCAGACGCGCAGCCCTCAGCCCGGAGAAGCCGCATTCAACAAGGTGCATCCCGCGCTGGCAGTTCGACGTCTGGAAGTTCTTCACGTAAATTCCGAATAGCTCAACACAGAGGACACTGAGAATCCCAGAGAACTGCAGAGAAATCCGTGTTCTCGTCCGCCCTCTATTTCCTCTCCGTTTGGACGTCTGCGCACTCTGGGGCCTTTCTCAGCGTGCTCTGCGTTAAATTCCGGCCGCTTTTTGCCTTCCCCTGTAGGACTCGAAAAATAATCGAGCCGTGGTAGTATAAAAGATTCGTGGGCCGGTAGCTCAATGCCAGAGGAGCTGACTCTTAACCGCTTGCAAGCCCTGTGTTGGATTGATTTTTCAGAGGCTTACATTAAGCCTGATTAGGTTCACGCATACCGGATTCGGGGGCATTAGTGCAATATCAGTGCAAAGATTCGGGGCTTTGCACTTAGTCCGTGGGCGACTAACTCAATTGGTAGAGTAGCAGACTCTTAATCTGCGAGTTCAGGGTTCGAGTCCCTGGTCGCCCACCATTCATTTCCAGCGCGCCCGGATACTGGCCAGTCCACCTTCCATCGAAGCCGAATTCCCAAATTCGCCGATGCTACCGCTGCCGCGATAGAATCGCCCTGTCATGCCTTCGCTCTACATCGGCACTTCCGCCTTCACCGCCGTCGGGTGGGAAGGGTCGTTCTATCCCAAGGGCGCCAAGCCCGCTGATTTTCTCAGCTACTACGCCCGGCACTTTAACAGCGTCGAGATCGATAGCACTTTCTATCGGTGTCCATCGGCAAGCACGGTACGCGGCTGGGCCAGCAAAACTCCGGATGGATTTGTTTTTGCCGCGAAAGTTCCACAAGTCATCACGCACGAGAAGGTGCTCGTGGATTGCGATGCCGAGTTTAAGGAATTCTTGGATACGATGGAGCTGTTGGGTGACAAGCTCGGACCTTTGCTGCTCCAATTCAGCTATTTCAACAAAAAGGCTTTCGTCGGCGTGAATGACTTCCTCGCTCGGCTCCGGCCATTCCTCAAAAAGCTCCCAAAGGGCCGCAAGTTTGCCGTGGAAATCCGAAACAAAAATTGGCTCGTTCCGCAGTTCGTAGAGGCACTGCGCGAACGCGGGGTTGCCCTTGCCCTGATTGATCAATCCTGGATGCCCCGGCCCGCGCAGTGGTTCGAGAAGTTCGACCCTATCGCATCGGACTTCACCTACGTCCGCTGGTTAGGCGACCGGAAGGGCATTGAGGAGCAAACGAAGACTTGGGACAAGGTGATCGTGGACAGGGGTGCGGAGCTATCCGAGTGGGCAGAAATTCTAGGTAAAGTTCACAAGCGGAAGATTCAGATATTCGCGTACGCGAACAACCACTACGCGGGGCACGGCCCTGCCACCGTGGAGATGTTCCAAGACCTTTGGCGTAGCCATGCGAAGGAACAACCGAAGATTGGCAAACCTGAAACTCTATTTCCTATGTGACCGGCGCGCCGATGCGTAGCCGTCGCACAGCCACTCTAACGAGCAGATTGTGATAAGGTGGTCGACGAAAATTCGAAGTGAGGGGTGGAACATGAAAGTTGGTGTTGCCGGGCAAGGCGCTTTCGGCCAGAAGCATTTGGAGGCTATGGCCAACATCCCGGGCATCGAGGTCATCACCCTGACGGGCGGAAACCAGGCCGCCACCGAAGAGGTAGCGAAGAAGTTCAAGGTCCCACATTGGACCGGCGATCTCGCGGAGAGCCTGAAGCAGCCCGGCCTGGAAGCGATGATCCTCGCAACCCCCACCGGGATGCACGCGAAGCAGGGAGAGCAATGCATGCGCGCCGGCAAGCACGTGCAAATCGAGATTCCTATCGCGGACTCCCTGGCGGATTCCGAGCGTCTGGTCAAGGTGCAGAAGGAAACCGGCGTCGTCTGCATGGGCGGCCACACGCGGCGCTTCAACCCCAGTCACCAGTACGTTCACAAGAAGATCAAGGCTGGTGAACTCAAGGTCCAGCAAATGAATGTGCAGACCTATTTTTTCCGGCGCACGAATATGAACGCGACTGGGAAGCCCAGAAGCTGGACCGATCACTTGCTGTGGCACCACGCCTGTCACACGGTGGATCTGTTCCAATATCAAACCGGCGAGATCGTTTCCGACTGTTACGCCGTGCAAGGCCCGATACACCCCGAGCTGAAGATCGCCATGGACATGGGGATCTTGTTGAAGGCGCCCTCGGGAGCGATTTGCACACTGTCGCTGTCATTCAACAATAAAGGACCACTGGGCACGTTCTTCCGCTACATCTGCGATAACGGCACGTACGTCGCTCGCTACGACGACCTGGAAGATGGAGAGCAGAATAAGATCGACCTGTCCAAGGTGGACGTGTCGATGAACGGCATCGAGCTTCAAGACCGCGAGTTCTTCGCCGCGATTCAGGCGAAGCGCGAGCCGAACGCTAGCGTCGCTCAGTGTTACACGGCCATGCAGGTCTTGGACAGGCTCGAAAAAATCCTCAACTCGGCGGCGAAAGCCACTGCATAGACGCAGCTTTGGTTTCGCCTATCCGTCGAGGACGAGGATTGTCACCACAAATGGAGTGTTGTGTTGACGGCGTGCTGGTGACGGGCAAATCTTCAGAGTGGCGCGCCCGGAGGGAATCGAACCCCCGACCCTCTGCTTAGAAGCTATGCATTACAAAACTCTAAGTGCCGCTTCTGGTGTCGCTTACGAGGAAGCGCGTCATTTATCTCGCCCTTGAATTGGACCGAAGTTGGACCGAAACCGACCACTGCAATGAGCTAATGCTTCTAGCGGGCGTTGTCACCGTCGTGGAGTTATCCCGTGTGGAGCGTAAAGCGCCGCTGGAGTGAGTTGCACGGATTCTGTTTGAGATATACAATTACAATGTATATCAAGGAGGGCTGATGCAGGTATCGAAATGGGGTAATAGTCTGGCGGTGCGGTTGCCCACGGCTGTGGTTGACGCGCTCGATCTCAAAGAAGGCGACCAGATCGAGATTCGAATTGCTCGTGAGCGGGTGTTCGAAGTGAGCCGCGATCAAAGCAAACCTCACGCGCTCGCTCGTCTACGCAAACTCCGACGCGCTTTACCTCCCGGATTTGTTTTTGATCGAGAAGAGGCCAATGCCCGGTAAGGCTTTCTTCGATACGAATGTGCTGATCTATGCTGTGGCGCACAACGAGCCACGGAGCACGCAAGCTGAGCAACTCCTCGCATCGGGAGGAGTCCTCAGCGTGCAGATCTTGAACGAATTCGCCTCTGTGGCTCGCCGAAAAATCTTAATGTCCTGGAGTGAGGTGACGGAAGCGTTGGATGCTTTTCGAGTTCTCTGTCCTTCTCCGCTGCCCATCACCATTGAAATGCACGAAGCGGCACTCAAAATTGCGGAGAAGCACGGCTACAACATCTATGACGCGCTGGTCGTTTCCGCTGCATTGGAAGCTGGATGCACGACTCTCTATTCCGAAGACCTTCACGATGGCCAGACAATTGATGGACAACTGACCATTCGAAATCCGTTCGTTGGATCATCCGGCTAGCAATCTCGTGAAAGGTACAGCCCGAGCAATGACCACTGTGCGGATGCCCCTCAAGCAGCCGAGAACAGCTAAACCTTTCTTTCGTTCCCGCCATCGGCCCCCTTTGATGATCCCTGCGAGGTTTGACGCTGCACCGCTCGGAACCTCCTTTTCAATGAACCGAAGGGGAACGTCACGATGCAGTACCTCCATTCATCCAAGCTGCTGCGGCCTGAGAAGACCTCTGTTGCTCATCCAGCTCAGCCTTCCGAACTCTCACGTACGCCCGGACAGTCGATTCCCCGATATCGCATCCTGGCATCTCGACTTGCAAGCGGACCCAGATCTGATGTGCCGTAAGTTGGTTGCCGAACGTCGCCTTCAAGTTGTTTCCAGGACGGCATCGACGAACGGAATGGCCAATGCCATTTTCGGCCGTTCTCTCGGCGTCACTTTGCGCTTTGGTGGCAAGGCGTTCTGCAGTGCTGCTCGAACGGTCCGACGATGTACTTTGTATTTTGGGGCGACCCCCCTGATGGTTCCTAGCCCGTGTTCGTATTCCCAACGAAGTCGTTTGTAGAGCTGCGTTCTGTCCGCCAACATTTCCGATGGCCAATAGCCTTTGATGCTTGTTGTTCGCAGGAGTTAATCCTGTTTGAAGCTTCTGAAGAGTCACCTTGATCCAAATCCGCCGCTGCCCTTATTGTCAACACATTTTCCAACCCTCGCCTTACCGACTCCAGCAGCACGTTTGCAGCCATGCGGAATGCCAACGTTGTCGCCGCGCCGCCGACCACCGGCAAAAGATCGGGACTGATCCCTATGTATGGATATATTTCTCATCTCCATTTGAGTGATCCTGTTGGTTTGCCACGAACAAGAGTAAAGTTGAAATTGCCAAACCGACCGAGAAATAACCACTGGAAGACCGCAGATTCGATGGCTGAATCAACATGCTCATTACTTCCCATCTGTTCGAAGCGTACCTCAAATGTCATACCAAATGCTTTCTTCGGTCGCTCGGAGAAACGACAACCGAAAATTGCTATTCGGACTGGGTTCAGGATCAACAAGCTTCTTATCGTAGTGAGGAGATTAAACGCCTTACACAAGGAGCTGCGCAGAATCAGTGCGTCACCGGGCCGATCGATAGGGAAAATGTACAGTCCGCGAAATGGCGCTTCGCGATAGAGACCACTGCGCGGGCACAAAATCTGGAATCGACCATTCATGCTGTGGCGCGAGTGACATCGGAGGTGCAAGACAAGCTGGAGCTGTTCATCCCCATTCGATTCGTCTTCACGAACAAACTAGACAAAGATGCAAAGCTGCTGCTGGCATTCGATGCGTTTGTGTTATCCAAATTGCTGGGCCGCGAAGTCGGCCTGGGTAAGATTATCCACGGAGATGACCGCACCACACTCAATGTCAAGACTGGCGCTCTGGTTAGTGAGGTCCGGGGATTGACTGAAAAGATCGGCGATCTTCTTTCCAGCAATTCGCCTCCGGAACTGATTCTCAACCGACATTGTCCCCAGTGCGAGTTTCAAAACCAATGCAGACAGAAGGCGATTGAGAAAGACGATATCAGCCTGCTTTCAAGTATCACTGAGACCGAACGCCAGGGCCATCGCAGCAAGGGGATATTCACCGTCACCCAGCTTTCCTACACTTTCAGGCCCCGCAGAGTGCCCAAGAGAGCAAAGAATCCTGCAACGCCGCACTACTTTGCATTGCAGGCGCTCGCGATTCGGGAGAAAACTGTTTATGTTCACGGAGCGCCACGTTTTCCTGAGTCAAAGACGCAAGTATATCTGGATATCGAGGGACTGCCTGACAATCAGTCTTATTACCTCATTGGCGCTTTGACTGTCTCCGAAGAAAAAGAGATCTTCCACTCGTTTTGGGCGGATCACGAATCACAAGAGGTGGACATATTCTCCCAGTTTGTCGAAGCGGTCTGCCAGTGGGCTGATTCTAGAATCCTACATTTTGGTAGGTATGAAACAGTCGCCTTGAAACGAATGAAGGCGAGATTACCAGAGTCCCTCCACGCAAAAATCGATGCGATTCTCGAGCGAGCAACAAATGTGCTTTCGGTCATACATCCTCACGTCTACTTTCCGGTCTACTCTAATAGCCTTAAAGATATTGGCCACTTTCTTGGGTTTGAGTGGGCCCATGAAGAGGCCACAGGGCTGCAGGCCATACTTTGGCGGAAGAATTGGAACAAGACTAAATCCCCCGACATCAAAGCTCAACTGCTTCAATACAACCAAGACGATTGCCGTGCCTTGAGACACGTTTTCGAATTCATCAACCACTTGACGTCGCCAGATCGCATGACAGCCGCGCCACTTCAGGTTTCTTTCAAAACAACTCCGACTGGAGACTTGACTAAGGATAGACCGCGTTGGGATCTATTTAGGCCTAGAGAGTACGCTTCGCAGGACCTTAAGAAGGTTGCTAAATGCGCCTATTTTGATTACCAACGGGAGAGAGTCTACGTACGGACGCATCCTCACTTAAAAGTATTAAGTAAAAGTCGGCACAAGCTCAGGCAGGCCTCGATTCGAATCAATAAAGTACAGGTCATAGTGAGCCAGCGATGCCCTCAATGCCAAAGCAAAAAGATCGATAAGCTCAATCAACTCAGCCACCAGGTGATCGATTTGAAGTTTTTCAATGGCGGGATGAAAAGATGGTTCACTCGCATTGTCTCTTGGCGTTACGAATGCCTAAAATGTAATAACGTTTTTAATTCCGAAGCAAGATCACCTAATCCTACTAAATACGGGCATGGGTTGATGAGTTGGTTTGTCTATGGCAACGTGGCCTGCGGAATGAACATGCTTCGAGTTGAGAAAAGCCTCAGGGATATCTTCGGTTTTGAGGTTGCATGGAGCCAGGCCTATCGGTCAAAGTCCTACATTGCAGAGCTCTACCAGTCTCTCTATCCGGAAATCCTCAAGGGCATTCTGGCTAGCCCGGTGATACATATTGATGAGACAACCGTCCGGCTCAGGAAGCAGGCAGGTTATGTTTGGGTTATGACCAGCATGGATAAAGCTTTTTATTTTTACAAACCGTCCCGAGAAGGATCATTTCTCCAAGAGATGCTCGGTGACTTCTCAGGTGTTCTGGTCTCGGATTTTTTCACGGCATACGATTCTTTGGCCTGCGAGCAACAAAAATGCCTCGTTCACCTACTCCGAGACATTGATGACGATTTACTCAGGAACCCGCTGGACTCGGAATTCAAGAACATGGCTCAAACTTTTGCCACCCTGTTGCGAACAATCATTGAAACAGTGGATAGATTTGGGCTCAAAAGCCATCACTTACACAAGCACAAAAGGGCTGCGACTCGGTTTCTCGATTCGGTGGCCTCCGCGGATTTCTCGTCTCAACTTGCCATGAAATATAAGAAGCGTTTTCAGAAGAAGAGTGGCGAAAAGTTGTTTACCTTCCTGGATCATGACGGTGTGCCATGGAACAATACCAACGCCGAGCATGCCATCAAAAGATTCGCCAAATACCGCAGGCAGGCCGATGGTTGCTTTACGGAGCGGAGCCTGCAGGAGTACCTCGTGCTGGCAAGCGTGTTCGAAACCTGCGAGTTCAACAACGTCAACATTCTCAAATTCTTGCTTTCGAAAGAGACGACGTTGGAAGGACTACTTAAGTTGGCTCGGCGCAGGACGAAGACGTCGAGGGAAGTGGCAATGAACAATGACTCTGACCAGAATCACACAGCGTTCGGCTCGAGCGATGCCTAAAATCCTGGACACGCGATGACTGCAGCCCCGGAAAGATCGCACTGGCTTTTGCCCTGCCAGCCGGACTCAGGCGGGCACGAAAACCTGCCCGTCTGTCGAATCGCAGAAACATTTCGACCGGATTGGTCAAAGCAAGCCAATTCCCAAACCATGAAGTATCGTCCGGAGTTTCCGGACCTATCTCTGGCGAATTGTTATTTCGCCCATGATTCCTCAGGATTCCCCGTCCTGCTACCATTCTGCGAAGTGCAATCTTCTCGTCGTTCTCATCCACCTTTATAATAGATCGTTGTCTGACACAAACCGGCCGTAATTGTGGGATTCGAGCCATTGTTGGACTGAATGGACCGAAAAACGATGCTGATGCCGTAGAACTAGTAACTGTCAATGCTTGAGAACATAAGGGTTATTTCGCGTGGGCGCGTAGCTCAGCAAGGAGAGCACCTACCTGGACAGCAGAGGGTCAAGGCGAAGAGCGATTCTTCTTACTCTTTTTAATTCAATGAGATGGCGCGCCCGGGGAGACTCGAACTCCCGACCCTCTGCTTAGAAGGCAGACGCTCTATCCGACTGAGCTACGGGCGCGTTGCTTTTCTCCTTCTATCTTAACTACTTACGGACCCCTCAGCAGCTTCTTTCTTCGGTTTGACGCTACCGTAGTAAAAACGTAGTGATTTTGGATCTTGGTGGACTTGTTTGTTCGCTTGTTCGATGCCCTCACGAACTTGGTCAACCATTCCGAGTTGATAATGGCGTTTCGTCTCTGGACTGCTGTGCCGCATCGCCCGCTGCACCACGGCGTCTGCAGCAACCCAACTGAGACGCGTGCAGAACACGTGACGCAGATTGTAAATCGGGAAATACGATACGCCAGCTTTCGCTAGAGCCGTCTGCCATGCTCGCTTGACGCTGCGTATTGGCTTACCCGGACTCCGGGGACTTGGAAACACATACAAGCTTTCCGAGTCTTGTTCCTTCTTCCACTCCTTGAGAACGTC
>WNFH01003165.1_pt1 | contig 11625 bp, 6 predicted proteins | sample 5400411 | NCBI WGS metagenome assembly WNFH01 (sample SAMN13153347, study PRJNA577476) | soil metagenome | isolation source: 200 cm saprolite under Douglas fir tree site 2 hole 3 | place: USA:California | collected 2015-04-18
GCTGGGCGCGGCAATCAAAGCGGCGCACGCGCGCGGCATCAAAGTCACCGGGCATTTGTGTTCGGTGGGCTTCACCGAGGCAGCCGACTTGGGCATGGATGATCTCGAGCACGGCATCGTGGTTGATCAGGAATTCAATCCCGGCAAGCAGGCAGACGTCTGCCCGCCGTCCGCGAACGACCATCCCAGCATTGAAAAAGTGGACGTTGAAAGTGAGCCTGTACAAACGATGATTAAGAAACTTGTGCAAAATCACGTCGCGGTCACTTCCACGCTGGTCATCTTCGAAACGTTTGCGCCGGAGCAGCCACCCGTTCAGGACCGCGTCCTGCAAGCGCTTTCTTTGCCCTCTCGCGCTGATTACCTTTCCGTGCGTTCCAAAGTGGCGGGAGGGAAAGGTTCCGGGGGCGACCTGCTGAAGAAGGAAATGCAGTTCGAGCGCGACTTCGTGAAAGCGGGCGGCTTGCTGCTTTCCGGTGAAGATCCGACCGGGTATGGCGGAGTTTTGGCCGGTTTTGGCGATCAGAGACAGACCGAGCTCCTGGTGGAAGCAGGCTTTACTCCGCTTGAAGCGATCCACATCGCCACGCAAAATGGCGCGGAATTCCTCGGCGAAGGCGCGCGTATCGGCACGCTCAAAGCCGGTAAGCAGGCCGACCTGGTGGTGATCAATGGAGATCCGAGCCAAAAGATAGCGGACATCGAAAACGTGGAGCTCGTCTTCAAGGATGGCGTCGCATACGACTCGCGCAAGCTGATCGATTCGGTCCAAGGCGCGGTCGGGTTGCACTAATAGCCGCGACTTTAAATATTTTTCAGCTTTTCCCACGTCCAGCGATACAATCGCGGCAACTGCTTTCCGGAGAAAGCCAAGTGGGAGATGAGCGTCGCCGAACGCCGCGTTATCCCTTCATCGCTACCGCCGAGGTCGTAGACCAATCCTCGCAGGCCAGCATCTCCACGCGCGTGACTGAGCTCAGCCTCAACGGCTGCTATTTGGACATGCCCAATCCCCTACCGAAGGACACGCAGATCAAGATCAAGATTTATAGCGAGAGCAAATTCTTTGAATCGGCCGGAACCATTGTCTACTCGCAAGCCAATCTCGGCGTTGGCGTGACCTTCCGCGAGACCCGCCCGCAATTTCTCACCGTGTTGAAACAATGGCTCCTCGCCGCTGCCGTCGCCAAATACGGCACTAAGAAATGATTTGGACTGTGGCGTTCTCGCCGCGGCAATAGATAGGGAGAGAATAAAAATGGGTACTCGCAAAGTAGCTTCGCTCGCGTTACTGGGTGGTCTCGCTTTTGTGATTCTTGCGTCGACTGCGACTTCCGCTGACCGTGAAGAGGCGGCTCTGCGGGCGCTCGTTCCCAACATCGTCGCCGCGTGGGGCACCATGGACATCTCCAAAGTCGCGCCCTACTACGCGGCGGACGCTGATCTCGCTTACTTCGATATCGTCCCGCTCAAATACAACAACTGGAAGGAATACAGCGCAGGCGCTCAAAAATTGTTATTCGATCCCAACCGCAGTATCGGCGCCAAACTCAACGATGATCTCGCCGTGCATCGCCGCGGCTCGCTGGCTTGGGCCACCTTCACGCTGGCCATCGATCTCGTAAGCAAAGAAGGCGTTAGCTCGCATCTCAATGCGCGCTGGACCATGGTGCTGGAGAAGCGCGCAAAGGGGTGGACCGTCGTGCACGAACATGTGTCCGTGCCTCTCGGCGGCTCCTAGTCCTGGTGCATTGCAGTGAATGTCGCGGACTCACCACGGAGCCCGCGACTTTTTCGCCTTCAGTCTCCGAAGCAGAAAGCCGGCAATGAGTTACCCAATGTGGGCTTTAGAGCGCGCTTGTATCCGGAACGATCCGGATGGCCCGAAACACTTCTAGCCATGCCGTGTTTCGCCCTGCAACGCGGAGTGGAGTACCTCTGCGAGGTGCTTTGCGGTCCGGCCAGTGCTTTGCCGTATCTGCTCGCGGCAGCTGAAGCCATCTGCCACGACTATGGTCTCGGGCGTCGCCCTTCGGACCGCTGGCAGCAACACGCGCTCACCGATCGCTTGCGCGATCGCGAACTTGTCGCGCTCAAATCCGAATGGTCCAGCCATTCCGCAACAGCCCGCATCGGGACACTCCAGCTCCACTCCCATGTGCCGCAACAGCGACTCCTCATCGTTCATTTTCATTAGTGCTTTGTGGTGACAATGCCCATGCAGAAGAATCTTTGCGGAGAGTTGCGGAGGTTCGTACCCGGGCGCGTGCTGCACGAGAAATTCGCTGAGCAAAAATACTTGCTGTCGCAATCGGCTCGCGCGCGCGTCGTGCGGAAACAAATTGCGCAACTCGTCCCCAAACACGGAAGCGCAGCTCGGCTCGAGCACGACGATCGGCAGCCCAGCGTCAATTTCCGCACCCAGGACATCCATGATTTGTTTCAAGTATCGCTTGGCCCCGGTGAGCATTCCGAAGTCATACAGAGGACGTCCACAACACAAAACATTGCGCGGGCATTTCACAGCGAAACCCGCGTGCTCCAGAACTTCGAGAGCGGCGCGGCCCGTCTCTGGATGAAAATAATTGTTGAACGTATCGATCCACAGCAGTACTTCCTGCTTTTCCGACCTGGGCGCTTTCTCAAACAGTGCAGGCCGCGCCCGCTGTGCCCATCGCCGAAAATTGAGGTGCGCAAATCGGGGCAATTGACGCTGCGGCGCGAGCCCCAACATCAATCCGAGCGAGTGCCGAAATCCCGGCGCATGTGTGAAAAAGTTTGTCACCGCCGGAGCCAGCGAGGCCCACCGCGCCCATCGATTGATCATCCCAAAGGCGTATGCCCGCAATGGTCGCCGCTTGGTTTCGTAGTAGTGCGAGAGAAACTCCGCCTTGTAGGTCGCAACGTCGACGTTCGCGGGGCATTCCGATTTGCAGGCCTTGCACGAGAGGCACAAATCGAGCGATTTCTTGACGTGTTCGTCGTTCCAGCCGCCGCGCAGCACTTCGCCTTGCAGCAGCTCAAACAGCATGTGCGCGCGCCCGCGCGTGCTGTGCTCCTCATCCCGCGTGGCCATGTAGCTTGGGCACATTGTGCCGCCGTCATTTTTACGGCAGGCTCCGATCCCGATGCACCGCAGCGTAGCTTTCGCCAGCGAGCCGTCATCCTCGGGAAATTGGAAGTGCGTCTCCGGTTTGAGAGGGCGATAGTCCGCGCCGAGCCGCAAATTTTCGGTCGGCAGATACGGATTCACCACTTTGTGCGGATTGAGTTTGTTGTCCGGGTCCCAGGCGTGCTTGAATTTTCCGAATGCCTGCACCAGCTCAGGACCAAACATTTTCGGAAGCAGCGCCGCTCGCGATTGCCCGTCGCCATGCTCGCCGGAGAGCGAACCTCCGTAAGCAACCACCAAGTCGGCCGCGCGCTCTATGAACTCGCCGTATTGGCGGATGCCCGTTTCGCTCTCGAGATCAAACGTGACGCGCATGTGCACGCATCCGTGGCCGAAATGGCCGTAGAAGGCTCCCCGATACTGGAATTCGTTCATCAGCATGCGAATATCGCGCAAATAGCCGCCTAATTTCTCGGGTGCGACTGCCGCATCGTCCCAGCCCTCCCATTCCGGTGGCGCCCCCGGAGCAAACGCGGCAGCCCGCGGGCCAGCTTCGCGGATCTGCCACACAGCTTTGGCTTCATCCGGAGAATACAAGCGCATGCTGGGCGGCGCGCTGATATTTGTCAGGCGTTCCATTAGCCGCAGTGCCGAGTTACTTGCTTCCCGCGCGTCATCCGCTCCGAATTCCACAAGCAAGAATCCGCCGCCGTGTGGCAGCAGCTCGAGATTCGGCGCTCCCTTCCGGCGGAGTCCATCGATGATGCTTCCTTCAAAACCTTCCAGTCCAATCGGTCCGAATTCCAGGATTTCCGGAACGTGGTCTGCGGCGTGAAACGCGTCCTCATACCCCAATCCGACAAGGACCCGGTGCTGCGGGCTATGAATCAGTTTCACTTTTGCTTCCAGCACGATTGCGCAGGTTCCTTCCGTGCCCACCAGCGCGCGTGCCACGTGGAATCCGTTCTCGGAAAGCAAGTCGTCGAGGTTATATCCGGAAACGCGTCTGGGGATTTTCGGAAAGCGGGTTCGGATCAGGTTTGCGTGCTCGTCCCGAATTCCCCGCAGCGCGCTGTAAATATCTCCGCGCCTTCCTCCCTGCGCGATAATTGCTTCCAGTTCGCTTTCGCTCGTTGCACCCACGGTCATCTGCGGGCCATCGTAGAGCAAAATGCGAAGCTCTTCGACGTTGTCGACGGTTTTTCCGCCGAGGAGCGAGTGCGCGCCACAGGAATTGTTTCCAATCATCCCGCCGATAGTGCAGCGGTTGTGCGAGGAGGGGTCAGGCGCAAAAGTGAGCTGGTGGGTCTCCGCGCGGTTGCGCAAGGCGTCCAGAACCACACCGGGCTGCACGCGGGCGAACCTTCGCTCCGTGTCGAGTTCCAAGATGCGGGTCATGTACTTGGTGAAATCCAGCACCACCGCGACGTTGCAGCATTGTCCGGCCAGACTGGTGCCTGCGCCACGCGGCAGCACCGGGGCTCCGAACTTGCGGCAAGCGGCAACTGCCGCGACCACGTCTTCCTCATCGCGCGGCAGCACTAAGCCGATGGGGACCTGGCGGTAATTCGACCCGTCCGTCGCGTACAGCGCGCGGCTCCCGCGATCGAAGCGAACTTCACCCTTTACCTCGCGCTTCAACTCTTTCTCGAGGTCTGCCGCGGCTGCGAATGTGTCGACGCGTTTTCCGTGCGAGCTGAGGGGCAATGGCAGGCGTTGGTTCAAGGCCTGCCTACTTTAGAACAAGTCGCCGAGGCGTGGCGAATCGATTTGAGCAATGGCCCGTCATTCCACAGCCACGCCCGGCGTCGGCAGATTTTCGGAGAGCTAAGGTTTCAACGCGTCTCCGTTGCCTGTTTCACAATCAGTGCGGGAATTTCCTGCTGCTTCATCAAGTCGTCGTAGGACTTCACGTCCGTGGAAACGATGGCTTTCCACTTCGTCAATTGTTCATCGACAGCTTTGCTGAGCATATCGAACACTTCGTAAGACTGCTTTGTTGGCGCGGTATCGGCGCTGGAGACCACGCCGCCCAGAGCGACAAGGTGATTATTCAGGCGGACCGGGAAATTCAAAACGTCCTGTCCGCTCTTGGCCTTAGTTTGGATCAGAGCTTCCTCCACCTCGGTCATTTTCTTGTCCAGCGATTTGCCGGCGTCGGCAATCGATTTCCCTCGCGGGTCGTTTTTCAGTCGCTTGTTGATGGCGATCATTTGTTCCCGCAAATCGCGGATCTGGTTGATGGCGTCATCGGTTTCGGTGACCTTGTCGCGGATTTTAATCAAGAGCACGAACTGCTTTTCCAGATCGGCTTGCGTTACGGCGAGGCGCGAATCGGGCTTGATCTCCAGGAGCGCTGTGTAGCTCTTGCCCAGGACGGTGAGCTTTACTTGGTATTTGCCCGGCAGCGCCCGCGGCCCGCTGGTGCTGCCGCCCCACAGAGGGGCGTGCGGCACCTTGCTGGCGCCTTCGTAATCGAGATCCCAAACGAAGCGGTTCAATCCTGCGTCGACGGGAAGCGTGCCGGCATTGCGATCGGGCGCGCCGAAGCCCTCGTCCTGTTCGCCCTCTTCTTCTTTCTTGGGGAAGTGGCGAATCACTTTGCCAGACGCATCGAGGACGTCGAGCGTAATTTTGGGGGCCTCGCTCTCGGATGTTTTTGAATCGGGTTTGGCCGCAGCTTCCTCTGCCTCGGCGCTTTGCGTTTGCTCTTTCGAATCGCTGTCCTTCTTCTCGGATTCTTTCTTATCGGCGTCCGGCTTCTTCAGCGAGGTTTTCAGCCAATAGTCGATGACTGCGCCAGCAGGGGGATTTTTGCCGATGTTGGCACCGCCACGAAAGAACGAGCCGCGGAACAGAGTGTGATTTGCGGCCGCGGGCGTGAACAAATGGGCGGCGTCTTGAGCCACAGAGTCGCTGTATTGTTCGAGCGGCGTGATGTCGTCAAGCACCCAGAAGCTGCGGCCGTGCGTGGCGACAATCAAGTCGTTGTTCTTTACCACGAGATCGTTCACCGGCGAGAGTGGCAGATTTAACTGCAGCGGCTGCCATTGCTCGCCATCGTTGAAGGAAACAAACACGCCGGCTTCCGTGCCCGCGAAGAGCAAGCCTGCGCGCTTGGGATCGACGCGCGCCGCGTGGACATAGGCATTCGCGGGAAAGCCGTTCACGAGCTTGCTCCACGTTTTGCCGAAATCCGAGGTTTTGAAAACGTAGGGTGTGAAGTCGTCCATCTTATGCCGCTCGACGGCCACGTAAGCGGTGCCCGCATCTTTGGAAGAAGCTTCGATCATGCTCACCGTGCCCCATTCCGGCATCGCCTTAGGGGTGATGTTCTCCCAGTGCTGGCCGCCGTCGCGGGTGAGTTGCAGCAGACCATCATCCGTTCCTACCCAGATCAAGTCTTTCTGGACGGGCGATTCCACAACGGAAAAGATCGTGTCGTACACTTCGACGCCGGTGTTGTCTTTCGTGATTGGGCCGCCGGAGGCTTGCTGCTTTTGCTTGTCGTTGCGAGTCAAGTCGGGACTGATGATGCTCCAGCTCATGCCCGCGTCCGTGGTCTTGAACAACACTTCGCCGGCGAAGTAAAGAGTCTTCGCGTCGTGCGGAGAAAACACAATCGGTTCGGTCCACTGGAAACGATGTTTTACATCGGCGGCGGCCCAACCTATTGGATTCACGGGCCAGGGGTTGACGGACTGAGTTTCTCCGGTGCGGTGATCGTAGCGGGTGATTTCGCCGCCGTAAGACCCGGCATACACGATTTCTGGATCGGTGGGATCAGGAGCGATGTAGCCACTCTCGCCGCCGCCGACATCGTACCAGTCCGGTCGGTCGATTCCGCCATCAGCGCTTGCGCTGGCGATGCCAACGGTGGAGTTATCTTGCTGCGCGCCGTAGATGTAGTAAGGAAAGCGATTGTCGGTGGTGACGTGATAAAACTGCGCGGTTGGCTGGTTGTAAACGCTGGTCCAGCTCTGCGCGCCATCGGTGGAAATGGTGGCGCCGCCGTCGTTACCGTTGATGAGGCGCTTTGGGTTTGTGGGATCGATCCAGAGGCCGTGATTGTCGCCGTGCGGCACGCGCAAAGCATTGAAAGTTTTGCCGCCATCGTTTGAGCGGTAGACGCCGGTGTTAAGAATGTAGACGGTGTCGGCGGATTTGGGATCAGCGAAGATGTGCGAGTAGTACCAAGCGCGCTGGCGGAAGCGGTGATCGTCGGTGAGAAGCTGCCAGTTCTCGCCGCCGTCATCGGAGCGATAAATGCCGCCCTTCTCCGCTTCGACGACCGCCCAGACCCGGTTCGGGTTTGCTCCGGAAACCGTTACGCCGATGCGGCCCAAAACGGTTTCGGGCAGGCCGTGCGCTTTGATTTCCTTCCAGGTCGTGCCGCCATCCGCGGAGCGGTAGAGGCCGCTTCCCGGACCGCCGCTGTCCATACTCCATGGAGTGCGCCGCGCCTGCCAGAGAGCCGCAAACAAAATATTGGAATTGCCGGGATCGAAGGTGATGTCGATCGCCCCGGTCTTCGCATCCTTATATAGAACCTTCTCCCAGTTCTTCCCGCCGTCGCGAGTGCGGAAGACGCCCCGCTCTTCGTTGTCGCCAAAAGGATGCCCCAGAGCAGCGACGAACGCGATGTCCGGATTTTTCGGGTTCACGATCAAGCGGCCGATCGCGCGCGTGTCGCCAAGCCCGACAAACTTCCAGGTCTTGCCGGCGTCGATGGACTTGTACACTCCGTTTCCGCCGACGATGTTGCCGCGGATGCAAGCTTCTCCGGTGCCGACGTAAACAATGTTGGGATCGGATTCGGAAACCGCTAGCGCACCGATAGAGGGCGAAGCGTCCTTCTGCTTGTCAAATAGAGGCTTCCAATTGAGGCCGCCATCCGTGGTTTTCCAGACGCCGCCGGCCACGCCGCCAAAATAATAAGTGTTGTCCTGGCCGACGACGCCGGAAACAGCGAGAACACGTCCGCCGCGAAATGGCCCGACGAGGCGATAGTTGAGCGCCTTCCACGGGCCTTTGTCTTCCTCATCGTCCTTCTGGGCAGCTGCGGGAGCAGCAGGCGCCGCCTGTGAACTCTCCTGCTTTTTTTCAGCTACGCTTTCAGCGGATTTCTTCGGCTTTTGTTTCTGAGCAAATGCAGGTGTGACAAGTACGGTGAGTATGGCTAGAAGCGCAATCGTTCGCAACGTTTCCTCCACAGCGCGTTAGTCGGATTGGAATCCTAAACGCTTACCGCAAACAAGCAAAGCGAAAATATCGCCGACGACTGCTGTGGCATTTTTTGATCGCCGAAACGCCGACCACGGAGCTTCGAGTTCAGAAAAAAGTCCGCGCTCGAGCCGCGGGTCGGGGCTCCTTGAGCGTGGGCTACGTGTTCTGCCCGTAATAGGCGTCTCGGCCATGTTTACGGCGGAAATGCTTGTCATGGAGTTGCTGGGAGATGCAACGCGCTCTCGGATTGGCGGCGATCGTCTGGGAGGCCATGGCGGCAATTTCTTCCACGATTACCGCGATGCGCGCAGCTTCGGCAGGCGTGGCGCCCCAGCAGAACGGAGCGTGCCCGGCGACGAGCACGGCGGGTACATGCAGCGGATCGAGTCTCGCGAAGCGCCGAACGATGGCCAAGCCGGTGTTTGCTTCGTAGTCCGCGCGAATCTGCGCCGGGCGCAGCGGCTTGGTCACCGGGATAGGGCCGCGGAAGTAGTCGGCGTGCGTCGTGCCAAAGCAAGGGATTTCGCGTTGCGCCTGGGCCCACGAAGTGGCTGCTCGAGAGTGCGTGTGCGCGATGCCTCCGATGGCGGCGAATTCGCGATAGAGAATCAAATGCGTGGGCAGATCGGACGAAGGGCGCAGCGAGCCCTCCACGACTTTGCCGTGCAGATCCGTGACCACCAGATCCTCGGGCTTCATCTGGTCGTACGGAACACCGCTAGGCTTGATCACGATCAGGCCTTCGTCGCGTGCGATGCCGCTGGCATTGCCGAATGTGTACAGCACCAACCCGCGCCGCACCAATTCCAGATTGGCTTCCAGCACTTCTTCACGGAGGGCTTTCAGAATCATGCGTTTCCTCGCGCGGCGGCGGCGACGCGCCGCAAAGTTGGAAGGATGCGTCCGGCGGAAATAGCGGGTGCGTTCGAGCTTCCGAAAGCGAAGTAGAGTTCGCGGTACAGAGCGTAAAGCTCCTCGTATGTTTGAGCAGCCCTCGGATCGGGTTCGACAATGCGATACTCCGGGCAAAGCGCGTCTTGCGCTTCCTCCAGCGAGCGAAACGCGCCGGCGGCCAGTGCTGCGAAAATCGCGGAGCCGAGGCTGGTGACGTCCGATTTGGGAATGAGCACGGGTTTATTCAGCACATTGGCGTAAACGCGATTCAGCACTTCATTTTTCTGAGGGATGCCGCCCGCGTTGATGACCCGGTGGATTGGGACGCCATGCTGTTCCATGCGTTCCAGGATAACGCGGGTGTGGAAGGCCGTGCCCTCAATCGCTGCGAGTAATTCGTCTTGCGCGCTGTGCGTCAAGTGCCAGCCCAGCGTGATGCCTCCGAGTTCGGGATTGACCAGGACTGTGCGGTCGCCATTGTCCCAGGTGAGGCGGAGCAAACCGGTTTGCCCAGCTCGGTACGAAGCGAGGTCCTGCGATAGCGCTGCCACGCTGCTATTAGCGCGACGCGCGATGGCTTCAAAAATGTCTCCCGTGGCGGAGAGCCCAGCTTCGACGCCGGTCTTTTGCGGATGCACGGAGCCGGGCACGACGCCGCAGACGCCGGGGATAAGGCGTGTGTCGTCACTCATGGCAATAATACAGGTGGAGGTGCCAACGACGTTTACGACGTCGCCGGTACGTGCGCCCGCCCCAACCGCGTCCCAATGCGCATCGAAGGCGCCGACCGGGATGGGAGTGCCCGCGCGCAGCCCGAGTTGTGCGGCCCATTCGGGAGCGAGGTGCCCGGCGAGTTGGTCACTCGTCGCGTAGCGGCCGTCGAGTTTGCCTCGGACACCCTTAAGTAGCGGATCGACGGAGGCCAGAAAATTCTCATCGGGCAGGCCGCCGAGGGACGCGTTCCACATCCATTTGTGCCCCATCGCGCAAATGGATCGCGGGGCGGTGGCAGGGTTGGTGATGCCACATAGAACGGCGGCGACCATGTCGCAATGCTCGAACGCGGTGGCGAAACGCCCGCGCTGGTCTGGATTGTGCCGCAGCCAGTGGAGCAGCTTCGAAAAGCCCCATTCGGAGGAATAGGTTCCACCACACCAATCGATCGCTTGCAGTTTTTGGCGGCGGGCGGTTTCGGTGATCAACGCGGCTTCGCGCCAGGAGCGATGGTCGCACCACAGATAATATTCATCGAGGGGCTGAAGGTTTGCGTCTACGGGAATGACGCTGGAGCCGGTGGTGTCGATGGCCAGGGCGGCAACTTGGTCGCCAGAGATGCGTGCGACGGTAGTGGCCTTGCGAGTGGCCTCGGCGAGGGCGCGCATGTGGTCGTCGTGACCCTGCGTGGCGTGGTCGGGGTCATCTTTCTTGCGATGCAGCGGGTACTCGGCGACGCCCGAGCCGAGACGGCCGCGCTCCGTGTCAACGATGGTGACGCGCACGCTGAGCGTGCCAAAATCCGCGCCCGCTACGATGGCCATGAAATAGTGTCCAAGTTGGATTGCACTCTTGCCCGCGGCATCGCCTGCTTACGCGTGCGCGTACATGTCCCAGCCGAGATAGCGCGTTGTCGCCTCGTGAATTACGGGCGCAACCGTCGAAAAATTCGCGGCGACGTGGTGCTCGAATCCATTTTCGCAGATGTAGTGCAGAAGTTTTTGCATGTTGGGAATTTCCACCACCCCGGCGCCCCCAAACGTTTCGAGTGGATCATCCGTGAAGCGCCCTTCGCCGGAGTAGCCGCGGATTCTGCCGGTGAGGTCGTCGGTGGAGAAGCGCGCATAGCTCATTGCGCCGGATTTGACGCGGCCAACGCAGGTGCCGAAGGTGTTCTCTTTTCCGACGGTGCCGGCGATGATGGCTTGAAAATCCATCTGCACATCTTTGAAGAAATGCTTGGGCAAATTGCTGCAGTGGAAACACACAGCCTTGTTGGGATCGCTACCGTAGTTGTTATTCCAGTCGAGCAAGGCGCTCGGCGTTTGTGAGGCAAGTTGCAGCGCGTGCATGCCCAGAACGCCGCAGACATCGACTTCGCACGCACTCGATATCAGGGAATCGCTCATCATGCTCATGACCGTGCACGGGACCACGCCGAGATTCTCTTCAAGCGAGGTCCAGCACTGCACGGCGCTGATTTGCACTTGCGCACTTTTCATCCAGTCGTCGATCACGGCGCCAAGCTTGGCCATTTTGAGCAACGCCGGCTGGGGAATGCCACTGGTCGTGACATAGCGTTCAATGTTCTTCAGTTTCTGCACCGCGCGGTCATCACTGTCTTTCATGCGCCCGATGCGCCCGATCACCTCGGAAAGGTCCAGCGTTTCGACGGTAAT
>WNFH01003168.1_pt1 | contig 11622 bp, 7 predicted proteins | sample 5400411 | NCBI WGS metagenome assembly WNFH01 (sample SAMN13153347, study PRJNA577476) | soil metagenome | isolation source: 200 cm saprolite under Douglas fir tree site 2 hole 3 | place: USA:California | collected 2015-04-18
AGGAAGTTTCCGGTTGAAGTAGCGGTGTCTCGCCGGTGACTTCCACAACCTGGTTCACTGCGCCAACTTGCATGGTCAGATCGATACGCGACGTCTGCTGCACCTCGACCACGATATCTGTGCGCGACGTGCGCTTGAAACCCGTTTTCTCCGCGTCAACCTTGTACTTGCCCGCAAACAGGTTCACAAACGTGTACAGGCCATCGCTCCCGGTGGATTGGGTTCGCTTTTCCGACGTGCCCTGATTGGTCAGTGTCACTTGCGCGTCGGCGACTGCGCCTCCCGAGGCGTCCGTAACTGACCCGGTGACCGTGCCATAGGTCGACTGGGCCCACGCCGGCTGGCTGAGCATTACTATGCAGACGACAAGGAATGAAACCGCCAACGCAAACGTCGCAAGAAACTGGATTTGTGACTTTTTCATGATCTGCGCTCCTAACACCCCGTCTGAGTGTTCTGCCTATAACCAGAGGCCCGCGTGACACACCAAACCCTGAGTTCCAGTAATGGAACTGATTGGTGCAACACAACACCTCGACACTTTTCCGGATTTACCCATTGTTACGTAACGAAGAGTAGATATGTACCAGCCTTACCTATGGGCGGGAAAGGAAAGCGAAAAAAGCCCGAAGGAATACTGGATGGGGCGGATGCCCTCGGCTCGCGGTCTTACGGAAGAATCGCTCAACTGGCTCTCAGGCTCTACGGATGATTCGCATCGTTCCGGAGGAGGGCGTAAAGGAACGGTTTGGTCGTAGGTTTCTGGCTGCCGCCACGCGGCTCGACCGTGACAAATACTGCGTCAATCTCCGCCAGTTGCTTGGGGTCGTCAAAGCGCATCACCCATCGGCGATTGGTTTCGTTGTCCATGTACAGAATGCCTAAGTTCAAGGGCAGTGCCTGCTCTCCCTGCGCCGTCTCCTTTTGGCCCCATACCTGGAAGGTGTTGGCATTCACGACGCCATGCTGGCGGTCGAGATCGAACGCATAAAAGATGAGAGATTTGCCCTGCGTGTAAAACACCCTGCCGAATGGTTTTTTCGTGCGGCTGCCGCTATCCACATCGAAAACATCCGCAATATAAAGCTTTCGCGCACCCATTAGCTCGCGAATATCCCGGTCGGAAGCGAGATACTGTTCCGTATCTTTGAGCCGGCGTTCCTGATCCCGGTTGACGGCTGTGAGCTCTGCAATCTTCACTTCGAGCGAGGTGGTTCTAATCAGTATCCTATCGCGTTCGGCCCGCAGGCTTGCCAGCTCGGTTCGAACATTCTGATAAGACTGGTTCGCGTCCTGCAGCTGGGTGTTCAGAGTGTCGCGTTGTTGCGAGAGCTCTTGCACCTTTCCCCCGGACTGGTTGTTGGCCGCCGAGAGTTCATTCGCGTGCTCTTCCGTCTCACGCAACGCGGCTCGCAATTTCGCGACTTCTCGTTCCTCTCGCGAGCTTTGTTCCTGCAATTGCGCGAACCTTGCGGCTTGGGCCGCAAGCAGTTCGTCCGCGGATTTCTTCTCAGCCGCCAGCTTCTGGAGCCGCTCGTCAGGAAACACCGGGGTTGGGCTGGCAGCGCCCTGTGCGCGAATCCCAAGGCGATAGGCATGGAACCCGACCGCGACCACAAGGCAGGCCGCAAGTGCGGCTTGCGCAAAGGAATTGGCGATGATTCGGCGCAAAACAGAAGGCGGTGCGGAAACCCGAGGGCGCCCGTCCCGATCGAGAACGGGTCGCTGGTCTGACCGCACACGTGCAAGCAGTTTATTCAGAGATGGTTCCTCGTCCCAGCTTCCCTGCGCTGGCCGGTCAGCATAAGCAGCGGCAATTGTGGGAATTCCTTCTGCCGCCAGAATGCGGTATTGGAGTGCGATCTCGCGGCACTCCGCGCAATGGTCTAAATGCGAATTCAACTCGGACCGCTCGATGGGGGTGAGGGCACCAGAGTTGGCCAGAGCATTGAGCTCTCTGAATCTCTCGTGGATTTCCCGACCTTGGTGGCCGTCTAGCATTGTTTATATCCCCTGAGCCTCTGGACAAAGGCGCTTTTTCTTAGCCGCTCCAAACCACGATAGAAGTGGTGACGGCTGTTTCCCAATGGCTGATTGAGCTTCTTGCTGATCTCGCGCAAATCCAATCCCTCGAAATAAAACAACTCAAGCGTCGCGCGCTGCATCTCGGGAAGCTGCTCGAAGGCTCTCTCAAGCTGCACTCGGTTGAGCTTGGCGCCGATCTCCCGATCCAGATCGGTGTCCCCCAATAAAATATCGCCGAGAACAGCGATGTCTGTACCAGCGTAAAAGCCCCTTCGCGCCAAGTGCGACTTCCTGTCCAGCGCCCGGTGCAGCGCGATCTGAATAATCCAGTTCTTCGCACTTCCCTTTGCCTCGTCAAAGAGCATCGATTTCTTATACAGGTAGAAAAACGCTTCCTGGACAACGTCCTCGGCCTCGCCGCTGTCGCGGACGATGCCTCGTGCAATGGCGAGCACAAGGCGAGCGTATCGGCCGAAGAGAATCTCCAAGGCGCCGGAATCATTGGACTGCAGACGAGCCATCACCTCCTCATCGCTCGGAGAGCGGTCTCCAGCAGCTTTCCGCGCCGGGACGGCGAGTTCCTGGCCTTGTCCCTGGCTCCAAGCGATGGGAAATGTGAGCGCGCGTCCTTGCGGCGGAGAACTCATGCGTAGCTCTCAGTTCCGCGGCATAACGCTGCACATTCAGCGAAACACCCCGTGCACCGGCGCATTCCCCTAGGCACGCTCCGATGCTTTTCGAAACATACACCACTTGACGGCTGAATGAGAAGATTTTTAGATGCCAGCTTCGCGCTTTATTTCTTCAAGAAATCTTGAAGCTTTTGGTACAGAAACCCTTCAACCCTCGTATATAGCTCGATAATCTCCAAATGCTTCGAACGTTACCCTCTAGAACATGAATTTCAATCCGAATTGAATCAGGCGAGGATTGGTCCCGGGAGCCGTGCTGGTTACGACCCCGAAGTTCTTATTATTGGCGGTGCAGCAAATAGTGTTGGGCGGGGCGAATTGCGTTCTATTGAAAATGTTGAAGAACTCCATTCGAAACTCGAAGTCTAGACGATCGTTGGCGGCGAACCTTGTTCTCTTAAATAGGGAGAAGTCAGAATTATTCACTCCTTCTGAGCGCAGGCTGGGATCCACGCGCGGCTCATTTCCGAAAGTGAAGTCAGGCGGCGCGGTAAAACAGGAGGAGTTGAACCATCGTGGTGCGCTCAGATTATTCGGGTCCCCGAGCTTTCTCGTAGCAGCGCCGGACACTGACGCAGGGCAGCCGGACACAAGGTTCGGGCGGGAACCTCCGCCAAAAAGTGTGGTGCCGTTAAGCTGTCCGTTCGTAAAGACCAGCGGAAACCCTCGTTGGAAAATGGTGACGCCGTCAACGCCCCATCCCCCTATAAACTTTTCTTCCCGATCACTGACGCTCGAGAGAAACTTCTTCCCTTTGCCGAACGGGAGGTCTAGGACGTAGCTCACGACCAAACGCTGTGGAATATCCTGAGAGGAAAGTGAACGCTCGCCGCGCAAATTGTTGTTATTTTGAATGCCGCCGACGCCCGTCTCCAGCCACGAAGTCAGCGTGTCCGTGTCACTGATGAGTTTCGAATTCGTGTATGCGGCCAGAAGCGACCCGGCCCCCGCGAATCGTCTTTGCACCGTAAGCTGAAAAGAGTGATAGATGCTGTCGTAGGACCCTTGGCCGGCAAGCTGCACACTCGTGTACTGGGGATAGGGACGGAGGAGCTGCCCCTTGGTCGTTGTCGATCCCGTGAGTGCAAGCGCCTGGCCGTTAATGAAAAACGGATTTGGTGTTGATTGGACAAGGACGACGTTCTGCCTGGGATTTGGAAGTGTCAGATCGACCTGCGCCGCTGCCTGCGCGAGCAAAGCGTCGGAGATTTGATTGACTTGTTGGGAGTATTGTTCCAGATGGGTTCCTTTTGAACCTACGTAAACCGCGGAAAGGAAAAAGTCCGCTGGAAGCGCGCGCTGGATGTTGAGGTTCCACTGCTGGACATAACCGGCGGGATGGTTCCCCGGATAGGCTTCGGTGATCGACTGCACGACTTGGGTGAGAAACTGTTGCGTCCCCTGGATGCCCAGACTGCGCCCGGGCGGCGCTGAGATGCCGGCTGGGAACGGAAGGGCAATTGTGTTGACCGGGTGAGTACCGTCGACGGTTCCCGCATACGTGGTGGTCGCGGCATTGACCATATCGTTCAGCGGGTTGAGACCAAAGGATACATAATTTGGAATCCAGAAGATACCGTAGCCGCTGCGAATCACTGTCTTTGAACTGAGGCCATAAGTCAGTCCGACGCGCGGCGAAAAGTCGATCTTCTCCAGTGGAATATTGTTCCGGTCTCCCGAATTTACGAGGAAGACGTCCCCCTTCAGGGGAGGCGAGCTCCGCGGGAGAAATTGCGTCAAGAAGTTCGTGGCGCCGGGGTCGAAGTAGGACAACCTGTTAAAGCGTTCCGACCAAGGCCCTTGCAGATCGTAACGCAAGCCCAGGTTCAGTGTCAGTTTGTTGGTTGCGTGCCAGGAATCGGCAAAATAGACCGCCCGGTAAATCTGCTGCCCCGCTGTGAAAGCCGGGACCACAGCCTGCGCAAAAAAATGGTTTACGATGTTGTTGAAATTGTCGGCATACCCGAGCAAGAAATCTGCAAATGAAAAGCCGGTCCCGGAGACCCCGGGCAGACTGGTGAAGCAGGCTTGGCCGGGAAAACAGAAATCAAATGCCCCGCTCGCGATGTTGGACTGTGCGTAATTATCACGGCCAACCTCGAACTGGAAGCCGACTTGGTATTGGTGCCGCCCCCGCAACATGGAGACACTTGGCGATAAGTTGTACTGTGTGTTGCGGTCCTGAATGAAGCTTTGTCCCTGGGTGCAGATTATGTTATCGGCGAAGTTCGCCACGCACGGCGTCGGCGGAGTGCGCATGACAGCAGGGACACTCTGGTTGTAACTCTCCGGCCAACCGAGGGTCGTGAGGTCAAACCCAGAATTCTTCGGAGTGCGGTTGTAACTAAAACGGCTGACGCTGACATTGAAACCAAAAATGACCGTCGGCGTGAAAGTGTGAGTGTACCCGGCGGCCAGGGCGCTGCTGTGGTATATCTCCGAGCAGCGGTCAGCGCACAATCCGCTTCCCAGCGGATCTATCGGCAAGTCCAAAATGTTCCAGTAGCTGAAGCGCAGAAAAAGCCGCTGCCGGTTTTTGATGTTGTGGTCCATGCGCCAAACCACTTGGTTTTGATCTCCACCCGTGCTGGCTGCCGTGGTGAAATTATTGGTTGACGCAGTGGCGTTGTTGGGCGCAGGCCACAGATTCAGGAGTTTCGCAGAGGCCGGATTGATGCGCCCGGCCGGAATGATGTTGCCTGCAAATGGCGTGGGAGTGGCCGTGCTGCCAGGGCATGCTCCTTCCGCATTCACGCTGCCGGCACAGGGATCATAAATCTGATTGATGACAACGGATTTGCCGGTGGCGTCCGTTTGGCGATCGTTACAGATACCGCCAGTGAAATCCGACTTGCATATTTCAGAAAAATCGCCAGCTCTTTCTTTCGAGTCGGGAACTGTGGCCGTGAATGGCTGGCCGGTCCGCAGTCGGAAGCCTTCCCAGCTGAAAAACCAAAACGTCTTGTTACGGCCTCCGTTGTGGGAAATGTTCAAAGGACCGCCGGCGTTTGCTCCGAACTGGTTTTGCACCCAGGGCGGCCTGGATTTCCCGACAGCGTTGAGAAAGAAGTCGTTGGCATTGAAGATTTTGTTGCGAACGTATTCGTAGGCCTCGCCGTGCAGTGAATTCGTGCCCGATTTCGTGCTCAAGTTGGTCACTCCACCCGAGAACTTGCCCCATTCCGGTCCCAGATTGCTGGTTTGAACTCGGAACTCCTGTATGGAATCCTGCGTCGGAATCAAGACAGGCAGGTTAATGTACCCGATGTTGAGCGGCTGGCCGTCCAGGTATTCGGCGCTCTGGTTGCCGAATGAACCGTTAACCTGATAATTGCCCCAACCAAAAGGATTGACACCCACAGGCGTGCCCGTGGAACTGCCCTGCGGGACCACGGAGGCAACCAATTCGATCAGGTTAAAAACGTTGCGGCCGTTCAAGGGCAGTTCGTTGGCTTTCCGTTGTTCCACTACCGTGCCGATGGTCGAAGATTCGGTGTCGAGTAAGGGAGCGCCTCCCTGCACAGTGACGCTTTCCGACGCGGAACCCAACTCCATTTCGAAATTGATTTCCAGTGTGTCCTGCACGTGGAGAATGACATCAGATTTGATCACGGCCTTGAATCCCAGCCTTTCGGCTTCGATACGATACGTTCCAGGAGGCAAGTTCGTGACGTAGTAACTCCCTGTCTGGTTTGTGAAGCTTTCGTAGCGGATGCGTGTACTCGTATTGATGACGATAATTTTGGCATCCGCGACGACCGCTTTGCTGGAGTCTGTGATTCGGCCAGTCAGCGATGCATTGGTAGATTGGGCATGAACGTAGATCTCAGACCACAGGCCAAACAAGACGGCGAGGAGGGCCACTCTGCGCAAAGGTGTCACCGAAAGAATCGCTCGGTCACTAGCAAAACGAACGCGGGGTGGCGAGGTTGTCCAAGCTCCCTGGCTCACGTGAATATCCCGAGAATCAGCTACCCTATAAAGGCTCCACCTGACTTGTCAAGGTTATGCGAGCTAATGGCAATCACGCGAACAATGGGTCGCGAACTCCTTATGCTGAGGACCAAAGTAGTAATTCTGCACGACTCGCGCCAAATGTTTGGGGATCTCAAGTTCTCCCTCGACGAAGGCCCTATAGATGACCAGCTTCGAGGTCCCATCCGGGAGGCCTGTGACCTTCCAGGCCTCGACTTGCTTCCGCATCGGCTCGAAGTTGCTCTGCATGCGGTCCACGCCGACCGACAGGATGTCCGCGAGGCGCAGGTGCTTGGTGTGCTTGGCGAGCACGGGCGCGAACACGTCTGAGACAATGTGGCAATGTTTCGGGCTGGCAAGGACTAGACAGACGTATGGTCACCGGATCGAGCCAGCTGATGACTTCTGAGATGACCCCTTAGGGGGCGGAGATGGCCGATTACGTCCGTATTGCCGACGAGACCGTCTGGACACAATTGCGAGAGGCAGCGAGTGGTCGTTCCGAACAGGGTGCTATTCAGACAAATCGCGCCTCATGATTCCGCACCAACCTGTCGCCAACTGCCCGGGTCGTCTCAAAACCCCGCGAGCGCAACTTCGGGACCGTTCGACGTGGGAAGAGTATCAGGGCGGCCACTCGATGAGGATACTCGGCAGTTTTCTGCTCACAGCAGCAATCAAGAGCATAAATCTGGACAAAATATTACATTAGATATAGTCTACATCTTTGATGGACGCCGGCGTGATTAAGCGGTCCTTGGAAGACAGCGGGGTGCGGTGCACTCCGCAGCGCTACGCTGTGATGGCATTCTTGATGGAGCACACCGGGCATCCCACGGCTGCGGAAATCTTCGAAGCCGTGAATCGCGTGGATCCGCGGTCTTCAAGGGCCACGACCTATAACAATTTGCGGGACTTGGTGCAGGCGGGTTTGGTGCGTGAAGTGGCCGTCGAGGGCCGCGCCGCGCGATTCGATGCAAAAGGCGTGCGGCATCATCACTTCATCTGCGACCGCTGCGGCAATGTGGAGGACATGGAGTGGTACGACGTGCCCAGGCCTGCTTCGGGCTCGCTCGGCAAGCGGACTCTCCGCGAATGCGAAGTCATTTTCCGGGGGCTCTGCGCGAAGTGCGCTCCGCGACACGCTTCCCGGTAGACCTCGAAGCCGTCGGGATGCCGGATGAACGGGCGCGCGCCGGCAAACGCGGCCGCTCCCGATGGCGCGAATGGGAAAGGCAAGACAGGTTCGCAGATCGTCACAGTTCTTTTGACTTAATTTTGACTTAATTTCGACTAATCGAAAGGAAGGAGCAAATCATGGCAACCGAAGCCAAGTGCCCCGTCATGCAAGGGACCACGAATGTTGGAATGTGGTCGAACAGCGACTGGTGGCCGAAGCTGCTGAACCTCAGGATTCTCCGCCAGAACTCGCCCCAGTCCGATCCGATGGGCGAGGCCTTCAACTACGCCGAAGAGTTCAAGACGCTCGATTATAAAGCGCTGAAGAAAGACCTCCACGCGCTGATGACGGACAGCCAAGACTGGTGGCCGGCGGATTTCGGCCACTACGGCGGGCTGTTCATTCGCATGGCGTGGCACAGCGCGGGCACGTACCGCGTTGGCGATGGACGCGGCGGCGCCGGCGCCGGCCAGCAGCGCTTCGCGCCGCTCAACTCTTGGCCGGACAACGCGAACCTCGACAAGGCGCGCCGGCTGCTTTGGCCGATCAAGCAGAAATACGGCCGGAAAATCTCCTGGGCCGACCTGATGATCCTCGCCGGCAATGTCGCGCTCGAGTCCATGGGCTTCAAGACGTTCGGCTTTGGCGGCGGGCGCCTCGATGTGTGGGAGCCTGACGAAGCCGTGTACTGGGGCAAGGAGGACATCTGGCTCGACGACAAACGCTACACGGGCGATCGGGAGCTAGAGAATCCGCTCGCCGCCGTGCAGATGGGTCTCATCTATGTGAATCCGGAAGGGCCGAACGCCAAGCCGGATCCGCTGGCTGCCGCGAAGGACATCCGAGAGACCTTCGCGCGCATGGCCATGAACGACGAAGAAACGGTCGCGCTGATTGCGGGCGGTCACACCTTCGGCAAGACCCACGGCGCCGGCGATAAGACGCTGGTTGGCCCCGAGCCCGAGGGAGCGCCTATTGAGGAGATGGGCCTCGGCTGGAAGAGCGGTTATGGCACCGGCAAAGGCAAGGACGCGATCACCGGCGGCCCGGAAGTCACGTGGAGCCAGACGCCGACGAAATGGAGCAACTACTATTTCGAGAACTTGTTTGGCAACGAATGGGAGCTGACCAAGAGCCCGGCCGGCGCCTATCAGTGGCAAGCAAAAGGCGGCGCCACGACAATTCCGGACGCCTTTGACCCGTCGAAGCGTCATGCACCAACGATGCTGGTCACGGACCTTTCTTTGCGGATCGATCCGGTCTACGAGAAGATCTCTCGACGCTTCCACCAGCATCCGGATGAGTTCGCCGACGCGTTTGCCCGCGCGTGGTTCAAGCTCACCCACCGCGACATGGGCCCGCGTTCGCGCTATCTTGGACCAGAGGTCCCGGCGGAGGAGCTGATCTGGCAAGACCCGGTTCCCGCAGTTGATCACAAGCTGGTTGACGCGAAGGACATTGCCGATCTCAAGGCCAAGATTCTCGCATCGGGGCATTCCATCTCGGGGCTGGTCGGGACCGCATGGGCCTCGGCGGCGACGTTCCGCGGCTCCGACAAGCGCGGGGGAGCGAACGGCGCGCGCATTCGCCTCGCGCCGCAAAAGGACTGGGAGGTCAACCAGCCGGCGCAACTGGCAAAGGTGTTGCAGGAACTCGAAGCGATCCAAAAGGAGTTCAACGCTTCGCAGTCCGGCGGCAAGAAAGTGTCGCTTGCCGACCTGATCATCCTCGCCGGCTCAGCGGCTGTCGAGCAGGCGGCAAAGAAGGCGGGGCACAACCTGACGGTTCCCTTCTCTCCCGGTCGCACCGATGCGTCACAGGAACGAACCGATGTGGCGTCCTTCGCCTATCTCGAACCGGTCGGGGACGGCTTCCGCAACTACCTCAAGGCCAAGTTCAGCGTATCAGCGGAAGAGCTGCTGATCGACAAGGCGCAACTGTTGACGCTGACAGCGCCCGAGATGACGGTTCTCGTCGGTGGCCTGCGCGTACTGAGCGCCAATGCCGGGAAGTCCACACACGGCGTCCTCACCAAGCGGGCGGAGACGCTGACGAACGACTTCTTCGTCAACCTGCTCGACATGGGCACCGAATGGCAGCCGTCCAATGGCTCGGATGGCGTGTACGAGGGGCGCGACCGCAAGACGAACGAGCTCAAGTGGACCGGCACGCGAGTGGACCTGATGTTCGGTTCGAACTCAGAGCTGCGCGCCCTCGCGGAAGTCTATGCGTCCGCGGACTCGAAGGAGAAGTTTGTGAAAGACTTCGTGGCCGCGTGGGCCAAGGTAATGAACCTCGATCGCTTCGAGCTCGCCGAAGATCAGCGGAAGCAGAGAGCTGCCGGCCCAGCACGAACCGCCGTTTCGGCTGATTAAATCGCCAAAACCGAAGGGCGCGCCGTTCACGGTTCGAGCGGGCCCGATGGCGCGCTCTTTAATTTTGCCATGATCCTAGTCGCTGAAGTCACCGCGTAGCTTGCAAGTTTTCGGTCGAGTACTGGAATCGATAAGACCATCAAAATCCTCGATCGCTCTTCTTAACTTTGCGACAACCGTTCACCTAATCCTCTCTCCATGGGCAGATCAGAGACATAAGACAGCAAAGCCAGAATTAGCACATTGCGCATCCGACCTTGGTCTGGAGTTTCATAGCAGTTAGCACCAGTTAGGACTTTTTGTTTGAGCGAGGTGAAAGCAGGTTAGGAGGCAGGTGACCGGGCTGCCTCCTTTCCGTTTCTAGCATTGGCGGTCAATTCAAGCCAGCGGTCGCCTGTTCGAGGAATGACGCGAGCCTCGCGGTGGCCTTGAACTGCGGGATCGGGTCGAGGTCTTTGAACGCGCTCGTGAACGCGTTGCAGAGACTCCAAGTTGTTCGCGGAGCGAATTCCTCAACCTGTGGATTAAAGTACAGATCGTGAACTCGCCGGGCCAGGTGCTTGGGAACGTCCAACTCTCCCTGCACAAACGCGCGGTAGATGACCAGTTTTGCTGACTCGTCCGCAATTCGCGTGCCCTTCCAAGCCTCTACCTGTTTCTTCATCGGCTCGAAGTTTCGCTGAATGCGGTCGATTCCGATGGAGAGCACGTCCACGATGCTGAGGTGTTTGGTGTGTTTCGCCAGCACCGGAGTGAAATCGCCATGAAACGCCATGTTGTCGCATACCAGCACTCGGTAACCGACGGTGAGGGCGAGGCGCATGGACTTGTCGTTGGAGTTTCGGACGCCGACCGAGAATCGGCATCCGTCGAATGTGGTTTCGAGGTCGAGGACTCCGAACATCTTCATGCCGTCGCCTGTAACCGCGTATTCCTCACGCACCACAGAGATCTGTCGGAAGCTCAGGGTTTCGACCAGCGCCCCGACAATCTCGAAGTGCGGAAGAGGTTGATGGGTTGCGCTCCCCGCGGGTGTCGGAATCACCTTCAATTCTTCTCGGGTGATCTTCGAACTCCCGCAGTGAGCCAAGAGTTGAGACTGCTCCATGTTCTTGTTTTTCCTTTCAATCTGATGGATAGACTCAAGGGCCCGCGACGCGGATCACTCCGCAAACGCGGACCCTCAAGTTCGTTCTGTCGGCGAGAAGGGAGGCTCAAAAGCAGTAGGGGTGATCTGGTGATCGCTGAAGCAGGCAGTTCTTGTTGATGACAAGCAGCCCGAGAAAACGGAGAGAGAGACCCTTTGCCCTTGCCGGTATGCCAGACAGACGCCGCGCAGAAGTGGCGGCCTTTGGAGACAGATTAATTCCCTAGA
>WNFH01013063.1_pt1 | contig 11620 bp, 13 predicted proteins | sample 5400411 | NCBI WGS metagenome assembly WNFH01 (sample SAMN13153347, study PRJNA577476) | soil metagenome | isolation source: 200 cm saprolite under Douglas fir tree site 2 hole 3 | place: USA:California | collected 2015-04-18
GACGAGTTGGAGCGCGCTGCCGCAATGGCGGTGAAGGGCGATTACTTCGAAACCGGAAAGCTTCTGGCGCAGCGGCGCCGCAAGGACGTGGGCATGAATACCGAAGTCCGCGACGTGCACGACCGCCCGCCCGCCGAGAGCGACGAGTAAGAACTGCGGCTACGCCAGTGTGTAAGCGGTTTTGACGGTGGTGTAGAACTCGACGGCGTAGCGGCCTTGCTCGCGCGGGCCGTAGCTCGAGCCTTTGCGGCCGCCGAACGGCACGTGATAGTCGACGCCGGCGGTCGGCGCGTTGACCATCACCAATCCGGCCTGCGCGTGGCGCTTGAAGTGCGACGCGTGCTTGAGCGACGTGGTGCAGATTCCCGACGATAGGCCGAACTCGGTGTCGTTTGCCAGCGCGAGCGCCTCGTCGTAATCGCGCGCTTGCACCACGGCTGCTACGGGCCCGAAGATCTCTTCGCGACAGATGCGCATCGAGTTTTTCGCCTCCGCGAACACCGCCGGCGCGAAGTAATAGCCGTTCTTGTCGCGCTTCACGCGTTCGCCGCCGGCCAGCAGCCGCGCCCCCTCGTCCTTGCCGATCGAGATGTAGCGCTCGTCCTGCTCGAGCTGGCGCGCATCGACCACCGGCCCGATCTGCGTCTTGGGATCGCGCGCGTCGCCGACGACCAGCGCTCTTGCACGCTCGGCGAGGCGCGATACGAACGTGTCGTGAATCCCTTGCGTGACGATGATGCGGCTCGAAGCGGTGCAGCGCTGGCCGGTGGAATAGAACGAGCCTTGCACGGCGACTTCCACCGCCTGGTCGAGCTTCGCGTCGTCCAGCACGACGAGCGGGTTCTTGCCGCCCATCTCCAGCTGGAACTTCGCGCCGCGCTTGAATGCCGCCTCGCCGATGCGCCGGCCGACCGCCTGGGAGCCGGTGAAACTGATGCCGTCGATCCCCGGGTGATGGAGGATGGCCTCGCCGACCACCGCGCCGCGCCCCATGACGAGGTTGAACACGCCGGCCGGCAAGCCCGAGCGGCTGAGGATGTCCGCCAGCGCCCAGCCGCAGCCCGGCACGAGATCGGCCGGCTTGAACACCACGCAGTTGCCGTACGCGAGCGCGGGCGCGATCTTCCAGGCGGGAATCGCGATCGGGAAATTCCATGGGGTGATCAGGCCCACCACGCCGATCGGCTCGCGCGTGACCTCCACGCTCATGCCCGGGCGTATCGAGGGAATGATCTCGCCCGCGGTGCGCAGCGCCTCGCCCGCGAAAAACTTGAAGATCTGCCCGGCGCGCGCGGCCTCGCCGGTCGCCTCCGGCAGCGTCTTGCCCTCCTCGCGCGCGAGCAGCTCGCCCAGCTCGGCGCGGCGCGCGAGGATCTCGGTGCCGACGAAATCGAGCGCGTCGAAACGCTGCTGCGGCGTGGAGACGGACCAGGCAGGGAATGCCGCGCGCGCCGCCGCGACCGCCACATCGACGGCGGCCGCGTCGCCAGCCGCGTACTGGTCGATCACGTCGGAAACGTCCGATGGATTGATATTGGGATTGGTCTGCTTGCCCGCCGTCCACTGGCCGGCAATGAGATTGGCGCGCATTGGGTTTCTCCTCGGCTATCATGGTAACTCGGGGGAGGGTTGAATCAAGTGAAGGCATTTTGCGGTTTCGTCTGGCTGGTTGTTGCCGCTGCAGCTTCAGCGCAGACCTATCCGACGCGGCCGATCGTCCTGGTGGTGCCGTTCTCGGCCGGCGGACCGACGGATACGATCGGCCGGATCATGGCGGAGCGCATGGGAAGGTCGCTCGGCCAGAGCGTGGTGGTGGAGAACACCACCGGTGCCGGGGGTAGCATCGCCGTGGGCAGAGTGGCGCGGGCGGCCCCGGATGGCTACATGCTCAGCATCGGCCACTTCGGCACGCACGTCATCAGCGGCGCGACCTACCAGCTACAGTACGATCTGCTGAGGGACCTCGAGCCGGTGGCGATGCTCGCCACGAATCCGCAGATCCTGGTTTCAAAGACCGCGGTTCCGGCCAGGGATCTCCAGGAACTCATTGCCTGGGCAAAGACGAATCAGGACAAAGTATCGATCGGCACCGGCGGAGCAGGCACGCCGGCGCATGTCAGCGCCGTCTACTTCAAGAACCTCACCAGTACCCAAGCGCAGATCATTCACTATCGCGGCGCCGCGCCGGCAATGCAGGATTTGTTTGCCGGACACATCGACCTTTACTTCGATCAGGCCGTGTCTGCCGTGCCGAATTCCCGCGCGGGAAGGGTTAAGCCTTACGCCGTGACCGCGAAGACGCGCCTGGCCGCAGCGCCCGATATTCCGACGGTCGACGAGGCCGGGCTGCCCGGTTTTTACATGGCCGTCTGGCACGCCATCTGGGCGCCCAGAGCGACGCCGAAAGACGTCGTCGGCAGGTTGAACTCGGCCATCACCGAAGCGCTTGCCGATCCTGCGGTGCGCAAGCGCCTGGAAAATCTCGGCCAGGAAATCCCGCCGCGCGAGCAGCAGACGCCTGAGGCTCTCGGCGCGCACCACAAGGCCGAGATCGAAAAGTGGTGGCCACTCATCAAGGCGGCTGGGATTAAAGCGGAGTAGCCCTACTTTTTCCTGATCGCCGTTTTCGGCCGGAAGGCCTTGACCACGGCTTCGTTCGTCTCGATGTAGGGGCCGCCGATCAGGTCGATGCAGTAAGGCACCGCGGCAAAGATTCCCGGCGCGTCGGGCAATCCCTGCAGCGTCTCGCGGATCGATTTCGGCTGGCCCGGCAGATTGATGATCAGTGCCTGCCTGCGGATCACCGCCACCTGCCGCGACAGGATCGCGGTCGGCACGAATTTCAGGCTCAGCGAGCGCATCTGCTCGCCGAAGCCGGGCATGACTTTGTCGGCGATGGCGAGCGTGGCTTCGGGCGTGACGTCGCGCCGGGCGGGTCCGGTGCCGCCGGTGGTGAGGACGAGGTGGCAGCCCTTCTCGTCGACCAGCTCGACGAGCGTCGATTCGATGATCGCCATCTCGTCGGCGATGAGGCGCGTTTCGTCGCGCCAGGCGGGCGATGCGATCGCGGAATTCAGCCATTCCTTGAGCGACGGGATGCCCTCGTCCCTGTAGACGCCGGCCGAGGCGCGGTCGCTGATGGAGACGAGGCCGACGATCAGTTCTTGTCTTATTTGCATTGCCGAATGAAGCGGAAGAGGTCCCGGTAGGCTCGTGTGCGGTTGCCCTCTTGCAGCTGCTTCCGCGAATTCCTGATCAAGGTGCGTAATGTCTGGAGGTCGGCGCCTGGATGCCCTGCGGCGAAGTCGGTGAGCGCCTCGTCGTCGGCGAGGAGGCGCTCCCGCAAAGTTTCGAGGCGGCGGTGAGCCGCGCTCGCCTGCGCGGAGCTGCCTTCGATCTCGCCGAGGCGGCTGCGGATCGCCGCCGGATCGATGTCGCGCATCAAGCGACCGATATACTGCATCTGCCGACGTCTAGCCTCGTGGCTTGTGATGCGCTTCGCCTCGAGCACGGCCTCCAGCAGATCGTCCGCGAGCGCCATTGATTTCAATTGTGTTTCGGGGAGCTCGACCAGCGCCACGCCGAGCGCCTGCAGCTCGTGCATCTCGCGCTTCTTGCGGGTCTTGCTGACAATTTCATCCTGCACGCGCTGTTATCATAGCGCCCCCATGCCGAAGCGCCACGGTTTCAGCTGCGGTCCCGGCGAGCTGCGCAGCCTCGCGCAAGTGGTGCTGGACCGCGCCAGGCACGCCGGCGCAAACGGCTGCGATTGCGACGTCTCCGAAGCCTACGGCCTCACGGTGACGGTGCGCAAAGGCCAGCCCGACACCATCGAGCACAACCGCGACCGCAGCGTCGGCGTCTCCATCTATCTCGGCGAACGGCCGAAAGTGCGCCGCGGCCACGCCAGCACCTCTGACTTCTCGCGTGCGGCGCTCGAACAGACGGTCGATGCCGCGCTCGCCATCGCGCGCCATACTGCAGAAGACGAATGCGCCGGATTGCCGGATGCGGACCTGCTCGCGCGCGAGCAGCCCGAGCTCGATCTGTTCCATCCGTGGGGAGTGTCCACGGAGGAGGCGATCGACATCGCGCGGCGCTGCGAGGCGGCGGCCTTTTCCGTTTCAAAAAACATACGCAACTCGGAAGGTGCGACCGTCGCCGCGCACCAGTCGCAGTTCGTCTTCGCGAATAGCCTTGGCTTCGTCGGCGGCTATCCCGGCTCGCGGCACTGGATCTCGTGCTCGGTGATCGCCGAGGACAAGGGCCTGATGCAGCGCGACGACTGGTTCAGCGCCGCCCGCGCGAGCGCGAAGCTCGCCGAGCCGAAGGCGCTGGGGCGCTACGCCGGCCAGCGCGCGGTGGCGCGCCTCGGCGCGCGCAAGATTGCGACCTGCCAGGCGCCGGTGCTGTTCGAGGCGCCGGCGGCGCTGCAGCTGATCGGCCATTTCGTCTCGGCCGTGAACGGCGGCAACCTGTACCGCAAGACCTCGTTCCTCGTCGACAGCCTCGGCACGCAGGTGTTCTCGCCGCTGATGCGCATCGATGAGCGCCCGCACGAGAAGCAGGGGATGGCCAGCACGCCGTTCGACGAGGAAGGCGTTGCGACGCGCAGCCGCGCTGTCGTGCGCGACGGCGTCGTCGAAGGCTATTTCCTCGGCAGCTATTCGGCGCGCAAGCTCGGCCTGAAAAGCACCGGGAACGCCGGCGGCCACCACAACCTTATCGTTCAGTCCGACGGCCCCGACTTCGCCGGCATGCTGAAGAAACTCCACCGCGGGCTTCTCGTCACCGAGCTCATGGGTCAGGGCGTGAACCTTGTGACGGGCGATTACTCGCGCGGCGCGGCGGGCTACTGGGTCGAGGGCGGCGAAATCCGCTTTCCTGTGGAGGAAGTCACGGTCGCCGGCAACCTGAAAGACATGTTCAGGGGTATCGTTGCCGTAGGCAGCGACGTGCTCGTGCGGAGCGGCCGGTCGAGCGGTTCGATCCTGGTTGAGAACATGACAATCGCCGGCGACTAGTTCGTTTCGAACATGGGGGCTGCCCGGAGCTCTGATCCGTATGGGACACGCCTGCACTCACGACGACCTCGGTGGCGCGCCTGAACCCAAGCGCAGCGCTCCTGATCCCCAGCCTGAGCACCCGATCACCGCGATCATCGCCGTGCTGGCCATCTTCGTTGCCATCCTGTTGATTACATGGGCGCGGATCGAAGTCCACGGCACCGGCGATCTCGAGGAAGCGCTGGTCGAGGCGCAGGCCCAGCCCGGCGTGCCGGTATTGCCTCCCAGGGACATCAAGGCCGGCGAGGAGCGCGAGGTTGACGCGGCGGTGACTGCGAGCCGTTTCGCGACCGGTCTTTCGCCGTAAGGCGGATCCTTTGTTCGCTGAGGCATAATTTGCCTCATGCGAACCCTGATCTCGATCACCGCGGCCCTGATCGCTGCGGCGCCGGCGGCCGCGCTAGAACCGCAATTTCCCCTCGCAACCAGGCACCCGACGTCATCTTCGTGCCCACGCCGCAGGAGGTGGTGGACGAGATGCTGCGGCTTGCCAACGTCAAGAAGGGCGACGTGCTCTACGACCTCGGCTCGGGCGACGGCCGCATCCCGGTCACGGCGGCGAAGAAGTTCGGCGTCCGCGCGGTCGGCATCGACATCGACCCGGAGCGCATCCAGGAAGCCAACGAGAACGCGAAAAAGAACGGCGTGACCAGCCTGGTGAAGTTCCGCAACGAGGACCTGTTCCAGGCCGACTTCCACGAGGCCACGGTGGTGACGCTCTACCTGCTGCCGGACCTCAACGTGAAGCTGATGCCGCGGCTGATGGAGCAGCTCAAGCCGGGGTCGCGCATCGTTTCGCACCAGTTCGACATGGGCACGTGGAGGCCCGACAAGAGGGTCGAGCTCAGCGGGCGCACGATCTATCTCTGGACCATCCCCGCGAAAAAAAAGCAATAGTGCAAAAGCGGCTGACCGTCGAAGTGGTTTCTGACGTCGTTTGCCCTTGGTGCTACATCGGCAAGCGGCGCCTGGAGAAAGCGCTGGCCCTTCTGGGCAGCGACGCCGATGTGAACGTCCGCTACCTCCCGTTCCAGCTGAATCCGGACATGCCGCAGGGCGGCATGCTGCGCGCGGATTACCGCAGGTCGAAATTCGGCTCGATCGAGCGGAGCCGCCAGCTTGACGCGCGCGTCGCCGCGGAAGGACGCGGCGAGGGCATCGAGTTCGCGTTCGAGCGCATGGCGCGCACGCCCAACACCATCGCTGCGCACCGCCTGATCGAGCTCGCTCAGCGCCAGGGGGTCGGCCAGGCGGTGGTCGACGACCTTTTCCGCGCCTACTTCGAACAGGCCAAGGACGTCGGCGACCCGAAAGTGCTCGAGGAGATCGCGCAGCGCAGCGGGGTTTCAGGCTGGCCGCAGGAGTCCGACGCCAGGGAAGTCGCTGCGCTGGAAGAAGAGATGCGCGGTCTCGGCATTTCCGCGGTGCCGACCTTCCTCTTTGACCGCAAGCTCGGCGTCTCGGGCGCCCATCCCCCCGAAGCGCTCGCGCAGGCGATGCGCGAAGCCCTGAGCGCTAAGTAAAGTCCAGCCGGGTGTTGAGCACGATGCCGTAGATCGCGATCGGCGGCCGCCGCGCGAGCTCGAGCGGCGGCAATTCCTCGGCGCCCAGCGTCTTGACCGTGGCGCCGATCGCCCTCATGAACGCAAGCGACAGCACGATCTCGCCGGCGCGCGCGCGGTGCACCAGGCGCTCGGCGATGCTGACGCAGTCGCCGAAGGCGACGTACTCCTGGCTGTCGTCGGGGCCCGCCATGCCGAACACGGTGTCGCCCACGTGCAGGCCGAGAGCCACCGCGGCGGGCAGGGCGTAGTCGTCCTGCCAGCGCTCGCCGATCGGCTCGAATTCGCGCTGGATCTGCTGTGCCGCCTTGAGCGCGTATATGCTGAATTCCAGCCGGTCGTCCCCGCTGAACGAGGCGATTACCGAGTCGTTATGGAGGGACAGCACGCGGCCGCCGCGGTCCCGGATGTGCTTCCCCGTGAAGGAGAAGAACTCGTTGGCGAGCTGGAGCACTTCCGGCGCCTCCAGAGTTTCGGAGAGCCGCGTGAAGTTGCGCAGCTCGACGTACAGGGTCGCGGCAGGGCGTCGCTCGGGCGCGGACATACCGCCACTTTAATCGATTCGCGCGCCGATTTCCCGGACCAGCCGCGCGTACTTGGCGTGATCGTTGCGGATCGCCGTGGCAAATTCCCCGGGTGTGGTGATCCAGGCTTCCACTCCGCCCGCGTTGTGCAGGCGCTCGCGGATCTCCGGCTCCTTGAGGATGCGGCTCACCTCGGCGCGCAGCCGCGCCAGAACCGCCTCCGGGGTGGCAGGCGGCGCGAACAGGCCGTACCACTGCGTCATCTCGAAATCCGGGTAGGTTTCGGCGATCGTCGGCACCTCGGGCAGCAGGCCCGAGCGCTTCGGCCCGGTGTACGCGAGCACGCGCAGGCGCCCGGCCTTGATCTGCGGCGCGGTGGAAGTCCCCGACATCATCGCCGCGACTTCGCCGGACACGGTTGCGGTCGTCGCCGGTGCTCCGCCCTTGTACGGGATATGCACCAGCGCGATCCCGGCGCGTCCCTTCAGCCGCTCCATCGTCAGGTGGTGCTGGCTGCCGTTGCCGCCCGAGGCGTAGTGGAGCGGCGGGTTCGCCCGCTTCGCGTACTCGATGAACTCGGCGAGATCGTGCACCGGCAGCTGCGGATTCACCACCAGGAAAAAGCCGTTCGACACCAGGCTTGCCACCGGGACCAGGTCGCTCAATGGATCGAACGGCATGCGCTCATAGAGATGCGGGTTGATCGCGACCAGGCTGTCCATGCCGACGAGCAGCGTATACCCGTCGGGCGCCGCCTTCGCTACCGCTTCGCCCGCCACCACGCCATTGCCACCGACGCGGTTCTCGACCACCACCGGCTGGCCCAGCGTCTCGCTCAGGCGCGCCGCGATGAGGCGCCCCACCAGGTCGGGCCCGCCACCGGGCGGAATCGGCACCAGCAAGCGGACAGGTCTCGAAGGGTACTGCCCGGCGGCGACCGACGCAAAGAGCGCAACGGTGAGCGCCAGAAATCCCTTAAGAACGCGAAGCATCCCCGGCCGCAGCGATCCCATTGAGATAGTGCTCCCACACGAACAGGTTGCTCTCGCAGGCCTTGACCGCGGCGTCTTCCATGCGCAGTTGCCTCGCGAATTTCTCCACCGCGCGCCAGCCGGTGTTCGAGTGCTCGATGTCGGCCTCGGTGTGCAGCTCGAAGAACTCGAGCTCGTCGCCCGACAGCCCGAACAGCTTTCCCCAGCGCAGCCGCTCGATGCCGAACCAGCCGTGCTTTCTGAACAGCCCCCTGCCGTAGCCCGGCACATTGATGCGCTCGGCGCAGGTGTTGGCGACGATGCCTTCGAGCCAGTGGCGGTTCGCCATCAGCCCTTCCCACGCCGCCCAGGCAAGCTCGGTCGAAGGCAGCGGCCGCGCGTCCTGCAGCTCGCGCCGCTTCAGGCCGATGCGCAGGCCGAGGTCCTCGAGGATCTTCCAGTGCGGCCGGCCGCCGCCGTGCTCGTGGTCGGCGATCACCTCCTCGCTGCAGGCCTGGATGATGCGCAGGCGGGTGTCCCAGTCGCTGCAATTCGTCGCCACTTTGAGCTTGAGCACGGAGTTGCGCTGCCGCGTATTGAGCCGATGCTGCAGCGCGAACATGCGCGCCCGGCCCCTGGTCATCGGCTGGTGGAACCACGGGCAGCGCGCGACGAACGCGTTGACCACCTTGTCCATGCGCGAGACAACACTCATTTTCTATGTGAGGAAGAAGTACATGGATATGACAAACACCAGCAGCGCGCCCGCAGCGAGGAAGCGCAGCGTCGTGTCCGACACGCCGGGCAGGTCCGGGTCGCTCGGCGCCGCTGAAGCGAACTTTTCATTGAAATTCCTGAAGAAGTCGTCGGCGACTTTCCTCGCCGCGGCATCCACCAGCCGCGAACCGATCTGCGCCAGCTTGCCGCCGACGTTCGCCTTCACTTCATAAGACAGCTTGGTATGAGCTCCTTCAGAAGACAACCTCACTTGGGCGCTGCCCTTCGCGAATCCCGCAGCACCGCCCTGGCCTTCGAAGGAAATCGAATAGGAGCTGGGCGGGTTGATGTCGGAGAGCGTCAGCCTGCCCTTGAACTTGGCGCTCACCGGGCCGACGCGCGCCACCATCAGCACCTGGTACTCGTTGTCGCCGCTCTTCTCGATCGACTCGCAGCCGGGCACGCAGGCCTTCAGCACCTCGGGGTCGTTGAGCGCGTCCCAGACGACCTGCTGCGGCGCCGGGATCAGCTGCTCGCCCTTCATTTCCATGCGCGGTTCTCCTGATTTTGTCGGGTCACGGGGCCGCTCAGCGTTTTTGCGAGGTCGACGAGGCTCTTCAAATTATGCACCGGCAGGAAGAGATCGACGTGCGGCAGCATCGCACGCACGCCCGCCGGCCTCGCTTCGAACTTGTCGTAGCGCAGGAGCGGATTGAGCCACACGAGGTAGCGGCTCGATTTCGCGAGCCGCTCCATTTCTTCGCCGAGGCCCTCGCCGGCCTCGCGGTCGAGGCCGTCGGAGACGAGCAGCACGCACGCGTTCTGCCCGAGCGTTCGGCGGGCCCACTTGAAATTGAACTCGCGCAGCGACGCGCCGATGCGCGTGCCGCCCGACCAGTCCTTGATCGCGTCGGCGACCCTGGCCATCGCCACGTCGACGTCGCGGTGACGCAGCTGCCGGGTGATGTTGGTGAGCCGGGTCCCGAACACGAACACCGTGACGCGATCGCGGTCGTTGGTGATGGCGTGGAGAAAATGCAGAAACATGCGCGCATACGGGTTCATCGAGCCCGAGATGTCGCACAGCACCACGAGCGGCGGATGCAGCTTGCCGGCCGCGGCACGCACCAGCGGGATGATGTCGCCGCCGTCGCGCAGCGACTCGCGCAGCGTGGCGCGCAGATCGATGCGCCGGCCGGAGCGCTCGGGCCGGAATCTTCTGGTGCGAATCATCGGTAGCGGCAGACGGAGCTGGGCGATCATCATTTTCGCCTCGGCGAGCTCCGCGGCCGACATGGTGTCGAAGTCCATCCGCTGCAGCACCTCGCGCGACGAGAAAGTGAGCCGCGCTTCGATGTCCAGGCGCGCCTCATCCTCGCGCGCTTCGCGCTGCTGGCTGAAGAGTGCGTCGGTGAGGCGCTGGCTTTGCTGCTGCTCGGGTTTGGCGGCGCGGCCGTAGGCCTGCGGCAGCAGCATCTGCATCATCTTCTCGGTGAGCCTGGGGTCGCGCCAGAAGATCTGGAACGCCTGGTCGAAGAGCGGCCGCTGCTCCTGCCGCGACAAGAGCGCCGCCGACATGGTCCAGTACCAGTCGTCGCGCCTCATTACCTCCTGATTCGCCCCGGTGATCTCTAGCGCACGCACGCAGTCGATGACGCGGTCCGAACCGATGCGCAGACCGGCCGCCCGCAGCAGGCGGGCGAAATGCATGACGTTCTCCGCCAGCCGGCCTTCGCTCAAGCCGCGGCGCCTTTTTCGGCGTGCGGCGCGAGCGGGCCTTCGCGCGCCAGCTTTTCGACCAGCGGCGAGGCGACGATATGGTGCTCGCGGAAGTAGCGCTCGTGGTTGCGCTCGACTTCGGCGAGCCAGTAGACGTAGTTCACCATCAGGCCGGCGGAGCGCGACATGCCCTGCTCGGAGGAGTCGCCCATCCAGTTGAGGCGCTCGAGCGACGCGCCGTTGCCGAGATGAAAGCGCGCCACCGCGTCGAGCGGCTCGAGGCCCTGCTTGGCGTTGAGCAGGTAGTACGCGCAAAGGCGCGTCAGCAGGCTCTGCAGCGCCTCGGGCACTTCGCCGAGATGCCAGGCGGGATCCTCGAGCCGCGACAGCAGCGCGAGCCGCTCTTCGCCCTCGGCGCCGACGGCGACGCGCCTGCGGTTCTCGTCGAGCCAGCGGCGGAAGCCGGGCACCGGCGACAGCGTCGCGAAGCGGCGCAGGTGCGGGAACTCGCGCTTCAGGTCCTCGGCGACCTGCTTGATGAGCAGGTTGCCGAACGAGATGCCGCGCAATCCCTCCTGGCAGTTGGTGATCGAGTAGAACATGGCGCAGTCGACGTTCGAGAGCGCCTCCACCGGCGAGCCGACGTCGAGCAGCGGCTGCACGTGCGCGCTCATGCCGCGCGCCAGCGCCACCTCGATGAAGATGATCGGCTCGTCGGGCAGCTGCGGATGGAAAAAGGCGAAGCAGCGGCGGTCGGATTCGAGGCGGCGGCGCAGCTCGCGCCAGCCATGGATCGCGTGCACCGCCTCGTACTGGATCAGCTTCTCGAGCACGATCGCGGAGGTGCGCCAGTCGATGCGCTCGAGGCGCAGGAAGCCGCGGTTGAACCAGGAGCGCAGCAAGTGCAGCAGGTCCGAGTCGGCGGCGCGCCAGTGCGGGTGCGCCTCGAGGCCCTTGAGCAGCTGCCTGCGCATCTCTACCAGCTCGGCGGTGCCGCCCGGTGCCATGTTGAGCCGGCGGAACAGCTCCTGCCGTGCCGACTCGACGGTGTCCTGCAGGCG
>WNFH01024430.1_pt1 | contig 11614 bp, 12 predicted proteins | sample 5400411 | NCBI WGS metagenome assembly WNFH01 (sample SAMN13153347, study PRJNA577476) | soil metagenome | isolation source: 200 cm saprolite under Douglas fir tree site 2 hole 3 | place: USA:California | collected 2015-04-18
TCGTTGATGGCGTCTTTGAGGGTGCGGCTACCGGAATCGACGGCGACCACTTCTGCTCCAAGCATGCGCATGCGCGCGACATTCAGCGCCTGGCGCGCCATATCCTCTGTGCCCATGTAGACGGTGCATTGAAGGCCAAGATGCGCGGCGACAGTGGCGGAAGCGACGCCATGTTGACCGGCGCCGGTTTCGGCGATGATGCGCGGCTTGCCCATCTTCACGGCGAGGAGTCCCTGACCGATCGCGTTGTTGATTTTGTGCGCGCCGGTGTGCAGCAAATCTTCGCGCTTCAGGTAAATGCGCGGCCCACCCAGATGCGCGGTCAAGCGCGAAGCGAATTGCAGTGGCGTTGGCCGCCCGGCAAAATTCTTCAGCAGATCGGCGAATTCGGTCTGGAACCGCGGATCGGTTTTTGCGGTTTCGTAGGCTCGCTCGAGCTCGAAGAGCGGCACCATGAGTGTTTCGGGGACGTAGCGCCCGCCGTAGGGCCCGAAACGTCCCGGCGCGATCGTCGCCGATTGTAGAATCGTGCTCATGCTTCCTGCGCGTTCTCCAGCCGAGCCTCCAGTTGCTTTTCGACGCGGCGGACTTCCTGGATAAACTCCCGAACCCGGCCGTGATCTTTCTTGCCGGGACGCGATTCCACGCCACTGGCCACGTCCACCCCGTACGGACGAACGAGGCGAATGGCGGCGGCGACATTTTCTACCTTCAGGCCGCCTGCCAGAATGATACGGCGAGACTCGGCGGCGCGGCGGGCCAGGGCCCAGTCGGTGGTGTGTCCAGTACCGCCATATTGGCCTGCATGGGCCGCATCCAGGAGAAAAGCAAACGCGCCGGCGTATTCGTCAAGGGTTTCGAGAGAAAAATTCGCGTGAACGCGAAACGCCTTGATCACCGGCACCTCCTTGGAGATTTCAGCGACGCTATGCGCGCTCTCCTCTCCATGGAGCTGGGCGGCGCTGAGCTTCAGCGAAGTGCAGACTTCGCTGACCGTGACGGGCTCGGCGTTGACGAAAACGCCCACGGCTTCCACGTCCGGCGGAAGCTCAGAGCGGATTTTCGCCGCCGCCGCGGAGGTGATGTGGCGCGGACTTCCCTTAAAGAAATTGAGGCCCACCAGGTTAGCGCCGGCTTCGCAAGCGGCGCGGGCGTCCGCGGCGTTGGTGATTCCGCAGATCTTGACGCGGATCATGACGTTCTCACGCCTGTGGAACTGCGGGAGAGAGAAGGTTTCGCAGGACGGCTCCCGGATCGGCAGAGCGCATCAGTCGTTCGCCAACGAGAAAAGCGTCGAAGCCCGCTTTGCGCAGGCGCGTGAGGTCTTCATTCGAACGCAGCCCGGACTCGCTGACGGCGATGCATTCGTCGGGGATGCTTTCGATCAACTCAGACGAAGTTTCCACGCGAAGGTCCAGGGTCTTCATGTCGCGATTGTTGACCCCAACGATGCGCGCGCCTGCGGCTAGCGCGCGATCGAGCTCCGGCGCGGTGTGAACCTCGACCAGCGGCTCCATACGCAACTCGCGGCCGAGTGCAATCAAGTCACGGAGCAATCCATTCTGCAGCGCCGCCACGATCAAGAGGAAGCTGTCGGCGTCGTTGGCGCGCGACTCCCAGACTTGCCACGGATCGAAAATAAAATCCTTGCGAAGGACAGGAAGTTTTACGGACTTGCGCGCGTCGCGAAGATTTTTCAGCGAACCGCGAAAAAACTCGGCTTCGGTCAGCACCGACAGTACCGCCGCGCCGGCGGATTCGAATGAGCGCGCCAGCTCGACAGCATCGAAGGGCTCGCGAAGGATGCCGCGGGAGGGAGATGCAGGTTTTAGCTCGGCGATGACGTTTAGCCCTTCGCGCGAAAGCGCGGCGGCAAAATCGCGCAGAGGGTCCGCGGCGCCGACGCCATAGCGGAGCGCCGCCTCAGGCAGGACGCGCTTGCGATGCTCGACCTCGGCACGGCGCGCTTCCAGAATACGGTCCAGCACGGTTCCGGTGTTGGCGTGAGCGCTCATGACGAATACTTTGTATGCTAGGGGTCAGGCGCAGGTGTGTCAAATGCGGGAAATAGCGGGCTCGGCCGGGCGATGGGTGGCTGGGAGCACGGAGAAATGATGGGCGCTCGGGAAGAATTTGCGGGATTGCTGGATGACATCGCGAGCGAGGCCGACGCTATCGCCATGCGCTATTTTCGCGCCGCGGAGATGCGCATTGATCGCAAGGCCGACGGCACGGCCGTCACCCAGGCGGACCGCGCTGTGGAAGAGATGGCACGGGCCAAAGTGGCGGCGAGCGGACTCCCGTTGGATGTGCTTGGAGAAGAGATGGGCGGCGACGATGCCAATTCACCGCCGGCCTCTGGCCGGGCGCGGTTGATCATCGATCCCATCGACGGGACGGAGGAGTTTTCGCGTGGAATTGCCACCTTCAGCACACTTCTGGCCATCGAACGCGACGGTGAAATCATTGCGGGGATGGTCAGTGCCCCGGCGCAGGGCGCCCGTTGGTACGCCTACCGCGGCGAAGGCGCCTATCGCGATGGAAAAAGACTCCGCGTTTCGAACGCCGAGGAGTTAAGCCGGGCGATGGTCTTCACCAGCGGGACGGGTCCAAGCAAAAATCGCGAAAGAAGAGAAAAAATGCGGCGGCTCATGGATGCCGCCAACCATGGGCGGAGCCTTGGAGGCTCCTGGCAACACATGCTTGTGGCCGAAGGAGCGATTGAAGCAGCGGTCGAATTGCGGGCCAAGCCGTGGGACCTGGCGCCGCTTGGAATTATTGTCGAGGAAGCGGGCGGCAGGTCGACGAGCGTGGGCGGCGAACGTACGATTTATGATGGGAGTCTGGTGAGCACTAACGGAAAGTTGCATGATGAGGTGCTCGCCCTCTTGCGGTGAGGTGAATTGTGGATGCGAGATACCTGGCATTTGCGGGAATTGCGGCGGTGCTGACGATTACCCCGGGCGCGGACATGGCGCTGGTGGCCAAGAACGTATTCACGCGCGGAAAGAAGGGCTCCTTCGCGACGATCACAGGAATCTGTTCGGGGCTCTTTGTGCACGCCACGGCATCCGCGCTGGGGCTCTCGGCGATTCTCGCGCGTTCGGCGCGGGCGTTTGAAATCGTGAAGTGGGCCGGAGCGGCGTATTTGTTCTACCTCGGCGTGATGGCCCTGAGACGTGCCGCGCGAGGAGTTTCTCAAGCGCGATTGGCCGAGCCCGGGTTTCCGCAGGCGCAGCGAGTAGGCTGGTGGGGCGATTCTGGCAAGCCTCCACGTGGCCATGGGGCTTGTCTGGCTCACCATTTACAGCAGCGCATTGCATAAACTGAATGCGACTATGACGCGCAGCGGTGTGCGGCGCGCGATCGAAGCGGCCACCGGCGGGCTGTTGATGGCCCTCGGCGCGCGCCTGGCGTTTGCAAGGAGATAGGGCTTCCATCCGAAGCCCGCCAAATGATCAAGGTGAAGCGAATTTACCAAAAGCCAGCGAAGGAGGACGGCTGGCGCGTCCTGGTGGATCGCTTGTGGCCGCGAGGTATGAAAAAGGAGGCGGCCCACATCGATCTGTGGATGAAGGAAGTGGCGCCAGGTGATGCGCTTCGCAAGTGGTTCGGGCACGAACCGAGGAAATGGGTGGAGTTCCAGAAGAAGTACCGCGCCGAGCTCAAGAAAAAGAAAGACCTGATCTCAAATTTGAAGAAAATGGAGAGGGAGCATGGGACGCTGACGCTGCTCTTCGGCGCGAAAGACGAATCACACAATCAAGCAGTGCTGCTTGCCGAAGTATTAAAGTCGAAATGAACTTTTCCTCTTGAACAGCCGGTCGGAATCGAGAAGCTCCATTTCGAGGGGAATTGCTCTCCAAATTGGGTGTACATTCAGCGGCAGCGAACACCTACGATTTTATCGCGGGAGAACCGTCAGCCAGGTCCCGCGGAGGTATCTCGATGGACATTCGCAAGCAAGCCGAAAAAGCCGAGCAATTCCGCAAGCTGCATCACGGGCCGCGCATGCTGTTGCTGCCGAATGCTTGGGATGTGGCCAGCGCAAGGATACTCGAGGAAGCCGGGTTCCCGGCCATTGCGACATCGAGCGCCGGCGTCGCCGCATCTTTGGGATACCCCGACGGACAGCGCATTTCACGCAGGGAAATGCTTGGCATGGTGGAGCGGATTGCGCAGGCAGTGCGCGTCCCGGTGACCGCTGACCTGGAAGCGGGCTACGGCAAAACGCCGGAAGACATGGCCGAACTCGTGAAAGAAATAGTTGCCGCAGGTGTGGTCGGGCTGAATTTTGAAGACGTGACGGGAGACGACGAAAGCTCGCACGTTGATCTCGCGCTCCAGGTGAAGAAGATTCGCACGCTTCGCGACGTGTCCGCCTCGCTTGGCGTTCCGCTGGTGATTAATGCCCGGACGGACATCTATCTCATGCCCATCGGCGAGGCCGCCACACGATTCGAGCGCACGGTCGAGCGGCTCCGCGCCTATCGAGAGGCGGGAGCGGACTGCCTTTTTGCTCCCGGAGTCAGCGACAAAGACACGATCAGAAACCTGGTGAAGGCGCTGGTGGCTCCTCTGAACATTTTGGTGTCGCAGGGGTGTCCGTCTCTGGCGGAACTCGAGCAAATCGGGGTCGCGCGCGCCAGTGCCGGGTCCGCCGTGATGCGTGCTGCCTTGGGAGTCGTTCGCCGAGTCGCCAAAGACTGGATGGCGTGCGGCACATACGATTCGCTCATTGAAGGAGCAGTTCCATACCCCGAACTGCAGCGCATAATGAGACGCCCGCTTTCCTGACGCGATGAGCGATGCGCTCACATCGCTGCGCGTGTTGCAGGAAGAAATTGTGACGTGCCGGAAGTGCCCGCGGCTGGTGGCTTACCGCGAAAAAGTGGCGCGCGAAAAGCGGCGTGCGTTTCGCGAGTGGACGTACTGGGGCAAGCCCGTAACAGGTTTCGGCGATTCGAGAGCCGAGCTGCTTATTCTCGGGCTCGCCCCGGCGGCGCACGGCGCCAGCCGCACCGGCCGGGTTTTCACCGGTGACCGCTCGGGAGATTTTCTCTATACGGCGCTGTTCAAAGCGGGCTTCGCGAACCAGCCCACGGCCCTGCACCGCGACGATGGCCTGCGGCTCAACAATGCTTACATTGCGGCCGCAATTCGCTGCGCGCCTCCCCAGAACAAACCTCTGCCGCAAGAGATTTCGAATTGCCGCGGTTATTTCGAACGGGAGCTGGAGATTCTGCATCCCAAAGTTGTGCTCGCGTTGGGAAAAATCGCCTGGGATGCGTACCTCGAAATTCTGAAACAGCGCGGCTTGATCGCATCGCGCGCGGCTTTCCGTTTCGCGCACGGAGCAGAAACAGAATTGCCCGGCGATACGCCCCGGCTTTTTGGCGTGTACCACCCCAGCCAGCAGAATACGCAAACGGGCAAAGTAACTCCCGCCATGTACGCGCAAGTGCTGCGCCGCATTCGCCGCTTCCTTGATCGATAGACCGGCTTCAACCCCGGAAGACAATCCGTTCCGGTGTCAGGATCGGCTTGCATCCGGGTGGCGGGTACTGGCGACAGGTGCAGCCGATTCCTCTGCCGCCGCTGCGCAGCACTTTCCAACTTCTTCACAATCAGAGGTTTACGGGTGCCATCCAGGAGCGTTAATGGCCGGCGGCATGCTTCGTTATTTCGCTCAGCAGAATTTCGGGAGGCGAACATGGTATGGGTTGAGAAGAGAGGGTTGCAGAGGGCAACCGTGGCACTGGCGATTATCCTCAATGCGGGCGCGGCGCGCGCGGCGGCGCAAGAGCGGCCACCAGAACCTGCTCAAGATCAGCAGGCGACAGTGCAAGGGCAGCAACCGCAACTTCAGCGGCAGGCCGCCGACGGGCAGCGCCACGGCTTGCTGGCAGAAACTTTTGCCGTTGCGCCCGGGACGAAGTTCCTGGTTAGCCTGGAAGATGAATTGAACTCCAAGGAAACGCAGGAAAACGCAAAATTCAAAGTGAAGACGCTTGAGCCGCTCGAGGCAGGAAGCGGAATCTATCTTCCAACCGGCGCAGAGATTCGCGGTCACGTGAGCCACGTTGAGCCCGCAGGAGTCGCGGGCCGGGCAAAGATCTGGCTGACATTTGATGAGATTCGAACGAAGTTCGGGCGATTGCCGATCGTCGCGGAAGTGGTGAGCGTCCCAGGCGACCACAGCGTGAAGGCCGGGCTGGCGCAGGAAGGGCTCATCGAAGGTAGAGCGAGCACACAGCACGATGCGACAGAAGCTGCGGCCGCGGGCGCCGCTATCGGCGCAGTGAAGGGCGTGAAAGACAAGAACAAAAAGGAAGCTGCCGAGGGCGCGGCGCTGGGAGCGATCACGGCGTATTTGATGGAATCCGGCCGCGGCCACGAACTGGATCTGCCGAAAGGAGCGAAGCTCGAGTTGGAGCTGGAGCGATCGCTTTATCTGGTGAAGGAGTAGAGTGAAGGTTGGAACTCGCCAGTTGAAGGCTAACCGTGAAGACCCGAGGGCATGCTGAAGTTCTCCGCCTTCACTGATTTGAAATCAATACGGATGGCCGGGGGTGAGCCGGCGCAGCGCGGAGGCTGCGCCGGCTCTTCTGTTTTGCGGGCACACGGCAGCAGGTATGCGCTCGTTCGCTTTCCGAATACGAGGAATCGCCGCTTGGCAAGCGCAGCGGAGGCTTGTTACAGTCGGAGTGTCCGGGCTGCGCCAGAATCTGCGAAACTAAGTGAGAAGAGCGTGGGAGAGGCAGAATCGCATGGGCGATGAAGCAAAGAGCGGGGTGCGCGCGATGGAGATGGCAGAGCGCAAAGACCGCGTGCTGATCGTCGAGGACGAAGACAACGCGCGAAAAGGCTACGAGCAACTATTGCAGCGATGGGGCTGCGACGTTCTCGGCGTGGCCACAGCGGAAGAAGCGCTGGCCAAATTTGTGAGTTATCAGCCGGACACGCTGATCGCCGACGTCGAGCTGCCGGGAATGAACGGGCTCGACTTGCTCAAGCAGCTCGGTCCGGAGCTGTACGACGTTCCCGCCATCGTCATCACCGGAAAGGGAAGCGAGGAGCGCGCCGTGGCGGCCATCGAAGCTGGCGCGTTCTGGTACATCGAAAAGCCGCTGAAGGGACCGGTGCTGCGCGCGCTGCTGGACCGCGCGCTGAGCAAAGCGCGCGACGCGCGCCAGCTTGCCGCGCTGCAGCGGCAATTGCGGGAGGCCGGCCGGCTGGGAGACCTTGTCGGCGGGTCGAAGCCGATGCAGGAAGTGATGCGCATCGTGGAGATGGCCGCGCCGAGTTCGGCGTCCGTCCTCATCACCGGGGAAACGGGCTCAGGTAAAGAGATTGTGGCGCGGACGATTCACAAACTGTCGCCGCGCGCCGGCGGGCCGTTTGTGGCCATCAATTGCTCCGCGATTCCGGAAACGCTGATGGAGAGCGAGATTTTCGGGCACGAACGCGGCGCTTTTACCGGCGCGGCGGAGCGCCGCATCGGCTGCTTCGAACTGGCTGACGGCGGGACGCTGCTGCTTGACGAAATCGGCGAAATGCCCGCGCCCACGCAGGCAAAACTCTTGCGCGTCCTCGAGGACCGCACCGTGCGCCGGCTAGGGAGCAAGAGCGAGACGCCGGTGGATGTGCGTGTCCTCGCGGCGACGAACAAGGACCCGGAGCAAGCGGTCGCCAGCGGCCAATTGCGGCAGGACTTGTATTTTCGCTTGAACGTGTTTCACATCAATTTGCCGCCGCTACGCGAACACAAGGACGATATTCCGCTGCTGGTGGAACACATCCTGCGCGACGTCAATGCGAAACACGCGACCTCTCTGCTATCAAGTTCCCCGTCGGCACGACGGTGCACGCGATGGAACGCGAGCTGATTCTCCAGACGCTCAGCGCCACGGGAAACAATAAGACGCGCGCCGCCGAGCTGCTGGCCATCAGTTTGAAGACGCTGCACAATAAACTCAAAGAATACGGCGGCGAGCGCGCCGAGGCGGAGTAAGGACGCGCGATGCAGCTCCGGCTGCGAACTAAACTCACACTGGTGATGACCGGGCTCGTGCTGCTGGTCGTGGCCGTGATTTCCAGCGTATTCGTGGCGCGGGTCACCAGCCAGGTCGTTCGCCATGCGAATGACCGGGCGCAGTTCGTTGCTCACATGTCGTTTGAGCAGGCGAGACACGCGCTTGAGGAGTTCAAACGAAAGGGATTGCTCCCCGACAGCAACAGTCCCGAAGATGTTCGCGACTATGTGCGAAAGGCTTTTGAAAGCGACCCTGCGCTCGATTCGCTTCTCAAGTCGGCTACCGCTGAACCTTCCATTTATGAGGTGACCATCTCGGACCATGAAGGCCTGGTGCTGGCTTCGAGCGACGCAACACTTCCCGGAAAAATCATGCCGCGACGCACGCCGCTCGCGGGGCTGTTGCACGGGAATTTTTTCCAGGAGATGCGGCGGCTCTACGGCGCGGAGCACGTTTACGAAGTGGATTTTCCCTTCAACAAAGGCGGGGAGCCGTTTGGAGAAGTCCGCGTGGGAATGTCCGCGCGGTTGCTGCGTGATGAAATCACGCCGAGCCTGCGCGCTTCCGGGAGCATCGTGCTCGTCGCTTTGCTCGTTTCAACCCTGCTAGCGGCCGTAGTCAGCCGCGCCACGCTGGCGCCTTTGGCGGATATATCGGCGCAGTTGGACAGAATATCCGCCGGGCAGTACGACGCACCCTCGCCGGAGGCGAAGGACTTCGCGGGCAGCGGCGACGAACTCGGCCAGGTACAGCGGAAAATCACCCAGGTCGGACAACAGCTCCGCGGTGTGCACGAAATCTTCAGCACGCTGCGCGAAAATATGAATTCGGTGATGGCCGGACTCGAAGATGGATTGCTGCTCTTTACGCGCGACGCGCGCGCGGTAATGGTCAGCCCGGCGGCGGAAAAATTTCTCGGCGCCCCCTCGGGACAGTTTTTGGGGCGGCGAGTGAACGAGATTTTCCCGGCGGGACACGCGCTGCACCAAGCGCTGGGCATCGAAGGGGACGAACTGAGCGAGGTGGCTGCGGAAGTGGAACTGCCGACGAGCGAAGGGATGAAGCGCGTCAGCGTGAGCGTGCAGGCCATTCAGGAGGACGGCGAGCGTATGGGCGCACTGGTGACGCTGCGCGATCTCGACTCTCTCGAGAGCATCAACACGCAATTGCAGGTGAGCGAGCGGCTGGCGGCGCTAGGGCGCATCACCGCCGGAGTGGCGCACGAAGTAAAGAATCCGCTGAACTCGATGCGGCTGTGGCTCGAGAATTTGAAGGAGTCGCTGCCAGCGGATCAGGAGAGCGGCGCGCAGCAGGCTGTGAATGTACTGGACAAAGAGATCGACCGGCTGGACGCGGTCGTAAAGCGCTTCCTAGATTTCACGCGGCCGATGGACGTGCGGCTGGAGGCGACGCAACTTGCCGAATTGCTAAAGGAAGTTCTCGAGGTGGCGCAGCCGCAATTGCAGAAAGCGCATGTACTGGTAGCGCGGCTTCTGCCCATCGATGTGCCGGAAGTTTATGTGGATCGCGCGCTGTTGAAGCAAGCGGTGCTGAACCTGATATTGAACGCCGCCGACGCCATGCCCAGCGGCGGACAATTGCGGCTGGTGCTGAGCCGGCGCGGTGAGATGGCGGAAATTACGGTTGGCGACACGGGGAAGGGAATCCCCCCGGAACACCGCCAGAAAATTTTTCAATTGTTCTTTACAACTCGGCCGGGCGGCAGCGGCATCGGACTCGCCAGCGCGTTCCGAATTGTGCAGCTTCATAACGGTTCCATAGATTTCACTACGGAGGTCGGGCGAGGAACGACGTTCCGAATCGAGTTGCCGCTCGCGGCCTGAGAATGAGCAGAGACAAAACCCAGTCATGGTTCGGGAAGCAACGCTGCCATAATGTATTGTCTCTGCTATCGCTGTGTGCTTGCGCCATCTCGATGTGCGGCTGTCCCATGCGCAGGACGCACTCGTCAATCCGATGGGCAACTGCCGTGCAAGTCCGGCCGACTCTCCCGGCGCGGCCAGCGACACAGGGGGACGATCCCCCTGACCTCGCGCCAGACTTGCGGCCGGAGCTGCCGCCCGTCTCGCCGCTGGCAACGGAACGCAGTGTTCCAGTGAAACCGCGAGTTGCAGCCTCTTCCTCGCCGCAAAACGGAACGTCTGGCAAGCCGGATGCGCCGGTCATCGTGCCGGAATTGACGTTGCAGGAATCGACCGCGTTCCGGCAACAAACGAATGAGAGTCTGAGCAATGCAGAACGTAATCTATCCACAACGAAGGGGAAGTCCTTGAACCCCATGCAGGCAGATCTCGCCTCAAAAGTGCGCGGCTTTATCGCCGACGCGCGGGAAGCCGCGCGCGCCGGTGATTGGGCGCGGGCGAGAAACCTTGCCAAAAAGGCACAAGCCTTATCAGAGGAGTTGGCCGGCTTGTTGTAGCTCGCGTCTATTTACATTTCCCGCCAATCGAAGATCTCTCTACGAAAACAGCCCCGCGGGGCACAAAGCGGCCAAGCGAAAGTGAAGGGATTTCGCGCTTTGCGCACACGATGAAGCCCCCGCGCAGATGCGCTAAGATGGCGGCATGAAGAAGTTCGATGCCGTCATCGCAGGCGGCGGGCTGATCGGCGCGTCGATTGCGTTGGAACTGGCGCGATGTGGACTGCGCGTCGGAGTATTCGACCGCCAAGAGCCTGGCAAGGAAGCCTCCTGGGCAGGAGCGGGCATCCTTTCGCCTGCGCCGGAAAGCCGCGCGATGATTCCACTCGTACCGCTCGGCCAAGCCAGCCTAGCGCTCTACCCGGAATTTGTGGAATGTGTGGAGGAAATTTCCGGATTGAGCGCAGGCTATCGCCCCAAAGGAACGCTGCAAGCCATCTTTTCGCGGGATGCGCGGGCGGAGCTGAGCACGCTGATTGCTTTGCACCATGGCTTGGGACTGAAAGCAGAACCGCTTAGCGGCGAAGACGCCAGGGCCATGGAACCCTCGCTCAACGAGGACGTGGAGGCGGCGGTGCTGCGGCCGGAAGAAGCTTCGGTGGACAATCGCGCGCTGATGCGAGCGGTCCTGGAAGCAGCGAAAAGAAGCGGCGCGGAAATCTTTCCGAGCGCGAGCGTGGAAGCCGTTTGGCGTACGGGTGGCCGATGCGCCGGGTTAATCCTACAAAAAGAAAGAGTCGAGGCTGCGTGGACCATCATCGCGGCGGGGTGCTTTTCCGCAAGCATCGAAGGAGCGGCGGCCTACGCGCCGGTGCGTCCGGCGAAAGGGCAGATGCTGGCGCTGCGCGCGGAGGATTTGAAAATGGAACGCGTGCTTTGGTCCGAGAAAATTTATCTGGTGCCACGGAACGATGGAAGAATTCTGGCCGGCGCGACGGTCGAGTACGCCGGCTTCGACAAAGGGCTGACCGCGGGCGGCATCGAAAAAATTCTTGCCGGGGTGATCGAGCTTGCCCCCGGCCTGGCGGACGCGCGCATCGCGGAGACCTGGGCTGGGCTGCGGCCGGACTCTCCGGATCATCTTCCGATACTCGGGTCCACGGACATTGAAGGACTGCTCATTGCCACGGGACACTTT
>WNFH01005881.1_pt1 | contig 11610 bp, 9 predicted proteins | sample 5400411 | NCBI WGS metagenome assembly WNFH01 (sample SAMN13153347, study PRJNA577476) | soil metagenome | isolation source: 200 cm saprolite under Douglas fir tree site 2 hole 3 | place: USA:California | collected 2015-04-18
AAAGCCCATCAGCTTGCCGTGTCCGTCCTTGATCTTCTTGACGTAAGCGGGCACCTGCTCTTTTGAGCCGATCTGGTCGAGCATCTTGAGGACTTCCTCGTTGGCGCCACCGTGCAGCGGTCCGGCCAGGGCTGCCGCCGCTGCTGCCGTGGTCAAATACGGATCGGTGTGGGAACTGCCCACCGAGCGCATAGTGTTGGTGCTGCAATTCTGCTCGTGGTCGGCATGCAGGATAAAAAGGATGTCTAGCGCGTGGGCGATCACCGGATTGGCCACGTACTTGGGCTCCACCTTCTTCCACAGCATGTTCATGAAGTTTTCGGGATAACTCACGTCATTATCCGGATAGACGTAGGGAAACCCGAGGCTATGCCGGTACGTCATGGCTGCGATGGAGGGCGTCTTGGCGATGAGCCGCTTGATCTGCAACAGGCGGTTGGCAGCATCGTGGATGTTCTTGGCTTCAGGATAGATGGTGGAAAGTGCCGCCACTGTGCTGACCAACATGCCCATGGGGTGGGCGTTGTAGCGGAAGTTCTCCATGAACTTCTTGGTGCTCTCGTGCAGCATGGTGTGATACGTGATCTCGCCTATCCAAGCCTTCAGTTCGCGTTCGGTGGGGAGGTCTCCGAAAAGCAGCAAATAGGCCACTTCCAAAAAGGTGCAGTGCTCGGCCAGAACCTCGATGGGATATCCCCGGTAGCGAAGAATGCCGCGCTCGCCATCAATGAAAGTGATGCTGCTGCGGCAGGAAGCGGTATTCATGAAAGCCGGGTCATAAGTCATGAGCCCGAAATCGTCGGGACCGGTTTTGATCTGCCGCAGATCCATGGCCCGGATGGTCCCGTTCTCCACGGGAAGGGTGTAGGTTTGTTTGGTGCGACTGTCGGTAATCGTCAGGGTATCTTGTGCCATGTCAGATCCCTCCTTGTGCCGCTAGCAGTACTGTTGGCAAGCGCCGGCGGGAAACAAAGATCAACCATAACCGATTGTGGTTGTCCCCGGCAACGTTCGGCAGTGAGGGGTGTCACACACATCTGTGCGCAGCCACCGCCCAGCAAAGACTCGCGGCTACGTCCAGGGTTGTGATTAGGCGCGCGCCACGGCTGCCAGCAGGAAGAACAACGCCAGCAAGAAAGGCTTGGGCAGCGTGCGCAGGACTTTCATGCCATGATGCTCATCGCCTCGATCCTCCGCGCGGGGGAGTCCGCCAATGAATCGGCCAGCCAAGCTTCCGCCCGCATGGGCTAAAATTCAGAGGTTGGCATACCGAGTGGTTTCCGTGTAGGTTGACCGGTAGAATTTTAGGGCAAAAACTGCTACAGGAAGCAAGCTCTTTTTATGACCTGGATCCACACTGTCTCCCTGCCCGAAGCCGATGAAAAACTCCGTAAGGCCATGGAAAGTCAAATGGTTCTCTACCCCAAGGAGTACGCCACCCCAGTCCACCCCTCGGAAGGGGGAGGAGCGCAGATCGTCGCTTCCCACAGTCTGATTCCGGAGGCGCTTTACCATGCGTTTGCCACCTTCGGCGTGCTGATGTCGCCTGAGCTGCCACTGAGCCGGCGGCAGCACGAGATGATCACCACCGTGGTCTCGGTAACCAACCGGTGCGTGTATTGAATCGAGTCGCACGCAGAGTTTCTGCGTCGGGTGACTTTGGACAAGAATCTAGTCGAAGCGCTGGAGAAGGATTACACCACCGCACCGATTACCCAGCAGGAGCGGGTGATGCTCGACTATGTGGTGAAGCTCACCAAGGATGCGACCAAGGTCTGGAAGGATGACCATGAGCGGCTACGGTCGGCCGGGTTCGATGATAAGGCAATCCTGCAGATCACGCTGATCGCGTCCTGGTTCAACTACATCAACCGCGTGGCCGATGCGTTGGGTGTGGGGCGGGAGTGAGTCGTTGTCAGCGGAGCATAAGCGTGCTCAAGTACCAACTATAGTCGCATTGACACAAAGGGCTTATCCTGAAAGCGCTAGGAGAAAAAGCGAGTTAATAACATGGAGGGGCTGCGAAAGGCGCTTCTGGCAGCGATCAGGTTCGCTTGCGGCATTCTTGCGTTGGTTTTGTTCAGGTGGACGCCCACGACGGGCAGAGGCATTCTTGTCTATGTGGCCCTGTTTGCCGTCCTGATCGTATTGGCCATTGTCTTGTCCCCTCGAAAGCGTGCAGGATACTGGCCCAAAAAACCAGGGGATACGTGAGTCTTGGTTAAAGCTGCTTTTGCTTGCTGGGGAAATCAAACTGACCCACTACCCTACCCCCTCAAGGACTGATAATCGAGTTCTGGCCTGTAAACTTACTGGTGCGGCCTTGGGTGCCACGGGAGGTCCGCATGGAACCGCTGCTCAAACGAAGCATTCTCCGGAGCGTCTGGGTCTCACTATCGGTTTCGATTGCCATCTACGTGATTGCCGTCGGTTTCTTCACCGTTCACGAAGAAGTGAATGTCCCAACCGCTGCAGCTTTTCCCCTGGCTGCATGGAGCTTTCCCGTCGTGTTTCTGGTCAGCTTCGTGTTCTTCGCGGTCAAAGGTGCGGGCGCGCGCAGGCACTGAGGCGGTAAGCTTTATCCATGGAGCGCCGCTCCCTTGTCGAGTACCTCGATAACTTCCTGCAAAGAGGGCGAGAGTGCGCCTACGTCCAACGCCGCGGATACCGCACCCTACGCTGGACGTACCGGCAGGTGGCGGAAACTGCATTCCAGTTTGCCCGCGAACTGGGAAAGCGTGGCATCGGGAAAAGCGATCGGGTCCTGATCTGGGGGCCGAACTCGGCGGAGTGGGTGGCAGCATTCTTCGGCTGCGCGCTGCGTGGCACGATCGTAGTTCCGATGGACGATGCCGCCGCGCAGGACTTCGCCCTGCGTGTGCATGAACAAGTCAGCGGCAAGCTCCTGGTGTGCTCCCGCGAACACGCCCAGCGCGCGATTCCGACACTAGTCTTGGAGGATCTGCCGGAAACCTTGGCGGGTCACTCCCGCGCATCCTACGATGCAGCAGCAATCGAGCCCAAAGACACTCTGGAGATCGTCTTCACTTCCGGGACCACGGCCGAGCCCAAGGGCGTGGTGATCACTCACGGCAACGTTCTCGGCAATATCGCGCCCCTTGAAACCGAAATTCACAACTATCTCAAGTATGAACGCTTCGTGCATCCTGTCCGCTTCCTGAATTTGCTGCCGCTGAGCCACGTTTTCGGGCAGTTTCTGGGAATTTTTCTGCCGCAACTGATGGGTGGCACGGTGATTTTTCAGGATGTGCTCAAGCCAGCCGAGGTCATCGGCACCATCCGGCGGGAGCGTGTCTCAGTGCTGGTGGCGGTACCGCGAATGCTGCAATCGTTGAAGGAAAAGGTCGAACGAGATCTCGAAGACGAAGGCTGGCGGGAAGAATTTCGGCGGCGATTTCGAGCTGCCGAAGGAAAGCATTTCCTACACCGCTGGTGGATCTTCCGGCGCGTGCATCGCCAGTTCGGATGGAAGTTCTGGGCCTTCATCTCGGGCGGCGCGGCGCTCGACCGTGCAACCGAGGAATTCTGGGGACGACTGGGATATGCGGTCATCCAGGGCTATGGGCTCACGGAAACCACATCGCTCGTCAGCGTGAATCATCCTTTTCATTTGGGCAAAGGATCGATCGGCAAAGTGCTGGCCGGGCGTGAGGTCAAGCTGGGTCCGGATGGCGAAATTCTGGTTCGGGGCAGCGGTGTGGCCGCCGGGTATTGGAACGGACAGGACCTCCAGGCGGTGGCAGGGGAAGAGGGCTGGTATCGCACCGGGGACATCGGAGAACTCGATGCCGAAGGCAATCTCTATTTCAAGGGGCGGAAAAAAGAGGTCATCGTCACGCCCGCAGGCCTGAATGTTTATCCAGAGGATCTCGAGGCGGCGTTGCGTCGCCAGCCCGAAGTGAAGGACTGCGTCGTGATCGGATTGCCGCGCAATGGAAATGCCGAGCCCGGCGCCGTAATGATTCTGCGGGATAGCAATGCCGATGCTGAGCAGGCCGTGCAGCGCGCAAACGAATCATTGGCGGAGTACCAGCGCATGCACACCTGGTTCGTGTGGCCGGAGGAGGACTTTCCGCGCACGTCCACACAAAAGCCGAGGACAAATGTGATCCGGGAAGCGGTGCAGGCACAGCTCGGGACGGAAGCAGCAGAGCACGCTGCTGCAAGCCCGTTGGCGGAACTGATCACCCGTATCACGAGACGCACAGCAGGTGAACTGCGTCCAGAAGCGAACTTAGAAACCGATTTGAATCTCAGTTCTCTCGACCGGGTGGAGTTGCTCAGCGCGCTCGAAGACCGTTATCAGCTCGATCTTAGCGAGACCCGATTCGGGGCCGTGAAGACGGTAAGCGATCTCGAGGGCATGCTGCATGGCAAGGTTCCGCCGCGGGTGCAGTATCACTATCCGCGCTGGGTGCAACGCTGGCCGGTAAGCTGGATTCGGCTGCTTATCCATTACTTGCTGGTGCGTCCGGCGGTGTTCCTACTGGGATGGCCACGAATTGAGGGACAAGAAAACTTGCGCGGCGTGCGAGGCCCGGTCTTGGTGATCTGCAACCACATCGGCGATGTGGATGTTGGTTTCGTGCTGACAGCGCTGCCGGCACGACTTCGCCACAAGCTGGCGACGGCCACGGGCGGTGAAGCGCTAGAGGGATTGCGAACTCCGCCGCCAACCCGAAGTCTCCTGGGCAGGGCGTATGACCGGGTTGAGTGGGCGCTGGGAGTGTCTTTGCTCAACCTGTTTCCCTTGCCGCGCGAAGCAGGTTTTCGCGAGAGTTTTGCTTACGCTGGAGAATCCGTGGACCGCGGGTACAGCGTGCTGGTGTTCCCCGAGGGGCATCACACCACGGATGGCAAAATACGTCCGTTCCGCCTCGGCATCGGCTTGCTGGCGAACAATCTCGGAGTACCGATTGTGCCGATGCGCATTGACGGGTTGTTTGAGTTGAAGCGGGCAGGTAAGAAGTTTGCCAAGCCCCACGCAGTGCGCATCAAAATTGGACCGCCTGTGAGTTTTCCGCAGGGTACCGATCCGGAGCAGATCGCGCGGGACTTGCAGAAGAAACTGGAGGAGTTGTGAGCTCGAGGACGGCCTCAGCAGCCAGCCAAACAGCTCTGTTTGTCATTTGTGTACCTTTCGTTGAAACCCAGCGAATATTCCCCTGCATCCAATGACCGCGACCGTGTAGTATTTTTTTATACTCTGGCCACAATTCAATCGGAGGTCACGACACATGCATTTCGATCTGAAGCAGTCTGCCCGAATGGTGACGGCTTGCATTCTGGCCACGATTTTTGCGGTTCCCCCAAGCCTTCTGGCCCAGACCCACGTGGTGAGTTCTTCTGAGCTGCAGAAAGCAGCGCTCGCTGCTACTCAGACGAGGCAGCAAAATCTGCAGAAGGTAAAAGAATTCTTCTCGGCGGGAATGGCGCAGAAGGCTTTGAAGTCGGCGCACATGGATCCGGAGCAGGTGAAAACTGCCGTCTCGACGCTAAGCGACGCCGAACTGGCGCGATTGGCTTCCCGTGTGCAAAAGGCACAGGCCGACTTCGCGGCCGGCAAGCTTAGCGACCGGGACTTGATCATTATCATTGTAGCCATTGCGGCGCTTATTTTGATCATTGTCGCGGTCCGATAGAAACCTTTGTATGCTTCGTCGCATGGCCAGGACACTTGTCGTGTTGCTATGGGTCTGCGGGCTGGTCCTTGCCGCGGATCCTCCCGGCATCTGGCTCGACGTTCCTTTTGTGAAGCAGGAGAAGGACGGCTGCGGGGCCGCGAGCATTGCCATGGTGATGCAATACTGGCTGCGGCAGCAGGGGCAACCTGCGGACGGGAGCGCGGATGCGGCCGAGATTCAGCGCGCCTTGTACTCCCGGCAGTCCCACGGCATATATGCATCCGATCTCGAACGATATTTCCAGCAGCGGGGATACCGTACCTTTGCGTTCCGGGGCGAGTGGACGGATCTGAAGCAGCACTTGAAAAAGGGCCGGCCCCTGATTGTTGCCCTGAAGCCCGCCTCGGGCACTGTGTCGCTGCACTATGTGGTAGTGACCGGACTGGAGTGGCAGCAGGGACTCGTGTTGGTCAACGATCCAGCCCAACGCAAACTGCTGAAGCAGGAGCGGCCGAGCTTCGAGCGGGAATGGAGCGCCGCCGGAAAATGGACCCTGCTGGCCCTGCCTCAGCCCGGCGCCCCTTGATTCGAACCGTTGTCGTTCTCGTTTTTCTCATCTGCTTTCCTTTCCCTGTGCTGGGACAGGCTGGCCCTTCCGACGATCGCCGGGTTGAGCAAGCCAAACAACTTCTTGCCGGGGAACGCTGGCAGGAAATTGTGGATCTGGCGCAGTCCACACCAGCGCCCTCCGCTGAACTCGACTTCTACTACGGCACTGCCCTGGCGCGCCTGGGACGATGGGAGGATGCCCGCAAAGCCTTTCAGACCGGAGGCCGCTTACAGCCCGAAGACAAACGGTTTCCCCTGGAGCTAGCGGGAGTTGCATTTAAACAGAAGCATTATCCGCAAGCCGCAGCCTATCTCCGGCGCGCGCTGGAACTTGCTCCGGATGATTCCTACGGCAATGATTTTCTGGGGACCGTCTATTTTCTCGAAGGGAATGTCGAGGCGGCGCTCAAATACTGGAACCGCGTCGGCAAGCCGCAAATCGCGGAGGTGAGGGCGGAGCCCACCCCGCAAGTAGATCCGGCGCTGCTTGACCGCGCCCTGGCGTTCTCTCCCGCGAGTACGCTGCGCCTGCCAGAACTGTTCACAACGGATCTGCGAGTTCGCGGCCTGGGAATTTTTCCCAACTACCAATTTGATTTGCAGGCGCGTGAAGACAGCAAGTTTGACGTGCTTTTTCGCAATAGGGAACGGAATGGCTGGGGCCAGAACAAGTGGGAGGGCCTGTTCCTGGTGTTTCGAGGGCTGCCTTTCCAGAGCATCAATCCGGAGTTTTACGACTTGAGGCGCGAGGCCATCAACGTGGTGTCAATGTTTCGCTGGGACGCGGAGAAGCGGCGTGTGCTGGCCCAAGTTTCTGCTTCGTTCGAGCGCAATCCGAAATTCCGCTACGGATTTGTTGCCGACCTGCGCAGTGAAAACTGGGACCTACGCAACTCGTTTTCCGGACCGGCTCCGCTGCTGGGGAGTTTGAATCTACGCCGCGAGGCGGTGGGCGCCAACTTTGCTTCTCTCGTCAGCGGCCGCTGGCGGTGGTCGGCCGGAGTGGAAGTTTCCCATCGCGACTTCCGCAGTGTAATTCCCGGAGTGGTTCTCACCCCAAACTTGCTGGCGAAGGGCTACCAGCTCAAGCAACTAGCAGCAGTGGATGCTGAAATCTGGCGCATACCGGAGAGGAGGCTAACGGTTGAGGGCGGTGTCTCCTCGCAAGCAGGGCGTATCTGGTCGCAACCGGCGCATTCTTTCGAAAAGCTGCAAAGCTCGCTGCGCTTGCATTGGTTCCCGCAGGCTGAAGGGGACGACTATGAAATCCAGCATCACATCCGGGCGGGCAAGACTTTTGGAGATGTGCCGTTTGATGAGCTTTTCATGCTCGGCCTTGAGCGCGATAACGATTTGTGGATGCGTGGACACATTGGAACTCGTGACGGCAGGAAGGGCAGCGCCCCCCTGGGACGCAGCTATTTCCTCTCGAACTGGGAGGCCGACAAGAACATCTATCGTAACGGGCTGCTAACCGTGAAGCTGGGCCCTTTCGTGGATACGGGGAAGATCACGGATGCTTCACCCGGCCTCGGTTCGCATAAGTGGCTTTGGGACATCGGGGCACAAGCCAAGATGCGCCTGTTCGGAGTGGGAGTCGTCTTTTCTTATGGGAGGGATCTCCGGTCCGGAAATAGTGCCTTTTATGTATCGATGCCGCGATGAATGCTTCGAAGACTCAGGCCCGGATATAATGCTAGCCATGAAACACAAGACATTGTTTGCCATTGCTCTACCGCTTGCTGTGATCGCTCTTTCGCTGTCGAGTGCGGCCAAGACCCAAGTCGAGTTGAAGGATGCCCAAGGCAAAAGCGTGGGCACGGCAATAATTTGGGATCACAACCCTGGCGGGGGTGTGGGGATAGAGCTCAAGCTCCATGACCTGCCGCCCGGCGAGCATGCCCTGCACTTTCACCAGAATGCCAAGTGTGAAGCGCCGGACCTTAAGTCCGCTGGTCCCCACTTCAATCCAGACGGAAAAAAGCACGGGCTAGAGAATCCTGAGGGTCACCACGCCGGTGACATGAAAAACTTCACCGTGGACGCCAACGGTAAGGCGAAATTCAGGACTGCGGACAAGGATGTGAACCTCGGCGATGACAGTCACTCCCTGTTCAGCAACGGCGGAACCGCAATTGTGATTCACGCCAAAGCCGACGACATGAAGACCGATCCTGCGGGAAACGCCGGAGACCGGATCGCCTGTGGCGTGATCACGAAATAGTAGCCCTGGCAAATGGCAGAGTTTGGGAAGAAGCGCCCGAATTGGCGGCATCAACCCATAATTCCGCCAGTGTGTTTGAAATACCCCCGGATAGCCTAAATCCCACAGCTTCAACAACTAATCCACAGTCACAGCTACAAGAAATACAGTGAATACCCTATAGACCTCCGCCTAAGGCAGCCTTTAGGGTCAATTGTCTTGCGTGTTGAAGCCCTGGGAGCTTAAACACAATCGCCCACCCCATCGCGCGAAGCCTCACGCCCGGCCTGTGCAAGCGGCGCCGGGCGTGAGGCTCCGTAATTTCCTTCCAAGGTGACTTTATCTCTCCGAAGCGATCGCAGTGGATTTGGGGTCTCCCGGCGACGAACGTTTCTACTACGGCAAAACTGTTGAAAGCGCAGAACGGAATTTTCTCTGAAAACCGAGAATTAGTTTCATCCGCTGAAATGCAAAAAATCAGGAAATGGCGGAGGGAGAGGGATTCGAAGTACAGCGGTTTTCAAGTACACAGGCGCGTTCTGAACCGTTTGGGAAATTTTCTACTGCGGCTCCAGTCGCGGGAATACGCTGAGATTCCATTGTTTGCGATCTCGCAGGCATTTGCAACATGAGCGGAAGGCCTAATATCGAGAGCCAAATCACAGGCTTTCCTTTATGAGCCTGTAACAAAACCTAGGCTTAGGCATTTCATAAGGCAGAGTGGTTTCAACAGAGTTAAAAAGGCTTTGACTGAATCGCCCCACCCCCAGTTCGGACGGCACTTTCCCTATGGCCTCAGGTGCTTCTGTTCCAAGAATACACAACATACCGTATTGAAGTTCACAAAATATCGTTGCAAAGTCACGGACTGACAGAGGCAGTGAAGTTAAGGCTGAGAGCTACCTAGCACTCACCAAGTTCCATCGGCCCATCCATGAGCGGTTCGACAGTGCTCTTGGGCGCCATCATGGCAATAAATGATCGTATTACCGCTACTTCGCGCTACATAACCAACCCTAAACAAGCACAGGCTTTCAACCGGGGCGATGTTGCGTGCTCTTGCCGGTGGAGGAAGAAACAATGAAAAAGCTACTGATGTTGTTCTTCTGGGGAGGCATGTTGCTGCTTAACGTGGCTCCCCTCGCCGCTCAGAACAGCGTTGATGTCCTCGGGGGCGGACCACAGCCCGCGAACACCGCCGGCTGCGCCATTGACCCAAATTGTATTCCGGCGACGTGGTCCACCACGTCTAACGCGGGCGCGGACATTAGCGCGGCGATAACCGCGAACTTCGTCTTCGTCCCCAACGGTGGGACTTTGGCTACGGACTTTCCGACCGCAACGAACGGGCGAATCTGCCTGGCCGATACCCGTGATCTGACCGGGACTACGCTGTTCGGCCAAATAGCCGCGAACTGTCAGGCCGCCGGAGGCGTCGCTCTCCTGCTCATACGTGACAGTGCAGTCAATGCCCCATCCGCTATTCCAGTATTTACTATTTCCACGGCCAACGGTGACTTTTTGAGGAACACCTCCGGGTTCAACGCGACGACCGGAATTTCCAATTATCAGATTCGAATCAATGTGGCTGTGCCTGCTGTCCCCAGCAACCCAACTGGTCAGCACAACTGCCCGAATGGTCAGGCCGTCCCGGCATTCGTTGGTCCGGGAACCACGAATTACACCCCCAATGAGAGTCTGTGTCTGCCCGCGGGGGCGGGCCAGGCCGTCGAGCCCAGCATGACTGTGGACTCGCAGGGCACAATCTACGTCGAGTCCATCCGCGGAGTCCCGGGCGGTCTTGACCTGTGGCGCTGGTATAAAACTGCAGACCTTGGACCGAACGCTGACGGAACGCTGCCGTTCAAGTACGAAGGTCAGCCTGATTGCGGCATGTTCGTAACTCCGTTTTGCACTGCGAGTGGGTTGGCGCCGGGAGGAGGCGACGGGGACGTTGCCGTGAACAATCCGGACCCATCGAACATGAACATTCCCAATCTAGCCGTGGTCAGCCTTAGCGCAGCGGAAGTCACTGGCAGCCACTCCACCAACCGTGCGGATGCTTTCAGTACTCCGAATCCGGCCACCGCCGGGGTTCCCTTCGACGATCGCATGTGGATTGATGGCTTCAACGATCCTTCCCACGTGTACATGGAATACCATGATTTTGGGACCACGTCCCAAATCTTTGTGCAACGCTCGGCGGATGGAGGCGAAACCTACACTGACGGACTGGGAGCGGTAGTTGATGCTGCGACAGAGCTGAGCGTCGGTCCTCCTACCGGGAACATCGCGGGGCAGATCAAAGTGGATAACAGCAGTTGTTCAAGCCACGGCAATCTGTACCAGATCTTTGTGGGCCCTGACAATCCCGTGGACAATTCACACAACAGCAGCACCTTTATGAATGCTGCCTACGTGGGCGTGGCCACGGGCGTTAGTCTCACCAGTCCCACGCTATCGTTCACTGACTACAAGATCTTCAGTTGTGGTGCGGGTTCGACGTGTCCTTCGGGGGCCGGTCTCGGCAATCTGTTTCCCGCCCTCGCGGTAGACAACTTCGGTAACGTGTACGCCGTCTGGTCGGATAACACCGACATCTACTACTCGTTCTCGATCACTCACGGGACGCGCTGGTCTCCGGCGATCAAAGTAACTCAGAACACGTCCCAAGCCGGAAAGTCGAACGTGTTCCCCTGGGTCGCGGCCGATACCAACGGCCACGTGGCCATCGCGTGGTATGGCGCCGATGTAGCTGGCAATTCGAACATGGTCTCGGCGACCAACACACACTGGAACGTCTTCGTTGCGGAGAGCGTCAATGGCCATGCGATCTCGCCGGTCTTCACGCTGAGCCAAGCCACCGACCACGTCAACCACACGGGGCAGATCTCAACCGGCGGCCTACTTGGCAGCTCCGACCGGAGCCTTGCCGACTTTTTCCAGATCGCGATTGACCCGACAAACCATCTCATCAACGTTGCCTACGCGGATAACCATGCGGGTACTTCTGTCACGTACTTCACCCGGCAGAAGAACGCAACCTCGGGCATCGCCACCAAGGGCAAGTGTGCAGGGACCTCCCACGAAGCTGGCGGTAAGGGCCAAGTAAACGGCAAGCATGGCAGCCAAGCCCAGTTCAGCTTCAATTAC
>WNFH01003180.1_pt1 | contig 11606 bp, 12 predicted proteins | sample 5400411 | NCBI WGS metagenome assembly WNFH01 (sample SAMN13153347, study PRJNA577476) | soil metagenome | isolation source: 200 cm saprolite under Douglas fir tree site 2 hole 3 | place: USA:California | collected 2015-04-18
CTGAAAAAATGAGCGGCCGGTGGGGGGACCGGCCGCTCGGGCGTGGGGATGGAGGGAACTGTAATCCGAAGTTAGTTCGGTTTTTCTGGCCTTTCTGCTGCGCTCGCGAGCAGCAGGACGACGCACAGGAGCAGACAAGTCACAACCACGGCGCTACTCCGGAACACCCGAACTGCTTCCGACTACAGGGCAAGTTTGTGTTTCCGCGCAGCTTGCGTCGATAGCTCGCAGGGTCCATTTTCTCCGGTACTCTCTAGCCCTGCCGAGGTACTCTTACGCGGTACGAAAGTACTCCTCCCTCCGCACTTCGCCTGGGGACGGATCTAGACCCGGGCAAAGATGGTGTTCTTACCTTTCCTGATTCCCTCCTCATCGCGGTCGTAAGACGTCCCGTGTTTGCTGCGCTTGGCCCCGACGATTCCGGCCTGAAAGTGGACCTTCCCGTGTCCGCTGTCGGTGGGCCAGCTCGGGCCGAAGTTCTATACGATCAACACTTCGAACACGTGGCATTCCCCTCGGCGCTGGCGTCGAAAGCGAAGGTATCGCCGAAATGCTTTGACCGCACGGCACTCACCGCTAAAGCTTTCGAATCACTTGTTCGAGAAGTTCGGTCAACTCACCCAATCGATGTTGCTCTTCCTCGGAAAGTGACGAGAGAACGTGCTCCAGCGATTCCACCCTGCGTCTGCGTCCCTCCTGCAGAACCTTCGTTCCCTTTGCGGTAGCTTCGAGCCGCACGCGTCGCCCGTCTTCCGTAGCCTCCCGGCGCACTAAACCTGCGCGCTCCAGCCCTGCGACGATGCGGCTCATGGTTGGGGGGCGCACCTGTTCGGCATCGGCCAGCTCGCCGAGCGATCGCGGGCCGCCTCCAAGAACCAAAACCGAAAGCGCGGACAGCTGCGCCGGGCCAACGCCGCTTTCGCGGTCGCGCACGCGCAGCCGACGCAACAGGTGGATGGCCGCGGCATGGAGGCGGTCGGCGGTCTCGAAGGCTGGCTCGCCAGCCAGACGTTTTGACTTGACATCCGCCATAGAATATAGTTAGCTATGCTAACTGAATTGCCTCCGGAGGTAAATCATCCATGAGCGCCGCTTCTTCGAACCTCGGCATCAAGAATATCGGCCAAATCTCCATCATTACTCATGACCTGCGGCGCGCCACGGCATTCTACCGCGATACGCTGGGCCTGCCATTGCTGTTCACCGCGGGCAATCTGGCTTTTTTCGATTGCGGCGGAGTGCGCTTGATGCTCGGACCCGCCGAAACGCCGGAGCTTGATCACCCGAGCTCCATCCTCTACTTCCGGGTACCGGAAATCAACGCCGCGCACAAGCGGCTGCTTGAGCTGGGAGTGCAGATCGTGGCTCCCCCGCGCCTGATCGCGCCGATGAAGACCTACGATCTGTGGATGGTGGCCTTTCGCGACTCCGAAGGAAACCTCTTGGAACTGATGAGCGAGGTGCCGCGCCCGGCGTGACGGTTTTATTGCGGGCGCCTTGGGCTCGCTCACCGGGCTACAAGGGTCGTGCGGATTACGGTATCCTTTTCCAACCATGCATGACCTTAACTACTTCCGCGACCACCTGGGCGTTTTTGCGGAAATGGCGAAAAAGCGTGGTGTCACTCTCGACCTGGACGCTTTCCGAGCGCTGGACAAGGAGCGCCGCGAGCTCATTACCGCCAACGAACAGCGCAAAGCACAACGCAATAAAGCGAGCGAAGAGATTGCCCGGCTCAAAAAAGAAAAGCGGAACGCCGACGCCATCCTTGCCGAAATGAAGCACGTCTCCGAGCGCATTAAGCAATCGGACGAGCGAATCGCAGAGTTCGACGCCAAACAGCGCGAACTGCTCCTGACCATCCCGAATGTCCCGCACTCAAGCGTGCCGGTGGGAAGCAGCGCGGCCGCCAACGTGGAAGTGCGGCGGTGGGGCACGCCGCCGAAATTTGATTTCCAGCCCAGGCCTCACTGGGAAGTCGGCGAACGCGCTGGAATTCTGGATCTTGAGGCTGCGGCCAAAGTCACCGGCGCCCGTTTTGCGGTTTACAAAGGCTGGGGAGCACGCCTCGAGCGCGCCCTCGCGAATTTTTTTCTCGATGTGCACACGCGCGAGCACGGATACACGGAAATTCTTCCGCCATTTCTTGTAAACACTGCGTCGCTCATGGGCGCGGGTCAATTGCCGAAATTTGCCGCCGACCTCTTCAAGCTGGAAGGCACGGATTTCTGGCTTACGCCCACCTCTGAAGTTGAGCTCCATAACCTCTATCGCGACGAAACGATTCCCGAGGAGAAATTACCGATTCAGCTTACTGCATGGACCGCGTGCTTCCGCTCGGAAGCCGGTGCGGCGGGCAAAGACACGCGCGGCATCCTGCGCCAGCATCAATTTCAGAAGGTCGAGCTGTTCAAGTTCACCCATCCGGAAAAAAGCTACGAGGAGCACGAATCGCTGGTGCGCAATGCCGAAACGATTCTCCAGAAACTCGGGTTGCACTTTCGGACCGTGTTGCTCTGTTCCGGCGACATGGGTTTTGCTTCCGCGAAAACGTACGACCTTGAAGTCTGGCTGCCCGCGAGCAACGAATTCCGCGAGATATCCTCCTGCTCGAATTGCGAAGCGTTCCAATCCCGCCGTGCCGGTATCCGCTACAAGCCCAAGGGCAGCGGCAAAAGCGATTTCGTGCACACCCTGAACGGTTCGGGCCTCGCTGTGGGCCGTACCTGGATCTCCGTGGTGGAGAATTATCAGCAAGCCGACGGTTCGATCGTGATCCCCGACGTTTTGCGCCCATACATGGGCATCGACCTTATTCCCGCCGGGCGGTAGCCTTTCCGGGCGTCGACAGCTGCAGGACCTCAATCTGGCGTATGTATTTGATATATAAAGACTTACAGTGACTCCTGGCGCTTTTTGTCCAAAAAGGAAGCACTCGTTTCGCCTCGCAACTCCTTGAATTTACACGTTTTCGTTTGACTCGCCCTTTTCGCCTTGCATACACTCCCCTCACCGAGGCCCCGCAGGGATTTCATGCTCGGGTGATTCGACAGACTTTGATAGGGATGAATTCTCTCTCACGCATCATGCGCTTTCTATTCTGGCTACTTGTGGTTTCCTGGAGCGTGTGGCTCTTGCGCCGTGTGGTCGGCTGGGTATTGCATGGCTCGGTCGTTGCGTCGCCGGATCGCCAAAACGATCTGAACGCCGCACAAGCGGAAGTCCCCGCGCGCCGGCTGGTACGCGACCCGGTCTGCGGTATGCATGTAGACGAGACGCTTTCCATCCCGTTGCGCGAGGGGAACGAAATGCGGCACTTTTGCTCCACCGCCTGCCGCGACGCGTATGCCAGTAACGCGAAGAAATTTGCGGCGAATGGATAGATCCCAGGATTTCCGAACGAAGGTATTAAGGAATCGGGTCCCGTGAAACTAGCAGCTCCTAATCAAAACGAGTAGATGAAAGGACCGACGCCGATGGCCACGGTCGCAAAGCCCACAGCTCCGACAAGACAGATTGGCGCCCCGCCGATGGTGCCGCGCATCGCCCCGCGCGAGGACCTGAATCCATTTCGTATCGCGCAGATTCAATTCGATATGGCAGCGGAATTCCTGAAGCTGGATCCGAGCCTGCGGCAGATTCTGCGCACGCCGAAGCGCATTCTCGAAGTATCCCTGCCGACGAAAATGGACAACGGCCAGGTGAAGGTGCTCACCGGCTTCCGCGTGCAACACAACATTGCGCGCGGGCCGGGGAAGGGCGGCATCCGTTATCACCCCAACGTCACCCTGGATGAAGTGAAGGCACTCGCCGCGTGGATGACCTGGAAGACAGCCGTCGTGAATGTGCCGTTCGGAGGAGCGAAGGGAGGCGTGATTTGCGACCCCAAGCGCATGTCCAAGAGCGAGCTCGAACGCATGACGCGGCGCTTCGCCAGCGAAATCCTTCCACTTATCGGTCCGGCTCAGGATATTCCGGCGCCGGACGTGTATACCGACTCGCAAACCATGGCCTGGATCATGGACACGTATTCCATGATGGTGGGTCATACGGTGCCCGGCGTGGTCACCGGCAAACCCATTTCCATCGGGGGATCGGCGGGACGTGCGGAAGCAACGGCGCGCGGGTTGATGTTCGTAGTGGAAGAAGCGTGCAAGCTCAAAAAGATTCCGCTGCGTGGGGCGACCGTTGCCGTGCAAGGTTACGGAAATGCGGGCGCGATTGCCGCCCGCCTGCTTGCGGAGAAAAAGGCCAAGATCATCGCCATCAGCGACACACGCGGCGGCGTAACCAATTCCCGCGGCATCGATCCCATCAAGGCGCTGCGATACAAGGAGCGCTCCGGCACCGTTGTGGGCATGCCCGGCGCGTCGCGCATTACCAATGACGAACTGCTGACCGTGAAGTGCGACATCCTGGTGCCGGCGGCCTTGGAAAACGTGATCACGCTGCACAACGCGGAGGCCATCAAGGCGCGCATCGTCGCCGAGGCTGCCAACGGCCCGACGACGCCGCACGCGGATGAAATTCTGGCGCGGCGCGGCATTACCGTCTTGCCGGACATCCTGGCAAACGCCGGCGGGGTAACCGTGAGCTATTTCGAGTGGGTGCAGAACCAGGAAGGGTTGCTCTGGGATTCCGAAGAAGTGAACCAGCGGCTGCAAAAGATCATGGTGCGTGCGTTCCACGAAATGGTGGAAACCATGCGCAAGCACCACGTTCCACCGCGCGCCGGCGCCATGATTCTCGCCGTCAGCCGCGTCGCCGAAGCCACATTGGTTCGCGGCCTATTCCCCTAAGCTGCTCACTTTCCTCTCCGGGGCAAGCCACGTTTCTCCTCTACGGCGACAGCAGAGCAAAAACTCCGGTATGAGCTCCAGCTTTCTTCGTGAGAATTTACTTGCACTGAAGATTTAGCACGCGTACATTCGCAATTGCCGGTGCGTTCCGGCCTCCGCTGGAGGAACAAACTTCCAGCAGGCCGTGATGCAGCCGGCAATTTCGCTTCGCGGTGAAAAAATTCTGCGCAAAGAGGCGCGACTCGGGGAAAAAGCCGGCGGGTACGACCTGCCGCTACCAAGGAAGACAGAAGTACGATGACGACAAATGGACACGGGCATGCAGCGCCGCCGATTCTTTTATCGATCGCAGGATTCGATCCCTGCTGCGGGGCAGGGACGGCAGCGGACCTGAAAACGTTCGCCGCGCACGGATGCTATGGCGTGGCGGCGGTCACCTCACTCACCGTCCAGAACACCGAAGGAATCGAAACCATTCACAACACACCGAGCGCGGAATTGCGCGCGCAGCTCGAAGCACTGGTGAAAGATTGCGACATCGCTGCCGTGAAAATCGGCATGCTGGGCAACCGGGGCAATGCCGTGGTTGTGGGAGAATTTCTCGAGGCGCACAAGTTTGCCCACGTGGTGCTCGATCCGGTGATGAGGTCTTCGAGCGGAGCGGAGCTCCTCGATGCGGGCGGAATCAAATACGTCGCGACGGAATTGTTGAAGCGCGCGAGCATCATTACCCCGAATATTCCGGAAGCCGAGGTTCTGACGGGCTCGATCATAAAAGAGGTGGCGGATATGGAAGCGGCGGCGCGGAAGATCGTGGAGATGGGCGCACCCGCCGTGATCGTCAAGGGCGGGCACATGGAGCGCGCCGTTGACGTCCTCTTTGATGGCACCGAAATCGTTCCGCTCGGCGGCGAACGCGTGAAGACCGAGAATACGCATGGGACAGGCTGCGCATTCGCTTCGGCGCTCGCGGCGCAGCTTGCTTCCGGCCGCCCACTAATGGAAGCCGCCACGCTGGCGAAAGCCTACGTCACGAAAGCGATTGAAAAGAGTTACGCCATCGGGAAGGGCCGTGTCCCGCTCGATCATTTCTACCGTCAGCGAATCGAACCGCCGGCGCGAGGCATCCATGAAGTGCCGCAGCACGGCATGCACCCCGCCGCCGAACCCGCCGCTCACTGAAAATACTCACGAGTTTTCCGCAAGTCTTGGCAAAGAAGGGCTCGCCGTGACAGCGCGTAATCCTCACGGCAATAACAAGAAGCGCTATTTCACCCGGGCCCTGTTGGCATTCCTATTTTTTATAGGCCATGGTGCCGGCGACGATCGTCACAACAGGCGCACCTTTGAGGGTACGTCCGTCGAAAGGCGAGTTGCGGGATTTGCTTGAAGATTCTTTCACGTTGTACGTCCAAGTCTGTTCCGTCGAGAAAATGGTGAGATCGGCGGGCTGGCCAACGGCGATTTTGCGCTCGATGCCGAGGACACGGGCTGGTCCGGTCGTAAAAAGTTCGACGAGGTGCATCAACGAAGTGCGGCCCGAGTGAAGGAGTTGCTCCAGCGCGAGCGCCAGCGCTGTTTCGAATCCCAGAATCCCGAACGGCGCGCGGTCGAATTCGACATCTTTCAACGCCGGTTCATGCGGAGCGTGGTCGGTGGCGATGGCATCCACACTCCCATCGGCCAGTCCGGCGAGCAGGGCTTCGCGGTCTTCGCGGGCCCCGAGCGGGGGATTCATTTTGAAGTGCGAATCGTACACCACGTCCTCATCCATCAGCGTGAAATGGTGCGGCGTCACTTCGCAAGTGACGTGCAGCCCGCGCGATTTCGCCCACCGAACTTGTTCGAGCGAGGCTTTTGCGGAGAGGTGTGCGATGTGCAGGCGCGCGCCCGTAAGCTCGGCAAGCTGCACGTCGCGCGCCACGCAAACCGATTCTGCCGCGGCAGGCATGCCCCGCAAGCCGAGACGTGTGGACGTGACGCCCTCGCGCATCACCGCGCACGCCGCCAGCGAAACATCTTCGGCGTGCTCAATCACCGGAAGCCCGAGCGAGCCGCAGTAGTCCATTACCTGGCGCGCCAGCCTCGCGGTTGCGATCGGTTTTCCATCGTCGGATATTGCTACGATCCCCGCTTCCTTCATGGCCGCGATTTCGGCAATCGCTTCGCCCTTGCTGCCCACAGAGGCCGCGCCGATCGGCCACACTCGAACGCTTCCCGTAGCTTTGGCTCGATCCAGAATGAATCTCGTCACGGAGGCATTGTCGTTGACCGGCTTGGTATTCGGCATGCAGCAGACAGCCGTAAAGCCTCCGCGCGCCGCCGCCCGCGTTCCGCTTTCGATCGTTTCCGAAGATTCCTGCCCCGGCTCGCGAAGATGGGCGTGAAGATCGATGAAGCCCGGAGCGACGATCAACCCCGTCGCGTCGAAAACTTCGGCGCCTTGGGGCACGCTGCCTTTTCCCGACGGCGCGACTTCCTGTATCTTTTCGCCGTTCAGGAGAACATCCAGAGCCGCATCCGTCCTGGAAGCCGGATCGAGGACCCGGCCATTCTTAATCAGAAGCATTGGCGGATTCCTTGGGTTTCACTTCGAGCGCCGGATGCGTGTCGCTCTCGGTAGCTCCGGTAACGAGGAGATAAAGAATGGCCATGCGAACCGCGACTCCGTTAGTGACCTGTTCGAGAACGCAGGATTGCGGGCCATCGGCGACATCCGGCGTGATTTCGATGCCGCGATTCATGGGACCGGGATGGAGGACGATGGCGTCCGGCCTGGCACGGCGGAGCCGGTCGGCATTGAGCTGGTAACCGAGGATGTAATCGTTGGGAGAGAGCGCGGGCTCGTTGAGGCGCTCGGTCTGGACGCGCAGCATCATGATAACGTCGGCCCCTTCCAGGGCTTCCTCGATGCGATAGACGCAGCGAATCGGCGTGCCCGGCGCGATTTTTTCAAGGTCGCGGGGAACCCACATGGCCGGGCCGCAGAGGGTGATGCGGCAGCCGAATTTTCCCAGAAGGTGAATATCGGAGCGCGCGACGCGGCTATGAAGGATGTCGCCAAGAATGGTCACGTTGAGATGGTTGAGCGTGACTTTGCGGTCGCGGATGGTCAGCGCGTCGAGAAGGCCCTGCGAAGGGTGTTCGTGGATGCCGTCGCCGGCGTTCACGACAGGGATGTCCAGATGCCGCGCGACGTAATGCGGCGCGCCGGACGCGGCGTGGCGCATCACCAGGCAATCCGGCCTCATGGCGTTGAGATTGAAAGCCGTGTCGAGAAGCGTTTCACCCTTCTTGAGGCTGGAGGCTTCGGCCTGGAGATTCATGATGTCCGCGCCGAGCCGGGCGGCGGCGGTGCCGAAGCTGATGCGCGTCCGCGTGGAAGTTTCGAAAAAGGCCAGCGCCACAGTTTTCCCGCGCAGCGTCGCCAGCTTTTTCAGGGGGTGGCGCTGAATTTCCTGGAAAAGCTTGCTTTGATCGAGGAGAAAGGTGAGTTCGTCCGCGGTGAGCGGTTCGAGAGAGAGAAGATCGCGGAAGCTGTGCGTCAATGTCCCTTCTTAGCCCGGGAACGAGGTGATGCAACCCAAAAAGCGAAATTACTCCACGCGATCGACCAGCATCACGCGCTCTTCCTTGTCGATTTCGCGCAGGCGCACCTCGATGATTTCCGTGTCGCTGGTCTGAACGTTCCTGCCGACATATTGGGCTTCGATCGGCATTTCGCGATGACCGCGGTCGATCAGCACGCAGAGAGCGACGCGCTTCGGCCGGCCAAGATCGAAGAGACCGTTCATCGCGGCGCGAATGGTGCGGCCGGTGTAAAGGACGTCATCGACCATGACGAGATCCATGTTATCCACGCCAAACGGGATGTCTGAGGAGCGCAAGACCGCGTGTGGCGCTACCTTGGAAAGGTCGTCGCGATAGAGAGTGATGTCCAGAATGCCGACGGGAACCTCCACGCCGTCGATGCCGCGCATGGCCTGCGCGATGCGCTGGGCCAGAGGCACGCCACGCCGGACGATGCCGATCAGCGCGAGATTCCTGGTGCCGCCGCTTTTTTCGACAATTTCGTGGGCCAATCGCTGCAATGTACGATCCACTTCCGGCGCGGACATCAATTGAGCCTTTTCGACGATGCGCATGGTCGGGTAATCGTATCATTGGTCAACGCCGAGCGGTCAATCGCGCCTGCCGTCAGCAAACCGTAATTGGGACGTGGTAGACTCCGCGGCGGAGTCGGGAGGTGAAGCGGGCCATGGCTCGCGAAAAGTTTTTATTCAAGCAGAAGGGGACGGGTGCAATGGCGCTGCTGGCATTGGCGTTCACCATCGCGTCGCAAGCGGGCGCGCCGGCCGGTAAGCCGGCGACGGCGCGGCCGAAGCTGGTGGTCCTGCTGGTCGTGGACCAGATGCGCGCCGATTACGTCGACAAATTCCGCGGGCAGTGGACGAGCGGGCTGAAGCGGCTGCTGGACGAAGGCGCATGGTTCCGCGATGCAGCGTACCCCTACGCAGCAACCGAAACGTGTGTCGGCCACGCGACCATCTCGACCGGCGCGTTCCCGTCTACACATGGAATGATTGCGAATGAATGGTGGGACCGCGAGCGCCAAGAACGAGTGACCTGCACCGCCGATCCGGCCGTGAAAAACAGCGGCTATGGAGGGCTAAACGTCAAAGGGGGAGACAGTGCGGCTCGGCTGCTCGTTCCGCCGTTTGCCGATGAATTGAAGTTTCAGGCCGGTGCGGGCACACGCGTCGTGACTTTCTCGCTGAAGGCGCGGGCGTCCATCATGCTTGGAGGACGCCAGGGCGACGCCGTCACCTGGTTCGATCCCTCGGTAGGCGCGTGGACAAGCTCAAGCGCCTATCCCGTTGCGCCATTCGTGGATGAATATGCCAAGGAACATCCCGTAGCGAGTGACTTCGGGAAGACTTGGGCGCTACTCCTGCCAAGTTCGGCCTACCTCTACAGCGAAACCGCAACCGGTGCGATTCCCCCGGCCGGGTTGAGCGCGGTATTTCCCCATCCGCTGCGCGGCGGACCGGAAAGCACCCGTCCCGATCCCGTTTTCTACTACCAATGGCAGACCAGCCCTTTTGCAGATACCTATCTGACGAAAATGGCTGAGAACGCCGTGGACAAGGCAGAGCTGGGAAGACGCGCCGCCACCGATTTCCTCGGCGTTAGCTTTTCTTCCGTGGATTATGTTGGCCATGCCTTCGGGCCGCGGAGTTGGGAGATCCAGGACGTGCTTGTGCGCCTGGATAGGGATCTCGGTGAACTCTTCGCCCATCTGGACAAAACCGTGGGAAGAGGAAATTACGTCGTGGCCTTTACCGCGGATCATGGCGTCGTGCCGATCCCGGAAGATCTCCTGAAAACGGGTATGGACGCAGGCTGGCTGAACGTCGAGCAAGTGAAACAGCACATTGAAAAAAGCCTCGAGCCTTTTAATTTTGGAAAGCCTGCCCTCTCGGAAGTCGGCGCGGGCGACATCTATTTCACGCCCGGCACGTACGACAAACTGAAGGCGGATCCGGCCGCCATGCGTGCGGCTCTTGACGCGATCGAGAGGGTCCCCGGGGTCGCGCAGGTCTATCGCGCCGAACAACTCGAGGACCGCCCCGCCACGCAAAGCCCCATACGAGCCGCCGAAGCCGACAGCTTTTTCAAATCCCGCAGCGGCGATCTGCTCATCGTCCCCAAGCCCTACTGGCCGTGGGATTTTTCTTCCTCCGGAAAGCCTCGCCAATACGGCACCACGCACGGGACGCCTTACTACTACGATCAGCGTGTCCCCGTGCTGCTCATGGGTTTTGGAATTCAACCCGGTGAATATTTCCAGGCGATCACTCCTGCTGACATCGCGCCGACTTTAGCTGCGCTCTGCGGAATCACTCTTTCCTCGCGCGATGGCCATATCCTCGCCGAAGCCCTGAAGAAGCTGGGTGCGGTTTACGCTTCCCCAAGGTCCGCGAGTTCACTCGTTCCAAGAACGAAACCCTAGCTCACTGAAGACGGTGACCGCATGAAGAGAATAGTCTATCTCCTGATTGTCTTTCTGCAGCTCGTGAAGACTGCCCCTGCGCAGACCATTCCCGCGGAGTTATGGGGAACGTGGGTCGTCCGCCGTGAAGTGCCCACTTCTACAATCTCATGCTGGGGCGAGAAGGAAGCCAACAGATTGATTGGCACAGAGATCGAGTACTCACCGCGGCTTTTTCGTTGGCATAAAGTCGTTACCAAGAATCCGACCGCAGCAAGAACAAGTCTGACTGCCCAACAGTTTCATGACGAGCACTCTGGCGGAAGTGCAAGCAGCTCACAAGTCACCTTTCTGCAGTTGGGCATTAAGGAGGAGAAGGCGGTCCAAATTGTGATTCAGCATCCCGCCGCAAATATCACGGGAGCAACGAGCGAGATTCCTGGAGACAGCATCCTCTTGAAATACAAGAACACGATCGTCTTCTCAGTTTGCAATGTTTACTTTGAAGCGAAACGGCGCATTGTCCCCCGCAAAAACTAAGCCTGATAATTGCTTCGGTAATCATGGGTATACAAGGGAGGCGCAGATTGCACCGTTCAGGAGCCTGCGCGCACTTGGACGTATGTTCGACAAGGCGGAGAATGTCCTCTCGTCAGATTCTGCACAGGGTAGCCAAGACTTCGTGGTATGCTTTTTTGCGAAGTGAGCTCCGCTGGCGCCGTTGACCTCAGCGTAAAAATTGGCGCGTTGCGCCTGCGGAATCCTATTCTCGCCGCCAGTGGAACCTTCGGTTACGGCCTCGAATTCGCCCACCT
>WNFH01003181.1_pt1 | contig 11605 bp, 8 predicted proteins | sample 5400411 | NCBI WGS metagenome assembly WNFH01 (sample SAMN13153347, study PRJNA577476) | soil metagenome | isolation source: 200 cm saprolite under Douglas fir tree site 2 hole 3 | place: USA:California | collected 2015-04-18
CCGCGCGCGCGAATTCGGGTCCGGAGCTGAGCCGGCCCCGCGACGCGCCGTGTCCTGGCGCATCGAACGTCACGACGCGATGGCCATTCGCGAGCAGCGCGCCACCCAGGTCCACGAACCGCGCGCCACGGCTTCCCCATCCATGCATGAGCAGAACGCCAGGCCCGCGCTCGCCCCATGTCCACGCCGCGACCCGGCGTCCGCCGACTTTGACATTGAACCGCCGCGCGTCCCGCAGCCAGGCAGCCATGCGCTCGCTGATCGCACGGCGCGGTGGTGAGCAAAAGATTCGCGCCGCCCATCGGGCGGCGAGATCGGGAGAGGCTCGCTGCATGGCGCCAAATGCGGCGCGCGTCAGCCGGAGGGTGGCAGTCATCGGCTTCCCTTTAACACGTGTGCTCTCGCTCCAGGTTTCATGCTCGTGCCTAGCCGGCGAGCGCTCCGGTGAGACGGGCGAGCTGCTGCAACTGGGCGGTGCTGAGCGACTGCGTGAGCCGGCGCGCCGCCGAGGCAATCTCGGGGTCGATCCGCGCCAGCAGCTTCAGGCCGGCGCTGGTGATGGTGGCAAGGGAGCAGCGCCGGTCCTCGTTGTCGCGCGTGCGGCGGACGAGTCCCTGTCGCACGAGGCGATCAATCATGCGCGTCACGTCGGGTGCGCGATGAACGCAGCAGCTGGCCACCTCGCCCCGGGCGCGGCCGGTCGGATGCGCCTCGCGCAGCGTACACAGGATCCCATACTGATCGCCGGTGATCCCATGGCGTTCGCAGATCTCCGCGAACGTCTGCTGCACGTGACCGGCCGCGCTCATCACGCCGACGGCCGCCTCTTCAGCGGTAGAAAGGGATCGTTTCACACGCCTCCGAACAGCCATACTGCAACATCTGTTCCCAACACGCACTGTCAAGTCTCTCCGCTTTCACTCTTCCGGGTAACGCACACGTAACACGTCGCGCGCGCCTGGAACAATTCGGTGTTCTGAACACGTTCTTGCACCATTCGGAAATTGCCGGGTGCGCGTGGAACGCTGCCGACACTGCCGTGACAGCGCGTTGCCTGTCGAATTCCACCGTCGTCAGTCGACAATCTGCGGACACAGTTGGCCACCCATACGTAGCATCGACCAGGAGGTCGTTGGATATGCGTAGTCGCATTCTCGGAGAGCGCGGACGGGCATCGGCGATTTTGATCGCAGTCGTATTGGTCATCGCCTTAGGACTCGCCGCATGGAAGTCCGCAGCAGCGCGTGCCGCCGCAGTGGCGGCCCGCCATCAGCCAGAGCCGATCGAGGCCGTCACGGCCGCCGTCGCACGGCAAGAGCTGCATCACGCGACGACCACGTCGATCGGAACCGTCCTGGCGCTGCGTTCGATCACGTTGCGGACGGAGCTCGCTGGGACGGTGCACGACGTGTCGCTTGTTCCCGGCCGCATCGTAGACTCGGGGACGGTGCTCGTCGTGCTCGATGTCTCCGTCGAGCACGCCGATCTGCAGGCGCAGCAGGCGCAGGCGGCGCTGGCGCAGACCAGCCTCGCCCGTCTGGAGCGCCTGCGCCAGCACGGCGCAGTCTCGGAGGAGGAAGTCGATCGGGCGCGCGCCGAGCGTGACATCGCGCAGGCGCAGATCGCGCGCACCGAGGCGATCATCGCGAAAAAGACGATTCGTGCGCCGTTCCGCGCCCGCGTCGGCATCGCCGACGTGCATCCGGGCCAATACCTGAACGAGGGCACGCAGCTCACGACGCTGCAGGGCGTCGACGCAGCGGCGCACGTGGATTTCGCAGTGGCACAGCAGGTCGGCGCCGAGCTACGTGCGGGGCAAACCGTTGACGTGCTGGCAACCTCCGATTCCACGCCGATCGCGGCGCGCATCGTGGCGGTAGACGCACGCGTCGACCCGACCACGCGCACCACGATGGTACGCGCGATCATCTTCGGCGCGAAAGCTCCGGCGCCAGGATCGTCGGTTCGCGTCCTCGTGCCGAGCGGGCCGGCCGCCAACGTCGTCGTCATTCCGGTGAGTGCGCTGCGGCGTGGGCCGTCCGGCGATCACGTGTTCGTCATCGCACGCGACTCCACGGGCACGATCCGCGCGCACGTGCGTCCGGTCCACAGTGGTCCGATGCTCGGCGATGAGATCGTCATCCTCGACGGTCTCGCGACGGGAGAGCAGGTCGCGGCGTCGGGGTCCTTCAAGCTCCGGGAGTCCGTCCCGGTGGCCGTAGGCGCGGCGCAGGGAGCTCACTGATGCGCTCCTTCACCGATCTGTTCATCCGGCACCCGGTACTCGCGGCGGTCGTCAATCTCGCCATCGTGCTCATGGGATGGCGGGCGCTGACCTCGCTCCCCGTGCAGCAGTACCCGAACATCCAGAGCTCGTCTGTCGTCATCACGACGGTCTATTACGGCGCGAGCGCCGAAGCCGTGCGCGGTTTTCTCACCACCCCGATCGAGCGCGCCGTCTCGGCCATCAGCGGTGTCGATTACGTCGAATCGTCGAGTCGTGCCGGCGTCAGCACCGTGACGGTGCGACTGAAGCTGAACCAGAACAGCACCGCGGCGCTGGCCGAGGTGACGGCACGGCTGCAACAGGTGCGCTCGGAGCTTCCGGCGGAAGCGGAGCCGCCGCAGGTCGAGGTGCAACGTGCCGACCGTCCCTACGCCTCCTTCTATCTGAGCTTTTCATCCAAGCAGCGGGACATTCCGGCAATCACCGATTGGCTGGCGCGCACGCTCCAGCCGCAGCTCGCCACGATCGCCGGCGTGCAACGCACCGACATCGTAGGCGGCCGGCCGATCGCGATGCGCGTCTGGATCGACCCCGATCGCCTGGCGGCGCACAACCTCTCGCCCGGTGATGTGTTCGGGGCCCTGCGGCGCAACAACTACGTCGCCGCCGTGGGCCAGACCAAGGGCAATCTCGTTCAGATCAACCTGCTCGCGAACACCGATCTACGCTCGACCGATGAGTTCGAGAATCTCATCGTGACCGATCGCGGCGGGTCGGTCGTCCGTCTCTCGGACGTCGCGCGCGTCGAGCTGGGTGCCGAAGAGCCGGACATGATCGCGAAGTTCAACGATCAGGAGGCCGTGTACGTCGGCGTCTGGCCGACGATCGGCAGCAACGAAATCGACGTCTCGCATCGCCTGCATGCCGAAATCGCGCGGATCACGCCGACGCTGCCGCCGGACATTCAGCTGCGTGTGGCATACGACGGCACGGTCTTCATGCAGGACGCGCTCAGAGAGATCACGAAGACGCTGATCGAAACGATCCTGATCGTCGGGCTCGTGGTGTTCCTCTTCCTGGGATCGATTCGGACGGCGTTGGTCCCGCTCGTCGCGATGCCGGTGTCGCTGGTCGGCGCGGCGATCGTGATGCTGGCGTTTGGCTTCAGCCTGAACCTGCTCACGATTCTCGCGATCGTGCTTTCAGTCGGTCTCGTCGTGGACGACGCGATCGTCGTGGTCGAGAACGTCGAGCGGCACGTGCACCTCGGCAAAACGCGGCTGCAAGCCGCGCTCGTCGGCGCGCGCGAGCTGGTTGGACCGATCATCGCCATGACGATCACGCTGGCCGCGGTCTACACACCGATTGGCTTCCAGGGTGGCCTGACCGGTTCGCTGTTCCTGGAGTTCGCCATCACCCTCGCCGCCGCGGTGGTCGTATCGGGGATCGTCGCCGTCACGCTGTCACCGGTGATGAGCTCGCGCTTTGTCCACGAGAAGGGTGAAGAAGGCCGGCTCACACGACTGGTGAATAACGGATTTGAAGTCGTACGGCGCACGTACGCCCGGCTGCTCGATGGCGCGCTCGAGATGCGGCCGGCGATCGTCGCCGCCGCAGTGTTGGTGATGATCGCGGCGTGGCCGCTCTACACGTACTCCAAGCGTGAGCTCGCGCCGGTCGAGGATCAGAGTCACATCAGTTTGTTCATGCAGGTGCCGCCCGACGCGTCGCTCGCGGCGAACAATCGGGCCACGCTCGAGGTGGTGAAGGCGGTCACGTCGTTCCCCGAGGCCAAGTTCATGTGGTCCCTGACCGCTTCATGGGGCGCCTTCGGCGGCATGGTCGCCAAGGACTGGAAGGAACGGCAGCGTTCGACCGCGCAGCTCTTCCCGGCTCTGTACGGCGCCGTTTCGCGGGTGCCGGGAGTGCGTGTGTTCCCACGCCTCGATCCGCCGCTGCCCACACCCGGCTCGTATGACGTCGAGCTGGTGCTGCAGAGCGATGAGCCTCCCGAGCAGATGCTCCAAACGGCAAACGCCGTGGTGGGAGCGGGTTGGCAGAGCGGCAAATTCCTCTACGTCGACACCGATCTCAAAATCGATTTGCCGGAGGCTCGGGTCGTGGTCGATCGCGATCAGGTCGCGGACCTCGGACTCGATCTCGCGAGCGTCGGGCGCGAGCTCGGGACGGCGCTCGGCGGCGGCTACGTGAATCGATTCAACTTCTACGACCGGAGCTACAAGGTCATCCCGCAGATCGGGGACGCCGACCGGACGACGGTGGGACCGCTGCTGGACCTGAAGATCAAGACGCCGAGCGGTCAGCTCGTCCCCGTATCGACGTTCACCCACATCGAATCGAGCACCGCCCCGCGCACGCTGAATCGCTTCCAGCAACGCAATGCGGTGCGCGTGTTCGGCGCCGTCAATCCGGGTGTCACCAAGGATGAAGGGCTGCAGGTGCTCGAGAATGCCGCGGCGAGCGTCAGCGGTCCCGGACGGTCCGTCGATTATGCGGGCGAATCACGGCAGATCCGGCGCGAAGGTGGAGCGCTGACGACGACGCTCGGCTTCGCGGTCATCCTCATCTATCTCGTGCTCGCGGCGCAATTCCGCAGCTTCCGCGATCCGTTGATCGTGCTGCTGGGGTCGGTGCCGCTCGCGATCGCCGGCGCGCTGGTGTTCAGCTTCTTAAACCTGACGACCATCAACATCTACTCGCAGGTCGGGCTGATTACGCTGGTTGGACTCATAGCGAAAAACGGAATCCTGATCGTGCAGTTCGCGAACACGCTGCGAGAGCGCGGCATCGCGAAGATGGCCGCGCTGCGCGAAGCGACATTGACGCGGCTGCGCCCCGTGCTAATGACCTCGGCCGCGACCGTATTCGGTCACTTCCCACTGGTCCTGGTCTCCGGCCCCGGCTCCGCGGCGCGCAACAGCATCGGGATGGTGCTTGTCACTGGCATGACGCTCGGCACGGTATTCACGCTGTTCATCGTGCCCGTCTTCTATTCTCTCATCGCCGCAGAGCACAAGCCCGCCCCTGCATACGAGCCGGTCGGGCAGGAGGTGCTGCAAACATGAAGTCCATTCGGGGATTGTTCTTACTGGCACTGATGATCGGCGCCGCGGGATCAGCGTCCGGCCAGGAGCCGGAGCGCGCGGCGGTGCAGTTCTGGAAGACGCTGGGGGACAGCACATTGCAGCAGCTCGTGAGCACGGCAATCGGGTCCAATCAGGATCTCGCCGGCGCTCGCGCCCGGATGCGCGGGGCGCGTGCCGCGCGCCTCGATGCGGCACTCGACTTCGCACCCGCCATCACCGCCAGCGCGAGTTACACGCGGCAGCGACTGGCCAGCGCGGGATTCCCCTTTGGTGGAAGCTCCGCATTTCCCGACCAGAACGTCTGGAACGCCGGACTCGAGATGTCGTGGGAGCTCGATCTCTTCGGGAGAATTCGGCGAACGACGCAGGGCCAGGGCGCGCTGGTCGCCGCGGCTGAAGAGGACGTTCAGGACTTCCAGGTCGTTGTCGCGGCAGACCTCGCCGCCGCCTACTACGGCTTGCGCGGCGCGCAGGATCGGCTCGCCGTGGCGCAGCGTAACGCGGAAAACCAGCGGCGCACTCTCGAGGTGACGTTGCAGCGTCTCGAAGCCGGGCGCGGCAATGAGTTTGATTCCGAGCGCGCCCGTGCGCAGCTGAGCTTGACACTCGCCGGCATTCCGGCGCTGGAGTCGTCGATCGCCGCTATCGAGCAGCGCATTGCGGTGCTCACGGGACAGCCCGCGACGGACGTTGAGCGCGAGCTCAGCACGGCGGTTCCGTTGCCGCAACTACCCGAGTCTGTGTCGGTAGCCGATCCGAAGACGATCGTCCGGTTGCGGCCCGACGTGCGCAGTGCCGAGCGGCAGCTGGCTGCCGGCGGCGCGTTCGTGAGTGCGGCGAAGGCGGCGTACCTCCCCCGCGTCAGTTTCGCTGGCGGTGTGGGTTACGTGAGCAACGCCTTCGCGTCGCTGGGCAACACCGGAACGCCGCGCTACGCAATCGGCCCCGTGATCTCGTGGCCGGCCTTGAACCTCGGCCGGGTCAAAGCCGGTGTTGACGCCGCGCGCGCGCAGGAGAGCGAGGCGGAGGCGCGCTACAACCAGACGCAACTGCGCGCGATGGAGGAGATCCAGTCGTCTGTCATCATGTACAACAGAGCACGGCAGAGCCTCCAGCACCTCGAGGATGCCGCGCGCGCGAGTGAACGGGCGGCTGGCCTGGCACGCCTGCGGTTCGAGGAGGGCGCCAGCGACTTCCTGCAGGTACTCGATGCCGAACGAACGATGCTCGACGCGCAAGATCGGCTCGCAGCGAGCCGCACGGCCGCGACGACGGGATTGGTAGCGGTATACCGCTCGCTGGGCGGAGAGGCGTTGACGGTGAAGTAGCTCGCCCATCATCCTTCCTCCTTACCAGGAGGAGGATCCATGGACCGGGTCACGCTTCTGTCGCTCGCTGCATTCATCGCTCCTGTTGCGCTCGCCGCGCAGCAGCCGACCTCCCCACCGGCCGCGCGACCCACCGTGCCGCATGACAGCGTGCGCGGTGCGGTTCGCGCGGTTGACGTGCGCGCGCGCACGCTCGAAGTGACGACCGGCGTCGGCTTCGCCCTCCGCGTCGTGCGGCTCCAGGTTCCCGCCGGCGTGCCGATCACCAACCAGCAACGCGGGCAGCACGAACCGATCAGGCTGGGGGAACTCAAGCCCGGTGACGTGATCCGCGCTTCGTTTGGTGGCAGGCCGACGGGTTTCGTCGCGTACACGATCGAGCGCGTCGGCCGGATGGACGCGGGCGTGGACGCGAAGCCATGACGCGTTGGTGGATCGCGGTCATGGCCATGTGCGCCGCGGCGGCGTGTCGCCGGCTGCAGCCCGGGGATCCAGTCCGCGGCCTCTCGGCCGCGGAGCGCGCGCAGTTCGACAGCGGTCGCGCCGTATTCGACAGCGTCTTCACTCCGGAGAAGGGCCTGGGGCCGCTGTTCAATGCGAACGGGTGCAAGGAATGTCACGAGGATCCCGTGGCGGGTGGGACGGGTGACGAGGTCGAGCGCCACGCGACCGCGTTTCACCAGAACGCGCCCGCGGGGACACGTTTGTGCGACGAGCTCGCGGCACAGGGCGGGTTCGTCTTTCAGAACCACGTCACTCCCCTCCTTCATGCGGCGCTCGGCATCGATAGCGAGCCGATTCCAGCCGCAGCGACAGCGGTCGGACGGCGCACGACTCCTGAGATTTTTGGCTTCGGCTTACTCGATGCCGTTCCCGACTCCGAGATCCTGGCCTACGCAGATCCCGATGACCGGGACCACGATGGCATCTCCGGGCGGCCGAACCGCTTCTTCGACGGGCGCCTGGGTCGGTTCGGACGCAAAGCCCTGGTGCCGACGCTGCGCGAGTTTAACGACGGCGCATTCAGCGCCGAGATAGGCATCACGACGCCCGCCGTGCCGACCGAGGAAACCGTCGCGGGGACGCCGATTCCTCCGGGCACCGACCCGGCGCCCGATCCCGAGCTCAGCGACCACCAGGCCGAGCTGGCGACCACGTTCGTGAGGCTGCTCGCGCCGATAGAGCCGCTCAAGATGTCGGGCGAAGCGCGCCAGGGGAGCGACGTGTTTGTCCGGGTTGGCTGCGCGCGCTGTCATCGCCCCGTCCTGACCACGGGTGACAGCCCGATCGCGGCATTGCGGTACAAGAAGGTCGCCGCGTACACCGATCTGCTGCTGCACGATATGGGTCCGGACCTTGGGGACATTTGTCTGGCGCTCGCGACCCCGACTGAATTCCGGACCGAGCCGCTGATGGGGTTGCATCTGAAAAAGAAGTTCCTGCACGACGGCCGAGCAACTACAGCTGAGCAGGCAGTGGAGCTGCACGGTGGTGAGGCGACGAAGGCGCGCGATCTCTTTCGCGCGCTACCGGCTGGGGATCGGGCTGCGCTGGTAGCGTTTTTGAAGACGCTGTAAAAAGTAGGCCCGCCAGGTTCCGGAGCCGCCGGAGTTCGGCGCGATCGAGCCCGGTTGCACGCCTTCCTTGACAATCATAAACTACACATGTAAATCTACTACTGTAGATCAACCCTGAGGCCACGTATGCCGGAGCGTCATCAACTCACTGAGCTGCAGCTCGCGATCCTGCGGGTCATCTGGGACAAGGGCGAAGCGACGGTGCAAGACATCTGGGAGGCCCTGCACGCCGAGCGCGGGCTCGCCCAGACCACCGTCGCCACCATGCTGTCGCGCCTCGAGCGCCGCGGCGTCGTGACGCGGCGGGCCCAGGCGCGCCAGTACCATTACCGCGCCGCGGTGACCGAACAGGAGGTGCAGCACTCGATGGTCGGTGAGCTGACCGAGCGCCTGTTCGACGGCGACGTCACCGCCCTGGTCCAGCACCTGCTCTCGGGCGAAGACATAAGCCCGGGTGATATCGCCAAGATCCGCGACATGATCGAGCGCGTCGAAACAAGCGCCCCGGAGTCCAAATGAACACCCCCCTCGCCTCCAGCCTGCTCGCGTGGCTTCTCACATACTTGATCCATAGCACCGTGCTCTTGGGTGTTGCCTGGTTCGCGATCCGGCGCTGGCGCCTCCAGCCTGCGGCCTCGGACTTGCTCTGGAAGGTGGCACTGCTCGCGGGGCTCGTAACGGGTACGATCCAGTCGCGCCTTGCGCTGTCCACGCCCGCGGCGGTGACGCTGTCCGTCGCCGCACTGCCCCAGGCGGCCCCCCTGAGCCAGCCGCTGGCGCCCGCCGGTAACCCGGCGCACGACGAGGACACGCAATCCCCCGCACAGCAATCGAGCGGTGCGACCGTCTCTCGCGCACCAACGCTGCCGTTGGTTGTCGTGCTGCTGTGGGGCTTTGTCGCGCTCGCGTCGTCGCTCTACTACGTCGCGCGACGGCTGATCCTGGTCGGTCGCCTCGCCGACCGCCACCCGGTGAGCGACGGACCGCTCGCCGTCACGCTCGCCGACCTGCAGCGCACCACCGGATACCGGCGCCGCGTTTACCTCACCATGGCCCGGACCATCTCCAGTCCCGTAGCCCTGGGCCTCTCCGAAATCTGTGTGCCGGAGCTGGCGCTCACCGAGCTCGGCGCCGAGCAACAGCGCAGCATGCTGGCGCACGAGCTGGCGCATCTGGCGCGGCGCGATTCCTTGTGGCTCGCGGGCGCCAGTCTGATCGAGCGTCTCTTCTTCTTCCAGCCGCTCAACCGGCTCGCACGCCGGGAGCTCGAAACGACGGCTGAATACCTGAGCGACGAGTGGGCCATGCAACAGACCGGATCGGCGGTCTCCCTCGCGAAGTGTCTGGCCACGGTGGCCGAATGGATTCAGGCGTCGCCCCTGGGCGTGCCGGTGGCGGGCCTGGCCGAACGGCGCTCGCTGCTCGTCTCGCGCATCTCGCGCCTGCTCGACGGACGCCTGCCCTCGAGCGCCGCCTCGCGGCGCGGCTGGGCCGTCGCCGCAACGTTCGGTGTGGCATTGACGATCGCGGCCGCGCCGCGCGTGTCCCAGGGAGTCGCGTCCGTGACGACGACTGGGACGACGGCAACGCCGACCCAGAGCGCAGCCGGGCCCGTCGTCGCGCGCAAAGCGGCGGCCGCGCCCTCGAACCAGGACACGACGGTGGTCCTGGCCCTGATCGGCCGTCTCAAAGATGAGAACGCCGGCGTGCGCCGCGCGGCCGTGCAATCGCTCGGACACCTGGGCGATCTCCGCGCCGTGCAGCCTTTGATCGCCGTGCTCGCGGACTCGGACGCGGACGTGCGCGCGGCGGCGGCCGACGCGCTCGGGGACCTCGAAGACCCCAGAGCGATCGGTCCGATCGCCGCGTTGCTCAGGGACCCCGTTGCAGACGTGAAGCACAATGCGCTCGGCGCTTTGTCGCGCTGGGATCGAGGCGTGCCCACCGCGTCAGTCGTGGCCCTCCTCGATGACCCCGACGCCGGCGTGCGTCATGAAGCGGTCGATCTGCTCGATCACCTCCACGCCCGCTCGGCGGGCAGTGCCATCGCCCGTCTGATTCACGATCCGTCGTCCGACGTGCGCAGCGCCGTCGTGCACACGCTGGGCAACCTAGGCGAGCAGAGCGGCGCAGCCGTCATCACCGAGGCGCTGAGCGACGGCAACGCCGACGTCCGGGAAGCGGCGCTGGGCGCGCTCAGCGATCTCAAGGCGCCGATCGCCGAGGCCACCCTGTTGAACCTGATGAAGGATGTGAACGCCGACGTGCGCCAGCGCGCCGCCCAGCTCGCCGGCGAGCGCTCGGTGATCGCCGCGATTCCCGCGCTGCGGCGCTTGATTGACGACCCCAGAAGCGACGTGCGCGAGGCCGCCACCGAAGCCCTCGGCCACATCGCCGACCCGGCCGCCCGACAAGCATTGCAGGCGGCACTCCAGTCGCCCGATCCCAAAGTCCGCCGCGCCGCGGCCGAAGCCCTGGGACAGGATCCATGATGCGCGCCCTGCACGTGCTCGCCCTGTCGCTGGCGGCGGTGGGCGGCGCCACCGCGGTCGGCCTCACGGCTCACGCCTCCCGCGCGACGGTGTACGGCACCGCGGGCGGCCCCGGCCGAGCCGGCGCCGACTCCGCTCGAGTGGCGACCCTGCTCACCGCCCTCGCCCGCACCGATCCCGTGATCTGCGATCTGATCGGGGACCAACTCGGCAACTTCTGGATGGGCAGCGAACCCGGCCGGTTGGGCCGATTCGACGACGCACCCAACGTCCAGGGCGCGAAGGATTCCCTGGCCGGACGCATCACCGATCCCCGGGCGGTGTCACTGCTGGTCGCGACGCTCGGCAGCGACAACCAGTGCGTGCGCCGCGTCGGGGCGAAACTGCTGGGTGGGAGCGCCGTGTCCACAGACGTGCTCGGGCGTTTACTCGACAGTCCGTCGCCGCGGATTCGCGAGAGCGCCGCCTACGCGGCGGGCGTGGGCGAGCGGCACGAGACGAGGGGCTCGCTCGAGCGCCGGCTGGCAGATACGGCAAGGGGACCCGCGACCATGGCTGCGTGGGCGCTGGGCGAGATCCAGGATCCCGCGTCCGCGCCGGCGTTGCAGGGCGCGGTGCATTCCACGTCGCCGCGCGTGCGCCTCGCGAGTGCCTGGGCGTTGGGTCAGTTCGAGGACGCCAGCTACGCGAAGGACGTCCTGCCGCTGCTGCGCGACGCCGATCCCGTGACGCGGGCCACGGCCGCCGAGGCGTTGGGACGGATGAAGAGCCCGCGCGTCGGCGCCGCGTTGGTGGGCGCGCTCACCGACCGCAATGACGCGGTGCGGCGCGCGGCGGTCAGCGCGCTCGCCGACCTGCACGAGCGGTCCGCGGT
>WNFH01003182.1_pt1 | contig 11601 bp, 9 predicted proteins | sample 5400411 | NCBI WGS metagenome assembly WNFH01 (sample SAMN13153347, study PRJNA577476) | soil metagenome | isolation source: 200 cm saprolite under Douglas fir tree site 2 hole 3 | place: USA:California | collected 2015-04-18
TTAAAGGGGGCTGCTGCATGAGCAACGGCAACTCACATCCGAGAATCACGATGTCCGCGGTTCGGGGATGTGAGTTGCCGTTGCTCATGCAGCAGCCCCCTTTAAGCGCTTTCTCTTCACGTCGCGCAATACCTGCTGCGCAGCGTTGTGACCTGGGGCACCCGTCACACCCCCACCCGGATGTGCACCCGCTCCACATAGGTACAGACCTATAATCGGAGTGCGGTATTGCGACCACCCGGGCACTGGACGCATGAAGAACAACTGTTCGAGCGTCAGATCGCCGTGAAAGATATTTCCCTCGGTAAGGCCATAGGTGCGTTCGAGATCCAGCGGAGTCAGCACCTGCCGCGCCAATATGGCATTCGGCACATTCGGCGCATACTCCGCGATTTTCTTCACGACACGATCACCAAGCAATTCGCGCTTTTCATCCCACGTGCCTTCGCGCAGGCGGTAGGGTACGTACTGCACGAAGCAGGTTAGGATGTGTTTGCCTTCAGGTGCGAGCGACGCGTCCGCATTGGAAGAAACCACACAATCCACCCAGAGTTCCTCCGGAATCTCACCGAACTTGGAAATGTCATAGCAGCGCTCGGCGAACTGGAGGGAAGGAACTAGCGTGTAGAACGTGCGCTCCAATGGGGTTGCGGCCGGAGACGTTCCGGTGAACCGCGGCTCCTCCCCCAGTACCATATTCACCTTCGCGCACGGTCCGTCCATCCGGATGCCACGCACGGCGTGCAGAAAGTCGTCAGGGAGTTCGCTCGCAGAAATCAACTTTAGGAACGTTCGTTTGGGGTCGGCGCTCGAAAGCACAAACCTGGAACGAATCTCCGTGCCGTCGTCGAGAACAACCCCGCGTACCACGCCGTGCCGGGTGTCAATTTGGGCGACCGGAGCGGAAGTGCGTATTTCCACTCCTAGCTTGCGTCCCACGACTGCCAAAGCCTGTGTGATGGCGCCCATTCCGCCCATCACGTGCCCCAAGAAGCCCTGCACCTCATGTTCCCCGCCGCTCAACAAATGGAAGAGCAGGCCGATCGCAGTGCCGGGCTGGTACGGCCCGCCATGCTTGCCATACACGGTATTGGCAAGGAACATCGTCTTGATCTTGTCGGATTCGTAATTGCGATCGAGAAACTCGCCCAGACTGCCTGTGAGAAAGGAAACGAGTTGCGCAATCTCGCCGCTCGAAATTGACCGGAGTCGCTTGCCCACCCGGAACAAATCGGACCAACCTTGCATGCTGCTCGTGTCAAGTTCTGGAGGCGGTTCAAGAAAGAAGGGCTGCAGGTAACGCGCCAGCTTCTTCAGTTGATCGTCCACACGAACGAATGTGCCGGCGTCTTTAGCGGAGAGCTTGCGGAACTCCGCTATCGCACGGTCACGCTCTGCCCACCACGGCACCACTTGCTCGTCAGGGAAGGGAACCTGGATCGCAGGATCGCAAGGCACCATGCGCAATCCGTACTCCTGCAGATTCAGATCCTTGATCACTTCAGGCCGTAGCATGCTCGCTATATAGGAGGTAGTGGACGCGCGACAACCGGGCGCGATTTCCTCCGTCACGCAACATCCACCCACAATCTCACGGCGTTCAAGGACAAGCGTCGACAATCCAGCGCGTGCCAAATAAGCAGCGGCGGTGAGTCCGTTGTGACCACCACCCACCACCACAGCATCGTAGGTTTGGTTGGAAGTCTGCGGCATGTCTTGTCTATGACCCGGGGTCAATCAACTGCTGCCGGCGGCAACATACATTACCGCATATGCAGAAAAATTGAATTGAATTTCTTAACAATCTTTCGATATCGTTTTTTGACTTGAGGTCATTGTGATGAGCGGCATTTCCACCAACATGGTCACTTCTCCGCACTATCGGCGGCACGCGCCACCGCGTCCCCGTTCGGAAGCCAAGCGCATGCGCATCATCGATGCCGCCATGCGCCACTTTGCTGAGCAGGGCTATGACGCGGTGCGCGTCGGCTACATCGCGGCGGAACTGGGCATCGCCAAGGGCTCTATCTTCCAACATTTCGGGAGCAAAGACGGTATCGTCTTCGAAGTCTACAAGAAAGCAGTGCGCTCCTTCCCGACATATCTGGCTGCGCCGGCCGAAGCGCGTGAGCGCGGCTTCTACGAGGTCCTGCGGTACTGGGGTGAGTACAGAGCACCTGCTGCGGGAAGACTGGATTCCTTACCGCGTGTCGATACTGGGAAATCATGGGACGGATCTGACCCTGAAGCGCGAGATCAACCGTTTTCTGATGGCCGACGATCCCGGTCTGCCCGTCCATCGCAGCCGCGCGGTGTGGGACTTCGCCCAGCAGCAGAGAGGACGCTTATGGCTGGAGTTTCTTCCGGCCTATGCGCCGGAACTGAACCCGGTCGAGTATCTGTGGTCGCAGTGGAAACCGCACGAGTGCAGAACTTCTGTCCCACCACGTTTGGGCAGTTGAGCCATTACGCACGTCAGGCGCTCCGTCGGATGCGCCGACGGCCCACTCTGGTGATCGCCTTCTGGCAGCAGGCCGACCTGTTTTCTTTGTGACTATATTATGCAATTCTCAATAGGTGGGCTTACCGCCTAAGGTTGACTGTGCCAAAAATGCCATTTCGACCGAATTGGCGATATGGATTCGCTTGATGTGATTTGGCCGTAGCTCAAACGAGAAGGGAATTCAGAATATGCGGGGCTTTGCGATTTCGATACGCCACGATCGGCACCACACTGGTCCGCGCTGAAAGCCGCTTAGTTCGCCTCACAATGACCTTTGCTGGGGCCAAACTTGCTCTAACGGAAACCCGAGGGCGGCGCGAGGATGGCAGTCCTGGCGCCGCTTTTGCTTATCATGCTCTTGAGTTCTGAAGCCGGTTCTTACCCCGCGTTATAATGAGGGATTGCATACTCCCTGAAATTCCTTTCTGTGAGGAGGCTCGGACGGTTTCAAGGGCACCTATCTGTATGTAGTTGAAGTTAAGAGCTGAAGGTTAAGAGCGAATAGCTGGCTCTATGGACTTCAAGCTAGTCAGCGATTACAAACCGCGCGGCGATCAGGCCAATGCGATCGAATCTCTAGTCAAGGGTGTCTTCGACCGCGAGCAGCACCAGGTTTTGCTGGGCGTGACCGGCTCGGGCAAGACGTACACTATGGCCAAGGTCATCGAGCAGGCAAACCGGCCCACCATCGTCATGGCGCACAACAAGACCCTGGCGGCGCAGCTCTATCACGAGTTCAAGAGTTTCTTTCCCCACAACGCGGTGGAATACTTCGTCTCCTACTACGATTACTACCAGCCGGAAGCCTACGTTCCTGCCGCCGACCTCTACATTGAGAAAGAAGCCACGATCAACGACGAACTCGACAAGCTGAGGCTCTCGGCCACGCGATCGCTTTTCGAGCGGCGCGACTGCCTGATTGTCGCGTCAGTGAGCTGCATCTACGGCCTGGGCTCACCCGAGGCCTACTACGGCATGCTGCTTTTCCTGGAAAAGGGGCAGAAGGTCAAGCGTGAGGACATCACCCGCAAGCTGGTGGAAATCCTCTACGAACGTAGCGATGGCGAGTTCCGGCGCGGCACCTTCCGCGTGCGCGGGGACGTGATCGAAATCTTCCCCACTTATGACGACATGGCGTATCGCATCGAATTGTGGGGCGACGAGGTCGAATCGCTCTCGCAGATTGATCCGCTCTTTGGCACGGTGAAGCAGAAGTATGTGCGCCTGCCCATCTATCCCAAAACACATTACGTGATGAAGCCAGAGACTAGGGCCAAGGCAGTTGAGTCGATCAGGGAAGAACTGGCGTGGTGGGAAGCGGAGCTGGAGAAGCAGGGCCGGCTGGTAGAGTCACAACGTGTGCATCAGCGAACCATGTACGACTTGGAGATGATTAAGTCGGTCGGCTACTGCCACGGGATCGAGAACTATTCACGCCATTTCACCGGCCGCTTGCCGGGTGAGCCGCCGCCTACACTGCTCGACTACTTTCCGCGCGACTTTCTGATGTGCATTGACGAGTCACACCAGACGGTTCCGCAATTGCACGGCATGTATCATGGCGACCGCTCGCGAAAGGAGACGCTGGTCGAGTACGGCTTCCGGCTGCCCTCGGCGCTAGACAATCGTCCGCTGACGTTTGAAGAATTCGAGCACCGTATGAACCAGATGGTCTACGTCTCGGCCACGCCTGGGCCGTATGAGCTGACCAAGTCGGCGGGAGTTGTCGTAGAGCAGATCATCCGGCCCACCGGCCTGGTAGATCCGCCAGTCGAAGTGCGCCCAGTCAAAGGACAGATCGACGATTTACTGCATGAGATCCGCGAACGCGTGGCCTGCGGCGAGAGGGTGCTGGTGACCACCCTCACCAAGCGCATGGCCGAAGATCTCGCCGAATATTACAGCGAAGTGGGCGTGAAGTGCCGCTACATGCACTCGGAAATCGAAACCCTCGAGCGGGTAAAAATTCTGCGCGATCTGCGCAAGGGCGAGTTCGATGTGCTGGTCGGCATCAACCTGCTGCGCGAGGGGCTGGATCTGCCGGAGGTTTCACTCGTGGCTATTTTGGACGCGGACAAGGAAGGGTTTTTGCGCTCCGGCGGATCACTGATCCAGACCATTGGCCGCTGCGCCCGCAACCTGAACGGCAAAGCGATCATGTACGCGGACGTCATGACCGATTCGATGAGGAAAGCCATCAATGAAACCGACCGCCGGCGCGCGATCCAGCAGGCTTATAACGAAGCTAACGGGATCACGCCGGAGTCTATTGTGCGGCCGCTGGAGATGTCGCTGGCCAGCATCATCGAAGCGGATTACGCCGATCTGACGGGAGTCGAGGCTGAAGGCATTCCCGAATTCAGGTCACAGGAAGACCTGGATGCCTACATCGCCAAGCTGGAGAGCGACATGCGCGAAGCCGCCAAGCGCTTCGAGTTCGAGAAGGCGGCCAAGCTGAGGGATACGATCAAGGAACTGAGGACGAAAGAGTTTTTATTTGCTTAACCACAGAGGACACAGAGAGGCACAGAGGAAAGCCGTTCAGTTCAGGAAGAACTCTGTGTTCCTCTGGGTCCTCTGTGGTTAGAAGCGGTTCAGCGTCCCGATCTTGCCGCTGCGGCAGCGGGCTTCCGGTACAAAGTGTGCTCGGCGTTTTTCTGACGATTGAACTTCACGTCCACGGCGGGAAGCTTTTCGCTTTGTCCCAGGAACAAATATCCGCCAGGTTGCAGATAGAGGTGCAGCCGCTGCACCAGAGCTGTGCGCTGAGTCGCGGAGAAGTGGGTCAATACATCCATGCAGAAGATGCAGTCAAACTGGCCGATGTAGCCGGGTTTGGCAAGATTCATGGCCGCAAATGTGATTAGGTTGCGCACCCGGGGTTTTACCAGGAAGTGCTCGCCGACTCTCGCAAAATAAGCTTGCAGCTGACGCGGAACGTGTTCGAGTGCGGCTTGCGGGTAGAGGCCGCGTTCGGCGACTTCCAGCGCCTGGCGGCGAATATCACCAGCGACGATGTGGACATTCCAGCGGCCGCCATTACAGTTCACCGCCTCACAGACGGACATAGCGATCGAGTAAGGCTCTTCGCCGGTGGAGCAGCCCGCACTCCAGATACGCAGGCGACGCGGATGATCGCCCGACTGGCGCGCCTGGAGGTCCGGCAGAACCTGCTTGGCCAGGGACTCGAAAGCCGCGGGGTAGCGAAAGAAGCGGGTTTCACCGTCGAACAAGCGCTCGGCCAGGCCTTCGCATTCCGCCTCGGAGGAACGCAGCCGCCCCAGCAGATCGCTTGTAGAACCGATATGCCGCGATTCCAGGAATTCTGATACCAAGTCGGACAGGGTCTCCACCGGAGTATCGAGCAACACTCCAGTTTGGCGCTCCAGGATGAGGCGGAGTTCGGAGAGCTCGTGCTCTAGGACCCCCACACTCGCGGAAGGCTTGTGCATGGTTGACACTCCAGCCGTCAAAAGCCGGGAATCTTTGCTACGCCTGTAAGAAAATCGGCACTTTCGGGGGAGTCTTGAATTTTTTCGTCCGCTATGAGCTGGCAGCCGCGGCCTGAGATTTGCTTCTGGATTCTCTCTCTGCCTGCTTTTCGACCACGCTGAGTTCGTTTTCGATGGACGAAAAGCGCTGCAGGATTTCATGCATGCGCACCGCCATGTTGCGAACGGTTTCGATCTGCGAGCGTGCCACTGCGGAAAGACATCCGGGTTCCAGCAGTAGCAACTCGGAGTTGCCGAGCACCGATGTGAGCGCGTTGTTCAACGTGTGGCGCATCTCCAGCATGTAGCGGCCGAGCGTGGCTTCGCGCTCCAGCAATTTGTTGGCTTGTCCAGCGCGATGGGCACGGGCCAATGCTTCGCAACGTCGCAGAACTTCCGATGCGATCAGCACCAGTGCATCGAGCCAGCCTTCATGCTGGCGCAGCACCATAACGCGAGGTTGGGTTTCGCGCACCTCTTGCGCCGACTGGCTCTCTTTGCACACCAGCAAGACCGGCTTTCCCGACACTTCGAGCGTCGCCAATACGGCAGGCAAAATCCCGGGCCGCACGGTCCCGACAACGGCCGCGTCAAATGTTTCCGGATCGGTTGCCCGGCAGACATCGCCACTCATGAGAGTAAACGCCGGCACGCTGCGCTCGGCTTGCCAGCGGCCCATGACGGCGCGGGCAAACTCCGGGTCATCCGAAATGAGCAATACGGTGGGCTGATCCACGTTCCTCGTCTCCGTTCCCATTGCGTTGTGTCGCTACGCGGTGCCGTCGTCTTTGGGTCCAGCCCGATGACCGGCAGAGGCATCCTGATCCCACTCCGATGAGCCGCTGGAAACTTCGAACTCGGGCACTTCCGAACCGATGGCAGCAAACTCTGCGCTTGCCGCGGCTGCCTGGGCTCGAGGAGTCGGCGAGACAGCCGTTTTCACGGCCGCGCTCTTGGTGGTGCGTGCTAGAGCGGCGTCGATCACCCTGCGGAGGTCCACCAACATGCGCAGTGGCTGGCCGGAGGAGTACTCGGCGTGAAACATCACCTTCCAAGACTGGCAGATCATGCGCAGACGGACGATGGGCTCGTCCGCCGAAAACTGGGCCGGCCGGCAATCGAGTGTGCTGACGCCGCACAGTTCCAGTTCGCGCAATCCGTCCAGGATGGCATTGAGGTCCTGCAGCATCAGGCGGAAGAAGACCCGCCGCATCAGGAAGCTGAAGCGGGTAAAGGCCACCATGGCCGCGGGCATGAAATAGTTTTCGCCCGATTCAACCTTGAGCTTTCTTCCCTTCTCGAGAATGCCGTTGGAGAGCAGCTCATTAAGGCCGCGACAGAGATTTGCGGCTTGAACCAACTCCTCGAGCGGTTTGAGCCACGCCGGAACGTCCAAGTCCGACGCCGGGAGAACGCCGTCGAGCACCTGGGCCACGCACTCCATGTCCACATCGGCATCTTCCAGGCGCGACGGAGCACAATGGGAAAAGAACTGGACGAGCAGGAAATCGATTTTGTCGCGGTCGGAGCTGGCGCGCTGTGGCTTGTGCAAATGGTGCTCGAGGAGCACGCGCAGACCTTCCTGGCTGGTTAGGCTGGTGGTTTGCAGGAACTGGCGCAACTGATGTACCTGTATGCGTTTGTCCACGTCCAGAAACCATTGGCGAGCCTGTTCAACCGACTCCTGCGGCGGGGCCTCAAGACCCGATTCCAGGTCGTTACAAGGAGGCAAGTCAATGACGAACTCCCGCGCCAGGGCTGCGTATAAGGGATAAAGCAAGAGCGAAGCGCGCCATTCGGCGGCGAGTTCATTCGTTTGGGGTGTAGCAGTCATGGCTTCACGATCCAGTTGGCAACCTCCTGCGTAAAGCGGGCGGCAACCGCGGTGGATCCCCCGGTATATTGCAAGGCCACCACGGAGGCTTCAGCGTCCAAGGTGCCGTCAGAATTCTGCAGCCGCAACATGTCGGCAAATTCCAGTGGCAGGCTCGAAACAAACAGTACCTCTCGTGGCGTACCGAACTCGATGGTTGTGCTTTCGGTGAATGCATTGCCTCCGCTTCCGACCCGAGTCAAGCGGACGGGAATGCGGACCGGACTGGCCCCCGGAAAGAACTTCGCCAGCTTGGCGGTCGAGCTTTCGCGCGCAGAACGTGTGCTGACTGTGGCCTCTTTGGGCACGGGACACCTCGATTGCGGGGCTCAACAATTTTGATCGACGCGGCCCGGGTCCCGGGCCTGCCGGTTAGCAAGAGCTTAGACACCCGGACCGCGTCGAAAAAAAAGGAATGCACGAACGCAACCAAAGTCCGGGATTTCGAGAGCGAGCTTAAGGTGTTGATTACTAAAGGGCATGCTCGCAGTAGTAAGGCTGGATATCAGGTCAAATTCGACTTTCCGTCTCACATTGAAAAAGAGTCTCAGTCGCCATGAACCAGTTGCCGGTGCCCATTATCCGATCCCAAAGTGCCCCGCAACACAGCACAAAGTGCCGCAAACTAGGCCCTACTGCAGCGCCTGGCTCGTGGGTGGCTGCTGCTGCCGCGTGCCAATGTTGTAGCGCTTGAGCTTGCGATAAAGCGTGGCACGGCTGATGCCCAGCATTTTACCCGCGAGGGCTTTGTCTCCCTTTACTTGTTCGAAAACCCGGAGGATGGTGGCGCGTTCAATATCCTCCAGGTCGGTGGAAGAGAGGCCCGAAGCGGAATCCACCCCGGCGTCCAAGCCGGGTGAGGCGGAAGCGATGATCGGGGGCAGATCGCTGATGTCGATGATCCGCCGGTCGCCCAGGGCAACAGCGCGTTCAATACAGTTCTCGAGTTCGCGGACGTTCCCTGGCCAGTCATATTGCAGCAAGTATTTCATGGCTGCGCCGGTGACCTGGATGGGGTCGCCGGGAGCGTACCGGTCAAGAAACCAGTGTACCAGCATGGGGATATCCGAGCGGCGCTCGCGCAGAGACGGCAGATGCACGGTAACTACGTTGAGGCGGAAGTATAGGTCCTTGCGGAAGGTCCCGGCCCGGTAGGCTGCCTCGAGATCACGGTTGGTGGCCGCAATTACGCGCACATCCACCTTTACCTTCTGATTGCTGCCCACGGGGCGGACTTCTTTCTCCTGCAAAACGCGGAGCAACTTGGCTTGCATCTCGGGGGGAAGCTCACCGATTTCGTCGAGGAAAATAGTGCCGCCGCTGGCCGATTGAAACAATCCCGCCTTGGATTTCAGCGCCCCGGTGAAAGCCCCCTTTTCGTAGCCGAACAGCTCACTCTCGATGAGAGTCGGGACCAGCGAGCCGCAGTCCACCGCCACAAACGGATGTTTGGCAAAGGAGCCGCGGAAATGAATCGCACGCGCCACCAGCTCTTTGCCCGTGCCGCTCTCGCCACTGATCAGCACGGGAGTGTGGGTGTCTTTCAAACGCGAGATCATGCGCAATACGTCCTGGATCTTGGCCGAGGCACCCACTATTCCATGCAGCTCGGTTTCCGCGCCCACGCGCTCGCTCAGGAACTGGTTCTCCTCGACCAGGCAGATTTTCTCCTCCATCCGGCGTAGCAGGAGGCGCAGCTCGTCCAGCGTCGGGAAGGGCTTACTGATGTAGTCATACGCGCCGAGCTTCATGGCCTGCACCGCGGTTTCCACCGAGCCGTGACCGGTCATCACGGCAACCTCGGTGCGAGGAAACATTTTCTTCACCTTCTCCAGAAACTCCAGGCCGGACATGTTGGGCATGACCATGTCAGTGAGAATGATGTGTGCAGGCTGTTCCTCAAGCAGGGCAAGAGCGGTTTCCCCGCTGTCGCCTTCTATGCAGGCGAAGCCCAGCGCCTCACCCACGGTTATGCAGAGCTTGCGGATGCTCTGCTCGTCATCAACGATTAGCAGACGGATACGCAAATCTTCACTCACAGTGCCTTCCCCATGGTTTTTTCGATGACCGAAATGAACTGCTGGACGCGAAACGGCTTTTCCACGCAGGGCACCCCGGTGTTGCGGAGTGTGGCGACGGTTTCTTCATTCGCAATATCGCCGGTGATGAAAACGATCCGGGATGCGAGTTCGGGGCGATAGCGGACAACCCAGGCGTGGACATCGGCGCCGTTCACCCCGCCAGGCGTGCGCATATCCGATACCACGCCCAAGAAATTTCCGGACTCAAGCAGCCGTAGACCCTCGACGCCAGACTCGGTGCAGACGACGGCGTAGCCGCTGCGCTCCAAGGTGGCACGGACATAAGCCATAACAGCGGGCTCATCCTCAATGAGCAACACTGGCAAAACGGCGGGCTTGGCGGGAAGCGCTGTCATCGCTGTATAACTCCGGCAGCGGCCCCGACCGAAGCCGTTTCTGAGAGAGCGGGCAGGCGGACGGTGAAGGTAGCGCCCTCTGTTCCCGCGTTGTTCTGGCAAAGAATCTCGCCCCCATGCTCGTGCACGATGCCGTAGCAGATGCTCAGACCGAGGCCAGTACCTTTCCCAACTTCTTTGGTGGTGAAAAACGGGTCGAAGATACGGTCCGGGGAAGCGATGCCGTGCCCGTTGTCCCGAAACGAGACCTCTACAAATCCACCTTGGCGGGCGGTCATGATCTCGATCCGCGCGGGACGGCCGATTTCACGCACGGCGTCGTAGGCGTTGTTGATGATATTCAGGAACACTTGCTGCAGCTGGTGCGAGTCGCCAATGACGTACGGCAGTTCGGGATCGAGGTGCTCGATGACCTCCACTCCGTGGCTGTGGAAGTCGTAGGCACGTAACTGCACCGTGCGGCGCAGGATGGCATTGAGCTGAACCGGCTTGCGCTGCGGCGGCATCTGCCGGGCAAAGCTCAGCAGGTTCTGCACGATCTGCTTGGTGCGCTGGGCTTCCTGCAGGATGACTCGCAGGTCCTTGCGCGCGCTTTCTGGCAGCTCGGTGTTTTCCATGAGCAGGTCCGCAAAGCCCAGGATGGCAGTGAGCGGATTATTAACTTCGTGAGCTACCCCGGAAACCAGTTGGCCCACCGCCGCCATTTTCTCGGCGTGCATGAGCTTGGACTGCAGCGTGGCGGCATCGGTAACATCCGTCATGACCACCACCAGGCTAGCGACGTTGCCCTGCTCATCGCGCATGGGGCTTAAATTGACCGAGAACTGGCCCACCCGCCCATCGCCGCGCAGGATCTGCAGATCCAGATTGTCCACCTGACGGCCGGCCAGGGTTGCACTGAAAGCCTCGCTGACGATCTGGCGCCGGGCCGGGGCGACCAGATCTTCCAAGGGTCGCCCCAGCAATTGTCGCTGCTCGTAGCCCAAGTCATACCAGCGGCGGTTGGCATAACTGATCAGGCCGGCGGTATCGGCCACCAAGATCAGGCTCTGTGTGTTGTTCAGGATTTTTCCCGAGAAGTCACGCTCGCGCTGCAATTCCGCCTGGAAGTTCTTGAGGCCGCTGATGTCGAGCATGAGACCGCGGTACTGCACGACCCGGCCCTGGGTGTCGCGCACGGCAAACGCATTGATCAAGACGTGGGCCGCGGACCCGTCTTTGCGACGAAGGGTTTCTTCGTGGTTGCGCAGCACCCCGTGCTGCTGCACGAGGCTGGCAAGTTCCTGACGTCGTTCCG
>WNFH01003183.1_pt1 | contig 11601 bp, 7 predicted proteins | sample 5400411 | NCBI WGS metagenome assembly WNFH01 (sample SAMN13153347, study PRJNA577476) | soil metagenome | isolation source: 200 cm saprolite under Douglas fir tree site 2 hole 3 | place: USA:California | collected 2015-04-18
CGGAATGGGGCATGACGCCGCCCACCGTGAACGCTTACAACAACAGCAGCATGAATGAAATCGTCTTTCCCGCAGGCATCCTGCAGCCGCCCTTTTACGACCCACAGGCCGATGACGCGGTGAACTATGGCGGCATGGGAGCGGTCATCGGACATGAAATCACGCATGGTTTTGACGACCAGGGCAGCAAGTTTGATTCGAATGGCAACTTGAAAGACTGGTGGAGCCCGGAGGACCTGAAGAATTTCCAGGCGCGCGCCGCTTGCGTCTCCGAACAATTCGATGCCTACGTCGTCGACGGCGACCTGCACGAAAACGGCAAACTCGTTTTAGGGGAAAGCATTGCCGATCTGGGCGGACTGACGATCGCTTACGCTGCGTATGAAAAATCTCTCCCGGGCAAGCCGCGGCCGGCGGAAAAAGATGGCTTCACTCCGGAGCAGCGCTTCTTCCTCGGTTGGGCGCAAGTCTGGGGCGCGAATCAACGGATCGAGTTCGCGCGGTTAATCGCCAACACCGACCCGCACCCGCTGCCCAGGTTCCGCGGCAATGGCCCGCTTTCGAATATGGCGGAGTTTGCCAAGGCTTTCGGTTGCAAGAAGGGCGAGCCGATGGTGCGCGAGCAAGCCTGCAAAATCTGGTAGCCGAGAGCAGCCACCGGAATCGAATCAAGCCTGCAGGAAAATTCGACGGGGACCTTTCCATCCCGCGGGGCCCCGTTTTAGAAGGCGAAAACGATTCCACCCGCAAGTTGGAAGTTGTTCTGCGATTGTTTGAAGAAGCCAGTGAGCACGTAGTTGCTTTCCAAGCGGAAGGAGATGTGCGGGTTCCAGCGGTAGTCCGCTCCACCGCCAGCTTTGATGGCATACGAGTTGCGGCTGAATCCTGCGATTTGCGGCTGTTCGTGGGCGCCCCCAAAAATTCCGTGCAGCCACGGTTGCCACTTGTTCCGCCGCCAGATAATCTTTGGGCCAGCGCCGTAAGTACCAATCTTCACGTGCTCGTTGACGAAAATTGTGGGGGCGAATGCGGCGGTGACATTGCCTTCGATCGCAAACCAATCGTTCGTGAAATAAGCAAATGAGGTGTTGATACCGACGGCGCTGGCATTGAAGACTGAGGATTGGAAGCGTAACCAGGTAGCGCCGATGCTCAGTTCCCAGCGGTAGTCGTCGCGGGCACTGTGGAGAGACTTCGGCAGCGGTGACGGCGAAGCGGGCTCGGCGTTGTCGTGCGGCAGGGCCAAAGCTGTGGCAACAACGTGCGATGGGAACGTGTTCACCGGATTGGCTACCAACGGGGAAAACTTATCGGGCGTGGCAAGATCACTGAGAAGCGTCGCCTTCGCGGCGGAAGTCGCCGAAAAGTCCTGGGCAACGTTCAACCTGTCGATCGTCAAATGGGGCGCGCTGAGCTGTGCCCGCGCAACGCTCACGCTCCCCAGTAGCAATGCCGACACCAATAACCTCTTCATGACACTCCCCTCAGAGGGCTGCCCCACGCGCGGATTCAGCCACGCAGCTACGGTAAACAACACCATGCCCCTTTGTCCATGCTCATTTGCGGAAAGGAGACAAAGAGAAAATGACGGGAGAGCCGGGCGTTCGGCAGGGACCTCCAACCGCCAGCGAGGGCCGTGCGGGTAACTCGTGCGATTAACATCAACGCAATGTTGTTACGACAGGAGCAGGGGCACTGCGATGAAAGACAGAATGCCGGTTGCGGAATGAGGTGTAGCCGAAGGAGCACCGATCGTTGAGAAGGGCACAGCGGTGCTGCGTCCCTACAGAAAGAATTAGAGCTGGGATTCGATGGCTTTGGAAAGTTCTTCGTAGCTAATCAGGCCCTGAACTTTCTTCACGATCTTTCCGTCCTTGGAGATGAGAAAGCTGGTGGGATAGCCGAGAAGGCCGCCGAACTTATCGGCGACGGCGTCATTGCCGATCACGATGGGATAGTTCATGGGGAATTTCTGGCCATTGACGTTGAAGCGTTCCTTTGCAAGGAAGGGATCGACAGCGCTTTTGCCTTCTTCGTCCATGGCAATGCCGAGAACGGTGAAGCCTTTCGCCTCATACTTCTGCTGCATCTCGATGAGCCAGGGTATCTCAATGCGGCAGGGGTCGCACCAGGTGGCCCAGAAATTGACGAGCACGACTTTGCCTTTGTACTGGGCAAGCATGGCGTCCTTGCCGTCCAGATCTTTGAAGGTGACTTCGGGAGCGGGAGTGCCGATGGATTTCACATCGGCATTCACGGTGCCGCCGGAAGTGTCTTTGGCTTTGACGCGCGTAGCCTTGTCCGCGAAATAAGTCGCGACGATGAGCACGACCACGGTGACGATGATCAAGAGAACCTTTTTCATGGTTGTTTCCCCGAATTTTTCAGACGCACTCCCCTAGAGTGAAAAGCGATTCAAGAAAGTCAGTTTAGCCGAGAGCCAGGTCAATTTGTTGACGAAGACCAATCCCCCAACGAACAAAAGCAAAGCGCCGCTGAAGAGCTCAACGGCGTGGAGATATTTTCGAAAGTTTTTGTAGAAAACCATGAATCGGCTGATGCCGAGCGCGGTCAACAGGAAGGGAATTGCCAGGCCGGCGGAGTAAACGGCGAGAAGCAGCACGCCGCGGGTGATGGTGTCGCTGGCGGCGGCGAGCGCGAGAACAGTGGCAAGAATCGGGCCGATGCAGGGCGTCCAGCCAAAAGCGAACGCGAAGCCGAGGAGGAAGCCGCTCCAGATGCCTGGTTGCGTGGCGCTGCTGCGAAGGTGGACATCGCGATTGAGCCAGCGGGCCATCGAAGGGCCGAAAAAGCCGATGAGCGAGAGCGAGAAGAAATGAGAAGCGCCCAGGCCGGCAAAGAGCGGAGCGTGCCGTAGATAGCCGGCAATTCCCAGAGCGACGAGGATGAAACCGAGAATGACCCCAGCGCGTAGATTGAGTTTGATGAGTGCGCCGACGAGGTGGAGGCCGAAGAGAAGGATCAAGGCGCCTGCGACAGGGGCGAGGAGCGCGCGGTTCTGGCGCAAAAAGGAGCCGACCGCGCTGGCAGAGGCGCCGAAAGAAATAAATACGACGGAAAAGCCGGCGACAAAGGCGAGAGCAGAAGAGAACAGACCGGAGGCCTTGGCCTCCCCGTTGCGAAGCTGCTCCATGCCGATGCCGGAGAGCATGGAGATGTAGCCGGGAACAAGCGGTAAAACACAGGGCGAAAGAAACGAAATGAGCCCGGCAAGGAAAGCTCCTGCTAGTGAAACATCATTCATTTTGATTCAGTCCTTCAATCTTCGTAGCTGTAGTCCGCGCGGGACCGCCACCGGCGCAAACCTATTCTCCCACAAACGGAGAGGGTATTCGTGCTAACGCTGAGATCCCTTCCGGCAAGAGCCGGAATCCTCAAACGACCCCGATCAAAACCGGGATCCCAGTACGACAAGCTGGAATTCGCGAGGCTCGCGTGCGAGCAATTACATTCCATTAGACGCGCTAGACGCCAAAAAGAAACAAGGGAGAGCAGGGAGCATATAAGCGACAGGTGATGGATTTGGCTGGCTTGTGGCGGAAGCAAACGTAGCAAAGCAGCCCATAAGAGACTGAACAGAATAGGCTTGTAGGAACAGGGACTGGTATGGGGGTTGCTACTGAATGGCTGGTCGCTGTTTCGCGGCTGGCAGGTGGGCATGCGTTGGACGCCGAACAAAGTGACGATGTTGCGAGTCGTAGTGGGATTCGCGGCGGTGAACCCGTCGGCAGAACTTGTGAACTTTGCGCGGACATTAGGGTGGCCGGTGCTGCATTGGGAGGCAAAAGAAAGCTTAACGCAGAGACGCAAAGTGTGCCGTGAAGTCCCAAAGAGGAAAAAGCACCACAGCGCGATGGAATAACGTTTCGCGCTATCTGCGCGGAGAGCAGTGAGATCGCCGAATGGAGTTGTTGAAACCGGAGAAGCCCAAATGAACGACGTGCAGCGGCAGAACTACCGAGGGAACGAAGCAGCGCTTGCATGGCGCGCGGAGGTTGGTACTGCAAGAGGTGAGGGGCAAGCAGCAAGCTTCGAACCAGGGGAGCGAGGAATCGCGGGGTGGATCGCCCGGGAAGCAGCGGCAGCGTGGGCAGCGTGCGGTGCATTCGAATGGGTGGCGCTGGGATACTTGGCGGCATCGAGCGCTCTGATCGCCGTTTTTGCGGAAAACCTCGCGCATCCGGCGCGGCTCGTGGGAACACAGTTCCTTGTAATGGCGCTGATTCTTGCTTTGTGTCGCACCGAGGCACGTGCAAGAGAGTCCGCATGGCGGAACGGTCTGCAGGGTTCAGCGATATGGTGGCATTTCTGGCGGCATTGGTACCCGCATCTGTTTTTTCTGTTTTGTTTTGAAGAACTAGGAAAGCTCGTGCATCTGGTGACGCCCGGCTGGCAGGACACGAAGCTCATCGCGTTTGATCAATGGCTGACGGGTGTGAATCCTTCGCTCTGGCTGGAGCGCTTTGCGCATCCAGCGCTGAACGAATTTATGCAGTTCGCTTATTTCACCTATTTTGTTTATCTGCTGATTCTCGGCGGAATTCTCTATTACCGGCGCGATTTGAAGAGTTATTGGGCAGTGATGACGTATTCAGCAGTCGGTTACGCGTTCGGCTATGTCATTTCGATGTTCTTTCCCGTGCAGAGCCCGTGGTTCACGCTGTCCGGCCTGTGGCACGGCGATCTGACCGGTGGTCCGTTCACCGCGCTAATCAACTTCATCGAGAAATGTGGGCGGGTGCGCGGCGCGGCGTTTCCCTCAGAGCACGTGGCAGGGTCGATCGCAGCTCTTTGGGGAGCTTGGCGGCACCGGAGGTGGCTCTTCTGGGTGATGATGCCGTTGGTCATGTGCATGTGCGCTTCGACCGTGTGGGGACGGTATCACTACATGGCTGATGTGTTTGGTGGGATGGCGACGGGGACGCTGGGGTACGTGATCGGTAGTTGGCTGATGAAGACGCGAGGCGCGGTCGCGACGGAAGCGCGCTAAATCGGCGGCCGACGATCTTGAGGTTGAGAACGCTCATGGATCTTGGCAATGCGGAGCAAGGTGGGCTCGCTCGAGACGCCGGCCATGAATTGCAATCCGATGGGTAATCCCGAGCGGGTAAAGCCGCAGGGAACGGAAACGGCCGGCACACCGGCCAGATTTGCCGGACGGTTGTGGCGCAGCAGCAATGCCCGAGCCGGATACTCGTGCGCTCCGATGCGTAGCGTTTCCTGATTCAATTGCGGAGCCTCAATAGCGGTCGAGGGAAATACCATGGCATCCACATCCGCTTCCGCGAGGGCCAAATGGAGCTGTTGGAAGAATTGTTTCTGAATCTCCAGAGCGCGCAGATACTCAACCGCCGGCACCTTGCAGCCCGTCTCCAGTCTTGAACGCACGTCGTCGCCGTACTCGGCGGAGCGGGCAGGAAAGTATCCCTGTTGCTGATGGTAAAGGGCCGCTTCCGTCCAGGCGATAAGATTTCCGGCGTCTTCGGTTTCATCGAGCAGCGGTACGGAAATGTCTTTCGCCGTCATGCCTGCTCGGCAAAGTTCCCTTTGAGCTGTGTCAAACGCGTTCCGGACTTCCGGGGAGAGCGCGTCGAAAAACAATTGACGCGGGATTCCCAAGCAAAACTTTCTCTTGCCAGCGCGCAGAGCTGAAGGACTTGCCAGGTTTGGCTCGTGGCCCACACGGGAGTAAAGGACTCCCGTCAGAATCGCAACATCCCCGACGGTTCGAGCCAGCGGGCCCGCGCAATCGAGCGAACGAGAAAGCGGGACGATGCCTTCACAAGAGATGCGGCTCCAACTGGGCTTCAGACCGGTGATGCCGCAGAGGGATGCCGGAATGCGGATGGAGCCGCCCGTGTCCGTGCCAATGCTGCCGTAGCAAAGGCCTGCGGCAACGGCGACGGCGGAACCTCCACTCGATCCACCGGGAATACGCGCGGGGTCCCACGGATTGCAGACCGGACCATAGTGAGGATTGTTCGATGTCACACCGTAGGCGAACTCGTGCATATTGGTCTTGCCGAGCAGAACCGCGCCCGTTTGTTTAAGCTGTGCAACAACTACGGCATCTTCTTTGGGAATGAAATCCTTCAGGATTTTCGAACCGGCAGTCGTTCGAATGCCTTCCGTGTAGATGTTGTCTTTCAGCGAAATAGGAATGCCGTGGAGCGGGCCGCGATCACGAAAGCCCTTGCGGCCGCCGGGTGCGAAAAGTTCCGATTCGGCTTTTTTGGCCTGTGCGAGAGCAACTTCAGTGGTGATGGTGATGTAAGCGTTGAGTTTGGGATTGAGTCGCTCGATGCGGGCGAGCATGAGCTTGGTGAGCTCGACGGGAGAAAGCTTGCGTTTGCGAAAAAGTTTTCCGATTTCCTCGATGGACGCGAACGCCAGGTCGGAGTCGTTCATGGGTGTCTCATTAAATCACGACCGAAGAGACTCGGGCCAAAGCCCGGTGCTGCATAAACCCCGGCTAGAAGATTCTTTCCTGATGACGGAGATTTCCGAAGGTGCCAATGTTCGCGATGATAAACGCCAAGCGGAACTGATTCTCCGCGCGCACTTGGCCGAGGTTGATGCGTCGGTATTCGAAGGCCAGGCCGCAGCAGCCGCCATTGTAACTGACCTGCACGATCTGGCTTTGCAATGTCTTGTTCTCGAAGTCGTAGCCGAGACCGGTGATGAGATTCAAGCCCTTGCGGGTTTCGCTTCCGTAGCCGACGAGCCCGCGAATCTGGTTTGAGAGCGGCTGCTGGAAGATAGGAAGCACGGGAGGCGGCTGGAGGGGAAGGTCGCTGAGCGCCGGATTCTCATTTAACCGGAAGTAGGCAGCCGTGGCAAAGAATTCCCGATACGGCTTTACTTTCAGGAGCGTGCCGATAGTGACAAGTCTCTGGATTTGCGGATCGTACTGAAGGATTTGTTCCAGATCATAAGGACCGCCGGGAGTGATCTTGAAATCGCTGACGATCGGGGACCAGTTGCGGGGACTGAATGCGAAAGCGAAAGGCGAGATGGAGTCGAGCGCTTGGAAGACGTTCCGCTGCCCGTTAACGATGGCGCCGCCGAAGGTGGGATCAAAGTAGTGCTTCTGGACGATGCGCCAGGAAATAAGCTCTTGAGGCTGGCCGTCACCATCCTTCCGGAAGAGCCGCTGCGTAAAGCCGTATTCGACTTCGCTGGTGTCGGTGAGAGTGGCATCGGAGTCGAAATGGACGAAGTCAGCGAAACGATTGACTCCTTTGACGTAGCGGTAGGTTAGCTCGGGCTCGATGGTGTGCTTGTACCGGCGACGTGTCTTGTCCTTCTTCAAGGAAGCGCGGTCGAAGAATCGTAGGAGCGTGGGCGGACGAAGCTCGACGGTGAACTCGCCGGTGTTGCGGGAGATGGAACCGGCGCTGAGTAGGCCAGCGGAATTGAGGGAATCGCCGTACCGGGTGGTGCGGAAAGCGGCGGAAGTCGTCACGCCGAACCACTGGCCAAAGTGCAGCGGAACGGTAACGCGCGGCGCCAATTCGTAACGGTCCACGAAATTGGAAGTTTGAATATTTTGATCGCTGCGGAATGCGAAGCCGGCGCCGGCGTCGAAGCCGAAATACACGGGGGCGCTGCGCCAGGGCGCTTGCTCGACGGACCCGAATCGTGCTTCAGGCAGATTCCGAAGCGTCACGTTCGTGGCCGGAACTGTGGCGACAACGCCGGTGGACGAAGTCGTGGTCGTGGGAAGTGTCAGGAAATTCTTGTCGTCGAGACCCGCAAAATTCAGGCTGAAGCCGCGGAAATTGTTCGAAAGGAAAACGGCGGTCCGCACTTCGGAGTTGATGGCTTCGCCGAAAGAATCGGTGAAGGCGAGACGAAAAGTGAGGGAGGAAAGTTGGTTGTAGTCCGTTACGAAGCGCCAGCCGCCGGGGAGCAGGGATTGGATTTCCAGGCGCTGCTGCTCGCCACCCTGAGGAGTGCGCGTGCCATTAGCGTTGAGCAGCCCACGGTCCTCGACGCCAAAATAGGTGTACTCGATCGAAGTTCTTTCGAAGGGCTTGGCGCGGAATGATCCGCGCTCGAGAACGCCGCGACGGCTAAGGTATTGGACGCCCAGGGTAGCATCCAACCATGGGGTGGGAGCCAGATAAAAAGCATCGCCGAGAATGAAGCCCTTGCGCGAGCTTTGGCCGACATCGGGAATCAGGAAGCCAGACGCGCGGATCTTGCGGCCAGCGGGGGTGGAAGCGTAAGGGAGCCAGATGAGCGGCACGCGGAAAAGACGGAAGTTAGCGTTGACGAGAGCGACGGTCTTATCGAGACGGATTCGCGCGTTCGGCGCGTAGAACTGCCACTTGGGATGTTGGGGATCGCAGATGGTGATCCACGCGCGGTGGATGAGGTATACGCCTCCCGGGAAGCGTTCGACGTCCCGTGCTTCGAAGTAGAGCGGATTGTCGGAAACCAAGATTGCCGGATTGGGCCGCCGCTCGACCTTGACGTTGCCTCGAACGTTGTGAAAGGAGCCGTGCCCGGTGCTGACGTTGTAATGAGCTTCTTCTGCATCGAGGTGCTCGTCGCCGTAATCAAGGTGAACGTGGCCGGTGGCGGTGGCTTCGTAGGTCCTGCTGTTGTATTCGACGTGGTCCGCGCGAAGACGAGTGTCCCCGTAGTGAATGTCCACGTCGCCGTCAGCCGTGGTGACGTCGCCTTTGCGGGCTTGCGTTTTCGCTTCCAGGTTCGCGACTCCGCCTTTGGCGGAGGGAAAGCGGGTTTGCTGGGCGGAGGTGATGCGGGGCGGTAGGACGGCAAGCGCGAGGAGCAGCGCGGCCGGGAAAAGAAGAGGGCGGAGCGCTGAAAGAGCCCAGGCATGGGGATGACGGTTCACTCGGAGCATGCAGCCAATCAAATCAGTTGGATAGCCTAGCATGCGGTCGTAGGGATTTGAAGGCAAGGGCAGGCGATGAGTTGCATGTGAAGACAGAGCGGTATTCGACAGGGATTGCATGCGGCCTGAAACGAATCGGCGGCGCGGCGCGTCTGACTTTGCGCTGGGTTGGTTGGCCCATACAAAACACTTGATGCGTTGCGCGGTCCAGCCGGAGTATCATGCCGGGCCTTGCGCACAGGGGGATGGAAATGAAGCATGCGTGGAATGCTCTGCGGAAAATCCTGGTTTGCGCGGTGTCTCTGGGCGCATTAACAATGACGGCGCAGGCGGCGCCTGGCGACCAGCCGAGTCCCACCGATAAATTCAAAAATCTGGAATTCCGGGAGATCGGCCCCGCGACGATGGGCGGCCGCATCGATGATTTCGCGGTGGTGGAGAGCAATCCAAACATCGTGTTTGTGGGCACGGCTTCGGGGGGTGTGTGGAAAACAACGAACAACGGGACGACCTGGGAGCCGATATTCGATAAGGAAAGCGTGTCGACGATCGGCGACATCGCCATTGCGCCGTCGGACCCATCGGTCGTGTGGGTCGGCACGGGCGAGCCGAACAACCGGCAAAGCTCTTCCTGGGGTGATGGAGCTTACAAGTCGCTCGACGGCGGGAAGACCTGGAAGAAGATGGGGCTGGAGGCGACTCGGCACATCGGCCGAATTGTGATTCATCCGAAGAATCCCGATGTGGTTTACGTGGCGGCGTTGGGACATTTGTGGGGCGCGAATCCGGAGCGCGGAGTTTACAAGACGACGGACGGCGGGAAGGCCTGGTCGCAAGTGTTGAAAATCAACGATGACACCGGTGTGAGTGACATCGCCATGGACCCCGAGAGTCCGGACACCTTGTATGCCGCGGCGTATGAGCGGCGGCGGACGCCTTATGGATTTAATGGCGGCGGCCCGGATAGCGCGATCTATAAGACGACGGATGGCGGCGCAACCTGGAAAAAATTGACGAAAGGGCTGCCCTATGAGAACGGCGGCGACACCGGCCGCATCGGATTGGATATTTACCGCAAAGATCCGAACATCGTCTATGCGCTGGTGCAGCATGAAAAGGGAGGAATCTTTCGCAGCGAGGATAAGGGAGAAACGTGGAAGAAGATGAGCGATACGAATCCGCGGCCGTCGTACTACAGCCAGGTTCGCATCGATCCCAACAATGACTTGCGAATCTGGGCGCTGGGCGCACAGATGTTTTACTCCGAGGATGGAGGAAAGACTTTTTCAACGCAGCGCGTGCGAGGAATTCACGGGGACCACCATGCGATGTGGATCGATCCGGCGGATTCGAATCACATGCTCACGGGTTCCGATGGCGGGATTCACTGGAGCTACGACGCCGGGAAGACCTGGGATTTCGTCAACACCATCGCTATCGGGCAATTTTACGAAGTGGGGCTCGACAACGAAAAGCCCTACCACATCTGCGGCGGCTTGCAGGACAACGGAAGCTGGTGCGGGCCGAGCCAGACGCTGACGAACGACGGCATCGTGAATGAAGACTGGCAACTGATTCACGGCGGCGACGGCTTTTATGCGGCAATAGATAACGTGGAGCCATGGATCGTCTACACCGAGTCGCAGGACGGGTATCTGGATCGGCGCGACTTGCGCACCGGGCAGCAGCGATCGATTAGGCCGGAAGCAAAAGCAGGAGAGCCGCACTACCGCTTTCAGTGGAATTCGCCGGTCGCAGTTTCCGCGCACCAGCACACCACGGTTTATTACGGAGGGGACTATCTCTTTAAGTCGGTGGATCGCGGAGATAATTGGACCCGTCTCGGCGGGGACATGACGACAGGCGTGGACCGCAACAAGCTGCAAATTTTCGGGAAAACTCCGGACAAGAACACCCTGTCGCGCCATGACGGCGTGCAGGAATATCCAACCATCACGACGCTGAGCGAATCGCCGCTGACGCCGAATGTTCTGTGGGTGGGAACCGATGACGGCAACGTGCAGGTGACACGCGACGGCGGAAAGACGTGGAAAAACGTGGCCTCCAAGGTGCCCGGAGTGCCAAAGGGCACTTACGTGAGCCGCGTGGTGGCGTCGAAGACCGGTGAAGGCGCGGCGCTGCTGGCGTTCGACGGACATCGCGGGGACGATAACAGCGTCTACGTTTTTGTGACGAGCGATTACGGCGAGAACTGGAAAGCCATCCGCAACGGGATTCCTGATTCGGCCGGAAGCGTGCACGTGCTGCGCGAGCATCCGCGAAACACCAACCTCTTGTTCGCGGGAACCGAGTTCGGGCTGTGGGTATCGTGGGATCGCGGAGGGAACTGGACAGCGCTGAAAAACAATTTCCCGACGGTGCCGATAGACGACATCGAAATCCAGGCACGCGAAAACGACCTGGTGCTGGCGACCCACGGGCGATCGATCTGGGTATTCGACGATTTGACGCCGATCGAGAAGATGGATGCGAACGTGGCGGGATCACCCTTGACATTCTTTCCGCCGCGGACGGCGACGGCCTGGCGCCTGCGCAACCGCCGCTGGAGCGCGGGTCAGAAAATGTTCACGGCAAAGAATCCGCCGTACGGCGCGATTTTGAACTACTACCTGAAAGAAGCCATGCCATCGGAAGTGCCAAAGAAAGACAAAGAGGAAAAGGACAAGAAGGACGCGCCCGAGGAGAAGCCGAAG